>Ga0187217_1000091_pt1 | contig 32435 bp, 42 predicted proteins | sample 15SPOviralmetaG_FD_130165 | JGI IMG/M metagenome (GOLD analysis project Ga0187217, IMG submission 130165) | Marine viral communities from the oligotrophic San Pedro Time Series (SPOT) site, San Pedro Channel, CA, USA - 15 SPOT_SRF_2010-09-15... | ecosystem: Environmental > Aquatic > Marine >... | reverse complement strand
GAGGCGGAGAAAGAGGTGTATACTATGGACTTCCGGGAGCTTCCGGAGGCCGTAATCCAAAAGAAATTATGTCAGGAGTAATTCTAGCTACAGCTATCGGAAGTGGCGTCGCCGCTGCGGGCGGAGGGCTTGCTGTTGCAAGCGCCGGTATCGCCGCAGGCACAACCCTGTATGGGGGAGCAAAGTCTTTCAGCGATGCCAACAAGGCGCGTAAACGTGGCGAGGCCGCGCAGCGGGACCTACTGAAGAGTATGGAAGAGGCTAAGCGACGTATCGACGTCAATGCCTACGAGCAGTTGTCTATCCCCAAGGAGCCATTCGAGCTTATGCGTGAGGCTTCACTGGTGCAGGGGGCCACAGGTATGCAGGCTGGTGTAGAGGGCGAGACTCGCGGCGCGGCAGCTACGGCAGGACGGATACAGATGGCTCAGCAAGCTCAGCAGGCTGGCATCCGCTCTGCTATGGGCGAGCAGATGATGGCCATCGACAAGCTCGTAGCGCAGGACGACGCACGTATCCAACAGCAGTTGGCAGGCATCGCCATGGAGGAGGCGGCGGGAGCTCAAGCCGCTATCCGCGACGCCGAGGAGGACCGGGCAGATTACATCGAACAAGGCGTGGGCACTCTGGGCAGTATCGCCGAGGGGTTGAGCACGAATTACGCGGAGGGGAACTTCGGTCAGGCTCGACAAGGCAACGCAGACTTGCGTCAGAGTGAGGGAGTAGCTTCACCGGACACCCGTGTGGGGCGGCGGCAGATGCGAGAGGGGGGCCGTCTTATGAGGCAGGACATGAGGCAGGCAGGTGACCTTAGTGGTTTTGGCTTCGACCAACAGTTTGATATTACGGCTCCCGGCCAGCCAGACGCTTACGTCCCCCCGGGGATGACCAACCGCGAGTTGAACCAAGCCCGCCGTGGTGAGCGTCAAGCCCTCAACCAGCAGCGCCGCGACCTCGGTATTTCTCGCGATGAGTTTGCTCGTCGCCGTGCCGAAGCGGAGGCTTTCGTTCCACGTGCGCAGGAGCGCCCTTCCGGGCGGCGAGTCATGCGTGAAGACCTCGCCCCCGCGAATAGGGTAGGAAGTGTTTTTGGAAACCCAAACATCCCGGACGATTTCGGGCCTTACGCAAGGGACACGATGACCATGTATAGAGGGTTTTCTGAAATGCCGACGGGTCCGCGTCCGTTGCCTCCGGGACCGCCTAATTTGGGTCAGTACTCTGGCCTTGGATTCCCGTCATACTTGATGTACGAATGAGCTATTATAAGTACGCCGAACGGTCGTCTGAGTCTCGGGTAGACTGGAATGAGATTAGCAAGGGCATGGTCGACATGCTCAAGGAGCAGACGCGCCTGCGCAACGAGAAGCTCGACGATGCGGTAAAGCTTCAAGGCGAGGTTACGACCACCCTGTCCGACGCCCCGATGGGGTCCGACGTCAATGCCAACCAGCGGGTGTCTGAGTTTGCGTCTGACGCGCAAGAGTACTCGCTCATGATGAACAAGCTGTGGCGTAGTGGAGAGATGAGCTACCGAGAGTATATCGCTGCGACCAATAACTTCAAGACCAATACGGAGGGCTACCTCGGTCAGGCCGAGAAGTACGCGGCCAACTACGAGAAGCACATGAAGCGGATGGAGGAGCAGCTTGCTTCTGGCGTAGAGGTGTCTGAGCTGGCCCGCGTAGAAGACTTTGGCAACTTCAGCAAGTTCACCCCCGTTATCGACGCGCCTACAGGCGCTATTGGATTGGTGGGAGAAGACGGAACCAAGTTCGCCAGCATGACTCAGCTTGGCGTAGCCGTTATGTCTCAGTACGATAGGCTCGATGTAAACGGTGCTACTACAGAGGTCGCAGGGCAGATGGGAACTACGGTTGAGGTTCTAAAGCGGGGCGGCGTTCGGACTCTGGAAAGCGCATTGCAGAACAAGCAGTATCTCGCCGCCGAGGACAACGCTGTCAGTAGCATACTTGTTGGTGACAACGCCCATACGTCTGTTTTGGTCGATTACGACAGGGGTGCATACAGCACGACCCACGACATCAACGACGCCATCAACGACCCCAATGCCATCCTTATGGTCCCTAGCTCTAGGAATTCAAACAGGATGATTGGTGCTGTCGAAGACGATGCTGCGTTTGATAGGTACATCGACGAGCAAGCCACCCGAGACGGTCAGCCTCTGACCGATGGCGAGAAGGCTATTCTCCGTAAGAACCGCAACGCGCAGCAAGAGCGTTCTGTGGAGGCTGTCCGCGAGCAGCTCCGTGCCCGACTTCCTTGGAAGGAGACCCCGACGGCGGATACTACGTCGAGGGACAGCGACGCAGCCCGTAAGGCCCGCGAGCGGGGGGCCCGAGAGGCTCGCATGGTAACCAACTGGGACGCCCTTGGCACAGGCACGCCCGAGCAGCAGACCGTAGCCGCAGAGGCTATCGTGGGTATGCTCAACGAGGGCAAAGAAGCCGATGAGCGCATTGTAGAGCGTATTGTTCCTGATGCTGATGGGCAGCGTGTGACGTTCTTCTATCCCGACGGAACCTCGCGTAACGTGTCTCTCGTTGACGAGTCTGGGCAACGATTGAGCCGGTCACAGTGGCTCAGCGAGGGCACTGAGTTCCATGGTGTAGAGGGTGACTACGGTCGATTCTATGAGGGTGGCCTCGTCCCCGCAGGCAGCACGGTCCTCGAGCGCGGCGAGCGCACCGTGGGGTACGAGGAGCCTGCCGTGGGTTATGACACCGAGACGGCTGGATTCGACCCCAAGACAGGGAAGTCTGCTGACGTTACCCCACGCGGCATCTATGTGGCTTCCACTTCGGAAGACAGCAGTGCCCAAGACGTAACCGGTGCGGCCTTGAGTTCACTTCGGTTGATGAACTTCGACAACCCGCAGTTGTCGGTGGTTTATCTGAGTCCAGAGGGGCCATTAAATAATACTGACGCGGTAAAGTATTTTGTTCCCGGCCTTATGACGTATCAGGTGTTTGTCCCGGAGGACGGTGCCAACACTGTTATTGGGATGCTTAACGAGCTTGTTGCTGTAGCCAGAGCAGAGGGGCGACAGGTTACTATTGACGAGCTCAAAGCAGCTATTGGTTCTGAGAACTACGACCTTTACAATACGCAGGAGTTTAGGGATGCCAACCCTGTAGAGCAGCCCGCTATTGAGCGACCTGCTGACAACACCCAAGAGGAAGACCCACTAGGAATCCTATGACGCAGCAACAGTTCACTGTAGCAGAGTTTGCTACTCGTATCAAGGAGAAGTACCCTTCGTACGCCGACATGGACGACCAAGAGCTGGTCGACAAAATCGTGTCCAAGTATCCGCAGTACGGAGAGCAGATTAAAAAAAAAGACGATACGGAATCTGTATCGGAGGATGGTTCATTGGAGCCACCCGTTGTTGAAGAGACTGTCGTTGTTGAGGAGGCTCCGGTCGTTGAGGAGGAGCAGCCCCGCACTGAGCAGGACCAGTTCTTCGACATGGCTTTGGAGGGTATTACCCCCGAGCTAATAGACAGGGGCGACGAGAACCGCGTAGCCGTGGAGCTTAACCAGCTCCTCAACCAATTTGGTTTTGATGTAGAGACCTCAGGGTTCCTTACCGACGCCTTGAAGGTGACCGGCAAAAACGGTCAGAGCATTGACGTAGACCTAGACCCATTCCGCACGAGCACCGAGGTGGCGGAGTCGGACAAGCTCCGTCAGTTCCTTGTCGACAACCGTCGTGAGTCGGAGAACATCCTAAAGCAACAGGACGACTACCAAGAGGCCAAGCTACAGTTTGCTAGTCAGAAGCAGATTGACGAGAACGTAGCTCGCCTTAGTCAAGAAGCGAATGATTTCCAGCAGTTTACCCTTGAGCTAGGCGAAGTCACTGACGCGTTCAACAAGAAGTATGCTGACCTAGAGAAGTATACCGAGCAATACCTGCGCGACAACCCCAACGAGATTGACGCGTACAACGCCCGTGTCGCGGAGTACAAACAAGATTTAGCTGGCATCGAAGAGATGCAGGCTCAGATGAAGCAGCGTAGCCAAGAGCTGCTGTATGCCGACCAAGAAATAAATCGAGCTACGGGCGAGTACTTCGACACCAAGAGTCAGTCAATGGGGCCATATGACGTTGGTGGATTTGTGAAGCGAGCTTTTGCGGAGGGCTCGGCACGCATCGGTCGTGGCATGGTCGACTTCTTGGTAGATGTCGGTCAGCCCGGTCGAAACATCGACCTGATGAGCGAGCGTGGCAACGAAGACTACAAGGAGCAGTTCCTTGCTACGGCCCGCGATATGGGTGTCGTTGGCATCCCAGAGGATGGGGCTATGGAATGGGTCGACGGAGTTGGTGACGCATTGCGTAACGACGTGGAGGTGAAGATGCTCGACGATTATGCCAAAGCCATCAAGTTCGGCGGCAAAGAGTTGGAGAAGATGGTCGGCTTCTCCGAGAGCGCAAAAGAATTTATTGGCGAAGAGGGCCTCGGGCAAGAGGTGTTCGATGGTATCAAGTGGGCGTTCGGAGAGTCGGAGCCCGACTATGCTTACGACCTAGCCAAAGAAGGATGGTGGGGCGGGGCCCTTCTGGGAGCTATCGAGTCCATCCCGGCTTTCGTTGGCCTCGGTAAATCTGCTGTGGGTCAAGCCCTCGGTGCTGGCACTCGCTTGGCACGTCTCTATACCCAGTCGTCAGACCACGTTGACGAGGAGTTCCGTCGGGACCCCGAGCTGCGGGAGGTCAGCGAGAAGGACAAGCTCAAGCTCAAGGTGCCGCTGTCTCTTACGGTGGCTGCCTTGGAAGAGGTTGGCTTCCGTAACGTACTGGAGTCCAAGGGTGTAGCAAGCCGTTTCCTTCTGAATGTTATTGGTAAATCTACCGAGCGGGCTGCGGGACGTTCGTTCCGTGAGGTCATTCAGCGCGAGGTAAACAATGCTGTGGGTAGGGGGCTTATCACCCTCGGTGCTGGTGGCGCTGCCGAGTTCGAGACGGGTGCAGCGCAACAGTTTGTCGACATCGGCATGAAGACGGTGTGGAATGAGTTCAGTGACAACCCCGACCTGAACACACCCGAGAGTTTTGTAGATGGTGTAAAAGAGGTTCTCAATGCCGGCTTGCAGGAGGCTGTGGGCGCTGGCCTCTTGGGCGGCCCTACGGCTGCTGGTGCAGCTCTCGCAAGTGGACGCGATTTCTCTACACTATCCAACGCTGAGTTGGCTGCGTTCGAGTGGATGTCCAACCCCGGCAACCGTGGTGCTACCAAGCCCATGTTGGCGGCGCACCTGAAGAATCTTGTCAACCAAGGCAAGCTGACGGGGGCCGATGCCAAGCGTACTCTCGAAGGTTACGAGCGCACCTCGCAAGCCATGGATGGAATCCGTGGTGTCGAGGGTCTGTCTCCCAAGCAGAAGAAGGCGTACCTCGCCATGGAAATTCGGCGGCAGGAGTTGGAGCAGCAGCTTAACGGGCGTGCCACTCCATTCAAGAAAGCCATCCAGCAGGAGATTGACGACCTAGGAATTAAACAACAAGAGATAGCAGATGCCGTTCAAGAGCAAAGCACAGAGAAGGTTTCTCCACGCGACGAAACCGAAGCTGGCCCAGAAGTGGGAAAAGAAGTACAAGACGAACAAGAATCTCCCGAAAAGAAAGGGCTAGTAGACCGCATGCGCGACCGCATGCAACAGCGTCGCGTACGGAAATCCAAGGCGGAATACGACAAGGCTCAGGCCCGTGTAGCTAAGCTTGAGGAGCAGGGCGCTACCGAGAAGGAGATTGATGACGCACGCAATGAAGCGGCGTCGGTGCGCATTGACTACTTGCGCAACACCCTGACCGAGGAGCAGGCCAAGAAGGAGGCTGAGCTCGACAACGAAAGGGAGAGGCTATGGAAGGAATACCAAGAGGCACCGGCGGAAGAGGCTTTGGATGCGTGGTATGCGGCCTCCCAAGAACAGGGTGCGTTTTTTGATGGCATTGAAGCGGGCGAGGTCGCACCAACAGAAGAGGTAGCACCGACGGAGGAAGTGACACCGGCGGAAGAGGCTGCCCCTACTGAGGAGACCGCACCCACCGAGGAAGTGACCCCAACCGAGGAGGCCGCCCCGCAGCTGACCGAAGAGGAGCGTGCTGAGGCCGAGGCTTTGGAGGCGCAGTTCGGTGCCGAGGGTACGCCCGACGTTACCGAGACCACTGACGCTGGCGTCGATGTGCGTACGCGTGAGGGCAGCAAGCTGACCCAGAAGCAACAGCGGTATGTGGAGCAGGCCAACAACGTATTGAAGGCGCTACAGTCCGTTATCCCTGACATCAAGGTCGTGGCATACCAGACCAGCGAACAGTACCTTGAGGCTACTGGACGTCGTGGTAGCGGTGTTTACTTCGACAAGACCATCCACATCAACCTCGCCAAGGCCAACAGCCGCACTGCTTTCCACGAGGCGTTCCACGCCATCTTCTTGGAGCAAATCAAGAACGGCGAAGCGGAGGCTCAGGTCAAGGCCAAGGTGCTACTCAAGACCATCCGAAAGGCCATCCCACCCAAGTCAGTTCTGGCTGGCCGCATCGACAACTTCCTCACTCAATACGAGGAGCAGGATATCAGCGAGGAGGCTTTGTCAGAGGTGTTTGGATACATCGCTGGTGGCTATAGTGCGCTCGGCCCACAGGCCAAGAACAAGATTAAGGCTGCTGTCAAGAAGCTTATCGAGAGTGTCATCGGTCGTAAGCTGGGGCCGCAGTGGTCACAAGGCGACCAAGCTGTGCTCGACGCCATGCAGTTGCTGGCGGGTAAAGTTGAGCGCGGAGAGGCCCTGACTGAGGAGGATGTCTCTGGCATCGAGGTCAGCGAGGAGGCTGCTTCCGAGGTGGAGGCAGAGGCCGAACTGGACCGTGGCATCGGGGCCATTGAAAAGCTTCGGCAGGAGGCTCTGAAGGCGGCCAATGATGTGCTCGGGCCGTTGGCTGAGAAGGTTACCAAAACGGATAAGGGTCGGGATACCCTGCGAAAGTTGGTCAAGCGTGTTGACGACGCCAAGCTACGCGCCATCGAGAAGAAGATGCGCGATGCGAAGAAGTCGAAGAAGATGTCCGAGGCCGACAAGGCTGAGCGCATTGCGTCATTGCAGCGTGACGCTGAGGCAGAGATGGAGCGCCTCGCTAAGGAGCGTGAGGCTGTAGCAAAAGACGCAGAGGTCGCTATAGAGAAGCTCAAGCCCATCGAGGCGAAGCAAGATGCGGAGTCCAAGGCGGCTGACATCAAGAAGCGGCAGAAGGAAATTACCGAGCAGCTTGCTAAGGACAAGCGTGAGGCCAAGAAGGAGTTTAAGGATGAGGAGTTGAAGGAATATGTGGCTGGCCTAACGGACGAGGCTAACGCCAAGCGAGAGGCCCTAAAGGCGGAGCTTGCCGAGCTGCGTGGAAAGAAGAAGAAAGAATCCCCCCGAGGGGAAAAGCCTACGCAAAAGAAAGCGAAGGCAAAGACTGAGACTGAGACTGAGACTGAGCAAGGCAACGCAGGTCTCATTGCTAGGCAACAGGAAATTGAGAATAAGAAGCGTGTTGACGAGCTGAAGGGACGAATCGATTCGGAGAAAAAGCAGCTCCAAGGTCTAGAGCAGAAGTTGACTCAAGCTAAGCGGGAACTTCAAAAACTAGATGACATAGGCGCCACAGACAGGATGAAAGCGGACCTGAAAAATGGCATCGCTATGCTTGAGTTTGCCATTGAGGATACCGCTGAAAACATTCGACAGCTCGAGGCCGAGGTCGCACCCGTCAAAGAGAAGACAACGTCACGCCGCAAGCCGGCTGCAAAGAAGGCGGCTGCGAAGCCTGCTGCCAAGAAGAAAGCTCCATCTAAGCCGACTCCCGTAAAGAAGAAGTTTGTCGGTCGTCCGGGAATGACTGAGGAGCAACGGGAAAAAGCTCGTGCAGAATACCTCAAAAAACAGGCCGAGGTCGAGGGCGTCAGCGTGGAGGAGTTGACCAAGCGAGAGGAGTCGAAGGAGCGAGAGCGGAAAGACACACTGTCTCGTGAGGCCAAAAGGGAGCTGGACGGATTGAAGGGTAAGACCGATAAGGTGTCCAAGGTAAAGCGGTCAGAGCTCAAGGAGTTCATGTCCAACCTCGGTACCATGTCCGTAGACGAGGCTCAGGCCAAGCGTACAGAGGGTAAGCTCAAGGCCCGGGAGCAGCGGGCTAGTGAGTTCAGTGACGAGCGCATCGAAGAGCTGGGCGAGCGTGGCATCATGGCACACTTTACTCGGGCAGCAACAAAAGCTTTCCGAAAGGGAGGTGGGAGTATGAAATACTATGGTGATGGAGTGTACTTCACCAACGACATGGAATACGCCAACCGGTTTCTGGACGCGTACACAGGAAGCGTGGTCTTCGTTGACACGAAAGGGATGCGGCTACTCGGTAGCAAGGAGGCTTTTGAAAGAGAGGTCAGCCCTGAAGAGCTAAAGCAGATAGTGGCGACAGTATTGAGCACCGCTCCTCCGAGAAGCGTAGAAGCCAATAGTACTCGGCAGTTGCTTCGTCCGGGCTCCAATAAGCTATTGGATATCGCCGGAAGAATCTTCGATAACCCTGAGATTGTTGATGGTAAGGTGATGGTCGACATGAATATGACTCGCCTTCCTTTGAACCTGTTCTCGGTGCAAAGGGACTTGATGGACTTCATGAGAAAGTTACGTGGGCTCGGCGTAACCGACAGAACTGTGGGTCATTATGTAACCCCTGTATTCAATGCGGTGTACCCAGAGTATCAGGGAATCAAAAACGTTGGCCTCGAAGACGTCGTCATTTGGGACTATGACGCCCTCAATGAAAACATCCTCACCGACGTAAGTCCGGAGATGGGGGCTGAGGTGAAGGCGCCCAAGGCCCGTGAGCAGCGTGCCTCGGAGGTGTTGGGTCGGTATAAGTTCCGTCCAGACGGAAGTCTGATTGGCGATGCTAAGTTGGCGTCAGAGCTCCGTGGCTACATGAAGAAGTTCGGCTTCGGAGTGGAGCAGTTCGGAGAGCGCGACGATAGGTTCTACATCGTGGAAGACGGCAAGCGCGTCAAGCCCGCCGACGTAATAGCAAGCGACGATGTTGCCATTGCCGACCGAGAGGAGATTGAAGCGGAGGAAAGGGCAGTCAAAGCTGAGGCCGAAGACCTGCGTGCCGAGGGACTCAAGAAATACCAAGACGAATACCTAGACTTCCCGGAGGGGATGGTGGCCCCCAGTAGGCTGTCTGTCCGTGAGCAGCGTAGCAACCTCGGTGATTCCACCGAAGGGTTCTCTACCTCCGCCGTGGTTAAGTTCGCCAAGGAACGTGGCTTCTCCGACAAGGCCATCCTCGCTGTCCGACCCGGGGCCGAGCAAGCCATCGACGAATACGACGCTAAGGCAGCTCGTGTCAACCGCGAGATTCAAGGCATCATACAGCGTACCCGAGAGCGCGTGCGAGGCGAGGCTTCCATCCAAGCCATCACCAACAAGGGTGCCCGTGCCAAGGCCGTCAACGACCGTATCGAAGAGGCGGTGCTCGAGTACCTGCGTGGCTCCAAGTTCTACAAGGACGCCTCCGATGTGGGGCGCGAGGCCATGGAGCTCAACGTCAAGCGTCAGATGGGGCGTCGTATCAAGTCGTCACCCAAGCCGGGCACCATCCTTGACGCACCGAAAGACAAAACCTTTACGGTAAAAGAGAAGGACGCCCTCCGACAGAAGATTCGCGACATGGCTCGCAGCTCTCGTAATACGGCAGCAGCTATAGCAGAGGCCCGTAGAGAGCTTGCCAAAGACGTAGCTCGACTGCGTAAGGCAGGGGCGCTGACTCCAGCTCAGGCGGTGGCTTTGCTGGGTCGTATGGCCCGTACTAACCCGCTCAACGAGGCTTCTGTGAACTCCTTCGTCGAGTATGCAGCTCGCGTATTTGAGGACGCAGACTACGCAGCCAAAATCAATCGTGCCAATAAGCTGCGCAAGAGAGCTTGGCGTAACGTACAGTCCGGTAAGATTGGTGTTGCCGAAAACTTGACCGAAGCCATTCGTGTCATAACCGGCATCAATGCCGAAATCATTCCTGAGGCAGCCATGAAGGATTACATGGAACTCCTCGAGATGCTTGGTGAGCGCAAGGCTGTACTCGACTTGTCTCCGATGGGACAGGTGGAGCAGTTGGTGGATGGCATCACCAACGAAATCAACCAAGAGCTCAACGCAAAAGACGAGCTTCTTTCTGAGTTTGAAAACTTCGAAGACAAGGTATACACCAAGGAAGGCAAGGTGAGTATCGCCAAGACCATCAAAGCCATGGTCGAAGCGAAAGTCATTACCGAAGACGAGGCTAAGCTCTTGCGTAAGTACAGCCGCGAGCTGTTCCCCGAGCCAGAGGGTAAGAACAAGGAGGACCTTGAGAACGCACGACGTGATGAGAAGATGCGCTTACTTACTGCCGTGGAGGCGCTACCCAAGCTCGTCGGCGACTTCGGGTTGAGAGAAGAGAACGACCTTGTCCGTCAGCTCAACGAGCTTATCCGCACAGGTGCAGTCGAAAACCTCGATAACGCCGAGCTAAAGAACTTGCTGCGCGTAGCAAACAACATACAGAACGGGTTTGTGCCGCATATGGCAGAAGTCTTGACGGAGAAGCTAGACGCCTTTCAGCGTGCAGACCAAGTGATGGAGTCTATTTACAACGACAAGTCTGGTATAGCCCGACTGTTCGATAGGACTGGTCTTACATCACTGTCTCGACGGGGTAAAAAGAATCCACAGTATTACGTCGACCAAGTGTGGGGCGACTTCAAGACTAAGCGTATCTATAAGGCTGTCTTTGAGCCACTTGCGAAGGCTTCAGCTACGTATCGCTCGGAGTTGCAGCGTGTAGAGGCCCGCATAGATGGAGTGGAGAACGCTCTTATCAAAGAGCTCGGTCGCGACCCGAACAAGATTACTCGTGCCAAGTTCCTGCTCGGGGCATATATGATGCAGAAGGAGTTCGAGGCCAACGAGGGCAGGAGCGGAATATTTTCTGCTGTCGACTTGTTGGACGCGACTATAGAGCAAGCGCGTACACGAGGCAACAAGACCAAATACAACCGCCAGTCTGCTGAGGTACTACAGTCTATCCGGGATGAGATTGAAGGCATGACCGCTGCTGAAATGGAGGCCCTGCTCAGCCCTGCTCAGATGGCTGTGGCGGAAGAGATTCGAAAGATTAACGACGAGCTTACACCTAAAGCAAACTATACGGCGAGCGTACTCCGTGGCATGCCGTTCCGTCCGTACTCTCAATACTTTCACCGTGTGGTCCTTACACCAGAGCAAGATGCAGGAACGATGTTCTCGGCTGGCAATATGGCTGACGCGCTGAACACTCGGTTCCAAGCCACTACGAAAGCTAAGAACCTAATCGAGCGGGAGAGTCGTGACGCACCGCCTGTGAGCTTCGACCCTTTCGCCTCTGTAAATCGCGGTGCCAAATTTATCCTTACCGACTACCACTTGACCAAGCCGGTGCGCACGTCATACCGTATGCTCAAGGACTTGGAGGGTGTCAAGGGTTTGAACGAGCGTCAGGAGGATATGCTCGATTTTATAGACGACAGCGTGCGCCAGCTTGTCAAGGACCAGCTCGTGCAGACCGTCAACCAAGACAGCTTGGGCTCCAAGATTTTCAATGCCGTCAGAAAGGTGGGGTATCAGCTTACTCTTGGTCAGATTGAAAGGGCGTTTGCTGAGTTCGGTTCCAACTTGGGTTATGCCCTTACTGTAGACCCCGGCGGATTCCGAGAGGGTCAGCGGTATCGTGGCTTCTATAAGACTGAAGGCGCCAACATCTTACGTAATGTAAAGAGCGCACAGACGACGCGACTGTTTCCGGACGGGGAAGGCACAGAAATTTCCAGCTCTGCTCTAGACCAGTTCCGCGAGGCTACTTCTCCGGGGCGTGCTGAGATTCGTAACGGAGCTGCCAATGCTTTCTCCAAAATCTGGGCCAACACAGGAGGCCGTTTGCAAAACGTAACGAGTAAGCTGGCTGACAAGATGATTACCACGCCGGATAAGGCGGTGTCTCGCCCGCTGTGGTTTGGTTCTTTTGCCCGTGCCTTTGAGCAACAGACAGGCCAGAAGCCGGACATGGATAAGATTGCCAAGAACGATGCTGAGTACATGAATCAGTATCGCAGTGCTATCGAGTTCGCTACAGAGCAAGCCGACGACACGTCCATCAAAGCTGGTGCTACGGACAATATCTTCTTGGGTATGCTGAACGGAACCATCCGTCCTGACGCAAACCTTTGGACCAATGGCTATGCGTTCATCAATAGCTACATGACCCGCTTCCTTGTGTTCGAGTACGTTACTACACGAACAGCAGTGAACGCTATGGCAGGCAACGGTATGATTACTCGACGCCAAGGCGCAGCTTTGATGGGTGGTGTTACGGTTCGCATGATGTCGTACACTCTAATGGCTGGTCTCATGCGTGACCTCCTCGCGTCTATTTATGGAGACGACGAGTGGGACGAAGAGGACCTTTTGGAGCGAATCAAAAAATCTTTGATTCAAGGTGCAGCAACCCTTGTTCTAGGTGGGACTCGCGGTCAGATTGGGCGTGGTGCTATCGCCATTCCTGTGGAGCTTATCAACAGAGATATGTTGGAAGAGGGCGAATATGATTTTGATAAGCGTTTTATGATGCCGCTGTTGGACATCAACCAAGACAAGCAATGGAAGGGTAAGCTGTGGGACGCATTTACCCGTACGTCTGGTCCACTCGGCCCGGCGTTTCGTTTGTTTGAGGGAGTCGCCGGCTTCGCTGGCGAAGAGCTTGGTCTCAAGAAGAAGAGGAAGGACGCTGCCCGTCAAGAGCAAGAGTATACGCGATATCTAATCAAGGGACTCGGTGTCGCTGGCCTGCTTCCCTTCGCCAACGACATTAACTACCACTACCAGCGGTATATCTATAAGGACATCGACAAGGAGGAAAGTAAAGTGATGGGGTCTAGATAACCCAGTGTACGTCGACGCCGCGTATCTCGCACTCCTCGTTTACGCAGCGCCATGAGACCATGATTCCTTCGTGACCGTCCTCGTCGGAGTCGTGGTCACCAGTCCACATCATGTTCTTACGGCACTGCGGGCACTTCATAATCCGTTGTATAGCCTGTTGATTTTGTGCATGGTTTGCTCCACGTTGTCGCGCTTGGTGCGCCAGCGGATAACGTTGAAGATGTCCGCGAGGTGGCGGTCCTCCTTGGCTTGCTGCTTGTATGCTTGAAGCTCAACGAACATCTTGTTGCGCTCGTTGCGTAGCTCCATAAACTTCTTGCGTAGCTCCGGAGCAGAGTAGTAGTACACCGGCTCCTTGCCAGAGTATTCCTCTCGGCACTTGACGAAGCGCTTCAAGAAAACTTTGTCGGTCTCCATAAGAGCCTCGCCGCGAGACCAGTAGTGCAATACAGTAGCATGGTTGCGGTCTAGAATCCTACCTATGTCGGAGCATCCGAGGCCCTGCTCGCGAAGCAAGAGCGAGAAGGCGATGCGTCCGTCGACGTGCTTGCGCTTGCGGCAACGCGTGAATACGTCTGAGCCGAAGCCAGTGAAACAGATGTCGGAAAGGCGGCGAACTTCTTTGGGGTCTTGTGCTGGAATCATGATATGACTAGTTTATTGTCGACAAGCATATCCAAGTAGTCGTCGACTTGGACAAGCTTAAAGTCGAGGAGGACTGGAATCCAACCCTCCATATTAAAGTATTCGAATTGATAGAAGACCTCGGAACCCACACGACCCCCGGCAACAGTGGTGTCGTCATACGTGTATTCCAATTCTTCGATGGCACTATTTATTTGGCGTAAGACGCGGATGCGGTGATGGGCGCTAAGTTCCATAACGCCATCAACGAACCCCTCGTCCAACTCGTACGAGGAATCAACCTCGATATACCTCGGTCTCGATTCCATGTTGCCTTAGCTCTTTCATCCTGTACTCCTGCAACTTAGACACTACTCCCTTGGGTCTCTTGACTTCAGAAAATATTACTCCGCTATCAGGTGGGATGGCAATGAGGTCAGGGATACCGTTCTTGTTGGTCTTGATAAGCTTGATAACATAGTATCCCTGCTCTTCAAGTTCCTTGATACGGCGTGTCTGAATCTTCTGCTCCGTCATCCCACCTACAAGGTAAAAACGAATTCGCAGAGCGGTATCATAACGGCGCGTGACGTGTTGTTGTCACCCATGTTCTTGATGCTACCCATTTCCCAGTAACGTCGGGATATATCTTTCAGCTTGTCTGTGTCTACCATGATGAAGGATTTTTTGGCACCTCTCTCATTGAATATGAAGCACCAGTAGTCCGCCTCGGTAGTCGCAATGCCGGAGGGTTTGCCACGGCTCTCGAACTCCACGGCAACCCGTTTGGTTTTGGCAATCCAACTGTCAGTCTTGACCTCGATGGTACTGCCCTCAAGGACGGCGGCAAGGTACCGCTCGCCCTTGTGTCCCACCTTTAGGTCGTATCGAAAATCATTTTTGTATTCCATTTTTTGAAGTGATTCAAAGTGTAGTCTTTCTTTTCGGTAACGGCCTTGTATACCTGTGTCTCTATGCCCTTCTCAGCAAAGACCCAATAGATATCGCTCTCGGTTCTGTCCTTGGTCGTCATCCTATCGCGCGACTGCCAATAGCTTGTGGCGGAGAAGTCGATGTTGTAGTATACCAAGGCTGAAGCCTGACGTAGGCTGATGCCCTCCCGCCCACTGACAATCTGTAGGGCTATGCTCTTGTCGCCCTCCTCAAATTCCTTCAGGTCCGTGGTAAGCTCATCGCCGTACACGGTCTTGAGCGCCTCGAGCTCAGCCTTGAACTTATAAAAGATGCCAATCTTATCTCGACAAAACCTATCGTAGATGAACTGCGCCTTGCTGTGGTCGAAGACCATGGCTTTGCCGCTCTCGAACTTAACGGTGCCGGAGTACATCTGGTGTAGCTTCTGCATAAGCTTGACCGGGGTGTCGGCCAAGACGACCTCCTCCTGTCCATCTATCACCCTGTCTTTGCGCAGCCGCTTGCACATATCGTACGTCCGCCCCTCCATGGGGACACGCAAGATGTGCTCCCGCAAGTCGCTCTTGAAGCCGGCCTCGCGCTGGCTGAAGCTAATCATGTATGGCTGCATAGCCGTAAGGATAGACGGCAATCCATTGTTGTAGAACTTAATGGGAAGGGAGTTTACTATCTGCGTCTTCACGTCAACGTAGTCGTCGCAGAACCGATAGAAGTTCTTGTAGCTACGGAACGGATTGCTTGGGATGCCATACACCTGATGGTACATCTGGCTGTACGACTCTGGCGTAGGCGTACCCGAAAGCAATACGACATAGCTACCACGGATGAGGTTGCGCACGTCCTTGGCTCGCTTGCTAGGCTTGGGGAAAGCCCCCAATCCATGCGCCTCGTCGAGGATAACAAGGTCCCACTTTTTTTGCGGGAGCTTGTGCATGCTCTCGTAGTTGATGGCGAAGAACTCATACGAGGGACACAACATCTTGGCGTCCTCACCTATGCTTCCCAGAGCCTTCTTCTTAGTTAAGAACAAGACGCTGTTGACACCCATCTCCTCCGCTATACTCAGGGAGGTGAGGGTCTTCCCGGTGCGCACCTCCATAGCGAGGTATACGAAACGGTGTTGCTCGAGGATGCGCTTGGCACGGTGTACGATGCGCTTCTGATAATTCCTTAGCTCCATGTCATCTCGCTTTGCTGTTCGCCCTCGTGCTTGTTGCGGATGCGTAACCAACGCCCAAGCCTATCGCGCCCCTCTTCCGGAGCTATGCCATACTTGTGCATGCAGTACGACACCAACCACTTGTAGAACTTGGTGCGGGAGATGCTCTGCTTGGCCGTAGGTCCGTAGTCAGGGTACTCCTGCACGAAGTCTAGGTATACGTCCTTCTTGTACAGCTTGACGTAGGGCTCAATGGTTTTGTTTTGCTCACCGTTGACTAGGCCGCACCACTCTATGAAATCGTGGCTCGTCTCCGCACTGAGCTGCCTGATACCAAGGTTGATGAACTCGCTCTCTACCAAGCCGGTGTCGAGGTATCCACTAAGGCACGAGACCATGTAGTTGTCGAACTTGCACCAATCCTCGTCGTCCCAATCGGCAAAGAAGTGCTTCTTGAATTCGTCGATAGGCGTGAAGCCCTTGCTGTAGTATTGGTGTAGCTCCAGCTCCCACTTCCTGCGTGCGAAGCTGTTGCCCGCACCCTTGATAGCGTAGTTGGTGGTGATGCCAATCTTGGGGGACTTCTCGAAAGGAATCTTGATGGCGTCCTTGTTCTTCTTCTCCAACGTCAACCCCTCTGTAACAACGCTAAATAGCCGCTCGAAGTCGAAGTTCTTCTTCACGTCATCGAAGCAAAGCAACTGAGTGTCAGCGCTTACGAGTTGGTATGGGAAGCTGCGCTCGAAAGCGAAAGCCTTGCCGTCGATGACGACTAGCTTCTTCATCTTGGATAGCGCAGACATGAACAGTCCCTTGCCGGTGCCGCCCTCAGGGTTGTCGCTGATGACCTCGTCGTTGAGTATCACAGCCGGGCAATAGCTTAGGTTCTTGTATCCGTGAAGCATATATCCGATGGTGCTCTCCATGCTTTGCGTACGAGACGCATCGCTGCCAGAAATATTGGCTATGAACTTCTGATAGTCGAAGCCTTCGTGGTCGCAAGAATCGAACTGCCTGTCTATGATGTGGTCGCTCCATACGTACCCACCGAGGTCGAGGTAGTCTATGCCCTTGACTTCGTCAGGCGTAACCCGAACCGCACAGTTCCTGTAGTATAGGTATGCCGTGGTGGCCGTGTCCTCCATGAAGTACACGTCTATGGTAGCCAGCAGGGTAAGGAACTCCTCACGGAAATACCGTACCGCATCGGCGAAGAAGTTGTAGATGGTCTTGTCGTCGTGCTCCAAGAGGTAGCCGAGGATGAAGTCCTTTATCTCCTTCTCCGTGGTGTGGTCGATGAGGTTGTTGGTGACCCTAACGAAAACATAGTTCTTGCTACCCTCGGGACAATACTTATAGAACCCGTTGTCTTCAAGGAAAGTCTTGAAATCCAAAGGGATAATCTTGATGACGCCCTTCTCGGTCTTGGTCCAAAAGGTTTGCTCCTCGTTCTCTTTCTCTACCCGCTCTATGACAGAGTCGATTACATCGCTCTCAACCTTGGACTCCTTGAGTTGGGAGCGGACTTCTTTTTTTGATACGCCGCGCTTGAGCTGTGCCTTGATGCTGTTGATGCGGTCCGAGTCCTCGTAGTATCGCGTACCGAAGTTGGCGGTGTTGCTATACGCCGAAGCCAAGGTGCGCTCTATCTCTTGGGACTTGAAGTCCGGCTGCTCAAACTGACGGAGTATGTGCGAGGCGAGGCTGCGGTTTACGCCGAAGTCGTTGAACGCCATAGCCAACTTGTATAGGTTCTGGTTGCGCTCTCCGTCTACCATGCCATACTTCTTCGTCCACCACTTGAGCAGTATGTCTACGACCTTGTTCTCATCGGTGATGGGTATGGTGGGTGCGTCGCGCTGTACCTCCACCTCTACGTACTCTGCCTCTTCGACCTTGGCCCATACAGAGGAGTCTTCGTTGATGTATATGAGCGGGTCGAAGCTTTCGTAGCACACCCTGCTTATGTTCTTGCACGTCTTGTCGAAGTGCTCAGAGTTGAAGTGCTTCTCCAGTGCGTTGAAGTAGTTGGTGTGGTTGTCCGGGTCCTGCATGATGCGGACCAAAACCTTGAGGCCGTTGCCGGAGGGAGAGGTGAAGACGGAGAAGACGTACTTGTCTTTGCTCAGCCGCTCGCGCTCTGCCATCATTAGCTTCTTGGTATTGTAACCATCGAAGTCTAAGCAGATGAAGCCGCTGTGCTCCATGAGGTTGGCGTCGTTGCGCTTGTTGAATGTGCCGGAGAAACATACCGCAGGTAGCCCCTTCTTGAGCTCGTTGCGGGCGGACTTATCCTTCTCCTTGCGGATGCGAGTGACCAGTTCTTTGGACGCTCCATCGCGGATTCTACCAAGCACAAAGTCCACGGAGCGGTGGAACGGAGTCTCCGTTTCCTTGATATCCTTGAAGATTGTGACGATTCTTGACATGGCGGTGTCGATTTTGTGTCGATATTTTAGGGTTAGTTTATTGATACTCAGTACCTGTGACAGAAATGTCGATTTTTCTTCCCGTATACGTAGGAGAAGAAGAGAAAGTAAAGAAAGTAAAAGAGAGAGTAGAGGCAAACCAAAAACGACACCCGCGTCACGGGATGAAAGAGGGGGCCGAAGCCCCCTCCCATTTTTGGCAATCGAAACAACCTTAGAAAGGCGCCTCGTCGTCTCGTGAGTCCTGAGGCTTGGGCTCCCAAGTGTCGAGCTCGAAGTAGTAGCGCCCGTCTTGGGCTTCCTTCATCTCGAAGTTAATCCATCCCGAAGGCTTGGCGTTCTCGTTGAGGAAGGCAACAAACTCCTCTACCTTGATGCCCAACTTGGCTTTGACAAAGTCAGGAGCTCCGTCACGGGGTTGGCTCCAATTCATAGCGGGTGCAAAGACCCTTTCTTTCTGTTCACTCATAACGTCTGTTTGATATAAAAGGTTTCAATCGATTGTGTGGCATCGGTACCGAAGAACTTGTCGTGTACTTCGATGGCTCTCTCTACCTTATCCCTGCCACGTAGGATAAAGTCTTGGCTCGGCTCATACATGCCCATCATACCCGTTGTCTTGTCGATGGCGAAGAACACCAGCGGTTTGCCGAATAGGCTTTGGTAGATGTAGCATTGGCTGTCATATCCATACTTCCGGGCCGAGTACCGGAAGTCGTCAATCTTGCCTGTTGTTTTCAGGTCGATGATGCGCTCTGCACCAAGGATGTCTGCCTTACCCTTGAACTCCTTGCCCATGATGGTGCCCACGGCGGGCTCCTCATACACGTTGGCGTCGTCGCGGATGGCGTCGAAGAAGTCAAGGTTGGAAAGCATGGTGTCGGTCAGTCGCTTGATGTCGTCCATCTCTTTGCACAAGAGCATGAACTCCTTGCCTCGCTCGGCACAAGCCTCTTTGTAAGCCTTGCTGTTGCGGCTTGCGGTATTGACGCAGTCCACATCGGCAGCCTTTTCCGGCTCGAGGATGAGCTGATGGAAGAGCCTGCCCTTTGCAAAGGCCGGGTTGTCAGGAGTGGGTACGCCATACATCGACGGATTGGTAAGCAGGGTTTTGATGTCCGAGTTGGACAAGAACTGCCTGCCTACCTTCCCGTAGTAGTTGGCGTCGTCACGCAACTGCTCGATGATATCGCTCATCCGATGTTGTCCTTCAAAGCCTTCTGAACCTTGGTGCTGACCTTGTACTTGGTGCGTAGGTTCTTGAGCAATTCGTCGATGCCCTTGTCCTTGTTGGCCACCACGTACTTCAACACCTTAGCCCAGTTCTCATCGTCTACCTCGAGGCTGATGCGCTGTGCCGGCTCTTTAGAGGGGGCTTCCTTGGCCTCGGAGGGGGGCGACGGTACATCCTCACCTGTCCACAGAGAAAGTCCAAGGCCGTGCATCGCAATGGCCTTAGCCGTGGCGCGCTGTATGGTCTTGTTAACCTCGAAGCTGCAAAGCTTGTCGACAGTGATGGATTTGTTGCGGTGGTCCATCACACAAAGCATATCTATGTGCTCCAAGTCGTTGACCACAATGCCCACCTTGACATAAGCTGTGTTGCCATCGGTGAAGTAGTTGAGGCCCGTCTCAGGTTGCTCGTAAATAACGCGCTGAGCATCAGGGTATACACTCTTCAACATGTCCCAAGCGTGAGCCCAAGAGAGGTAGTCGGCACGTCCTTTCTTCTCTGCCTTGGGCCGGACGTCGATGGCCTTGAGGCGATTGTAAACTGAATCTTTACTCATTTCAATTGGTTGATTAGGGTGGTGTAGTCAGGGTCGTTGGATATGTGTGTCTCCACACGCTTCAAACCGTGGCCGATAGAAGGCAGGTCTATGTTGTAACCGTTCTGACCCATGTAGTGTCTGATGTATTGTTGAGGGATTTGCCTCTGGTGACAGAGGTAGTACAGCACATGGCGTGCGTCAGATAGGCGGCGAGATTTGTCCTTGGTGAACATCTCTTCGCGGGTGATGCCGAACCGGTCAGCGACAAGGCTGGCATAGCTTTCAAAAATTTCTCGTTTCATTTTAGTTCGTCTGTAATAATAGCGGTGCCGACCAACACGCGGCTTGCAATGTTAGATGCGGCCATGTTGGTAGGCAAGCCCAATGAAGGAGCGTCCTTGTTGACCACAATAAAATTTTCGTTTGGGAGGTAGACAAGCTCAATCAAACCGCCTACCATCTTTTGCATATCGTAGAGAGAGAGGGGGCCCTTTACCTCCTCCCGGCTTCCGTCAAGGTGTAGTATCACAGTCATTAGAAGAACCTCAGATGGCTGCGCTTCTTGTGGTTGTATACCATCTCGAACATGCGCATGTACTCTTGTGTGGTCCCGGCATGGATGAACATATGTGGGTTCATCTCCGCCTTCTTCAACAGCTCCTTCCAATCGAAGTCATCGACGGTGCGCATGCACCGAAGGAAGGCCGTGACGAAGTTGTTGTGGAGGTAGAAAGGGAACCTATTGAACTGACTCAAAGCATACAATCGCTTCAAGGCGTCTTCCTTGCTCGACCGGAACTTCCAATTGCCGCTGCCAAGGCTGGTTCCATTCTTCTTGTTGGAATGAGCGCTACTGCCTTGGGCAAGGAACGATGCCGAACGGATAGAAAACTTGGGCTCTACCTCTTTGCACTCAGCATGGAACTCCAAGAGCTTGATGTAGTTCTGATTGCCCTGCGCAGCAAAGCTCTCCACCTTGTCCATTACAGACCATGGCTTGCTCATGTTGTTGAGCTGAACGACATCAGACATCTCCATCTCGTCACGGATGATGTACTGTAACGGCAACCCCAACTCTCGGCACGCATGGAAGCGGTGTTGTCCGTCTATGATATGCCCTGAGGCAGTGACGATGATGGGTTGTACCAAGCCGTGAACCTTTATGTTCTTGGTTAGGCGTCGGACATGGGCGTCGTCGACGCCTCGGTTGAGTTCGTTGAAGTCGAACTGCTCGTAGTTACTCGTTGTGTGAATCATGATTTAAAATGTATTCGGTGATGGCATTGAATTGTCGGGCGGCGTGGATGTCGTAGTCGCAGTCGGGGTAGCGCTGGGTGCGCATCCAATCCCTGAAGCCCCCCATGTTGTACCCAATCTCTTGGATGCTGTCGATGAAGTCCAAGTAGAAGTCAGTGATTCTACCGCCTTGCAAGGCGTTGCAGAACCCGTTGTTGTAGTAGTCGTACTGAAGACGACCCAAGGCACGGATGGCCTCGCCATACGGCGTGTCGGCCTCACCGCTTTCCGGGACGTGCTTGTCCCACAAAGCTTCCCACTCCGCCTGTCGGGGGTGGTTGTTGCCCCATATAGTGGGCTCGGTCATAGTGATGGTCAACAGACCGCCCTCGTAACCGTGTGACGCCGGCGTAACAATCTGGCCGTCGATAAGGAAGCGAACCTTTTTTGTGTCAGGGTGTCGCTCAATCACCCTGTTCCATTCTTTCAAGAACATTTTCTATTGTATTGATTGTATCGTTTAAAGATTCCCATACCACATCCTCGTACTGAAGCTCACGGTAACCTTCCGTTATCTCCTTGAGGTGGGTGTGTAGGTCTCGCAGGTCATCGTATTCTGTAGGTAGGTACCTATACGGACGGGCGGGATTTGACATGGTCGTTGTACTCTTTGTCGTAATGGATGTATTCCAGCTCGTAGTTGGCACGCTGCTCGTAGAAACCATCGGTGCCGGGAACAAAGCCGTTCTCCTCCAAGTATATCGGAGTGTCGTAGTCCTCTATAGCATACACCGCGCTCTCAGTCATCTCCATCTCAGCCCCGTGAAGGGAGGCGTCAAGACCGTAGTAGTGACGGACGATAGACATTGAAAGCCTGTTGCCCGTACGGACAAGGCAAACACCGTAACCACACGTGTCGTCGTCACGTTCGTGAGCCAAGTCCTCAGCCCTTCTCATGAGTAGGGTCCACTCAAAGAATGCTGCCGAGCTGAATGCCTCGGATACAGCGATGCTCAACTCTGATGTGTCGCGGACGCTGTGTATGTACCCTGCCATGGTGGGGTTCTGAAATACATCGCAGGTGGTGACACAGACACCGAAGGCCACAGCGTGACCAACGGTTTCTGCGTAGTTGCGGGATTGACGAGTGACCTTCATGTCAATTCAAGTATGCCGCCGTCGCCGACGTCGTTAAGGTTGAGGTACTCTCGAACACCGTCGGGACCGTAGTCGTGGTAGATGATGACAAGCTCGTATAGCTTGCTCGTCGGAACAGTCTCGGGACTGATGCCGCACTGATGAAGGAACGCCTCGCAAGTGCAAGCCGCGTCCTGTACCATGCGCTTGTGCTCCTCGCTCATTGCTCCGACTTGTTTTCCCCCCGAGGGGAGTAGTCCTCGAACACGAGTGCTGACACATGGCTTGCAACAATCTCGTTCGGAACAATGATGGCGTCCTCAATATCTGATGCGTCAATGAAAACGTCACCGTTGAACTCCCAGTTCAAACCATCTCCGCTTCCGTCAATCGTAACCCTGAACTCGCCGTCGTTGGCTTTTACCTCGCCGACCGCGTCGTTGAACCCTTGGGCGTAAGCACGCTTGAGTAGGTCGATACACCAGTCAGGGAGTTGGCTTGGCGTCTCGGTAAGTAGTGGCCCGTCGATAGCAAGGGTAGAAAGTATGGTGCGCAAACAAGACTGAGCCTCCAAAGCATTGGCCTCAAGGGTCTTGATTACAGTGTCACGAGTCTGCGGCGTGACGTCCGGTACAATTGGTTGTTCCATAATGTATTGTATTGATGCTGCAATTTAAGATAAATGTTAGTGGATTGCAACCTGTTCCACTGTTAATGTTGTGAAGTGTGTCAATTTTTTCACTCCCTTCGGAAGCCGAGCGGAGTATGAACCCCAAGGGCAGAACCATGTGTGTACCACAGTCCTGTTGCCCCAGTCGTCCGCTCCGACTAGCTGTCTGTTGTGTTTTATCTGAAAGAATCCCATATCATTTTTGGTATTTGCTCACGGCATGCCGTGTCCATATTGCCGATGTACTCTCGAATCTCTTCTTCACTGGCATGGCGCCGAAGCAGGGGGGATAAGCCACGGATGTTGTCTACGTCACCGCACGGGTCGTCCCATCCGTAGCTCTTGTGGATGTCAGCCATGCGCTCGGCTTTGTCACGGCACAACTGTGCCATGTGTTTGTCGAGGTGTTTAGTTCGTGTCATAGGTCTGTCGTGAAGTCTTCACTGCCAATCACGTAGCAGTCCAGCTTGTCCGCAAGAAGGATGACGTGAGGCTCGATGCCAACAGAGCTGAGGTGCCGCAAGCCCTGCTCAAGGACGGCGCCGCACTCGTAGTCGTAAGAGATAACAACCTTGTCGTTGCGGCGTAGGTCGCGGATGCGAATCCTAGCGCCAAGAGTATTGGTCGGTCCCATAAACCGCACGTCGAAGGCGCGGTAGCGGGTGAGGTCGAGGCTCATCATGAGTTCTTGAATGCTTCTTTGATGGAGTCGTGGATGGCGTCGAGTTGGTCCGCGACTTTTGCAGGGCCACCCTTGACACCGTAGTATTTCTTCACGTCAGTGATGCGCCAATGGCGAGTTGGCTTCATGCCAATCTCAGCGTACGTACGGACATACCGCTTTTGAAAGGTCAACTGCAACAACACCCTGTATTGGTCGCCGCTCTTGCTCGTGCCGTCGTTGTTCATGACCGATACGTTGGTCACGCGCCGCTTGTTGATGTCTTTCTCCAACTCCTTGAAGAAGGGAGCCTCTGGGTCAACACCCTTAGGTGGCGTGTAGTACACCGTGTTTTCCCCTCGGGGGGATTCTGATTTCTGTGTCATCACTTGTTGATTTTGAATACGCTGTTGAGGAAGTCACTTGTCATGGGGCGGGAGCACTCCTCCTGTTGTGCCCACTTGAGGATGTCCTTGCATCGCCAATACTCACTGAAGTGTTTCTTCTTGCGAGCAATGCTCTTGATGTGGTTACGCAGCATGGTCTGAATGTCACGCAATTGGAGGTCGTCGTAGTACGAGATGATTTCTCGCGCCTCTGCCTCAGTAGCCTTGAGGATTGGCTTGGACCGTAGCTCGGCGATGCGAGCGTCTATCTGTTCGTCTGTCATATTGGATTGTATTGATAGTGCAATATAAGGAATATATGTGATGTATGCAAGTAATTACTAAGAAATCATTCCCTGCTCAGCAAAGCTGTGGTAGCTGTCAGCAGTGATGATGATGTGGTCAAGCATCTTGATGTCCAAGTACTTGCCCCCCTCTTTCAAGTTGTTAGTTAGGTTCTTGTCCGCCAAACTCGGAGACGTGTTGCCGCTCGGGTGGTTGTGCGAACAGATGAAACCGGAACAGTTGTCGAGCAATAGCCTGCTGAACACAAGCTTGGGGTCTACAACACAGCCCGCACAGCCGCCGGCACTGACCTCGAAGCACGACCTGACCTTGTTAGCCCTCGATACCCCAAGGACCATGAACTTCTCCCTCACCTCAATCTCGTCCTCGTACAAAGGGCGGATGAATTTCACTAGGTCACGAGCACTGGCAATCTTTGGGCCGTCAGGCTTTGTCCTGTTGTAGGTGAGCGCCAACTCACCGGCTTTCCAATCGTAGTTCATGTCCCGAATTCTTGAGTGAGGATGCCGTTTAGTTCGAGTTGGTCCTTGATACTCTCCCGACCGTCGCAACGGTCGATGAGGGCACGGACCCTGTCGTTCTTGAACGCGTCAGGGAAAGCAACGTCGTGTTGCTCGCAAATGGATTTGAATGTATTGAATGTCATGATTCGATAAGGATGTAGCACCATGCGTGCTTGCCGGTGACAGCGCACTTGCTCAGGAATTGCTCAGGCTCTTCCGGGAAGTCGTCTTTGTAAACGACAGCGAAGTGCTGTCCGTGATAGTCTAAGAACTCGTCGAGCTGTGCCTCCTCCTCGTCGGTGAGGTGGGCACGGTCGTCGTTGATGATGACGGGTACGAAAAACTCGCACACGTGGTATTCTTTGCGTTCAGTCATGTCAGAGCATTAGAGATATTCTCATACCCTCGATGAAGGAGGGAATGTCGTAAAGGGGTAGGGCATACACCCGTCCATCCTGTCCGTCCTTGTAGGTGATGAAGGTTTCGTAGGTCGCCATGTACTCGTCATGATTCAGGGCGATGAGGCGCTTGGCCTCGGCGATGAGGTCCGCGTTGTTATCCCTTACGACATAGATAAATATAATGGTGGCCGCCCCGTATGGCATCCACGCATCGTCGTGCAGATACCGGCCCCGGCAACCCGTGAGGCCAACTAATTCTCTCGCCTTGCGCCATACCTGTCGGTCCGTGGCGGCGTCAGGCATGGTGAACTCATGCCGCTCAACACGGCTGTAGTTACCCGACCACTGCATACCGTCATGGATGGCATCGGTACTCTCAACTGTATAGGTCATGTCAGTATGTGTTCGATTGGGATGAAGTAGGCTTGACCTTCTCCGATGGATTCAGCGTCAGCGAGGATGGCGTGGTCGTCGAACCATGGCTCATCCATGTATGTCTGTGATTCAGGCCACAGGACCAGCTTGTATGTGTTGTTCATGTTAGTGGGTTTTAGGTCCATTCGCTTGAACGCCCGTTCATCACGTCCGTGTAGAACAGGATGAACAGAGGTTTGTGGATGCGGTTGACACCGCGATACTCCTTGACGAAACCCTGCATCTGCTCACGGGTGTAGTCAACGCCGTTGGGAGCCGTGGCACTGCCGTCAGTATGCACGATGCCGTGCTTGGTTCGTCCCTTAATCTTCATACAAGCCATCGTACATCTCTTTTGCGCGGCCCATCAGTCGGTGCCACAGGTTAGGCTCCACGAGAAGCAACTTGTCCTTGTTCTCTTCGAGCCACGCGTCTTTCTCTTCGGCCATCTGCTCAAGGCCCATGCGTAACGCTTGGTCGAATACGCCGGGCAGGATAGGATGCTCCTTCGCTGCCTCGTCAATTAGTTTGGATAGTGGGTGTTTCATGGTGTGAAGTGGTTGATTAGTTTGTCGAATGTCTCAGGGCTGTCTACCTCGTACACCCTGATGTTCTCTCGTGGGGCGAGGTGCCAACCCTCGCCGAGTCCGTGGAGTTGTGTTGTGGCCTCGGTGGGTGCAGTAGTGGAGTACATCCCCTGAAGGATGACGCAGGCCGCTCGCTTCTCGACCATATCGAGAGCGATGGTGAATGGGAATGCTTTGGGGTCAATCATCAGAACTCTCCTTTGTCTCGTGGTACTACTTGGATGCAGTCGATGCCGTTGGACCGCCACATATCAACGACCTGATTGCGGTCGTCGTAAACCCTCTCGATGAGGTCCTCGCCACCCTCGCGGATGTTGTCCAACAGCTCTTGCTTGAACACATTGTCCGGACGATAGTCCCCGTCCTTCCGCATATACAACGCGTCGTAGTGGATGCCGTACTGATTGAGCCACCGCTCCGTCACGTCCCTGTTCTTGTCGTTGCGAGCCGAGACAATGACGATGTGCTTGCCCCGCTCTCGCCAGTCCCTGAGGACGCTGACCACAATCTCGTTGGGTTCGTCAAGCTTGATGTTGTCGGGGTCTTGCCACGCTCTCCACCACTCGCCCTTGGCCGCCCTGTTGAACGCTCGCATGGTCATGCGACCATCGACAGGCTCTGTAGTGTCAAGGTCGTTGGCTACGTTGTGGATGTTCTCGAGGATGTATCCATCCTCGGCTTGGTCTGCCGCTTTACGTCGGGCATCGACGTTGGCAATCGTGCCGTCTAAATCAAATAGAATCATTGCTTGGAAGTTTGGCTAACTGCTTACGGAGTGCCTCGTTGAAATTCTTTAGGTCGGAAAGCAAGACAGGGTAAGATTTGACTGCCCCTGACGCGTCCTCGGCCCAATACAAAAGGTGTGAACCCATAAAGCCGGCGAACTCCGCCGTGGGATGCTCACCCAACAATTGCTTCGCTGTGTCAATCTGCTCTCTCATATCACCTCAATCTCTTTGGTCATAGCACCGATGGTGTACTTGATGTACGACTCGGTCTGACGGTGAACAGTCCCCCCGAGGGGAATGCGCTCAAGGAGTTGCTCAACCAAAGCGCTGAAGCTGACAGACCATTGGAACGTAACGTGAACGCGTCCCTGACTGTCGATGCTCGTGACCCGGAGACTCTCCCCCCGGGGGGAAAGCGTCCCTGACTCACTGCCGTTGTCTGTAATTAAAATCATACTGCAATATAAGGAATATATGTCTTATATGCAAGAAATCACTAAGAAATCTACTGTGCCGTACGTAGGTTTTTGCGTCCCTGACTCGATGCCAAAGAACACAGCAGGAACAAAACAAATCCCCAAGAGTCCCCCCGAGGGGAGAAACGAAAGGACAAAAAAATACCCCCTACCCGGTATGGGTAGGAGGTATGTTGTAGGTCTGGTTTTATGCTTTGACCTTTGCGGGGATGACCTGTAGACCTGCGATTTTCAGCCATTCGGCCCAATCGACGTTGGTTGCTTTCGCAGCTTGCACGCCAATTTGCATCCACTCGAGGGCGGCCGTGTGGCCGTCGTCGCTCAGGTTTGCGGTGGCCGGCTTGTCGGAGCCTTTGACCTTCACCGCCGGAAGCGTCCGAACGTCCCCGGCTTTCGGGGCTTCTTTGCTTTCGTCCTTAGCTTGCGTTTTGGTTTCGACCTTTGCGCCTAAATGGGACGCGATGACGTTTCTAAGGCTTGCTTTTTGTTGACTGTCAGGCTTGGACAATTCACCGTAAACCTTGCGGGCTTTCGTTATGGTTAACTTTGAGTCAACCAACTTTCGGCCCTCCTTCGCTCGGTTTTGAAGTGTCTTAAGAGACACTCCGCAAGAGTTGGCGATGGGTTGCAAGTGGTCCGAAATTGTCCGGCCTGTGGCCTTCTTGTTAGCTTCTGCAAACCGGTGAACGTGGCCTAATTGGCGTGACATCTCAAATTCACTCTCAAAGGTTTTTTTCACGTTGTCGCCGTACGCTTTGACGGAGTCAATGACGGTGGACGCTGTGACACCTTTTGCGAACGTCTGGCCCATTGCGGGCGCTTTCTTTGCATTATTCATTGTATTGTGTATTGATTGGGTTTCTATGTTGCCCCGTAGGGGCTTTCTGTAGTTCCACGTCAACCGGGCCAATCCCCCCGAGGGTATGGCGTTGCGTGGGATTTCAAAGAACAAGCGCGGCCGCCGATGCGGACCGCCCTGCAATATAAGAAATAACTACGAACCCCGCAAGAAAACAGGGGGCGAAGTGATGGCGCCTACCTGATGACGTACCGGGGTGCGCGCTTTCTCTATAGGCGGGGCCAGTGGGGGCGCGGGGCGGGGGCCGGCCGTTATTCGATAGGGGCAGGGGGGCAGGGGCAACCCCGGGCCGGGGGCGATGCGGGGGGCGGGGGGCATCCCCCCGGGGGGAGGGCAAAAGGGGAAAAAATCCGGAGGGCAGCAGCAAAACAGCAACCCCCCCTCGAGAAAAAAAACAGCTTTCGCATGGGGGGTCATACACGTAGGGGGTAGGGTTACCCAAACACCATATGCGTGTCGTTTTCTATATTAGCCTCCTACAAGACAGGCAGATTTTGGTCGAAAGGGGAGTAGCACAAACGTGGGCACTCCCCTTTTTTGTGCCCTGTGTGTCGAAAATCGTCACACTTGTGACAGTTTTGTGTCGCTTAGTTTACTGGTTTACAGTGATGTGACACGATTCCTAATTATTTTGCCTCGTATGGGAGAGAACTCTCTCTCTCTCTCTCTCTCTCTCTCTCTCTATAGGGAGACTTGAAATCGTCACGGCGTCACAGTACCTTGCCTCCACTATGAATAGAATATCCAAAGACCTTCACTTCGAAGGCGACAAGCTTGTGTCTGGCATTGAGAAGTTGTCCAGTGCTGTCAAGAGCACATTAGGACCTAGCGGCCAGACTGTTTTGATTGAGAGTCCTGAGCACACCCATGGCATTACGGTTACCAAGGACGGTGTTACTGTGGCGCGGTCAGTTAGTTTGGTAGACCCTGTAGAGGACTTAGCTGTCCGCATCATGAAGGAGGCTGCTGACCGCACGGCTAGTGAAGCTGGCGATGGCACTACGACTAGCATTGTTTTGGCTGAGGCTTTGGTCAAGGGTGGGCTTTCGTGTATTGGGGATGATGCCAACAAGACGGATGTGTTGCGGTCTTTGCGCGGGTTAACTGAGGAGGTTATTGGGGAGTTGACTTCTCGCAGCCGTCGTCTTACTAAGAGGCACTTGCGCAGTGTTGCGACCATCAGTGCTAACAACGACAGGGGCATAGGCAAGATTATCGCTGACGTTTACGGCGACGTAGGCAAGGACGGCGTAGTAACTGTTGAGCGGAGCCAGACCAGCGAGACAGGCTTTAAGACCACCCATGGCATTCGATTGGAGCGTGGTTGGGCTAGTCCTATGTTCATCAACGACCAGAGTCGCGACGAGTGTGTTTTTGAGGGCTGCAAGGTTTTGGTTTGCGATTCTGAGATTAGCAATGTTTTGAGCATCGAGAAGGTTTTGGCACCTATTGTTCGTGAGGGGTCTAAGCTTTTGATTGTGGCCCCTGTGAGCGGTCATGTCTTGAACACTCTTGCGGCGAATGTTTTGAAGAAGGGATTAAAGGTTTGCGTTGTTCCGCCTCCTAGTTTTGGATATAGGCAGCACGAGCTTATGCAGGACTTGGCTGTCGCTGTTGGCGCGGTATACTATTCTGAGCAAACTGGCGACGACTTAACGCTTATGACTGAGGGCGACTTGGGATGGGCGGACCGCATCGTAGTGGGTCGTGAGGAGACCATCCTTACTAAGGGCGACGTTGACGTTAGCGAGCGCGTATTGCAATTGCAGGAGGCTCACCGTTTGGCTACCAAGCGTGGCGACAAAGATTTTATTGCCAGTCGCATCGCGAGTTTAACTGGCGGCGTTGGCGTCATTGAGGTTGGGGGCCACACTGATTTGGAGCAGAAGGAATTGTTTGACCGTGTCGACGACGCTGTGTGTGCAGTCAAGGCTGCTATGTCTGACGGCATTCTACCCGGCGGCGGGGTTACTTTGCACAACGTCAGCCGTTGGCTTGAGGGCCGCGAGGGCATTGCTGCGACTATTTTGCGTGAGGCTTTGCGTGCTCCGCTTAACCAGATTATGGAAAACGCTGGCGTTGATTACGACTACAGTATGGTTGATGACGGCGAGGGTTACAACATCAAGACTGGCGAGTTCGGCGATATGATTGACATGGGTATTGTTGACCCCACGCGTGTTACTATTTCTGCTTTACAGAACGCGGTTAGTGTTGCCATCACCATCCTCAGTACGCGAGCCATCATTACATTGGCTGAATGAGGGAATCGGTACTTGAGTATTTAGACGAGGCGTTATTCGCTGACGGTTTCGACGAAGCTATTCTCGGCTTCACTGACTCTGGCGTCGTTGTTTACGACGAGGGTCGGTGTTTAGAGATACTTATGTTGAACGGATTAGAATACGACGAGGCTTACGAGTTTTACTCATTTAACGTTGTCGGCGCTTACGTCGGCCCTAAGACACCAATATTTATTACATGCGTCCGATAGGAAAATATATTGTCCTCCAGCCCATCGAGGAGGAGGTTGTTACTGAGAGCGGGTTACTTCTCAGCGGCGAAGACACGAGTCAGCTTCGCTACTCTCGCGGCAAGGTTGTGGCTTCCGGCACTGATGTTGCGGCCATTGCTTCTGGCGAGGAGGTATACTATGACAAGCGCAGCTCGTATATGATGATGATAGGTGATGTTAAGTACACCATCATTTCTGAGCGCGATGTTGTCGTTGTATTGAGTTGATTTCCATCATCACACTTCTGTACATCTTATCGTTGAAGGAGCAATTGCGTTTAAAGACGGGGTTTTTGTCTGGCCCTTCTGGGAACTCTTTGCCGTGCAGCAATGCATATGCGTATGCTACTATGCGTTTGGCTTGGTAGGTAAGGTTATATACCCCTAGGCGCGACTTTGATTGTACGGATACTTTTTCTATCCACCCATTTCGTCTTAGGCGTTCGAAGCGGTCTTTGTCCCACGAGAAGACTTTATTGAACTCTTTGAACTTGGCCTTGGTAAAGTAGGGCTCATCATATAGGAAGATGAGCATTTCTAGGTCGGGCTGGGATATGCCGTATTTGGCGTTGATGAAGTAGCGCACGATGCGCCAGTACTTTAAATAGTTCATTGTAATTTGCTGGCACAAGATATTCGATATGGCTAAGAGCGGACGCACTAAGAAGGGCAACAAGATTTGTCCGGCTGGTATTGCTTGGGCTAAGCGTACGTTTGACGTTTACCCCAGTGCGTATGCCAACATGGCTGCGAGCAAGTATTGCAAGGACCCTAACTATGGAAAGAAGTGATGGACAAAGCAAAACTCCGTAAGATTTCGGCAGAGCTCAAGAAGGCATCTGCCATGCACAAAGGTCAAGCTGCTAAGATTGACCGTATGTTAAAGGCTGTAAACAAGAAAAAGTAATGCCAACAGTTAGCTACAAGTGTGGACAGACCGGCAAGGTCAAGACCAAGACCTTCCCTTACAACGCGGTTGGCAAGGCTCAGGCTACTGAGTTTGCTAAGACGATGAAGGGTTCGGTAAAGAACAACCCCGGTTACGGGATGGAAAAGAAGATGAAGTCCTCGTACTGATGGGCGAGCTCAAGAGGTGGCGTGACGAGAAGTGGGTGCGCATCGGATTGGATGGCAGCATCAAGGGAGAGTGCGGCACGAGCAAGGATAAAAAGAACCCGGACCGGTGTTTGCCTTTGGCTAAGGCGAAGTCTTTGACCAAGGCTCAGCGTGCAGCTACGGCTCGTAAAAAGAAGCGAGGCAAGGGTCAGTTCGTTCCTAATACTAAAGCAGCCCGTGTCACCCGTAGGTAAGGTCATACAGTTTTTGAGCCGCAAGGGCGTCAAGCGAATTGCACGTTGGGTTATACCTTACGTCGTCAAACGTATTAAGAGAAAAAAAGATGGCAACCGTTCCTAGCACACAGAAATTCCATACTATTAGTGGTGACTGCCCTACAAAAGAAAAGGGTTCGGCTCTTGTAGATGGATTGCGTGAGGTTTACACCATGTCGGATATTGCCGAAACCGTTTCTGCTAGCGGCGGCGGCCCCCAAGGCACCTTCAAGGCTGTTTCTACTGCTGCTCACAGCACGGGCGAAGTAGTTCGTGTTACAGGGTT
>Ga0187217_1000089_pt1 | contig 32602 bp, 35 predicted proteins | sample 15SPOviralmetaG_FD_130165 | JGI IMG/M metagenome (GOLD analysis project Ga0187217, IMG submission 130165) | Marine viral communities from the oligotrophic San Pedro Time Series (SPOT) site, San Pedro Channel, CA, USA - 15 SPOT_SRF_2010-09-15... | ecosystem: Environmental > Aquatic > Marine >... | reverse complement strand
TGATGAAAGAATGGTTGGAATAGAAATAGAGTTTGAACAACTCAAACAAGACACAATGGTTTCAAATGATATTGCAGTTCTTTATGAAAAAATACAAGACTTAGAAATAGCTGCACAGAATGTAGGCAAGTTCAATGAAGAGATAGCTACCTTATCAGCTAACTTATATAACTTAGAGCAAACAGTAAAAGAAGGTGGGTTTGATTTAGATAGATATTACTTACTAGAAAAATGGGAATATCAAGACCTTAATGACTCAATAACTAGAGCCGAAACACAAGTTCAAGTCGTTACTAATAGTTTGTGGGAACTTAACGATTTAAAAACTAGATTAGCTTACTTAGAAGCAGCAGGTCATGGACATTAAATGATTGATAACAAACAAAAAGATATTTTAAAAGCCTGCGAGTCAGAAAAAAAATGTGGTAATTATTTTTATAGTACTAAGTATAGGTACTGTGAACAATGTAGAAGTAGGGAGATGTGCTGATGGGGTTTACTAAAAAACCACAAAATATGAGAAGCCTAAAAAGAGGTATTTTAGGAAGAATGAAACAAGGAGAAGATATAAACCTTATGCTTGCTCTATACCCAAGAGAAGTACAAGTTGAAATTGTTACTTGGATAAAAAGGAAATTAGATGGCTAATACAATGACCATAGGGAGAATTACATTTACTTCTCCAAACAGTATCAGAGAAAGTTCTATACAAACAGGACAAAGAAATTCATTAGACCGAAGCTTTAGCTTTAATGGAACTTTGTGTGGTACAGGTTCAGGTCAAGCCTACATAGATAGCTCAAAAAAATTAAGAGACGAATTAATCTCAATGGGTAATTCGGACTTATTGCTACCTATTACTTATGAGGGGGATACAACTATGGAAGGATTTGGAAAGATTACTTCTATGGATGTATCTCCTGTAAAACTTGCAACAGGTTATTTTTCTTATCAAATAGGATTCGAAATGAAAGGTAGACCATCTGAAATGATGTTCGAGTCAAATATGTCAGGTGCTCTAATTCAAAACTCACACTCCATTACAACAGCTAGTACAACCTATGCACCTTGGCATGCTGTACCTGTAAATACTTATAATTATAAAAATGATTCAAGACCTGTGGGGGCAACAAGGTCAACAGAAGATGGTAACTTGTCTTTCTTTTATGATGCAGATTTAAGAACCTATTCTTCTAATTGGGTAATAAATCCTGTGGATTATTATAAAGGTGCAGCTAGAGTAAAGATAGATAGCACTCTAAAATCAGGATACTTGACAAGAAACCTACCAACAGGTGTTGAACTTTCTAATGGCATAATAAAAATCACTTCAGGAAGCACAACAGATCAATCTAGATTTACACTATCTTTCTATGACAATGGTGTCTATGTAAGCGATAGAGAAATTGCAATATCTTCAGGTAGCTCAGAAACTGAATGGAATGTATGGCAAACAGTACAGATTTTAAGAAACGAGCCACAAGAAGTTGTCGTTAGATTTACTTCTTATTCAGATGACACTTTTGGAGATGGGAGACTTACAGTTGACCTAGGTTTGAAGAGAGGTGCTCATCATGTCTCTATGGTAATCTCTGAAGGTGGAACTTCTAATAGAACAGCAGATACAAGAAAAAACCTTAAGTTAGTTACCTCCAATACTGTTGCAGATAGTACAGGATATATGATTGAAAGTAGTACAGACGCAGCAGGACAAAAATTTATGATTGGGAGTCCTCAGGGATATACAGCAGATACAACTAATAGGTTGATACATTTATCGACTTCACAGTTTAAATGCTTTTTGGGTTATGTTTATAACGCTACTGCCCCTGAGAACCATGACACTGCAAATGCAGTAAGAGACCAATACCTAGAAAGTTTGTACGAAAATATTCGTTTAGTGAGGGCATAATGGCAGTTACAGAAAGACACATGGGTGTTGGTAACTTTACAGTATCCTTCTCGCAAGAATTCACACCTACTGAAATAATTGAATCCATAAAAGAGTGGGGACATATTGTCATAACTCCTCAAGAAGTAGATGTTAATACTCTCTCAGACGCAGATGTTCTTTCTACTTCTAGATATACAGGTATAGTTTTAAACAGATCCTTAGAAGAAGGTGTAGTTGATATCTCAGGACAAGGCTTACAACTTTACTTAGGAGATGGTCAGTCTAAAGGTATGGTCATTGCTGAATCTAAAAATGTTGGAAAAGTAAGAGTTTATACAAATACCACATTGGCTGAAACTCTTTTTAACTCTTCAGTGAGTTCAGGAAAACCTTATGGAATCTTAAGAAACGAATCAGGTAATTCTCAAGCTATAACCCAGGGTGTTATTTATGAGCCAAGTGGTACTTATATTGGTCAACACTTCGTACAAACAGCTTTATCTGCATTAAAAGAAGTCGCTGAGTTTTTCAGCATAGAATATAGAGTTAATGCAAATGGAACTATTGACGCAGGTCCTGCAGCTAACTTATTCGTTGGAGTAAATTCCGATCCCTCAACAATTGTTGTTAAAACAGGATATGGAGAAGATCCAAACTTTGATGGCGTAGTACCTCAAGGACTAAGAACAGAGTTTGATGCAACTGATTGGGTTTCACGAGTAGACTTCGTTGGAGAAGTTGGGTATTTTGACTCAGCAACTGATGTAGCTGGAGAAGCAAACATAGGTTCTAATCCTTATAAAGATTTACATGGAAACGCATTAAGTAGAAGTGGATTAGTTCAACAGCCTGAGATTGCTGTGAGTCAACTTAATTCAAGAGCACAACTTATGTTAAATGAGTTATCTAGAGTTAAAAAAGTTTTGAACTTGGATTTAGAACAGTACGAAGTTTCTGGAGATATGCAAGTTGGAGACTTTATATTTGCTTTTGATCCTGATATTGGATTTATAGATAGTTCAGTTGACGCTACTGCAGAATCAAGAGATTTATACGAAGTTACTTTTAGAGGACAAATTATCACTCCTGTAAAAGTAAGAGTTGTAGGATTAACTTTCCCAATAGCAAATGGTATGGGTGTTTACTTTAGAGATAAAGATGGAAACTACACAGACCTAACTCAGTATGTACAATTTGAATCTGGAGCAGCACAAGTAGAACTTGGCGATGTTATTAGATTTATTGGAGATGACCTACGATTTGATGAGTTTTCTTTAAACAGGGTAACTGCTGGCGTATTCTCTATTCCTGACCTACCAAGCACTCCTACGCTTCAATCAGGCACATATCTGAACGCAACAGGAGATTCAATAGGATTTATTCGTGTTACAGTGGCAAAACCTACTAATGTCGATGGATCTCAGATAACTGATGGTAGTCATTACAGAATAAGGTATAAAAAAACAACTGATGCACAATATTCTTATCAGAACTTTCCATTTACAGGTGTAAATTCAGAGAGCTTACTAATACAAGATTTAACAGTAGGAGTTACATACGATGTAGGTGTTGCTGCAATTGATAAATCAGGATTCAAGAAAATGTCTACCTATGATGGATCAGGGGAAGATTTATATACTAATACACCAAGTGTTAACGCTAGCTATGCTACTAACGCAAGAATAGAGATTGAAAAAGATGGTCAAGCACCAACTAAACCTAAAGCAGCAACCATTGCAGCAGGTCCATTGCGTGTCCAGGTAACACATTATCTAGGAAAAGATGGAACAGATGGTAATGGTAACCCTTTTGGTAACTTTACAATAGAAGGAGATGTTGACCACTTAGATATACATGCTGTTACACAAACAAACAATGTGCAAAACTTTACTGTAAATACTGCAAGTAAAATTGGAGAGATCAGAGTCACTTCAGGAAACCTACTTCAACAAATTCCTGTTATAGGAACTATTGAGTTTGAGGATTCAACAGACCAATACTTTAGAATAGTAGCTGTTGATAAATCAGGTAATGAGTCTGATCCTTCTGATGGGCAAACTGCAACAGCTAACTTAATTGCTGAATCTAACATAACAGACGCAACTATCACTACAGCAAAAATTGGGGAAGCTCAAATAACAAACGCTCTTATTGCAGATGCAACAATAACTACTGCAAAGATAAATGACCTATCAGCAGATAAAATAACATCAGGAACTATTACAGGTGGCGAGATAACTGTTGGTGGTGTTTCAAACACTTCAGGGTTTATAAAATCTTATAACTACTCAACAGGTTCTGCAGGTTTTAGTATTAATTCCGATGGAACAGCAGAGTTTCAAAACGCAACTATTAGAGGTACTTTAAATGCTTCTGATATAACTGCAGGAACACTGAATGTAAATGCTTTAACTTCTGATGGAAGTATTGATGGAGATAAAATAACAGCTAACTCTATCACAACAAATCAACTTAATTTTAGTCCTCTAAACTCAACTGATTTAGATGATTATGTAGAAATATCTGCATTAGCAAATGGTAACTTAGCTATAACAACTTCAGGAGCTGTACAAATATCAGGAAGCCTTGAAGTAACAGGAACAATTACTGCAAATGCAGGTTTCGTTAGTGGCGTTGCTATCGTACCTACTTCTACAACTTCTGCAGTAAATATGAATGGTTCTTCTTCTCTTACTTCTAACTTAATAGCTTCAAGTGGTGGAACATTTAAGACAGGTAGCTCAGGTGCGAGAGTTGAATTAGGACAAGATGGTACTGATTCCTTCTTAGAATTTATGAATACTTCAGGTGCTGTGCAGTTACAAGTAGGTCTTAACACAAATACTACTTCATATATAGCTAGCAATAGCTCTCCTTTGTCTATATTTTCTACAGGTGTAAACGATACTCAATCAAGATTTAACCTCAATGCAAATGTAATGAACTTCACTAGAGGTAGTAGTGTCGGTAAACCTGATATTAAAATCAATGGTGTAGGCGATACAAATAAATATCTAATTGTAAACTCTAGTGGAGAACTAGACTTTTCAAGTTCATCTGTAACAGGTGGTGTTACCTCTATAACTGCTTCAGGGGAACTTTCTCTTACAGGTGCAGGTACAGGAGATGTAACTATTACTCATTCTGATTCTGACCACGATGATAGATATTACACAAAATCAACTGCTGATATACAATTGAATCTTAAAGCTAACAATAGTGCTATAGCTAACTTCGTGACAAACGCTAATGTTGACACTTCTCATGGAACTCATGGTGGTGGTAGTAGCCATAATACACATAACTACTTTACTAATGCGGATGTAGATGGAAGCCATCACAGTCATCCAGCATACCTTAGTAATTCTCACAATAGTCAAGTTGGACATCATACTCACAATGTTGGAGTTGCTACAGATCCTCATGGTAATGGAGAGCATACTTCTTCATTTGCTACAAACGCACAAGTAAACTCTGCTGTAACTATTCATAATGCAGTACATCACTCTGACAAAAGATTCAAAGAAGATATAAAACCAACAAGTCTTGGTTTAGATTTTGTAGAGAAAATAAAACCTGTTGACTTTTTATGGAAAGATGATTATTTAGAAGAACAAATAGAAGACAACAATATACAGAATAATTGGAAGAAAAATCAAAAAGATGTTCTCAGCAATGTGCAACAAGGATTTATAGCACAAGATTTACAAAAAGCTGTTTTAGACCATACAGGTTCAAACACAGCTTTAAGTGCTGTGTTCCAGAAAAACTTTACAGATAAAGAGCAAAATAAATACAAAGAGGAAGAACTAGGACATGTTGACATGGTCAAGCTAGTTCCTGTTCTTGTTAAGTCTATTCAGGAATTATCTGCTAAAGTGAAACTATTAGAGGCTCGAATAGACGAAATGGAGGAAATCTAATGGCGTTAGAAGAATATAAATTTATCGTTCCTGAAACAGAGAGTGATGAGACAAAAATAGAAAGACTAAAATCAGAACTAATTTCTATGGAAGAGCATTATAAGATGCAAGAAGACGCATCAGTTTCAGATGCAAAGCTTGATATATTAGCTCAAAATATTACAGATAAAAGAACAGAATATGAAGCTTTAGGTGGAACTTACCCTGAATTATGAAGTTTTCTTTGGGGGGCAAACAATTAATCGAATTTAAAACAGACTTCATAGGTCTAGAAGAAGTAGCACCTGTAAAACCTGCTTCAGCATATACACCTCAATGGTTTAAGACTATGAATGATTACATAGAAATACCTGCATTTAAAGAAGAAGGCAAGTCAAACTATTTTGGGAAGCCTAAAGAAATAGCAAGAAAATATATAGGAGGAACTGTTAAAAGGTGTCCTGCCATCATAGATCAGATTACAGAAGGCTTCATAATACCAATGTGGGCTGATTTTCTAGTACAAAGAGATATGGATAATTTCGAATGGGATAACAAAGGTATAAAAAAATATGGAATAGAGTTTCATTCTCCTGAACAAATAGCAGGGTGGAAGATGAAGAAAACTGATTACTCCCATGCTGTTAAGTTTGTAAACCCTTGGCGTATATATACACCACCAGGTTATTCAGTAATGTTTTTAGCCCCAACATATCAATTCGAAAGAAGATTCACAGTATTACCAGGCATTGTAGAAACTGACAATTATCATTCAATACACTTCCCAACAGTATGGCACACAACTAAGGATGCTATAATTGAAAGAGGAACGCCATTTATACAGGTAATTCCATTTAAAAGAAACAAATGGGATCTGAATGTATCTCAAATGACAAATGATGATATGCGTGAAGAGGGAATTGAAAAAAATATCCTAAACACGAAATTCAAAAATTCCTACAGAGATTTAATTTCTAGGAGAAAGAATGCCAGAACTAACTAATTCAGAACAAGAACAATTATTATTAAATCAAATAAAAGAAGCTAGAGGAAATCTCTTTTATCACGAGATGGATGAGATAACTGAAGCTGATTATGATGCAGAAATGCGAACACAATGGGAGAATGTAAAAGCAGACCTTCAAGCTAGAGTAGATAGACTTGAAGCCAAATATACTACAATGTTTGGCGACTAATGGCTGATTTAATAAATGAGGGTAATTCAAAGATAGAGGTAGTAGATAGTTCTACTGATTCTCTAGCTAAAATAATTGCCGAAATCAATGGTGTAGAAAGAATACACCAATCCTCTACTCTTTTAACTTTCACAAACCCTAACGATCAGTTAGAAACAGGTAACGCAACAGACGATCAGAATGGTGCTGCTTCAACCTTTAATGGTTTACAAGTAAATGACTCGACTATAAAAATACAATCTGGAGATGGTTCTTCTGTACCATTATCTAACCTTTACCTTGATGGTAAATCAATTATTTCCGATAAAACCTTATCTATTGGTACTACAGGGCAAAAAGAACTTCACTTTGGTACAAATGGAACACAATGGGTAAAAATTACAGAAAGCGGATATTTAGATTTCCAAAAAATGACAATCAATGGTTCTCAAGGAACTGCAGGACAATACATAAGAAATGCAGGGAATGGAACTATAGAATGGTCAACTATTGATAGTAATAATGCTTTTGGAACAATATCTGTTGGTGGAACTAGCTTAGATGCAGGAAGTGTTGGAGATACTGTTACCTTTACAGCGGGAGATAATATTACTCTTACTCCTGATTCAAATACAAACTCTTTAACTATTGCAGCGACTCAACCAAACATATTTTCAACAATATCAGTGTCAGGTCAAGATAATATAACAATTGACCAGGCTTCAGATACTTTAAATTTTGCAGGTGGTACAGGTATCGCAATAACTACAGATGCTTCTACTGACACAGTAACTATTACCAATACAGGAACAAGTGGAAGTACAGAAGATGTATTCAAGAATATAGCTGTATCAGGACAAGCAACTGTTTCTGCTGATTCTTCAACCGATACTTTAACATTTGTTGCAGGATCAGGTGTATCTATTGCTACTGATGATTCAACAGATAGTATTACTTTTACAGCAGATCAGTCTAGATTGCTTTCTCCACTTGGTTATTTTTCTTTTACTAACGACAATGGAGATTCAAGTGAAATGCCTCTTAAAAATTTCTTTATAAATAAGACTTTTGTAGGAAGTATTAATGGTGGGGGTACATCTGTAGGTATGGCAACGAGGGCTATTCGTATGCTAGAATCAGATGGTAGCACTTATGATTTTGTAATCATGCCTGCTAATAGTTCTGGAGATAGTCTGACATTCACATTCACACAATCCGATGGAACACAAGTAACCAAAGATATAACAATGGCAGCGTAGGGAATTAAATGGCAGCAAAAAATCCAATAAGAGGCGATTATTCGGGTTCCGATTTAGTCGGTTTTGCAGAGTTTCAAGCTTCAGACTTTATAGCAATAGCAGATGGTGGTACAGGTGCAATTTCTTCAGCAGGTGCTAGAACTGCTTTAGGAATAGCAATAGGTTCTGATGTACAAGCTTACGATCCACAACTTACAGATGTCGCTAACTTAACTCCTACAGATGGTGGTTTTATAGTTGGAGATGGTTCAAACTTTGTTTTAGAATCAGGAAATACAGCTAGAGCTTCATTAGGACTTTCTTCTTCAGATAGTCCACAATTTACAGGTCTAACATTAACTTCTATATCTATTGATAGTGTTACCTTATCTACAATAGTTACAGAATCCGAAGGTATGTCTGGATCAGACAATGATACCTCTGTTCCAACAACTGCAGCAATAATAGACTACATATCCAATACTGTTGATACTACAGAAGAAGTACAAGACATTGTTGGGGCTATGGTCACAAGCAATACCGAAACATTAATCGGTGTTACTTATGACGATAGTGATGGTACTTTAGACTTCGTTGTTGATAACGACTTAGCTAATTACTCCAATACAAACTCAGCTTTTATAACAAAATCAGGGATAAGTGTTACAGACTCAGGTGGAGATGGAAGTTTAAGTTATGATAATTCAACAGGGGTTATCACTTATACAGGTCCTAGCTCTACAGAAGTAAGAGCTCATTTATCAGCTGGTACAGGCGTTTCTTATTCTTCAGGTCAATTTAGCATTGGTCAAGATGTAGGAACTACTGCTGATGTAACCTTTAACAGTGTTGCAGGAAACCTAACAGGAAATGTTACAGGAACTGTTTCTTCTATTGCTAACCATGATACAGATAGCTTAAGTGAAGGAACAACAAATCTTTATTACACAAGTGCTAGAGCTAACTCAGACTTCGATACAAGATTAGCTACCAAAGATACAGGAGATTTATCAGAGGGTAGTAATTTATACTTCACTAACGCAAGAGTTGATACTGAAATAGACAGCTATCTTAGTGGAGGGACAGGAGTTGCTGTATCTTCAGGAGCAATAAGCATAGGACAAGCTGTTGCCACAACCTCAGATGTTACTTTTAATGACTTAACAGTTTCAGGAGATTTAACAGTAAGTGGTACTACTACAACAGTAAATACAGAGACCATTGCTTTAGCTGACAACATAATAGTTTTTAATTCAAATGCTACAGGTTCTGCTACAGAAAATGCAGGAATAGAAATTGAGCGTGGCGATGATACTAACAAAACTTTAATTTGGGATGAGAGTGCTGATAAGTGGACAGTAGGATCAGAGACATTTATTGCAGGGACTTTTGAAGGAGCCTTGACAGGAAATGTCACAGGTACTGTATCTAGTATTGCTAATCATAGCACTAGCGATTTATCAGAAGGCACCAACCTTTATTACACCTCAACAAGATTTAATACAGCATTTACAGGAAAATCTACTTCAGATTTATCAGAGGGAACAAACCTCTATTACACAACTGCTAGATTTGATAGTGCTTTATCAGGCAAGACAACAACTAACTTGTCAGAAGGTACCAATTTATATTTTACAAACGAGAGAGTAGATGACAGGCTCAATAACTTATTAGTCGCAGGTAGCAATATAACTCTTACCTATGACGACACTGCTAATACTCTTACTATTGCAGGAGTTGAAGATAACTTTGCTAACAATACAACAGACGACTTAGCTGAGGGATCAACTAATTTATACTTTACAAACGCTAGAGCTCAATCTGCTCTAACAGGCGGAACAGGAATTTCTAATACTTCAGGAACACTAGCAGTAGACTTTACTGAATTTGATACAGATAATGTTGTAGAAGGAAGTTCTAGCCTATACTTTACAAATGCTAGAAGTAGAGGTTCAGTATCTATAGCTTCAGGTTCAGGTTTAACTTACAATAGTTCTACAGGAGAATTTGGAACTTCTGCTATCCCTAATGCACAGTTGGCCAATAGTGCAATAACTATAAACTCAAATGCAGTTTCTCTAGGTGGATCAGTTAGTTTAGACACTGATGACATTACAGAGGGTAATAATCTTTACTACACAACAGGAAGATTTGATACACAATTAGCTACAAAAGATACAGATAATTTAACCGAGGGAACAACTAATCTGTACTACACAGATGCTAGAGTCGAAAGCTATATTAGTGGCGGAACAGGTATTGATTTTTCTTCAGGTGCGATATCTATAGACTCAACAGTAGTAACTGAAAGCTCAACAGATACACTTACTAATAAAACAATTAGCTTTGAAGACAACACAGCTATTGTTACTTTTGCTGTTACTGTATCAAATGCTTCAGGTACAAATAAATATCTTTTAGATGGAGAAAGTTCTGCAAGTGTTCAATTAATACCAGGAGTTACATACAAGTTTGACCAATCAGATAACTCTAACTCTGGACACCCTTTTGCTTTATCAACAAGTGAAGATGGAACCAACTACACAACAGGAGTAACTACTAATGGAACAGCAGGTACTTCAGGTGCTTATACTCAAATAGTCGTAGATGGTGCTACTGCAGATAGATTATTCTACAAATGTACAGCACACTCAGGAATGGGTGGCGGTGTATTAGAAGTACAAGGAAGTGCAATAGTTGAATTTGCTGTAACTGTTGCAAATGTTAGTGGTAACAAGTATCACTTAGATGGGGAAACATCAGCAAGCGTACAACTCATACCTGGAATGGTATATAGATTTAATCAATCAGACTCTTCAAACTCAGGACACCCATTTAAATTATCCTCAACAAAAGATGGCACACATAACAGTGGATCTGAATATACAACAAAAGTAACAACCTCAGGTACTCCAGGTTCTGCAGGTGCATATACTCAGATTGTTGTTGACGCAGCAACTTCAGATTCTTTATATTACTATTGTTCTTCACACTCAGGAATGGGTGGAGATGCTGTTATATCTGTTCAGGGTGTTTCTCTAGCAGATAGTGATACTGACGATTTAACAGAAGGCAGTTCTAACCTTTACTTTACAAATGCAAGGGCTAGAAGTGCAATATCTGTAACTGATAGTGGTGGAGATGGTTCTCTATCATACAACAGTTCTACAGGAGTAATAACCTTTACAGGTCCATCTGCTTCTGAAGTTAGAGCACACATATCTGTAACAGATTCAGGTGGAGATGGTTCTTTAGCTTATAACTCAACTACAGGCGTAATAACCTACACAGGACCTAGTGCTTCAGAAACAAGAGCTCATTTTACAGCAGGAACAGGTATTGGAATCTCTTCAGGAGAAATCAGTATAGGTCAAGCGGTTGCTACAACCTCCGATGTAACATTCAACGATCTTATCGTATCAGGAGATCTGACAGTCTCAGGAACAACTACAACAGTTAACACTGAAACAATAAACCTTGCAGATAATGTAATTACTTTAAACAGCAACGAAACAGGAACACCAAGTCAAAATGGTGGTATCGAAATAGAGCGTGGTACTTCAACTAATAAAACTCTTATTTGGAATGAAACTGATGACAAATGGACAATAGGTTCTGAAACTTTTGTAGCAGGAACTGTAGAAGCTAACTTAACAGGAAATGTAACAGGTAATGTTGCAGGAAATGTAACAGGAACAGTATCTGATATATCTAATCACGATACAGATAGCCTTACAGAAGGTAGTAGCAATCTATATTTTAGTAACGAAAGAGTTGATGATAGAGTTAGCTCTTTACTAACAGCAGGAACTAATGTTTCACTAACTTATGATGACGCAGCTAATACCTTAACAATTGCTTCAACTGATACAAATACACAACTTTCACAAGAACAAGTAGAAGACTTTGTTGCAGGAGTCGTTACTGCAGGTTCAGGAATATCTGTTACTTATGATGACACTGCAGGAACATTAACAGTTGCGAACACAGCTTCAACAAGTACAGAAGATGTACAAGATATTGTCGGATCACAGATTGTAACAAATGGTACACACACAGGTATATCATTTGCTTATGACGATGCTAATGATGGTGCTATAGATGCAACAGTTTCATTGTCAGGATTTAGCACAAGTAACTTATCTGAGGGAACTAATCTTTACTACACCCAAGCAAGAGCAAATACAGATTTTGACACAAAGCTAGCAGCAGCAGATACAGCAGACTTATCAGAAGGTACAAATCTTTACTACACAAATGCTAGAGCTGATGCAAGAATTGCAGCTGCAATATTTGAAGACTTAAGTAATGTAGGTATATCTACTCCAGGTTCTTCTGACGATGGTAAAGTCGTTTCATGGGATAACTCTGCAGGAGCTTTTGCTCTATCTTCTGTCTCAGGACTATCAGGATCAGGAGAAACAAACACAGCTTCCAACATTGGTACAGCAGGTGTAGGACTCTTTGATGGTAAAGTCGGAGAAGACTTACAGTTTAAGAAAATAAATGCAGGTTCTTCAAAAATAACAATAACTGATGATACAGGTAACAATGAAGTAGATATTGATTTTGGAACAGTATCTATAGCTGATTTAAGTGATGTCATAACAACATCTGTTGCAGATGGACAAGCACTTATTTACAGTACTGCAAACTCTAGATTCCAACCAGGTAATGTCACTGCAACATTAAGTGGACTTACTGATACAACCATAAGTTCATTACAAGCAAATCAATTCATAAAATATAGTGGTTCAGCTTGGGTAAATGTAACTGTAGATACTGATGATATTACAGAAGGTTCAAGTAATCTTTACTATACAAACGCTAGAGCACAAGCTTCTATTACAGGTGGTACAGGTATTTCAAATACTTCAGGTACTCTTGCTATAGATTTTACAGAGTTTGATTCAGATAGCTTAACTGAAGGTTCAAGCAAGCTATTTTATACAAGCACACGATTCAACACTGATCTAGCAACAAAGACAACAGACAATCTAACAGAAGGTTCTTCTAACCTTTATTTCACTAATGCGAGAGTTGATACAGAAATTGATTCATATTTATCAGGTGGAACAGGTGTCACATACTCAGGTGGAGCAATATCTATTGGACAGGCAGTCGCAACAACTTCTGATGTAACCTTTAATGATTTAACAGTATCTGGAGACTTAACAGTTTCTGGTACTACAACTACAGTCAACACAGAGACAATAAACTTAGCTGATAATACAATTACTCTAAATTCCAATGCTACAGGCTCAGCAACTGAAGATGGTGGTATTGAAATTGAGAGAGGTAGTGATACTAATAAGACACTTCTTTGGAATGAAACTACAGATAAGTGGACAGTTGGTTCAGAAACATTTGTAGCTGGAACATTTGAAGGTAATGCAACAGGACTTACAACTACAGCATTTACAGGATTAACTGCTGACAGTTCTCCTGCTGATGACGACCTCGTTATGGTTTATGACTCAAGTGCTAGTGCCTACAAGAAAGTAACAAAATCAAACTTCGCTGGTAGTGCTAGTGGAGGACTTACAGGTGCATTAGACTTCACACTTGCAGATACAACAGCAGATGATATAGATTTCTTAAACCTTGGAGCAACAGGAACAGATGTAGAGGTAACTCTAACAGATGGAACTGTAGATCCAATACAAATCACTTCAACAAGTGCAAGTGCTACAGCTTTCTCAGATAATGATAACGATACGAAGATACAGGTAGAAACAACTTCTGATATTGATGATATTAGAATCTTTACTGCAGGTTCAGAAAGAATGCGAATTGAATCTGATGGTGTTGTCGATATCAAGTCTGCAAAACTTAAAATTAATGGTGGTGCAGGCACAAATGGTCAAGTCCTTACTACAGGTGGCGATGGAACAATAAGTTGGTCTGATACAGTTTCTTCATTAGCTGCTAATGACTTAACAGATGTAGCAACTTCAGGACAAGCTTCAGGAGACAGCTTGGTTTTTAATGGTTCAAATTATGTTCCTCAAAGACCTACAAATATAGAAGACGCTGATGGCGATACAAGAGTTCATGTAGAAGAAAGCTCTGACGAAGATAAAATAAGATTTGATACAGGTGGTAGCGAGAGATTTGTTATGGATACAAATGTTACCGCTTCAGCACAGGGTGGTTTCTTCTTACATAGACAAACCCTAGCTTCAGGAGAAAGTTTTTCAATAGCCTCAGACACAGGAACAGTAGCAGCAGGTCCAATGGATGTAGAAGGAACATTAGACATTGCAGGTACATTGGTTGTCGTATAGTGGGTAATCCTATTGACTATAATGAGATAGAGAAAGAATTGGGAGATCTTTTGTCAGAAACAGACACAGAAATCAATATAAAACCTGAGGGAACAGAATAATGTCAGAACTTAATGTAGATACAATAAACGAACAAACATCTGCTAATGGTGTAACCATAGATGGTGTCTTAATTAAAGATGGTCAAGTAGATGGAAAAGATGTTAGTTCGCTAGTAAGTGGTGGTTTAGTTTTACTTGATAGTCACGACTTTAGTGCAGCTACTTCTGTGACAAGAGATAATGTATTTAGTTCTACTTATAAAACTTATTTGTGGGAATGTGTCATAGATAGTGCCTCTGCTACAGGTTATACAGATTTTAATTACAGAAGTGGTGGTACAACTTACACTACAGGTACTTATGATTATCAATTTCATTGGACTGCTTTAGGCTCATCAAGTGCTACTGTAAATGAAGGTCAAGATCAAACCAAAGCAAGAGTTATTTACAATGGCTCAACAGGTGGCTCTTTGTGGACAATGACAATATCAAATATAGGAACATCAAATTTATACGATATGGCTGTTGGTCACGCAACAGTTTATGATTTTGGAAGTAGTTATTTACAAGAAAATTTTACTTGGAGAACTGCAACAGATTCAGCTTATGATGGATTTATACTTACACCTGCAAGTGGAAATATTACAGGAACTGTCAAAACTTATGGGAAGGTATAAATAATGTCAATATTAAAAGTAAATGAAATAAGACCAAGAACTACAGGAGCTAGTGTAGATTTTACAGTACCTGTAGGACTTAAAGCTTACACAACTACTGAAAGAGATGCTTTGTCATCTTTAACAGCAGGGGAAGTGATATATAACTCAACGACCTCAAAATTAGAAGTGTATAATGGAAGTAGTTGGGATGCTATGGCATCAGGATCTGCAGGGGCAAGCTTAGGTCTCGTAGTAGCACTTAGTTAGGAGAAATCACAATGGCTGAAACATTTAAGAATGCGTACCAGGATATTACATCTTCTGCAGCTACTGTATATACATGTCCTTCTGCAACAACAGCAATAGTTTTAACATTAAGAATTACAAATATAGATGGTGCAAATGATGATACTATCTCAGCAGATGTTATAGATAGCGACACAACAACTAACGCAAGAATAGCTTATACAATTACAGTTCCTGCTGACTCTACACTAGAACTTGCAGGTACTTCTAAAATAGTTCTCGAAGCAGGGGATTACATTCAACTACAAGGTGGAGCAGCTTCAGGCGATCTAGAAGCGTTTGCTAGTATTCTTGAGATAACCTAGGAGCTCTAAATGGCTCGTAGAAGACTGCCTCGAATATTCGGATATAGAGGTAAACCACCTGAAACTCGTGAAGGTAGTGAATTAAACACTACATCAGATGAAACTTTATCAGGTAAATTCACATCAGAAGAAGACTATGGTTTAAAGATAGCTAATAATTACGCTTTTACTGCACCAAATGCTGTAGGTGGAACAACTTATACATTTACTGATAGTAATAGCGTAGTTTATAAAGTACACAAATTTGAATCTTCAGGTAACTTTACAGTTTATGACACAGGTTCTGTTGCCTACTTTGATTTTCTCATAATAGCAGGAGCAGGTGGTGGAGGAGGAGTTATCTGTGGTGGTGGTGGTGCAGGCGGAACTGTGTTATACACTGCACAAATCTTTGACGATAAATCAGGTTCTTATACTATCACAGTAGGTGGTGGAGGTTCTGGTGGCGTTGGATGGAATAACGCTCCGAATAGAGGTGGAAGAGGAAGTTCTTCAAGTGCTTTTGGTAATAGTCTAACAGGTGGTGGAGGAGGTGCTGCTTATGGCGGTGCTGACAACAATCAATCAGAACAGTCTGGAGGTTCTGGTGGTGGCGGTAGCAATGGTAAAAATTCGGGTGGAGCAGGAGTTTCTGGACAAGGAAACAATGGTGGAAACGCTACAGGTTCTAACAATGGTGGCGGAGGCGGAGGAAAAGGAGGAGCAGGTGGAAATGCAAGTTCAAATGGTGGAATAGGTGGAATAGGAATAGATTATTCTGCATATTTTGGTAACACTGTAGGAGATAGTGGATACTTTGCTTCAGGTGGTGGAGGTGCTACAAGAAATGGTTATGGTTCTGGTGGTAGTGCTTCAGCTGGTGGTGGAAAAGCAGGAACAAGTTCTACATCAACAGCAGGTTCTGGTACTTCTAACACAGGTGGAGGCGGAGGCGGAGGAGGTTACTCTGGAGGTTCTGGTTCAAGAATTGGTGGCAATGGTGGTAGTGGTATAGTACTAATTAGATATCAGTGGGAAGGATAGTATGGCTCATTTTGCAAAAATAGATGAAAACAATGTAGTGCAAGAAGTTCTTGTAGTTCCTGACGAACATGAACACAGAGGCGAAGAATTTTTACACGAATTAGGTTTAGAAGGTCGTTGGATACAAACTTCTTATAACGCAAACTTTAGAGGTTTATATGCAGGGATTGGAGATTACTACAATGAAAGTCTTGATATGTTTGAAAGAATTGGAGACTTTCATCATACAGATACAGAGGATGATATAAATGCCAATTAGATTCGGATTTCGTGGTGGTAAAGCTAAGTCTTCACAAACTATAAGTAAGGAAGTACATTTAAATGCTTCTGGTGCTTACGACCATGAAGAAGCCTACATGTTAGCTCAAGATGGTTTGTGGGGTGTTGCTCCACTTGATGGAAGTGGAGGAACAGTATCTTATGTAACTAGAGATGGAAAGCCTTATGTAAAACATGCCTTCTCTTATACAGGCTCTGATCAAACATTTACTATAAATTCTTTTGGTACTTCAGGTAAAGCTATTGTTAAAGTTTGGGGTGCTGCAGGAGGTGGTGGTACATCTTATTACAGTAACTATGGAGGACCTGGAGGATTTGGTTATGGGACAGTACATTTTGGAGGACTTTCAGGTCCAGGAGGATATAGTGCAACTTCTACTACTTTAAAAGTTATGGTTGGTGCAGGTGGTGGTAGAAACACTGTAGGAGAAAGAACTATTTATGGTCATGTTGGAACACATGGAACAGGATATAAAGGTGGTTGGGGAACTAATGCAGGTAATGGTGGAGGATTAACAGGATTATTCGATTCAACAATAACTCACTCAAATTCAATAATTATTGCAGGTGGAGGAGGAGGAAGTGGGCAAGTTAATACAGGTGGAACAATACAAGGTGCAGGAGGTCCTGGTGGTGGTGTAAATCAAAATGGTTCTCAAGGATATGATAACTATGATGGTCAACAAGCTTTTGGTAGAGGTGGAACTACAACAGCAGGAGGAAATTCAGGATTAGCATATTACAGACATACAAATGGTGCAGGTCCTAGTGCTATTCATACAGGTGGAGGTGCTTTGATTGGAGGACATGGACATACTACAAACTCATGGACAGAAGGTGGTGGTGGAGGTTCAGGATATTATGGTGGAGGTTCTGGAACACACGCAGGAAATGGTGGAGTATGGTCTGCTGCAGGTGGAGGCTCTGGATACGCAAGTTCAAGAGTTTCTGATATTACTGCATATACAGGTAGTTATCAATCACAAAATTCAAACACAACCTCAGATACAGATTGGGTTTCAGGAGTAAGCACACCTAATGCAGGAAATAGTGGTGGTAATGGTTTGTTAGTAATTCTTTATCCTAGATATGAGGCTTTGACATGAGTGATTTAACATACGCAGTAATTAACAAAAAAGATGTTTTAGGTATTGATTGGTTTACTGTATACGAAACTAGCCCTTCTACTTTAAGATACAGTTTGGATGGAAGTAAAACATTTGTAAAGTTTAGAGGAGATTTACCACACTCCATACAATTAATACATAAAGGTTTATATACACATGAAGGAATACTTGAACTTATGAAAACAGATGAATGGATAAGTGATGTAAGTGAGTAATACAAAATATGGTTATATCGGTGGTAATGAGCCTGAACAAGGTGGAAATAACAACAAAGGTGTGTTTTCTATTTCTGAGGTGCAAGACCTAGTTTTAGATGACCTATATGGAACAGCTCAGAATACTAGAGGCATAGTTATGAATTATGATGCAAAACTATATGGAATGAGTGGATCTTCTGTTATAGATGGATCAGGCAATAACTTGAATGCAACTGCTTACAATGGACTATCTATTTCTACAAGCAGTAGCATAGATTATGGTGGAGCATTTGTTTTTGATAGCTCTAATGATTATATGCAAAGAAGCTATAACTCTTCGTATATGAGTGGTTGGACATCTAATCAAACAATAAGTTTGTGGTTTAGGTCAAGTGATATGAGTGGAAGAAGAAACTTGTGGAATCAATCGTATGCTGGTCTAGGAACAATGACACACGAAACAGGAGATGATATTACTTATTTCTATGGAACTAATGGTAGTGATGGTAGTCCTTATTGGCACTTAAATTCAGGTGCGTTGCAATCAAATGGTAATGTTGTAAATGTTTGTATGACAAGAGATACTACAAACTTAAAATGGTATCTAAATGGTGTACAAACAGGTACTACAACTACAGGTAGAAGTGCAGTTAATGGTGGACAAGCAGTGAAAATAGGTCATGGATATACAGGAGATTATTGGGGTGGAAGAATGTATATTATTAAATCACACAATGTAGCATTGACAGCACAAGAGGTGCTTACTGAATTTAACTTCTACAAGACTAGGTTCGGATTATAACACTATGCAAACCCATTATAAAGTCTGTTATAATGAGAAAAGATATATATATCGAGGGATAATTCATGGCTAATAGAAAACATTTAATTCGAGTTGTTACAACAGGCGGAGATACCACAGGTTTCTCTGAGTTTGTTGCAGGTGCCACAGATGGTGGACCTTTAGTTCCTAGTTTTACAACAACTCAAAGAGATGCGATATCTTCGGCAGCAACAGGCGAAGTTATATACAACTCATCAACCTCAAAACTCCAGGTATATAATGGTTCTAGTTGGGACTCATTAGAAGCAGGAGATGTTACAGGAGTAACTACTGACGCGTTATCAGGTTTATCTGGTGGTGTAGGATCAGGAGTTGCAGACTTAAACATTGATATTACAAGACTTGCAGATGGTACTTCTGTAGATATTGACGAAGATAATGACTTAGTTCTTGTCTATGATAACTCAGATACCACACTTAAAAAAATGAACCCTGTTCAACTCAACACTACTGAAGCGTTGACTTGGATGGGATTATAGGAGAGTAAATGGCAATATATACAGCAGCGGAACTAAATGCTAGTGAAACACTTGGTACTTCTGAAGCTGAAATTTTCAGTAACAGTAACAAAATAATTATCAAGCAACTCATATTGGCAAACTACACAGCTACTGATAGAACTGCAAAAGTTAAGGTCGTACCTAGTGGTGGATCTACAGGAGATGAGCATATCATTTTCGGAGATATAACTGTGCAAGCTAACACAACTCAAGTCATTGACTTGGCTATGGTTGTTGCAGCTAATGCGTCTATCAGAGGTTTAGCTAGTGCAGGTAGTTCAATAAATGTACATATTTCTGGCGTAGAGGTTACCTAATGCCTGAGATTCAGATACCTGAACCAATCTTTTTAGAAAGACTTGGCGGGGAAGAAATATATGGTTTTGGACAAGATGGAGATGTCACAATCTCTTCTAATACTTCACTTTCGCGTGATATGTATTACAACAACTTAACAATAAACTCAAGTTGTGATTTAGATACTAATGGGTATAAAGTCTTTGTTAAAGGTACATTAACTTTTACAGATTCTACTTCTCGTATAGGTAGATTTACAGGAAAAGCTAGTGATGGAACTCTAAAAGGTGGACTCGCAGCAGGTACTAACGCTTCTGATACATTAGGAGGTAGGTCTGCAGGACAATTATATTTTGTTACAGAGTACAACTCAGGTACTAGCAAACTTAAATTAGATGGTACCGATCAGCCTACTCTTACAATGTATGTAGGCAACACTTATACTTTTGACCAAACATCACAATTTGCAATAGGACATAGAGTCAAGTTTTCAACTAATAGCGATAACTCAACAGCTTACACAACAGATGTCACAGAGTCAGGAACACTAGGAACTGACGCTAAAACAACTATAGATATTACAACTAGCACTCCTTCTACTCTTTATTATTATGATGAAAGCCAGGCAAATGCAGGCGGAACTATCAACATTGTTTCAGAAGAGCCTAATAAATTCTTTTCAGGTACTAATGAGTTTTACAACTTAACAACAGCACTAACAGGCGTGAAATTCGATGCAACCGCAGGACAGTATAAAGCTTTACAAGGCGGTTCAGGTGGTGGAGATGGTTCTGCTATTCATGGTATTGGTACAGGAGATGATGGAGGAGACTCAGGTTGGGGAGATTATCAAGTTGTAGGTGCCGATGGTGGTAAAGGAAACCCAGGTAACGCAGCTACTCCTGGAACAGGAGCTGTTGGAGGTGGAGTTGTTGTAGTAATTGCTAAAACAGTTTCAGGAAATGGAACGATCAGAGCAGATGGAGATGATGCTTCTGCTCCGACTCAAGGTACTGCAGGAACACCTGCTCCAAACGCTACTACTCCAGGTAATACAAATACACACCCAGGTAGCAACTATTCTTATGGTGGCAATAACTACTCTTATGGTTACAGTTATGGGGGTAATAACTACTCATACCCAGGAAATCAAAACACACACCCTGGAAATACTAACTCTTCATATACTCACTATCATTACAATCATTATCATCCAGGAAATAACTTTCCAATTAACAACTATACATCTCCAGGATTTTCACATCAACACTACCATTTACACCCAGGAAATACTAACGCAACAAACTATGGATCAAATCCAACTAACTATGGCTCTAATAATCCTAATTATGGATCTAACTATGGTTCTAATAATCCAAACTATGGATCAAACCCTACTAACTATGGTTCAAATCCAAGCTCTGCACATCCAGGTGGTGCAGGAGGATATGCAGGTAGAGCTAAAGGTGGCTTCAATGCAGGTGGTGGAACTGTTATACTTGTTACAGGTACCAAACCTTTACCAGGTTCTTTGACAGTTGCAGCTGCTGCAGGTACTTCAGGTGCAGGAACAGCAACAGCAGGTACAGTCGTAACAGTTTACAATATCGCAGCTACAGATACAGATCCAGGAGCATAACATGGCAATAGTAGAAATAGGAGTAACACCAACAGACTTTGAAACATTCGATGTAATACCTGACAGTATCTATGGATCGGGAATGGATGGTAATGTAACTATCTCAACTAATACAACTCTCACTAGAGATATGTACTACAACAATTTAACAATAAATGATGACATACACTTAGACACAGCAGGATATAGAGTATTTGTAAGAAATTCATTAATGATGTCTAACACTAACTCAGAGCAAGCAACTTGTTCAATAGGTAGAAAAGGAGCTTCAAGTACAGTAGGAACTCTTAAAGGCGGTACTACAGGAAACGCTACAGATAGTGTAGGAGGAGCAGGAAATGGAACTTCAGCTACCGCACCAACCGAAACACTTAATTATTTTAACCACCCTGACTTAGCAATAACAGGAGTAATAGTTCATGGTGGAGATTCAACACCTTCCCCTATTTTTGGAGGATCAGGAGATACTGTTAATGCAGGTGGAGGAATAGTCGTATTATGTGCAAGAAACATAAGTGGATATGGAACTGTTTACGCAACAGGAGAATCTACTACAGGCGGTGGAGCAATATTTTTAGTTAGCCAAGATATACCTTTAACAGGTTTAGCAACCGATGTCACAGGGCATAGTAATGGTAATGTCAAAACCTTTAAGGTTTAACAATGGCTTCTGTAATCATCTACTACAGTAGAGAAGATGGCGACTATGATGACTACAATCTTTACTTAATACCAGGGATAAACAATTCATCAGGTTTATTGTTTCCAGATATAAATGTTTCTTCATATCACAGTGACTACCCAAGACAAAAGAAATCTTTTTCAGTAAGTGGATCACTTGGTTATGTTTCAATAGATACAAATACAGCACAAAAATTTGCTTTCTATGTTAAAAGAAAAGATGGTTATATGGATTATTCAGGTAATTTATGTTCTTGTAATTCAGGTACTCCTAACTATGAGTGTTATCACTGCAAGGTTGCAGGAGATGTTTATAATGTAGATACTAGATTCGTAACTACTGCTTATGTAAAGCCTAGTGATCAATATCTGTATAAAGATTCGGATTTTCAAGACATACACCCTCAAAACCTAAATACACTAAACGATGGTTCAGAGTTTGGTTTGACTACCGATGTTGAAGTTTATCAAGACTACATTAATAAATTTGTTGTGAATATACCTCAAGAAGAGAACACATCTGAACAGTGGATCGAATATGGAGTTCCTCAATACGATGATTTAGTTCTGTTATACTTAGAGGGTAAGACTTACAATATAGGAGAAGATATGGACTTATCAATAGATAATGATGCATTAAATGTTGAAAAAGCTGATGCTTTAGTAATAGTAGACAAGCAAATAGCTAATGCTATATATCAAATAGGAGAGGTACCTGCAGACTTTGATGAGACTGCTTTCCTCGCGGATGTTGCTGGATACAAAGCAACAAAAGATGTTTCCTTAGCAGGAACAATAGACTATTTAAAAGCTAGATTAGACGCAAGAGCAAACTTAACATAAGCAGCTAGGAGGGCTTATGCGAAAAATATACTATGTCCCTCAGGGACAAGATATAAATGAATATCGTGATATATGGGAAAATCACACATCAGAAATACACAACTCTATATCTAAAAATATAGAAGAATATATTAAAGATAAAGATGTTGCTCAATGGGTTTTAATACCTGAATTTCAATATGCAGAAGTACCCGAAATGATTAGTGACGAAGATTACTTTCAATATTATTTATATGATGATTTTTCTTTCTATGAAGATGATCCTCAATATAAAATGGAAGTGTGGCAGTTAAACCTAGATCAAAAAGATTTTACGCCTTTTATTCAGGAAACACACAATATGCAGTGGGAAAAAGTGTTATGTAAGTTCTACACTGAACATATAATATTACCTGTTGGTTGGTATGAACTTCGCTTTGTAAAAGAAGATAAAGAAATTGATACTGCACAAATAACTGTTTATAAAAAACATGATGATATATCGGATGTCATTTCTAGAACAGGACAATAATGCAAAACCTTTGGAGAAATGTAAAACCTAAGGAAATAGTACCTGGTGTTTGGGCATGGGAAAATTGTATAGATGTTCCTGATGGAATAATTGACTCTATGAACGCTGAAGTTGACGAATGGAAAAGAAAAATTGAAGAAGAGGGTAAAAAAGATGGTCAGTATGAAACTGCTGTAAATTCAGGATATACAGGACCTATAAGATTTTCTCCTGAAGATGACTTTGAAGAAAAAGTAAATCACAAATACCTAATGCAGGTACAAAGAAATGTTTTAAACAAAATAGGTGTATATACAGAAATGTACCCTGATGTTAAAGAAGAAATTGGTTGGTTTGAAAGCTATCAATATATCTCATACAAACCACCTAAACACATGAAGTATCATAGTGATAATCACGCAGTAAGAAATCCAGACACAGGGTTTATGTATGTAACTCCTTATCTAAGAAGAATTACTTGCCTTACATATCTCAATGATGACTTTGATGGTGGAGCTCTAGACTTTAGATATTTTAAAGACTATGGGCCTTATAAGCCACCTGCAGGAACTGTAGTTATTATGCCTAGTGGTTTTTTGTGGTCTCACGCAACAACACCTCTGTTAAATGGTAGAAAAGTAGCTTTCTTAGTTGCTGTCAACTCAGGTACAAATTACGATAATTGGATAGCCAATCAAGATAGAGAGATGTCTTCAGGAAGAGAGTTTATGTAATGATAACGATGGGGTGTGTTGAAGTATTTGAAAATTGGATTACAGAAGAACAAGCTAAAAACTTTATTGCTCTGTCTGAGGAGATTAATAAAGAACCACTAATGCCACATAGGTTTGAACAAGCAGGAATAGGGAAAGATCAAGAAAATGGTGGAGCTATTAGATCTAATAGATTAATGCCGATATCTAATATAGCACATGTACATGAATCTACAGGAGAATTTAGAACTGCTGTTCGTAACAATAAACAAGACCTTTACCTGCAAATAAAAAATGCTAATACTCTATTATCAGAAAAATTAGTAGAATCTGTAAACGAGTACAGAGAAAGATACGAGTTTGAGATTGGTTTTGATGAAGGTTTAACTCTTTTAAAGTATGAAAGTGGTCAATACTATAAACCTCATTGTGATTATGCCCCTCATAACCCTAGGCATCTATCAGCTTTAATACTTTTAAACCCTAGTGAATACGAAGGTGGTGGAACTAAGTTTGTACACTTTGACGAAGAAATTAAACCCGATACACCTAGCTTAGTTTTGTTCCCTTCTAACTACGCTTACTCACATACAGCACTCCCTGTTGAGAGTGGTACTAAATATGCAATAGTTACTTGGTTGGGACACATGATAGATTTCGATGGTATGCCCCACATGTACCTACCAAATGGAGAGAATAAGTACGCTGAGGTTAGGTTTCATGGGGATGTATAACCTGCTAAAATAGAGGTATCATGGCTACAGTTACAATGACCAACTCATATTCCATACAATATGATGAATATGATTTAATAGAAAACAAAATATTAGGCATATATTCTATGCTAAATCCTTCTGTAGAGTTCTATCTTAAAAATTTAACAGGTGTAGATAAAGCTGTCGTTGTTGGTGCAGGAATAGGCGTATACAGTAAGATACTTAACGAAGCAGGTATAGAAACTCACAATATAGAACCTAACTCAGAAAGATTTGGCATGCTTGAATCAAATGTTCCAGGTGGTGTAAACATAAAAAAAGCTATAAGTGATAGTTCTTCATCAGGAACACTTAAATGGTTTTCATCTACTCCTTCAGGTGCGAAACTTGAAACAGACAATGGTTCTCAAAGCGAAGCTGTTGATGTAGTGACTTTAGATAGCTTAAACATATCAGATGTAGATCTACTTGTAGTAGATGTAAATGGAAAAGAAAAAAATGTATTAGATGGTGCTGCAACAACAATTCTTCCAGGTACTAAAGTCATAGTCAAATGGAACACAGAAACAAACGAAGACCTTGAAGGTTTAAAAACTTGGCTACAAAATCAAAGCAAAAAGAAATATATCTTACATTGGGAAAGCGAAGATAACAGCATAACTAAAAAAGAAATAGGTGTAGATTATGCTTGGACGACACTAGATGTTGCTGTAGTTGCAGATATACTTATAGAATAATTATGAAAAGATGGGGCGGACAAAAGTATAAAAGATTGCTCGAAGTCAAAGAGCATAATCTTGATTATCCTGAAATACAATTTTTAACAAGTCATCAAGAATATATAGACTTATGCCCACCAAAACCTGCTAGTGAATTTAAAGAGCCTAATTGGTATAGAAACCTACAGCGTGAATGGACAGAAATGCGTAATGGTGTTGATTCTCAGTACTATGACGAACATTGGAATAGCGTTCCTTATAGAGAAAACAGTTTAAAAAAATGTCCTACTGTATTTGATATTATGAATATGGGATACATTATACCTTTATGGGTTGATTTAAAAATAGACCATAGACCAAGTACAGGATTTAATTGGTACAACAAACACGCTTATGATGAAACAATAGAGGCAATAACATCACATGATCCAAAATCTATAGGATCTATGCCTATACCTGAAAATAGTTATTTTACATCATTAAAGTTTGGCAATCCATGGGATATAATAACCCCGCCAGGTTGGTCAGTTATGATTACTCAACCATGGTATCACAGAAACTTAGAGATAGAAATACTACCAAGTATTGTAGAAACAGACAGTTATCATCAGATGAATATACCTTTTTTGTATCATGGAGTAGGAGAAAAAACTTTTAGACAAGGAATGCCTCTCATACAAGTAATACCTTTTAAGAGAGAAGAAATACCAAATTATAAAGTTTCAACTAGAGACAGAGAAGATCAGGTTTACTATAATAAAAGCAGAGCTGCTGAAAGAACTAAATTTCATGGTTGGTATAGGTGGCTAACTAAAATAAATAAAAAAAGATGGAAAGAAGAGGGAATAATATGAAAAAATGTCCAATACCTGATATAGGCAAGATATGGTCACAACCTCTAAAAACTACAAGAAGAACAGCACCTAAAGTTGTTTTTACAATCCCTAAGCCTATAAATATTGGAGATATGGAATCTGAAAACAGCTTAGCTGATGTAGGTTTTAGATTACCCAACAAATTTTTAAAAGCACCTAATGGTTGTGTGTCTACTCTTTATCAAAGAGAAAGACTGTACGAAGTTAAGTTTCCTTGGAGTAATGTAAGGATAGAGCTAAAAAAGAATATGTTTACTGATGAGATCAACAGATATGGTGGATATCAAGCACATGCTCATTATTCAGGAGCTGTAAAACACCTGGGACCTTTTACAGATTTTATACTAGAAGAGAAAGAGGCATGGGGAAGCCCTGATGTTCCTGTTATGCAGATTGCTCTTCCTATTATGCTCATAACAGACGATCCTGAAGTTTGGGTAGATGTTGTACCCTCTGATAGAAATGTAAGCAAAGTTATGCCTATTGCAACTGTTGGTGGTTTTATGCCAATTTATGGTTGGACTCGTGGTTTATCTTGGGCTTTCGAATGGGTGGATACAAGTGTAGAAGAATTATATCTAAGTCACGACATGACAATGTTTAATCTTTTGTTTTCTAAACCTGTAAAGCTAGAGTATCAAGAATGGAACGAAGACTTTCAAAAACAGTGGAGGCAGATAGCTAATGTTTCTAAAAACAGAAGAGAAACTAATCAGCTTTATCCTACTGCTATAGAAAGAAGACCAAAAAAAATATTAAGGAATAAATGGTTTTCAAAGTAAAAACTCCAAATATAGAATTTATAACTCCTCATAAACCTTTATTAGAGATAGCTCCTCCTGTACCTGCAGGACAAATGCTTCCTGATTGGTTTAAAAATATGGGAACAGATATACCTGATTACCATGCATCTTTTCCAAAAGTAGGAGAATGGATAAAAGACTTCTCTAGTCATACTATAAAAAAATGCCCTGCTGTTATTGATTTCTTAACTGAAGGTTACATAATACCTCTATGGGCTGATATTCTTATCCAAAGAATTGATGATAAAATACATTGGGAAAATAATCAATTGGATATAGGAATTGTAGAATTTCATGGCTTTCAACAAGCACCGACTTATCCATATAAAGAAAGCGATCATAAACATCCTCTAAAGTTTATTAGTCCTTGGTACTTCAAAACTCCTCCAGGTTGGTCTACTCTATTTATGGCACCGCAGCTACACCCACAGAATAACTTCACTCTTTTTCCAGGAATTGTAGAAACTGATAGCTTTCATCAAATAAACTTTCCAGGTATATGGCACGCAGAGGGAGATACTATAATTAAAAGAGGTATCCCATTTCTGCATGTAATTCCTTTTAAGAGAGAAAAGTATTCTCATGACAATAGAATTGCTACTACAGAAGACCAAGACTTGATTACTTCAGAGCAAACAGCTCTAAGGTCTAAGTTTACAGGTGGATATAGAGATGTAACAAGAAGGTTTAGAAAAAAGCTTAAATGAAAGTATGGATTGATCAAGATTTATGTACAGGAGATGGTTTATGTGCAGAGATAGCTCCTGATGTATTTGTCATGCAGAATGATGGTTTAGCTTATGTCCAAGAAACAGTGGGAAATTTTGGAGACCTTAAAATATTTAGTAACATTCATAATAACGATCAGGGTGCTGAAGGTCTTGCTCAGGTACCTAAAGGACAAGAAGATATAGTTCAAGAAGCTATGGAGGAATGCCCTGGAGAGTGTATTTTTCTAGTACCATAGTATTATGGGTAATAATTACGCTTTAGAGGCAGAACTACTTAAAAGAAGTCAAGTAACAAGTAGGGTTCCTTCAACAATAACATCAGACGCAATCATGCACATTGAAGATTTTGACAAATGTCAGTGTGGTTGTAAAAAACTTTACTAATTTTTAGTATCAAATACCTGTATGCACTATGTACTGTGCTACAATTAACCTTGTAAACGAACTTAAGGAGAACTCATGGCAGAAGATAAACAGCCTGCAAGTGACCAACAAGCGGTGCCTACAGACCAAGTACAGCAATTAGTTGACCAATATAACACATTAGTTGCTGAAAAGAATCAATTATTAGGCATTGTTAATGAAATGAAAATGCAATTTGCAAATCATTCAGTTGAACTCGCTAGTAGAGATACTGAAATTAAAAGATTGAATGGTTTAATTCAGCAAATAGTTGGTGGAAATCAACCTGAAGCTGTAGAAGAAGAATAGTGGCTTCGCAACAGGGCGAAAAATCATTCTTAAAAGCACTTGAAACAGAAAGAGTAAAAACAAGTACTGTATCTAGATCAAAAATAGATGTAATTCTTTCAGAATGTGACAAAGCTTTTAAAGAAGATTTGTTAAAAGCACTTGGAAATACCAACTACTCAGCTAGAAATATAGCAACTGTACTTAAAAACTTTGGCTATGTTATCTCTGATTCATCAGTAAAGCGTTGGAGACAAATTAATAATGGGTAAGTTCAATGAAGAACTAAATGATTTAATCAAAAAACAAAATGATGTCGAGACAACTAAATCCGAAAAGAAAAAAGGTTTAGAAACAGGCGTTGAATGGGATGAGAAAAAAGGCTTAGGGCAAGCCAAGATTAAATCTAAAAAGAAACCAAGTAAAAAAATATGGGACGAACATTTAGCTGAATGGGGATTTGATCCCGAAGAATTCGAAGTACTGAACAATACAGTGAACTATAGAGGTTGGGATACCAATATGGGAGAAGGAAATGTTCAGAGAATGCACTACTACAAAGCTGACATTGTTAAAAAAGGTTCTAATCCTTACTATGATGTTAAGCCACTTGTAGAACAAGTAAGAAAGAAAACTCCAAAGATATCTACTGAAAAAGGAGATTATACATTTTTAGTAGCATTATCAGATTGGCAACTCGGAAAAGAAGATGGAGATGGTGTAGAGGGTGTTACTAAAAGAGTTCTTGAAGGCATAGAGCAAACTAAAGAAAGAGTTAAAGCTTTAAGAAAACAAGGTATAACTTTTAACAAATGTATTGTCGCATGTTTAGGCGATTTAGTCGAGGGCTGTGATGGCTTCTACTCGATGCAAACCTTCTCAGTCCAGCTCAACCAACGAGATCAAATTATGCTCGGTACAAACTTATTAGTTAAGTTCTTAGAAGAATTAGCTCCTTTGTTTAAAGAAGTTGTATGTGTCTCAGTCGCTGGAAATCATGGAGAAAACCGCAAGAATGGAAAAGCCTATACAGATTTTGCTGACAACTTTGACTTAGTTATTGCAGATAACGCAGCTAGAGTATTTCAGGCAAATAAAAAGTCTTATGGGCATATCAAATTTGTTATACCTGAACAAGATCTTTCAGTTACTTTAGATGTAAATGGAACTTTAATGACATTTGCACATGGTCATCAATTCAGAACAGGTGCTGGTGGTGCCTCAATGAAAGCTCATAGATGGCTAGAAAGACAAGCAAAAGCTAAGCTTCCTGCTGGTCAGTGTGATATACTCTTATCCGCACATTTTCATCACGAATCAATACTTACTGAAGGTGGAGTTACACATATACAAGCTCCTGCTTTAGATGGTGGATCTTTGTGGGTACAGAACACATTAGGGCTAACTTCTGAACCTGGTATTACCACATTCACAGTGGATAAACAAGGTTTTCACAACTATCAAATATTAAAAAGTTAATAATATATAGTTGCAATACAGACAAAGTGGTGCAAGAATAAAGGTATGAAACTAGAAGTACTTAGAATAAGTTCTCAAATAGATTCTACAAGTGGTGTTTTGTTTGATGTCACAGATGGGAAAAGGGAATTCCTTTGCTATACCATTGAAGATGAATACAGGGCAGAAAAAGTAAAACACGAAACAAGAATTCCTGAAGGTATTTACGACTTAACACTTCGCAGCGTTGGAGGCTTTCACTCACGCTACCTTAGTAAATATGGTGCTGATTGGCATCGTGGCATGATCTATGTGAATGAAGTGCCTGGATTCGAGTATATTTTATGGCATACAGGGAATACAGATGAGTCGACCTCTGGTTGTTTAATTTTAGGAAATTCACAAACAAGTAATCTTGTGAAAAAAGATGGGTTTGTCGGTTCAAGCGTTGATGCATACAAATTCGTATATCCAAAAATTAGAGATGCTATTCTTTCAGGAAGTTTAGTAACAGTAGAATACAAAGATTACGATTACATTGAGGGCAAAACAGAAATAGAAAAGAAATCATATATATGGGACTTCTCAGGCGTACCTGAGTTTCATGGTCCTTTTATGGTCAAGACCCCAATGATAAAACACCAAGACATCAAACTATGGCAAAAGAAAATTGGTATAGGTTCAGATGGTTGGTTTGGTAATGGAACAAAAGGGGCGGTTAAAAAAGTACAAGCTAAGTTTGATATAGAGCAGACAGGTATCCTAGATCTCAATACATGGAAGTATACCTTTGCAGAAAAAAAAGAACGCTAGACAGATAGCACCATTTACAGGAAGAAAATTATTTTACTCATATCCTAATTTAAGAGGAGATGATGTCGCAGCTTGGCAAGATCAAGCAGGAGGTTTGGTGGTAGATGGCTATTTTAAAAAGGAAGACGCTGAAAGGTGCAAACAAATACAAGCTCATAACAATTTAGATATTGATGGGGTTGTAGGGGAAATAACCTGGTCTGCAACTTTTGGCAGAGAGGAATAATGTACATTATGCCAGATTATATGAGAACTGCTTTAATTAGAGCAGGAAGAACATTTGCCCAAACATTCGTAGCAGTGTTAGTGGCTAATCAAGCAGGAATGTTTGAAGCAGATACGATTATGGCTGCTGCTATTGCAGGAGCTTCGGCTGCTGTTTCAGCAATTCAAAATGCGTTGGAAGACGCTCCATTCCCTTTTATGTCTAAAATACCTAAAGGCTAAACCCTTTTTTTTAGACTATAATAGATAGAGATGGTCGGCTTAATGCCGATCATTTTTATTTATTATGAAAATATTTAACAGAGTACAAACATTAGTAAGAATCATAGTATGTCTTATGCTTATTTATCCCATGCCTATTGCTATGGCTGTAGAACAAACAGTCAATGAAGACTTTAGTGATTTAACTTATCAATCAGGTTTAACTGTTAGTGGTGGTAATCAAGCTGCATATATTTATGCAGGCGAACAAGATAGGTATGGAACGACAGGTAGTTCATTAGGAATTACAAGTGGCACTTATACTTTTGAATTTTCTAGTGATATTGATGTATATGAAGTAGGTTTTGTTGTAGGTGCAGTAAATTATGCTTGGTCTATTAAATGGTATTACGCTGATGGAACAGATGAAACTGTAAGTAAGAACGCACAAAACAATGGAAACTTAGATACTATGTATGAAACTATCTACAAGTCATACACTGATTACAATGCTGTAGCAGAAAACACAGATAAATTTATTACAAAGTTTGAAGTTATATTATCTGATTTATCTTTACTAGATACTTTATATTGGCAATATGATGATGGTATTACAGCAGGTATAGGAGATCCAACCAATCTAACTGTTTCTGCAAACTTACATAGTGGTGCAATAAGTATTGATTGGGACGCAGCTACAGGATACCAATATAACGCAGAAAGATACGCAGTAGCTTTTAGCAACGACAACTTCCAAAGTATGAACTACGCAGTAGCAACAGGTAATGTAGGTGGTGCTAATGCTCTAAATACAGAATATACATTTACTAAAACATATTTAGATTCAGAGTTTGATGTAGGTGATACTATTTACTTTAAAGTAAGAGCAGACAATGATACCAACTCTCAATACTCAAATTGGACTGCTGTA
>Ga0187217_1000088_pt1 | contig 32721 bp, 58 predicted proteins | sample 15SPOviralmetaG_FD_130165 | JGI IMG/M metagenome (GOLD analysis project Ga0187217, IMG submission 130165) | Marine viral communities from the oligotrophic San Pedro Time Series (SPOT) site, San Pedro Channel, CA, USA - 15 SPOT_SRF_2010-09-15... | ecosystem: Environmental > Aquatic > Marine >... | reverse complement strand
TATGCCGGTACTCTCTTATACACACTATAGTAGTCAGAGTCTGGCTACAGTTCATATAGTGTAAAAAAGTGGTTGACAAAGTGGTAAAACCATGCTATACTGTATAGTATAAACAATAAGGAAGGGTCAATGCACACATCAATGAATGTATCAACACATGGCGTCAATACGCATAAGGTCAAGAGGTGGTTATCAATGAGCATGATATCAACGAGCATACTATTAATGACGGCTTGTTCAACGACCGATCAACAAGGACGAGATGTCATTAGTCAATACATGTCAACACCGGAAACTGTCACGGACTATGGGGCGAGATTGCCGAATAATATTGGAGATTATGAAAGATTTTGCACGGGGCGAGAATGGCTGTGCAGGTAGTATACATTTTCTCGTTCTTTCGTGTCTTTGTTCTTTTCCGAAAAAACCGGTTGACAAACTGTGCAGAGATGCTATACTAAGGATAATATGAATAACAAATGGAGATTGAACATGAAGAACGGTGACCTAATAAGAGGGGCCATTGCGGGTGCTCTCATAGTTGTTGTAGGCTTCCTATACGTGGAGGTTAGAGAACTAAGAGAATGGCAGGGCTACTTTGATGATCATCATCACCTAGCAGAAGGCTATACCATGCCACACGATCATGATTGGCACGGGAGTTTGAAACAAGGCGAGGACTTGGACATAGTGTTTTCGAAGTTCATCGGCTTGGTCAAAGAACTTAAACAACTGGAGGCAGACATGCCTGACGTAGAACTGGAGGACTAGATGAGAATACTCATTGGAATTGCCATCGGAGTTGTGGGCACATTATATTATGTGGATCCCTCACTTGCAGAGCCCATACTAGCATCGGCTCAGGAAATTATTTTCCAAATAGGTAATTTTTTGGTTGACAAAACCGGTTAATCCTGCTACTATATATTATAAACTAAAAAAGCGAGGATATAATATGTACAAGATTAAGATAGCATACTGTGGTTACGATGTGGTAAGCACCGAGCACGAAGTTGAGAACATAGAACAGTTCGCAGACTTCCTAGCACGTTCGGTACCCACACTGGAAGATGCCAAGAAGTATGTCACAGCACATGCAGACATCAAACGTGAAGACTGGGTAGAAGGCTACGGTGACGATATGTTTTGGGCACCTAGAACACAACCAGCAGGATCCAGAAAGTGTAGAGAGAGTCACTTGTTCCTACACATGAAAGGCTCATGGCATGTAACAGATGATGGCTGTGATTGGGAACCAGTTCAAACATTCTTCAAGGAGGCCGCGTAGTTGGAATACAGAGGCTATACCTACGAGCAGGACATACAAGAAGAAGAGGATAATAGAAAGATCTTCCACGAGATTAGAGACCCTGATTGGCAGTTGGTGCCATGGGGTCAAACACCCAGCACATGGCATCGGATATCTCCATATCGCGGTGCCACCCTGGATGAATTCAAACTTGCTGTGGACGAGGTAGTTTTCTATCGTTTCTGTGTGGAAAATAATGGTTGACAAAACCGGTATTGCCTGCTATAGTAAGTTATAAATTAAACAACAAGGAGCGAAACAAATGGCAACAAGAGCAAGAATAGGCATCCAGTTAGAGGATGGCACAATCAAAACAGCATATCAACATTGGGATGGTTATCCGGGTGGACTTGGTTACACACTGGTAGACTATTGGATGGATCCGGCCAAGGTGGGTGAAGCAATCGATCTAGGTAATAGTTCATCATGGAGATTCATAGTTGGGGAGAAGATCGACTTTGATGACAGAGACAATCCCATGCACGATGTTCAGAATGTATACTACGGCAGAGACAGAGGCGAAAAGGATCAAGGTCCTAAAGTCTACAAGGACGAGGCTGAGTACATGGCTGAAGGGTTCAACACAGGAGAAGAATACATCTACCTGCTTAAGAACAACACAGGCAAGAAGGACTACATGGGCAAGGCTGTAGGTGAATGGTTCTATACACACTACGAGAACCCACAGTTCAAACCTTTAGAGAAGTATGCTATCCTAGAACATATCGATATGTTGAAAAGACATCTTGAAATGTTGGAAGAAAGAAAGGTTGCATAAAGAGGTTGACAACCGGTAATACCTATGCTATATTATAATAACAATAGAGAAACGGAGCGAACATGAAAGACACAACATATATATTCCACACTGATCCAGGACACGGTTGGTTGGCAGTACCCTACAAGGACTTGGTATCCTTGGGCATCCAGGACAAGATCTCGGACTACTCATACAGCAACGGTAGGACAGCATACCTAGAAGAAGATGGTGATGCGGCTGTATTCATTACAGCATACAAACAACACTTCGGAGACATGTTCAAGTTCCGGGAGTCATACAAAGAGAATACTCCTATTAGGAACTTTGAAGCATACTCAGAACTCAATAAACAAGCGGCATAATAATGGTTGACAATACCGGTATTATCTGTTACAATATACTTATATTAACAATAAGGAGCGACATATGAAACTATCAACAATAATTGCAGAGATCCACAACATGGAATCTAAGGACCTTAACAAGGTTGTAGAGGCTGTGAAGTATGCGAGATCGCAGGCACACAGACAGATGGCCAACACTCTAAGAAGTGGGGACACTGTTGAATTCGACGGCAGGTATGGTAAGACTGTTAAAGGTACAGTGATCAAGACTGCCATCAAGTATGTACAGGTAGACTGTGGCATAGATGGCAAGTGGAGAGTACCGGCGGCACACCTAAGGCTTGCGGCCTAGTGTTAGACACTTTGAAATGGGCGGCTACGGTCGCCCTAATCATCGGCTTTGGTTTATTCTCCGCAGGAGTTGAATGGGGCTTTTGGTTGCAAATAACAGGTGGTATCCTATGGTTGGTCGCTGGATACTATATGAAGGACAAGCCGATCATGTGTGTGAACCTGTGCATGACATTGGCAGGACTATTAGGTAGGTTCGTAATATAACAACAACAAGGAGCGAGATGAACAAAGCAGAAATAAACTTTTTTTACGATAAGAACGAAGACTGGGAAAGCACATACAACAACCAGAACTTCTTCGAATACAACCTACACAGAATGAGATACTTGGTTGTAGACACAGAACTAGATAACAATCCATTTGAAGGGTGTGTGGATCTAGAAACACTTGAAGTCAAGAACCAACTATCGTTTGACAGACTTAAACAATACACTCTCGAAGACCTATTAAAACTAGGTGAAGCCAACGAGTGGGATTGGATAGGTGATGACTTCGAACATATGTGGCAATACCTAAATTTCATTACAGATCATGACAAGACGTTTATGTATAACACAAGGATCATGGGTGAAGATGAATATATGCACATCTATGGTTATAACATTCCTGAACAGTATCAACAAGGTGATCTAAGAGAGGCTTACCTTGCAGGACAGTCAGATGCAGAGAAAGGATTAAGTTAATGATAAAATTCTTAGAACAAGGCGGTTTAGAAGTAGAACTGATCATATGTTGTGGCATATTTGCAACACTCTGGGGCCTAGGAATAATTCAAATTAATTAATCTTTTTGGTTGACAAACCGGTATTTCCAGTGTATTATAATAATATAAACTAAAAAAGCGAGGAGATATAAATGAGTACAGAACTTAAATCACACGCACAGGGCGTATCACTTACAAGGTTTTGGGGTGGAGAGACTAGAGGTTCGTGTGTACAGTTGACACAGAAGAAGCAACAACTTCCTGCAACGGCAGACAAGTTTTTTGATAGTGTACAGTTGACACGAGCACAGGCGGCGGCTATGGCGGCTGACTTGTTGGACTTTGCACAAGGTAGAGAAGAGGAGGACTTAGGCTAATGGAAAAAATTAAAACATGGCTAGGAGCATTCTTCATCATTGCTGGAATTGTAATGATGGCAGGCAGTGGCGGAGACTGTGATGGACATTGTGGTCCCGGCAACACTATTAGTGAAATGATCATGCTGTCCTTTATAGGATTATGCTTGTTCGGTACCGGAGTTTGGATAGCAATCAGCGCCGAGAATAATTAGGGGTTGACAAATGGTAAAACCGGTGTTATTATATATTATAAACTAACAAAGCGAGGAACATATGAAACTTAAAAATATTGGAAGCAACATGAACGAAGTTGAAGTAAACGGTAAGAGCGTACTGTTTTCATATAGCACTCCGGTAGCAGGATACTGTGAGCAGGGTGCATTTAGAACAGACGAGAAGTTTAGCGTCACAACTTCAAAACACATTAACAAATATTTAGGCGGCAAGGACATAGGTAGAGTTGTTCCGCAAAGTTGGATAGAAGGGTTGGTGGCATAGAGCCACCTTCCACAAGGCATAGGCAATCGGTTATTAAATACAACACGATAACCGGAGGATAAACGAAATGACAGAGTTTCAACATCAAAGAATAAATGTTCCTACAGGTGTAGTGTCCAACGACAAAGGTAAGGTTGAAGCAACCTACGAGAATCGTTTAATCACTACAGTCGAGGAACTGAAGCAGGCCTATGCTGACATAAAAGAATTTCAACAGACTAATGGCGCTAGAAAGTTTACTAATGCCACTAAGGTGTTGGATAAGTTCGGCGGAGAGGTAAGGGTAGCGAACAGTGATCTTCCTGACGTTAAGGAGCACAGCCGCAACCACCCTCATACCAAACCAAAAGCGTTTTGGGGTCCAAACTATATACCTGAAGATGATACTGAATCTAAATAGGTATTTTGGATAAAAAATGGTTGACAGTTTGGCCAAACCGTGCTATTATATAAACACAATAAGAAATTATTGTATCATTTAACGCAAATAGGAAAGGCATATAATGACAACTAAAACATACAAATACGCAGGTTCAAGTACCAGCAACGGCAAAACGAAAATCAGATTTGCCAACGACATCATGAGGATTAAAGTCCTAGATAAGAATGGACACCAAGGGGTGAACATCAAAGAACTTCCAACAGAAATGTTGAAAGGTGATGCTGTAGTATTCCTGAACTCAATCGGATACGCAGGCGAAGACACAGCCGTAAAAGACGCTCTTAAAAAAGCGGCCAAGAAGTACGGTGTAAGTCTTAAGCAACCCGTAGCAGAAGCAACACCAGAAACAAATGTTGCGTAACCTAATCATAGGTACAGTGATAGTAGGGGCACTCAGTGTCCCTACACACGCACACAGTGGAGACTGGTCAACAGGGAATCCTATCCTAGATGGGATCCGAGTGTTGATATCACTCAACAACACGTCTAAGAAGATCCAGAACACCGACTTCAAGAAGTCACTAGAAAAGTCTACTATCGAAGTCATAGAAGAAATGGGTAGCCATTACGCAGATAAAAAGGCTATAGAACAACACAATCAAAACAAATAAGTGGTTGACAATACCGGTATTGTCTGCTATAATAAAACTATAAACAATTAAACATAAAGGAGCGAATATGCCTAATTGGTGCAATAATACGATTACCCTAACAGGGCCTAAAGAAAAGATCACCGCGATCTATGCAAAGGCAAAAGAAGACAATGCCTTGCTACAACAACTCAAGCCAATGCCAGAAGCATTAGAAGGAACAACTTCACCGGCGCCTAAAGAAGGCAAGGTGCAACCGTTGGTAGATGGTTTCGACAACTGGTATGACTGGAGAGTTCAGAACTGGGGAACCAAGTGGGATGTTGACATGGATGGACTTGAACTATCCGACGACGGCACAACTATCAACGGATGGTTCGACAGTGCGTGGGCACCACCCATTCATGCTTACGAGTATTTCCTAACAGACAACGAAGACTGTAGTATCAAGTCTTACTACTATGAAGGTGGTATGGACTTCGGAGGACTGTGGGAAGACTTTGCAGATGCAGAAGTGACCATGAGTGAGTTTACCGCAGATGAGATGGAAGATCCTATGTCAGGTTTGATCTTTGACTTGAATGAACAGTTCAACTTCTCTGAGATGGTGCGTGAGTATGAAGAAGAACAGAAAACAGATACCGAGAAGTTCATTGTAGACAAGGAGGCAGTCAATGGCTAAAGATAGTTTACCGTCAGACTTTCGTGATGTAGAAGCCGAAACAGTAGTAGGACAAGACGGTCGAGGGTTGAACCTTACCCACTATGTTCTAGCAGAGAGGTTGCTACAAGTCGAGTTCACAAATATCAAGAAGGACCTTAACGAAGACGGTCAAAGCGACACACTCTGTTATATCCTCGAAGGAGGCTTCAGAGGCTTTCACAAACAGAGTTCAGGAGAACTGTGGAGTGAATGGAAAGAGGTCGAGGAGAAGTTCTATCGTTTGTATGAAGACGATGAACTACCATGGTCGGTCTACGATGAGGATCCTCTAGTAGCACTCGAAGAAGATGAAACAGGGGAAGTGGCTAAAGGATAGCCACCAACCTGAGCCTTCGCCCATCGGGAGCGTACTTATATTATAACATGGAAATACCGGTTTGTCAACCTCTTTTTAATTAACTTGTTATGTTTATTTTACTTGCATTTTGGAAAAAAGTGTGCTATATTAAGTTATAAAATAAAAAAGCGAGGAAAAATATGCAAACACAAAATTTAGTAGCAACAAATAATAGTTTTAGTAGTGTACACACACAAAGCGTTTTAAAGCAATTTAAAAAACGTCATAAGTTTGCAAAGCAACAAACAATTAGTAAGCATGTAACTTGCACAAGCATTTACACAGACGACGTGGACATTTGCTTTATGTTTAATGTTGTGCATAATAACACAACTTATGTTGTAGATTGTTATGCAAATTACAACACAAATTTTATAAGTGGAAACGTTTATAACTGTACTTGCAACAAACTTGCAACACAAATTTTACAACAACATTTTAATTTAAAAGCAAACTATACACAACTTTACAACGAGGACATGTATTTTAATGCAAAATAATAATTGACAGTTTGGAAAAACTGTGTTACTATAAAACAATAACAAATGCATAAGGAGCGTACATGCAAAACTTTAAAACTATTACTAAAACAACTACAACTAAAACTAAAAGCGTACACATGGATACGTTATACGTTGTAATTAATAACTGCTTTAACAACTTAAACGTAGTGGAAGCAGATTGCACAAGTGCAAGTTACTTTATTAACAGTGCTAACATTTTTGCACAGTTGCAAATGCTGTACGTTGAAAATGAAAGCAATGATTACGTAGCGTTGCAAAGCATAATGGAAGTGTTTGCTAACAACATAACGTACTATGATGAAAGCAGTTTGTTTACAACTGTAGTTGCTAACACAGCAATGCAAAAAGTTAACTTAGAAAATTACGTATATTTAAGCAACTAAAATTACATAACAGTTATGCAATAAAAGTATTTGCATAACTGTGTTTTTTGTGCTACATTAAATTATACAATAACAAAATGAGGGTTACACACATGCAAAAACTACTAAACAAAATTACATATTACTTTTTACAACGTGCTTACACACAAATGGAGCAAAGCAACAACTTGCAAAATGGGGACAAAATAGCGGAGCATGAGGAAGATTATTATACGTATTTTGTAAAATAATAATTGACAGTTTGGAAAAACTGTGCTATATTAATAATATAATAACAATACGGAGCGTACATGCAAAACACAATTACAAAAACACAATTACAACACATGGTAAACTTTTTAACACACTGGGCAAATTACAAAGTTGAAATATTTGACAGTGAATTTGAAAATTATTGGGAAACGGATACGTGTGAAGAAATTTTAGACAATGCAAAAAAGTTAATTACTATGTTTTATGACAACACAATTACATATGAAAAAGCAATGCAATGTGTTACTAATTATAGATACGACGACGATTGTGTTAACGAGGGCGTTAGTGAAATGTGGCACGATTATTGCAAACGTAATAACATTTTAAACTTTTACTTTTTAGACAAACAAGCACACGATTACGACGGCGAAGACGCTTGTATGCGTATGTAAAAAACTTTAATTTAATGCTTGACAGTTTGGAAAAACTGTGTTATATTAATAATACAATAACAATTAACATTATGGAGCGTACATGTTAAACATTACAAAAACACACACAAGCGTTGAAAAAAACGCAAATGAAACTATAAACTATACAACATATGAAACTGAAGGCAATGTTAAACTTGCTATGGACAGCATATGGGATTACAATGGAAGTGATACTGTTGCTGTAAAAAGTATACAAGTTATTGAAACAGTAAATGTTGATGATGACTACAGTTACAAAATGGTAAATGTGGAACATGACACAACATGGGAAATTTACACTGACAGTGGATTTGAAAATGCTATTAGTAAAGCACTTAATATGGATGTAAGTTTTACTGAACAAGGCATGCAAGACAACAACTACGCTAGTATGGAGTGCTAAAATAAAATAAAAAAACTAGTTGACAGTAGTGCAAAAGTGTGCTACTGTTAATTATAAAATAAAAAAGCGAGAGGAGCGACGATGGGAATGTACAATTTAATAGAAGACAATGTAAACAAGTTTTACGACATTGCTTTTGATAAAATTAGCGAATGCGAAAATGTATACGAACTTGCAGACGTGATGCAAGAACACGAGGGTTTGCTACAGGGAAGCAGTGAAGCAGATTGCAAAGACGATTTGTATAGCGAAATGTGGTACGAATACACTAGCAAATACGCGACAAATTAATTGTAAAATAATGCAAAAAAGAGGTTGACAATTCCGGAAAAACCAGTTATACTGTAAGTATAAACAATAAGGAGCGAACTTTATGAAACTAGTAATTCAAACACAATACAAGGAAAACTACGGCGCCCACGATTGGGATGGCAAAGGTGAGTGTCCACAGTATTGGAAGTTCAAGGGTGGCGACACTTATGTGGTACCGGGTGTGAGCAACAAGGATCTGCTTCCGCAGTTACGAGCACTGATCGAGTCGAGCGATGAGTATCAAGAAGAATACATCATCTACTCGGACGTCATGGAAGATGACGCAGTGTGTTGTGAGGAGTGGGAAACTCCGTGGAACATCCATGTAGAGGACAAGGGCTTCTATGCTAGCCGTTATGTCAAGGCAGAAGACTATTGGCAACCCGGCTACAAGGGCAAGGCAACTTCATACAGGATGTTGGCCGGCGGCAATCGTACAGACTTCCAAGAGGAGTACATCAAACTTGAAGAGGAGGTAGCCTAATGGTACTGATTCGTAGCACCAAAAGCATTGCAAGACTCAACAATGATCGGGCATTCAACCCACCAAAACTATATAAAAATCAACCCAAGAAAGTGGTTGACAACTACACAGTTAGAGCATATACTGTAAGTATAAACAGTTAACAAGTTAGGAGCGAACATGAGAACTTATATTAAAATCGGAACAACAGTCGACAGCAGATTCGGCGAAGCAAAAGTCACAGGGATCGAACTGTGCAAAAATCATTCAGAGAAGTATGGTATTGCAATGGACAAGATCTTTGTAGAGGACAAGGACAGATGCATCTTTGACATGGACAACGGTCATTGGGCATATGGATATCAAGTAACAGTAGGAGGTCAGTAATGGGGCCTAAGTGGGGTAAGCGTCCTATGGAGGACGAGTGGGATGAGTTGTTGGATCAAGCGTCACCGGACGACAGTGACACGCTCATCGAGAATGAGGAAGAGTTCGAATCAATCGAAGACATGCGAGACCAAGAACTAGAGCAAGGGGTCGAAGGCATTTACAATTGGGACGAATGGAATTAAAAATAATGGTTGACACACATGCATATGAGTGTATACTGTAAGAGTAATTAACAAAAGGAGCGAAACATGAAGACAGCATTAATACAGTTCAAGACTGGAACATACAAGATCAGAGGCGCAGATACAGATGTATCAGGCATGAAGTTTCCACTCATTGAGCATTTCAAACAAGGCAAGAACGGTGCGTATGTAACTGTTGATGGAGCCGCACAAGCAGGCTTTCCAGAACGTAGTATACGTGTAAAGATCGACACACCACAGGACTATGAGATCGTAGACAGCAACTTCGATGAAGTCAAGCAAAACGCTCTCAAGAACACAGTCAAGGACACAGAGACCGATGAACAGGTCATGGAACGTATTGGCAAACGTTTTGGTATCCTAGACGAGATGACCAGAGCCTGCAAGGAAGGTAACATACGTGCAATGATCGTAAGTGGCCCTCCGGGTGTTGGTAAGAGTTTCGGTGTTGAAACACAACTAGAAAAGGATTCAATCTTTGATGATGTAAGTGGCAAAAGCAGACGCTACGAAGTTGTCAAGGGTGCTATGAGTGCAATTGGACTCTACAGCAAACTGTACAAGTTTTCAGATCCTAAGAACGTAGTTGTGTTTGATGACTGTGACTCTGTGTTACTAGATGACCTTTCGCTGAACATTCTTAAGGCGGCCTTGGATACTAGTAAGAAGCGTTATATAAGTTGGAACACTGATTCGCGACTACTGCGTAGCGAAGGTATTCCAGACAGATTTGAATTCAAAGGTAGTGCGATATTCATTACCAATATCAAGTTTGAAAACGTTCGTAGTAAGAAACTCAAGGATCACCTAGAAGCACTAGAGTCACGTTGTCACTATGTGGATTTGACCATAGACACACATCGTGAGAAGATGTTGCGTATCAAACAGATTGTCAGAGATGGCATGCTGGATGAATACAATATGCCACAGGAACGCAAGGACGATGTGGTAGAGTTTATAACCGAGAACAGCAAACGTTTACGTGAACTGTCTCTAAGGACAGTACTTAAATGTGCTGACCTTGCACAAAGTTTCCCTTCCAGTTGGAGGGATTACGCGGCGACCACAGTGTTGCGATCTTCTTAACAATTACCCTCGCTCGAGGAGATCAATCGCGTTAACAGAGCCCCAGTAGGAATTCGCTCCTCTTACTGGGGTTCACCTTTTTGGTTGACACAACTCAATTTAGACTGTATACTGTAAGTATAACAATTAGAAAAAGGAGCGAAGATGATCAAAGTTTACCAAGTAGGACACGAAGCACACCAAGCAATGTACCCCGACACCCCGTTCAGTTACGGTAGAGGGTTTGATCCTGTGGCCAACATCAAGCACTACGAACACGTTGCAGACCTGGATGCGAGTGATCTAAACGAAGCATTCCAGATAGGCAACATAGGCCCTGAAGAGGCCTACACAAGACACAAGCCAATGCACTCTATAAGTGTAGGAGATATCCTAGTAGAAGACTGTGGTACAGTATCAATCGTAGCAAGTTTTGGCTTTGATAAACTAGACGTTAGCCTTTAATTAGGGGTTGACACAACCGGTAATTGATAGTACACTGTAAGTATAAATTAAACAAACAGGAGCGAATATGTTAGACACAATGACAAGAACAGCAGTAGCAGTAAGCGATGACATCAACCACTACACAGCGGAAGATGTTCGAGCAATCCTACAAGAATCATTAGATGCGGCACACATTGCGGCACAGTCATTCTTGGCAGATTGGAACCAAAGCACAGGTGGCAACCAGTATGGTGAGCCTATGTACTGTGGCTTTGCATCAACTAAGATCTACGGTGTTAAGGGCAATACCAAGTTGGGTAAGGCATTCAAGGCCGCTGGCATTGAAAAGGACTACAGTGGTGCATACTCTATTTGGAACCCTAGCAAACACGCAGGGCAGAGCATGGATGTTAAAGAGCACGGTGCTCAAGCCTGTGCCCAAGTGTTTAAGAACTATGGCTTTAAGGCCTACATGGATTCAAGAGCAGACTAATAAGGGGAACGGGCAGTGCTGGCCTAGGCTGGGATACGTAGGGTATTAAGCAACAGCACACAACAAAGGAGACTAGCACAACGCTAGGGGGAAAGAGGCTAGTAGAAATACTAGTCTTTTTTCTTGACGGCAATCCAAAAAGAAAAAATAATTTGAGGCGAGGGGCTTATATAATAAAACCATGGTGATGCAGAATCACCAGGCAGGAGAAAAACAAGATATTTAAAAAATTGTATCTAATTTTTTGCACTATATAAACCACCTCGAAAACTGCAATTTTGATAACTAATATTTTGGAATGAACACCTACGATCCAAAATCACCCCTCACACAGCACTATATACGCACAGGAGCCATCTTAGCACACACAAAGCCTAAGACTACCAAGCACACACCACGAGTGCGTAAGGCACGTGTACGACGCTTAAAATGCGTCTAAGACACCTTAAAAGCAACCACCCCCTAGTAAAGTAGTGTATAAAAATTTTTACGCACACATTTTTTTTGGCTGAGCATACCCCTCTGCATAACTACAAGTATGAGCAAGTTTTTAGATAGTCTAGCCAACAACACACCCAATTCAAGTCAGTTTGATAGGATAGAACCCACCCTAGACTATGACCATTCTGAGCAACGTATCAAAGACGTACAACAACGTTTGAGCACAGTTGTACAAGAGTTTTATAGTGCATACCACAATGACGCACTCACGGGTAAGGTTAGTACACTTAAAAAACGCATAGCAAAGGCGCAAATCAAATAGAACACTACTGCATATACACAAGAGACTTTGATCAAGCACAGGGCTTTATACGTGATCTAAGTCTATGTGGAGTAGTCATAGATGCTCATGCTAATAGAACACGCTTTTGGTTAGATTCAACTCACGCTCTACATCAACTGTTCTATTTAAAGTATGCTCACGTACTAGTCAAAGTGGACGAATCACATGTGTGATAAAGTTACGCACAGGGTATATATGCTCTTCAAGGTCAATGAACAACTGTGTGTTCCAAAGTGATTCATGTGTGAGTCTAGAGTATGCTATACGTCCAATTTCAGTTTTATAGTTGCGTTGGGGAACACTAGGAAACACACCTGTGAGCCATAGAGCACTGTCACCTAGGCTTTTAGCATCACGTGCTGTGGTCATAGCAAACACAGTTTCTGCATAGGTGTTTATAGGTTGTAGGTCGTGTGTGACACGCTCTGCTAGTAGATGTACAACATACTGTTTGATGTGCCAAGGCAAGGTTAGTCCGGTGGTATTTTCCGTGTCGTCTACCACAGTTTGAAACGCTTCGATGTATGCATCATCTGCTTTCATATAAATATTTATTATGAAAACGCTCCTTGTCACACTGGTTCTAGTTGGGCTTGTTGGTTGTACGCAACCCTTGAACACGCTGGTTGAACCTGACGCTAAAAATGCTACCGCTACTGCTTCGCAGTCGAAAAAATCTGCGGCTGACGCTTCGCGTACAGAGAATGGCCCACCCAACTTCCAAGGTATAGCAGACGTACTAGGCTGTGTTTTTGCTCCTGAGAGTTGCGGAAAATAACCTATTATCCCGGGTGTTTGCGACAGTCAAGTAAATACTTGTAGAGTTGTTTATGTGATAAGATCAACACACACTCGCATGTACACAGAACCTAGTTCTATATAATATAAAAGGTTGTATAAAACTTCGATAAACAACTCATCTACCCTTGTACAGATAAATATAGCATTCACAACAGAGACTAAATACTTGTATGAAATGGTTTATAGTTGTACTCATGCTGGGTATCAACACAGACGGCAGTCAAGACACGTTTGTTTACACCCAACCACACTTTGACACAGTAGACGCATGTCAACAATATGTGTACACAAACAGCACTCAGTTGGAACAAGCAATGATGCAGGCGTTCCAAGGTAAACAGATTGAAAGTGTATTCTGCATACAAAAAGACAAACTAAAACGTTTGCTTGAACTAGACAGCGGAACTAAAACAAACATTTAGTAAAACCGGTTTTATCTTTTAAACAACACTACTATGAAAAAATTTAAACATCGAAAAAGTCCCGGAGAACAAATACGAATCCTGGAAGCACAATTAAAAAAACTGCAAGACCCAATGGAACAAGAACAGTGTCGACAGGCTCTGCATCATTGGCGCACAGTGGCGCAAGAATTCAAACAACGACCCCCAGGCGAACGCAAACATAAATATTAGTATGCAAAAAACAATCTTAATAGGATTTCTTTTTTGGTTATTATCCGCAACCACTGTGTTTGCACAACCAGAAGCAACTCCTAGTCCGACACCACAAGTACCAAATGATGGGATAGTAAATCTACCAGTTATGTTAGACTGTGGACCTATCGCTAGTATAATGGAAATACTACAAAACTACAAAGAGTTGCCCACAGCAACAGGTGATGCATCATGGAGAATACCAAATGGTCAAATGCTCAAAGGTAGAATGGTCATATGGATCAATCCACAAACTAAATCATTTAGTATTACCATACAACCAAATGAGGATATGGCATGTATCTTTTTGCCAGGTATGAATTTTGCACCTTTCAATAATCCAGGCACCAGTCTTTAGGTTTCGTAAATACTGTTATGAAAGTAACAGCAACACAATTACCAATAACAAAAAAATTAGATGCCAACATCGACACAATTGAACAGTGCATCAATGATGGTCAAGGATATATTCTAACAGGCGAAGGAAGCCTCAGTGGTTACTTTGCTCCTCCTGTTATCAATGACATGCACAATGTCAACGAACTCATGGAAGCAGAAAGATATCTAGTTGGAGTTGCAACACAACAATCAAAACAGTTACTTCTAGGTACAGGTTGGATGGAACCTGATGGTATGCCCTACAATCAAGTTAGGGTATATGACAACGGATACAAAGGTGCTTATAACAAGCGCCTATTGACAACTACCATACATGGTGGTGGCGAACGAAATGCTTATCTCCCGGGATGGGCACCTTTTGTATTCGACCTACCCAACAATCACAAAGGAGGAGTTTTGATTTGTAATGACATATGGGCAACACCCACAGTAAGTCCTACAGGTAATCCTTATTATGTGAATAGACTTTCGAGAATGGGTGTGGATGTTTTATTTTGCAGTGTTAATTGCAATGTAGGAGGTCGTGTTCCGTGGGATCAAACAATATATACTTGGCACGAAAATCATTTACAGATGTATGCAAGATCATTTAATATGCATATTGTTGTAAGCGGAAGCAGTCTAGGTATGAACGGCGAAGAGATTGAGAAACTACAATGTCCATTAGGTGTATTAGATCCTAACGGTGATTGGGTAGTGAAACTTGACCTCGGACAGCCAAATGCAACAGTAGAAATCAAATAAATACTATTATGAATTATACCAACAAGTTGTTGGCTTCACAGCCTACTAGTCATTCAGAATTCTTTAAAGAAAGTGTAATTCTTGTTATTGAAGACAGTCCTAAAACAGGAACTTGGGGGTTACAATTAAACAAACAAACCGACACACTTAAAGTGAACACTGTTGTTTCGGAAATCGGCGTTCATATTGACACAGATAAGAATTGTTTTATAGGCGGTCCAGTCGAACCAAATGCACTGCACATTGTACACTCTAGTGATTGTATTATGAGCAATACTATACCCATCAATGACAATTTAAATGTTACCAGCAATCAATCATTGTTTGAAGAATTGCAACGTAGCAGAGGTCCAAGCGATTGGATAATCACACTAGGAATGTGTACATGGGCACCACATCAATTAGCAGGTGAAATGAGCGGAGAACACCCGTGGACACCTCAACACAAATGGTTGGTAACAGACTGTCCTAAAGATGTTTTGAATATCAATCCTAAATTATTGTGGAAGCAGATTGTAAAAACCTGTGTCGAAGAAGCCACAGCAAGTATGTTTTAATAAAGGAGCATACAATGTATGATTATTTGATTGATAAGATAAACAATCAGACCATTAGTAAAACCCCATTTGATTTTGTTTACTGTGAAGATTTCTTTAACGAAGAACACTTTGTACAAATTGTTAATGCAACGCAGATAAATGTTCCTAAATTTGATAGTACAGAAGCAATGTGTGAACAACTACAACAAACATACGACTACAAGCCTGTAAGTTTTCCAGGGTGTACGCAAAATGTTAATAGTTATATTAGTTGGTATAATAAACAGAGTGATGATTACAAAACTACTAACAAGGACTTACTAGAGGGAGTAGGCATTGCTTTTCGATTGCAATCATATCAAGATACAGTACTAGAAGAACTTGTTGAATTTTTCAACAGCGATGCGTGGCATGATTGTATTAAAAATAAATTTGGCAAGACTAGAGAAACTAGAGTAGAAACAGCAATACAAAAATATGTCTCTGGTTATGAAATATCTCCACACCCGGATATAAGACGTAAATGTGCAACATATATGATTAACATAAACAATCCACAAGCAGAACATCTAGGACTGCACACCCATTTTATGGAGTTTGTGGAAGATAAAAAACACTTGTATGATTATTGGGAAAACAATTCTAATGTAGACCGTTGTTGGGTTCCGTGGAGTTGGGCAGATACAAAGTTCAAACACACCAAGAACAATAGTATAACAATGTTTGCTCCTAATAGCAGAACAATACATGCTGTTAAGTTAGACTATGATCATTTGCAGTTTCAACGCACACAATTCTATGGAAATCTTTGGTATACCAATAGCGAAAAATTACCTATAGCAAGGTGGCGAGATTTAATTTAATCTTCTTCAGTATTAATTGTTTTAAGAAGTTCTCTTAGTTTAGTTGATTGTGTTTTACCACTTACCTTACCTACAGTAATACCTTCAGTTGGATCACTACGTTCTGTAGTATTAGAATCATCTATTGTGCTTTGTTTTTTAATATTAGAATAAATGCTACTTCCTGTAGACTGGTTGTATGAACCTTGTTCATCTTCTACTAGATCTTTAATACGTAAACTATCTACATCAAACTCTAGATCTACTTTTTGTCCTACACCGCTACTACTTCTAGTTTTCATAAACTGTATTTGATAACGTCCACGTTCTTTCATTGCTCTACTTGTAAAGATACCAATAACATTATCAGCAGTTTGAATCTTACTTAATCCTCCACTGATGTGCGAATGATCAAATTCAATTTCTTCTACTGCCGCTCTATTCAACTGCGACGCTGTAACAAACACACAACCTAGTTCCATAGCCAAGTTACGTAGTTCTTCACTTACATATTTGTCTTTAACAAACAAGTCACTTGGTGATACTTTAACACTCAATGGCATCATCAAATCTAAGTAGTCAATTAATAACACATCTGGTTGACACTTGTTTTTAATTGACCATTCTTTTACGTAACTACGCAAGTCGTTTGCGTTCTTACCACTAGGCATATATTTGATTTGTATCTTACCTGACTTCTTGCCCATCATTTTGACTTTCATCTCTACATCATCAAGATTCTTAAAAATTTCTTTTGTTGCTACACCTGTAAGCATACTATCAATACGCATAGCCGTTAGTGCTTCAGAAAGTTCTAAACTTATGTACAATACATTCATACCTTCTAGTGCAAAGTTAACTGCCATATTCTGCAAGAACAAACTCTTACCTGCACCCGATCCACCTGCCCAAATATTAAGTTCACCTCTGTTGAATCCACCAAACAGTTTTCTATCAATACTAGGCCAGCCAGTGCTTACTTGTCCGTTGTTGTCTTTGAGTCCTTCTAGTCTTGCTTTAGGATCTAAGAAATAATCTGTACCCATGTCCTTTGCAAGTCCAATTTGTATTGCTTCTTTTACTAGTCCTTCTACTGGACCATACTCACCTTTTTCAAGTAAGTCTGCACTCTTAAGAATTGCACGTTCTAGTGCTTTGTGTCTACTAAACTGTTCAAATGTATCCAACAGCCAGTCTGTGTGTTCTTGTCCTACACTACTAGCATCTTTGAATTGTGTTCCACAACTACTGTTTACAATTTCAAGTTCAGGCATAACTTTGTATTCATCAACATAGTGCTTGATAAATTCAGCACCTTCTTTTAGTTTTTGATCAAAGTTTTCACTTTCAAATATACCTTGACATCTTACAAATGCTTCTGCATCGCTTAGAAACATTTCTAAAAATAACTTCTGTATATCTTGATTAAAATCTTGCATTATTTCCCTTTGCCATCTGTTGTACTATTATACCATATTTTGTCGCTAAAGTCAACTCTTGTTTTAGTTTTGGCGAAAACACTTCCTAAACAACTTCCCGGATCGCCTGGGTGTTTTGGAACATGCACATGTTGAAACATTCTAGAGTTTATAACATTATCTATTGCAGGTTTGTTTAATGCACACCCGCCCATAAAACACACTTGTTCATAATGGTGTACGTTCTTTAACCAAAGGCTAATTCCCATAATGATTTCTTCAAACTTGGATTGTACTGCCGCGGCCAAATCATTAGCATCTGCATCAGGTAACCAAGCATCTAATCCTCTGTGCATGTTAACATTAAATTTTACACTAGGATAGTTGATATCAAATAATTCATCTACATCTTTTTTATAACGTTCAGCATTACCTTGCTTTGCCATTTGTGCTACAAGATATTCATCTTTGTTTGCTACTAGTCCTAGTCGTTGTGTCATAGCACTATACCATAAACCTATGGAGTGCGGATATCCTTGACTGTGAATTCTTTTAATACGACCACCAAGTCCGTCCCATATAGTATAAGTTTCAAACTCGCCTATACTATCTAGTACAACTATTGCCCAACGTGTATTTCCGCTATTGGTACCGTAGTAACCATATGCGGCATGGCTTTCGTGATGCTTTGTGTACGATAATTTATTAATAGGTCCAACGTCATAGGATTTTAGATATTCTCTTACATTTGTATCACTATAAGGAATTCTCTGTCCTGCCCACAGTTGACGCAACCATTTGAGTCTAGGATATTCATACCATACTATTTCATCAGGAATGCCATACATCTCTTTTGCTACACTAGTCATTGTAAAATTCAAGTCAGGATCATTGTCTACACCTGTAAAGTCTTTTGCTAAACACGCCCACACAGGATGTACACCTTTGAATATCGCAAGACTAGCATCATGACTGTTTGCTACTATACCCCACGTAATTTTATTATTCATAATCATTTATATATAAAAGGATCTTTCTTTTGTAACAGTTTAAGTTTTTTTCTAACTTCGCGTTTAGTTTTCCATTTAGCATATTTTAATTTTATTTTTAACCAAATACTTTTCATAAATTATCCTCGATATATTTGACTAGTAATTTACTATAATCACCGTGTGCTTTTTCTACAGGATGAAATAGTTTCATCCTACTATATTCGTTAGTTGTTGCCCATTCATTAAAACTTTCATCTCTAGGTTGAAAGTAGTTTTTAAAATTATATGTATCACTATGCACTTCACACTTGTGTATATTATTGTGAAACAAAAAGTTTCCTACGTTTTGTTCTAAATATGATCTTAGTAGTTGAATATTTGAATACCATTTTTCATATTCAAGTTCATAATCCCAAAGATACTTTCCACTAAAGTTTTTAACTTCGTGACAAGTTTCTATAAACAACCCACCATCGCCTTTGACTTTGGTCGGATTAGTATTAGCATTAACAAACAATGAACTAAACAAATTCATTTCAGCATGTTGTAAGTCTGGCATGAATTCTAATTTTATTTCTGGGTCAACTGCTACTTGATCTAAAACACTACGAATATTAACTTCGGTTCTATTAATGCTTGACCATCCAACTAGCACAAAACAATCTTTTAAATCTTGTCCTCGTCGTTTAAGTTCTTCTAATTCTAATACACATTTACGTGTTATCCAATCATTAGACGCTCCTGGTAATGCTTTGTTAATACAAGTATCAAATTTTAATTTGTTTGCTACATACATAGGATATGCATGTTCTTTGTTTAATTCGGTCATGTCTTTATCACCGATACATTCTGCACCAGCAGTAAGACTGTCACCTATTGCGAATAATGTTTTCATAGGCAATTTTCCTTAATATACGGAAGTATCAAATCTGTAAATGCTACATGAACTTGTTTTGTAAAGTGTCCTTCTTTTCGAACACCGTAACTGTGTCTTTCTTTTCCCCACGGACTAAACGCAAAGTCATAAGGTTGATAATAACGTTTGTCAAAAATATCTTTTAAAAGATTAGGACGAATGTTAAGATCTTTATTCCATGAATGCACATTGTTATGAAAGAAATATTTTATATTATTATTCTCACAAAAGTTTTTTACTAACATGATATACCCAAACCATTTTTCGTGTTCTAAGTCTTCGTCCCAAAGATATTGAGCACAGAACATTTGTGCATCATCTCCAAAACTACACACCGTATTACCGTTCTCATCTTTGACCCATTTGGTTGTATTTGGATTTACAAAGTTTGTACCAAACATTTCGATCTCAGTTGACACCATACCAATTGGCGGCCACTCACCTGTCTTCTTAAGCATTTTAATTTCTTCTTTGGCCGTAATTTCTAGTCTATTAATACCACTCCACCCTACAATAACAAACACCTTTGATAAGTCTTGTCCTTCTTGTTTTAGTTTTAATAGATCTAAAATAGTTGTACGTGCAATCCATTCATTAGGTGCACCAGGTAATGCACTATTAACATTGTTTCCAATATTAAGTTTATCTGTTATCTGCATTGGATAAGCATGATATTTGTTTTCTTCTGATACATTGTTATTACCTAGGATTTCCATTCCATGTGTAAAACTATCGCCATTTGCATATAATATTTCGTACATTATTTTACCTTATAATTAAATGTTACAACTAGTCTATGCCCAGGTGTTCTAGGACTGCTACTACTATGATATTGTAACCCGTTAAATGTAATTATCGTATTTGCCTTAGGGTATACTGTATCTTTGACTGTAAAATTATTGTCTTGACTAGGAAATACTTCATTGTAAAACACCGTAGGTGCATCGCTGTTGTTTACGTAAAACAAACTAGTTTTATGTTCAAATTTAAAATCCACATGAGCATCGTGATATTGATCTTGTTGTTGTCCTGAATAAAATATAAACCCTATTCTACAGCGAATTAAGTCAATATCTCCTAGTAATTCTTTCACAGGATTTAGTAATAATGCAAGACTAGGATTTTCAATTTTTCCATCTTCGAATACATTAGTGCTGAATCCGTATTGTTTTTTTCCATCACCATATGCAACATTATGATTGTATGTCCACGGAACTAAATTACTTGTTAGATTAGATTCTAACAATTTTAAATCATATTCTTTAATTGCGTTATCTATTATTTTCATTAAAATAATTCTTTGCTAATAGTTCTATTTTAAGTTTGCTAGTTTCGATACTATTGATTATTTTTGTAAGTGTATATACTTTGCCGTATGTTTTAATAGCATCATTTACATCTTTAATATTGTTATCCCAGTCTGGAAAACTAACACCCCATCCATAATGTAATGCACTATCAAGTAAATCTGCACCTGCTTTATCTCTGTCAGGAACAACAACTACTTGCCGTTGTAAACTGTTAATTGCCATTGCTTGTGTGTCTTTAACATCATTACTTAATACTGCAACACCGTCTATACTAATAGCATCTAACGGACCTTCAACAACAAAACAATAACGTCTATGATAGTTTTGTTTATCTAAGTTAAAGACATATCCTGGTTGGCTATCAGTTATATATTTGGGGGAGCCATTTCCTATCTTTCTTGCAGTGTATCCGACTACGTCCCCTTGATAATAAAAAGGTATTATTAATCTATTCCTATAAGACCCTTCCGGTGTCCACATAAATTTATAATCATCTATCATCAGGCCTCTACTCAAAAGATATTCAATGGCTCCAAACAAATCTGGATCCAACCCGCTTGGCTCTAATGCCTTCCAGTCATGCCATTCCATAATTGGTCTTGCTCCGACTGGCAGTTCTTTATTTTGAAATGTAGGCGTAATGAATGTTTCTTCTTTGCGTTGAGAATCTGAGTCAACTTGTATTATTTTCAAAGCCTCTAGACTAAGTCTAGTTATTTCAGAATCTGGCATGCCAAGCCAACCAAGAAGTTTACGTAATTTATAAGATAAATTTCTTCCTGGAACATAACTTGCAGTATATCCGCAATTGAAACAATGATAACTTGTTGTTCCATCTCCGTTCTGCATTAACCCACCACGCATACGTTTATCCATATTTTCTCCATTATGGATACAGCATGGACCATTAAAACTAATCCAACCACTAGGGGTTTTCTTATGTTTCGAAGGTAAGGAGGTTAGTAGTGTTTGTTGTATCAGATTCATATTACTATTTTACGATCTTAATAGTAATTTGTCAAGTGTTCCGGTGTTCGAAATGGAAGGAATATGCTTAATTCTTAGCCAATTATATACTCCGTTGACATTGAAATAATTATTTCCTGTTGCGTTTGAAAGTACAACATCTTTTATGCTTACCCAGTCAGTGTCGTTAGAAGGTTGATTATCAAGCGTTGCTTCTAATGTAACTGTTCCGCTATATGCAGTAGAGTAATATTGTACTGTATGCAAATCATTTGCACGTTTTAATCTAGCATGAGCATCTATATGACTACTAATATGTGTAGTAATGTTCGTGTCATAATCAGTAGTTGATGAAAACGTAGTAACTTCGTCGCTTGGAGTATGCATTGCATAACAAGCATCTGATATTTCTAAACGTCCACACGCACCATGATATGTGTTTGTATAAACAGGTTTTACTTTGTTGTTTACAGTTCTAGTAATGCTAAATCTATATTTTTGTGATATTAAGTCAATTGTATCACTTTCAGATAATTCTACAGTGATTACGCCTTTTGTAGAACGAGTCGAACCGTCATCAACTATAGTCATAGTTTTGTTTAAGAAACTAGCACCATTTGCATTGTCTAATATCGTAAACTTAAAAACATTACCTGAACTAATATCTATAGGTTTTTGATCTTGGTTCTTAACCGTAAATTTTAGAGTGTTATCCACTCCTTTAAAAACATTTAAATCGTCCTGATACATAGGTGCGAATCCTTGAGTAATTCCGGCATCCAAATCACTGTAGATGGCATTACCGGTTTCATAAATATATATTGGTACTTTGAGCATATCATTGTGTCATCCAATAGTATTTATATGAAAGACATGACAATTAAAAACGAAGAATTAGAACAAACTATACCTTTTATTAGCGGAGTTAAACACGCTACAAATGAGTACGTGGGCATTATAATAAATCAAGATCATGCAGTAACTAGCATGTACGATTTAGGTACTTGTACAGATGACGAAAAACGTCTAATCTTACAGTGCGGTGAAATTTGGTGGTGGGAATCGAACAGAAAAATCCCTATCAATATCTTTATGAAAAAAGAAATGCATGTCTTTAAACACATGATAAAAAGTTTTACTACAAAAGATATTGAGATATTGTTCGGACCTGTAGTTAGATTACACGACATTGCCCAGAAACGAATTAAACGTAAAAGTATTCAGTTAGTTCGTAAACTTAAATAAAAGACTATATCAACAGTTAGGTATATGAATAGTACCCCTAATGATGTAAGTTGAAGGCCTAATAGCGACGGCATTATCAATAACCAAATAATAATTTTGAACAAATAATTAAAACCTTGTTCCTCTGGAACTGTATAAAACAACCAATTCATCATGGTTGTTGAGCACTTACTTGTTCACATAATAAATTCATATGTACTACGATTGCATGAGCATATGCAACTGCATGTGCTTTCTTAAAATAATAACTTCCGTCAGTTGGTTTCGTCCACACTTCCTTCATAATGTCTGGCCACTGCTTCCCTATAAGATGACGCTTCGCTGGTCTTATCATCGCTAGTACTGCCGCCAACTGTTGTATGCTTGTTGGCTTCACGCTTTTTAGAATTGTACTGTGTTCTGCGACGTGAAACAATTTGTTGCTGAAGTCTGGCTCTGTTAGTAACTCCCATAACGGCTCCTTCTCTAACAATGTATTTAAGTGTTCTTCATCTCTTACATGTTCATAGATATGGACATTAAGCATGTCAATTTTAAAATAACCACGTTCGTCGGCTTCTTTATGATCTATAGTACATAAGCCAGTAAATGGTTGCACTGGAGCATTATGAAAATAAACACCTGTGTTATGTTTTTTAACTTCTTGTTTTTCTAAACGAGATGCAGTCACATGTTTAAATTGTGCTAAAACTTTATCTCGATCAAAAAAATCTAAATCAACATCAGGCATAATATTTCTTAAACTCTTCGTACTCGTCTTGTTTAGATTCTGGTACCGACCATTTAAAAACTTCAATTAAATGAAGACCACTTGCGTCCCATTCATTGTCATCTTTATGACCACGTCTCATACCAAAGCCGTGTCCACCTTTAGTTTTAGTCATAGTCTTAGGATCATATGTTGTTGACTCTTTGTATCTAGAGCCTTTTGTTACGAGTTTTTTTGGTAATGTTTGTCTAGGCAATTTGTGCTTCCTTTGTTATTTCTTTTACTAGTTTAACATCTTCTGAGTTGTTTGTAAAGTGTTTTTTCCAGTATGTTATATCCAAAATAGGCTCTACCATAGTTAGATGCTCGTCATTAAAACTTCCAACCAATTCAATACCAGCCGCTGTATTTAATAGCAACCACGGACTAATACGTCCATATCTAATATCGTTGACTGCCCTATTATGATTTACATATTTGAAATAATGATTGTATGGCGATTCGTGTTTGTCGCCCCAATCCATCATCGTTTGTATCGATCTACGAACTGCACCTTCAACAGGTTCTACTTTAATCATTTCAAAAAGATATGTATCATATAGTGCGTCACGACTCCAATGATCTAATTTAACACCGCTTTTGATTACAAAGTCAATAAACTTTTCTGGGTATATACAACTAACGTTAGTAACAAAACTACCAAATTTAACAAATGCATTATAGTATGGACTCTTACAAAAGTCTTCGTATGTCTTTTCTTTACTTCGTTGCACTTGCTGATAAAATTTATTAAAAGTCATAAAACCAACTTGCACACGTTTCTCATCTTTTTGTAAATGTCGACGCTTTGCTTCGCACATATGGGCTATCAGCGTTTTCTCTTTTTGAAACGCTTTGCCACAATGTACACAATCAAAATCCTTATTTGGCATTTGGATCCTGTTCTTCCATGTATTGTTTTTGTTCACTTTTTGACATAACACTTGATAAGGTTGTTGCATCGTCCACCTTCATATTAGGATTTTTATCTAAAAGATATTGTTCAAATTTATTCTTTGCTTGTTTCTTTGGCGCCGCTACATACTGATGAAAGAAATTTTCATATGCACCACACATTGCCATTAACTTCCACAGTAAGCCTTTATGATTTTTACTTAAGGTCCAGTGATGTTTGTTTACAAACTCGTTAGTCATTTCTAAATAATGTTCTTGAAAAAACTGATCAGCCTTAACATTACTTACATAACGCATAGCAATAAACGGAGCAAATAACTTTTTGTCATCATCGCTGAGTTTATTATACCAATCCTTGTTACGTTTATCTACTGCACGTAACATTGCTTTTAAATCAAGAAACTTTTTCTTTTCAGCCATGTCTCCTCCCGTCAAACACACAAACAAAATACAATTCTTCATTGCCTGCATGTACTCTGTGAAACACACCATCTTCGATTAGCACAGTATCTCCGGCTTCAACATTGTGTGTTACATCGTCAAGTTCCATAGTGCCATAACCTTCTAGGAACATATAAACTTCTTCTTGTCCTTCGTGCTTGTGTCCGCTTGTGCTTTTACGAGGACTTAATCTTGTGCTACTTACAACTAAATTTTTTAATGTAGTATTGTCTTTTACAATGTAGCGATCATCGTTTTTAACAACAGTACCTTCTATACTAGAACTTTTAAATTTCATTTTTTATTCCTACAATATTCATACTCATAACAACTCTGTTTTCATTAACTTGATTTGCTTGTACTCTATGTGAAAGCCAAGCAGGAAAAAGTAACACATCGTTAGTATTACATTGTACACTCTGCCAGAAGTCTTGTCTACTAAAATCTGTATGACTTCTTGGCATATATGTCCAACTTGAATGTAAAGGATTTCTAAATTCTATATCGCCACTATCTTCGGGTTTGTTTAAGTAAACACTTGCCGCCATATGTGCCGGACTATGATCGTGTTCAACAACATATCCGTTTTGGTTTGTTATATTAGTCCAACTATTCATAACTTCTAATGGTAATTCTTGCATATCCCATTCTTTCCAAACATTATTTACAATTGGTTGTAACCAAATCATAAAGTCGTGTAACTCCTCCCACATGTGTGGATCTAAAGGATTATGATTAGCATTTGTTTTGCCGCCGCCACGCATACTACCTGCATTCTCTGGCATCAACACTGTTTCTTTAATAGCACGAGAACAAGCAGATGAAAAATTACCCGGATAAGTTGCTTTCCATACTAGTGTAGGTATTGTATTAATCGGGGTAAGCATCATTGTTTTCCATTGTTAAGTAATAAACTGTTTTTAATTCTTTTAACATATTCTGTAATGTTTTATTTCCGTCGTTAGCATTTTCTAATATTTCACTTATTTCTAATTCTGTTAAATGCCACTCTGGGTATTCTTTTTCTTGAATTAATATACGAGTCCCAGTTTCAGTATCACGTTCATAAACTGTTTCACCTCCATCCGGAGACTCGTATATTTTATCCATTATACTGCTACAAAGTACAGTAAACTTACTGCCGCTATTGCTAGACTGCCACCGTTAAGGTCTGCTTGTTTACCGCTTAATGCTTTAATAACAACATAAGCAATAAAGCCAATTGCAATACCATAGGCAATACTAAATGTTAATGGCATAATAACTGCCGCCAACACTGCTGGTGCATACTCCGTTACATCATCCCAATCAATGTCCTTAAGATTTCTTAAGAAGTAAGTTGCGATGAATATAAGTGCAGGCGCCGTAGCGAATGCAGGAATACTCTGTGCTAGAGGTGCAAGGAATAAACAAGCACCAAACAAGATAGCAACAACTACTGCTGTCAATCCTGTTTTACCACCTTCTTTAATACCTGCTCCACTTTCAATGTATGAAGTAGTATTTGAAGTTCCAGCCAATGCACCTGCTGTTGTAGCCACAGAATCTGCTAACAAGGCTTTGTCAATACCTTCGACTTCACCGTTTTTGTTAACTTTATCTGTTAGGTTAGCAACACTAGTAAGTGTACCTGCTGTATCTAAGAAGTCTACAAACAAAAATGCAAACGCAGTACCAATGAATCCTGCCGTAGCAATCATGCTAAAGTCTAAACTGAAAGCATGTGCCGGACTAGGAATTGCTCCTGCAAAACCATTTAAGTCAGATACTCCAAAGATCCAAGCAATAATACTTACTGCAAGGATGCCAACTATAATTGCTCCTGGTACTTTACGCTTGTCTAGGATAGCCATAATAGCAAAACCTAAACCTGCAAGTAATACAGGCCAACTAGAAATATCACCAAGTCCAACTAAAGTTGCAGGGTTGTCAATTACGATACCTGCATTTTTGAATCCAATGATAGCAAGGAATAAGCCAATGCCTGCCCCTACTCCAAGTTTCATACTTCGTGGAATTGAATTAATGATATATTTTCTAGCAGGTGTCAAAGACAATCCAATGAACACAATACCTGCGACAAATACAGCCGCCAGTGCTTGTTGGAATGTATACCCCATACCAAAGATTACACCAAATGTAAAGAACGCATTAAGTCCCATACCTGGTGCTAGTGCTACAGGCCAATTAGCCCATAGTCCCATAATCAATGTACCAATTACTGCGGCAATAATTGTTGCTGTAAATACAGCACCAAAACCCATACCGGTTCCTTCAGTTGAAAGAATAGCAGGGTTAACTACAGTAATATATGCCATTGTTAGGAAAGTGGCAACGCCAGCCATTACTTCTGTTCTTACAGTAGTACCTGCTTTTGTTAAACCAAATAGTTTATCTAACATGTTATTTTCCTTTTGTTTTGTTGCTTTTAACTTCTGTACCGACAGTTCTACGCACAATATCATTGTGATTAAATTCTGCCCAATACAATTCGAAAGCGACTCCATCTTCAAGTCCTTCGAATTGATGAATCTTACCAGGCTTCACCTGAGTAAATTCACCGGGACCAAGAATAGTTTCATCTACGAGACCATCTTGATCATCCTGCCAAACGCGGACAATCATCTTGCCCGATTCAACAAAGAATCCGTTCCATTTATATTTGTGTTCATGTTCTGAACATTTGTACTTTGCTTTAAATTCAATACGGTGAAACTCTAGTACACCGTTTGCATGTATCAATTCTGTTTGACCCCAAATCTTACCTGCTTTCATAGTCATTACCTTTCTCCTTATATATGCGTAAGCGTTCTTTAAAGTTATTAATTCTCCATCCTTTATAATTGTCTAAACGATGAAATTCTTCAGTTGTTACTAAATGATATTTTAACTTTATATCTTTATCTGTTAGTGGTATTAATTGTGCAATTGGTTCTCCGGGTGTTATACTAAATCTATTACCCGAATTTAAAAACAAGTTGTAGTCTGCAATATGTGTATACTTGAAATCAATTACACCTGGACTACTCCAATGACTTAACGGATTTTTTTGATGCCATTGTGGTTGACTCCATATCCATTCAATACTTTCATTAGTTTTAATTCTCCAAGGCAACGGTAGTTTAATATGTTGGTATCCTGGTTTATGATCTTTATAATCTTCTGCGGTATGACTTAACGGTTGTGAATATTTTTCAGGTAGTATATCAAATGCTACTTTACCGTCCATAAATTTTTGAATTGTAATACTGGCAGGACTAGGAATAATAAAACCTTTTTTCATATAGCCTATAATAGCAGGACAAGTTTTCATTCCTGCAACTTCAAGACCATCTAGGTGTATGTGTTGATGTGTATCTGGTCGACTGGTTGGAAGTTTTTTCCACCAATTAGGAATAAACTTCTTACTATGATCAGGACGAAACATATCGTAAGCATGTTTATCGTCTGTGTATAAATCAACTGTAATACTGTTACTAAAAAGCATCTTAAAATAATAAACTATAATCTAACGTTTCACTAGAACGAGAAACTTCTTTTACAAAAAATACACAATTAGGATTTTTCTTATCACCTAATGGTGTTGTAAGTAACTGTCCGGGTTTCAATTTAGGAAAATACCATTTAACATCTTGATATACGTTTACTACATCAACACTTACAAAGTCAGGTCTAAAACTTGTTAATGGATTAAACTGAAATGCTTCAAAGCCTCTATCATTTAAACTTGTTAATGGTAGTACTTCTAAATCTCCTGCTTCAGGATTACCAATAAGCATACTCCATTCTAATGGCATCTGTATTTGCCATTTATCTATTTGTAGTACAACTGCTGGTGCAGAAAAACTTTCTAAATAAATTAAAGGCATAAAAAAGTAATCAGGTTCTTTTGGATCTGAATTATCTAAAACAGAATACCTAATGTCTTCATTAATTTCTTTAGGTAAATTATTTAGATTGTATGCTTCGTTGTCTAATGTTAATATTCTCATTTGTTCTCCTAATCTATGGCTATCTTTTCTATTGTAAAAGGATAGTTTGCTTCTTTGTAAAACTTTTTCCTTTGTGTAAGATGCCGTTTAGCAAATTTACATCTGCTAGTGATATCCCATATTTGTACATGGTCCTTGTCTTCTGCCTTTCTAATGCCTCTACCGATTGATTGTATAACACGTACAAACGACTTGCCTGGCTCAATAAGAACAAGATTAAAAATACGCGGAATGTTAATACCCACTGCGGCAACACCATATGTAGCAATAATAACTTTATTGGTTGCTGTTTTAATTTCGTCATAATGTTCTTTACGTTCATCTGTTTTTGTTACTCCACTGACAAACGTACTGTTTTCTATATTAGATTGTAACATATTTCCTGCACTAATCCTATCTACAAGTACCAAAGTATTACCATTCTGGGCAATTTTTTCCACCAAACTAGCAACCCATTCAATTCTTTTTTCGTTAGTTGTTAGGTATTTTAGTTCTTCTTGATAATTTCCAAATGCTTGTACATCATCTGTTTGTACAATGTTTACATGGCAGTTTGCTAATACACCTTTGTCTTGTAATTCTTTTGCACTAATCTGACCAATAACTTCGCCAAGTCCTGCTCGTATGCCTTGGAATTCGAATTGTTCTTTTGGTATTGTTCCTGTTAGTCCCCAGCGTATTGGAACATGAGCAAAGTTTTGTGTAAGCAGTTGCTTAAGAACATCTGCTTTGGCTTGATGTACTTCATCAACAATAATACATTTTACATCTTCCATTGCTTCTTGAAACGTAATAGCCGCTTCGTGATTTTTTGTTTTCTTACTAAGAATGTTTAAACTTTGCCAAGTACAGATAGTATGTGTATGTCCTAATTCTTTTCGATCACCGTAATACACACCTACATCAAGATCACAGTTACGATAGTCTTCTTCTGTTTGCGTAACAAGTGATTTGTTAGGAACAATTACTAAACTACGACCATATGGTTCACATAAGTGTGACAGTGTTGCAGTAATGATTGTTTTTCCTGCCCCTGTTGCTACTTCTTGTAATGCTTGTGGATTTGCTAGAAAGTTATTAACAACATCAAGTTGATAGTCACGCAATACTATAGGCTCGCCTGCCATCTGATGTCCTTCGGGCCATACTGTTCCTTGGTCTTTCCAATAGTTTTCATTTATCTTATTAAACTTTAATTGTGTTTGTTCTCTAAGATCTTCTACTTCAACATATACGCCTTTATTGTCTAACTCTACTAAAACCTCTTCTAGCATACTAACATACGTAGTGCCGCCTAGTCCAAAGAAACTAACTGTTCCATCCCAACGTCCTAGTTTGTACGCAGGAAGATATCGAGCATATGGAATTTGATACTTAAACTTATTAACTAAATGCTTACGCATTGATAAGTCTAAGTTTTCAAACTTAACATTTACTTCATCTCTGATAACAAGTTTACACGATGCCATCTGAATCTCCTTTGTGTTTATAATACACTACTAATGACTTACTTGCAACAAAATTCTGTGTCTTATAATGACTTGGCTCGTTTGCCAAATCAACCACAATCAAATTTGGGTTAATATTATTTTTAACAAAGTTTTTGTTTATTTTTTCATTTGTAATTAAAATCTTCTTACTAGGATCAAATGTATTAATATTATTTTCCTTAATTAAATTATTCATTTCTTTATTTTTAGCATATCTAAAAGTTACACATGTTTGTTCTAACAAATTATTATTACGCAAAATATCAATCCATTCAACTAAATTTTCCGGCTCAATACTACTAACCATTATCATAGTTTGTTTGCTTGGATTAATTAATTCCATTAATGATTTACGAGTTGATGTTTTTCTATTTACTGTCCACGATTTTTTACTTCCTAAAAGAATATCTTTATATGTTTTAAATCCTAATTTATTACTAATAACATCATCATATACAGTAACGCCAAGTAACTTAGAATACATAACTGCTTGTACAGGATCGTCAATCTCGTTAAACGGTTCTAAATATTCTTGTGGAATATCTGAATTTATAATTGCAAACTTGTTATCTTGAATAGTTAACAATGGAAAATAATTTACTCCTTCTTTTGCAACTAAATTACTTTTATTATTAATTTCTTCAAGTTGTTTATCAATTGAGAATGCTTTTCCTTTTACAGCGTTAAGTAAAAATTTTACATTCATTTCATTTAATGCAAATGCCCATTCCTTTCGTTCACCGTTGTATGTGCCTGCCAAGTAAGTAGGCTTTTTACGTTTTTTAAATTGGTTAACAAGGTCTGCGATAAAATTACTTTTACAAATAATTTGATCACCGTCAATATGAAGTGTTCTTGTTTTATCAATTTTTCTAAAAGGATGTGCAAATATTTTTTTGTTAATTAATTCTTTTGTGTCAAACCCAGCATTTTGAAGCATCGGCTGATATCTATTAACAAGACGCAATCCAATCTCACCTTGTTTTTCTGTAAGTGCTAAACCTCTTTCAAGTTGGTTAGCAAGGCTTGATGCAATATTAATATCATATTGATTCAACGCAGGTGTACCAGTATACTCGTTTTGAGTTACTGTATTGAATATGTAATGATGTGATCCGCCTAGGAATAGAATAGCATCGTCGATAGTATTGTTAATTCCGTGTGGTAGTTTTTTACTAGATATCATGACTATGTCACCAATTTTATGTTAATTTATAAAGTATATTATAACAAATCTACTAGAGTTTGTCAACCAAAAGATCGTCTAATTTTGGTATTAATCTAGCCAAAGGATATCCATTAGATATCTCTTCTACAGTCCATTCTGTATGTGCATAATCATTTAGCCACTGTGTTCTATCCGGCGTTCTAGGATCATTAATATTTTCTACATCGTGTTCGGCAACATCATATGCCAAACTTGCTTTTCCTACAACTGCTGGTATACCATTTATTACAGCATGTATTCCTGGATTACTAGTCCAACTTATAACAGCATAAGCATTGTGCAAATCAAAATCAAAGTCGTCATATGAGTTTGGTATTTTAATCGGCTCTTGCCTTTTTACATTTATAAATTCGTGTTCTATTCCTGGAAGTCTACAACGTGGGTGTGGTCTAAATATTATAGGTCTTGAAGTTCGTTGTCTAATAGTTGTTATTACATCTAATATCCATTTAGACATTGGAGGCATATCTCGCCATTGATTACTGCGATCATGTTGCCCGCAGAGTATGATATCTCTACCACCT
>Ga0187217_1000086_pt1 | contig 32810 bp, 21 predicted proteins | sample 15SPOviralmetaG_FD_130165 | JGI IMG/M metagenome (GOLD analysis project Ga0187217, IMG submission 130165) | Marine viral communities from the oligotrophic San Pedro Time Series (SPOT) site, San Pedro Channel, CA, USA - 15 SPOT_SRF_2010-09-15... | ecosystem: Environmental > Aquatic > Marine >... | reverse complement strand
CAGTTTGGTAAGTGGTTTTTTTATATTATTTCATGGCAGGATGAGTGTCGATGTATTTTCGTCTACAGTGCTACCCCGCACCTCATCTGATTTCCTAAATTCTAATCGATCTTAAGCACCTATGGGATCGAAAAAACCAGTTTGCCAAGTGGCACAAGACCCAGTTGCGGGATCCTGAAATCTGAGGCATCATTGGCACAAGTCAAACCAACCCACCAACATGACGCTCTTCAATTTTGCATCACAGCACGGCAGTCTGATTCCCCGTCAAGGTCTGGAACTATGTGAAGACGACAATACTTTTACCCCATACACGTTCCACGTCTATGCTTGGGCATGTTTGTTGTCAGATGCTCCAAAAGCAGATCCTGAACCTGCAAACCCTACTCCCTACCATACGTGGGAGGAATTGCTTGCTGCTATGTACGATTAATTAACTGGCACACAAAATGGGCAATCTTCCACGGTTGCCCGTTCCGATCCTGTAGACTAACAGAGTCAACGCAACCGACACCGACCGATGATCAGCAATTTCCACCGCACTATCGCCCTATACATGGAAGCAGTTGACCGCGCTGATTTAGAATCATGCGATCCTAAATCTGAAAGAAGGTCTAAGCAAACTGCGTTTGCTTACCATTTCGCGCAGGGATCCTGCATTAAGTGCGAGAAAGGGGTAAAGTATGATCCCTTAAATTCTAAGATAAGGGGAGCAATTGAGTGGGTTATTCGTAAACCTGCAAGACAGATAACACTGTTATCTAATGGTTACATTTTCTTCGAAGATGATTTAGAGGGGGTATTTTACTCTAAAAAGTAACACTTAGGGGGACAATCCCCCTCCCTATTTTAATTAAAATCTAGTCGAGATTAACATCACGAGATTGACATCACATAGCACGAGATTAACATCACATATTTTAATTAAAATCTAGTCGAGATTAACATCACATAACACGAGATTAACATCACGAGATATAACATAAAATAGCACTATTTAATTCTTTATATTATCAATTTAATTTAATTCTTTTTTTTTTTTTTAATTACTTTTACTAAATTTTAGACTCTACCTCCATCCTACCACGTCACAGGTAGATTTTTTATTGTCAAGTGGACACCTTACAAACTGGCACACACCACATTAGACTCTACCTCTATCCTAGCATATTTTAAGACCTGTGCCGGTAGAGTGGACACTTTCTCAACTGTCCACCTTAAAAATAGATTCTACCTCCATCCTAGCATATTTTAAGACCTGTGCCGGTAGAGTGGACACTTTGTGGATTGGCACACCCCTAAAATTGAAATGAAATTTAACATTATTTTATGGCAGGATGAGTGTCGATGTATTGTCGTCTACAGTGCTACCCCGCACCTCGTTTGATTTCCTAAATTCTAATCGATCTTGAGCACCTATTGGGGTCAAAAAATCCAGTTTGCCGACCGGCACAGTCTCTCCCATGCCATAACCTTAAATGTTACTTAAAGAAAAAATTGCATCCCTTAAGTTACATTATTTCAAAGTGTAACAAGTCGGGCATTCTGTCACGGTTGCCCGTTCCGATCCTATAGACTAACAGAGTCAACGCAACCGACACCGAACCGATGACAATCACAATCAAGACCAATTGGACCCCTAGAGAATTAATCACTGGAATGTGGTTAGAAGGATTTGGAGGACTTAATTCAGGGAGTTTATATCACCAACTCCGCAAAGAGTTTGATTATCTTAGTGAGGAAGAATTCGATGAGAGGGAATTCTTTAAGTATCGGGGAGTTTGGTATGACTTGGGTGAATTTATGCGTCTTGAGCATAACTCCCTCTTTGGAAATAAGTGGGATGGATATTTCTCCGATTCTTATTTCAGTGGCATTGTGGTGAAGAACTGTTACGATGGCAGTGTCATCGTAGGAACTTATCTTTCCTGATAAGTTACACTTAGGGGCAGCAATGCCCCTCCTATTCTTTCACCACACTAAAATTATGGCTATCACCCGTCAACTTTCAAAGTATACTCTGCAATGGGACTGTTATTCACAGTTTGCACCGAAAGATGATGAAATCGGTGGAATTTACACTGATTACATACACTTTGATGCTGTAGGTGATTATCACTTTGCAGTGACATTCCGTGTTGGTCAGGGGAGACAATTGGGGATCTTATTCTGTGAAGTTGTTATTACCACCCCAGAAAAATGGATCGAAAAAAGACATTATGCGTTTGGACAATTTAACAATAATCTAGGTGCTAAATTATTCTCTCAGTTTGCACTAAATCACTTCATTGAAACTGAGAATTGGGCAGTGTGTCCATCTTTCGTACCCGTAGATTATTTTGACGGTGATCCTTTTACACTGGCAGGGGATGAGATAGTGTCGGATCTTATCTAACACTTAAGGGGGAGAAATCCTCCCCTTAAGTTACATTATTTCAAAGTGTAACAAGTCGGGCATTCTGTCACGGTTGCCCGTTCCGATCCTATAGACTAACAGAGTCAACGCAACCGACACCGAACCGATGACAATCTTCCCCAACTCCCCCGAAATGCAAGCAACATGGGACCACCTTATGACAGGTCTCTTTGATTTTGTGAGTAACACACAATCCGATCTTGATACTTCGCATGATTGGTTATGTGATCAGTTACAGATTGATTCTCTTCTTAATGAAGAGACTATGTGTGAGGCAGATGACGATTGTTGGGATAGTTTCTATGAAACCTGGAAATCTGCTTACGATGGTGACAATTGGTGGGGGTCAGAAATCCCTGCCTGATTAACACATAGGGGGGACTAATCATCCCCCTAAGTGACACCCCCATTCGTTCGTGAATGACAGTTAGTGGGGTATTATGGGGTGCCGTATATAAAACCAATGGGTCCCTGGAAGCTATAAACGACCCAGATCGACCTTTAGATATAAACCTCTAAGGATTTACCAAGACCCACCAAGACCCACCAAGACCCACCAAGACCCACCAAGACCCACCAAGACTAACCAAGAATCTCCAAGACCCCCCCCACAAAAAAAAAATTTTTCATATATAAAAAACGACATCAAGGTTCAAAGATATGCAAAAAAATTCCGCAGAAAATTTTACGACTATAGAGATCGATCCAGTAAGTGGAGAACACTATGTAACGATACCAGAATGGGTATGTGATGAAAAGGGGTGGTATGAGGGAACAGAAGTAAACATCGAGGTAGAGAATGATTGTATTATTATCAAAGAAGTGGAGTGATTGACGACGTATAGATAGAGTGTTATGATAGTGAAGTAGTTCATTTAAAGTTATGGCTAAAGGATTTACGGTAAAAGCAAAGACACCCAAAGCAACTGAGAGTGTTGAAGAATGGGACTATGCGAAAGCAAAGGAAATGGTAAGAGGCAAGTCCATTGTCTTTTGTTTACCTGGTAGAGGAGTATCTTATACGTATCTCAAAAACTTTGTGCAACTTTGTTTCGATTTAGTGCAGGCTGGTGCCAGCATTCAGATTTCTCAGGATTATTCATCGATGGTAAACTTTGCAAGATGCAAATGTTTAGGTGCGAATGTATTGAGAGGACCGGATCAAATTCCATGGGATGGTAAGTTAAAGTATGATTGGCAATTATGGATTGATAGTGATATTGTGTTTAACACAGAGAAGTTTTGGCAATTGGTTCTAATGGATAAAGATATTGCAAGTGGATGGTATATGACAGAAGATGGTAAGACGACCTCAGTTGCACACTGGTTAGAAGAGGATGATTTCCGTAAGAGTGGTGGAGTCATGAATCATGAGACGGGGGAGAGTATTTCAAAGCGCCGCAAACCGTTTACTGTAGATTATACAGGTTTCGGATGGGTATTGATTAAGAATGGAGTCTTTGAGCACAAAGAAATGAAGTATCCATGGTTTGCACCTAAGATGCAGATCTGTGAGAGTGGAGAAGTGCAGGATATGTGTGGGGAGGATGTATCATTCTGTCTCGATGCTATCGAAGCAGGTTTTGAGATTTGGTGCGATCCACGTATCAGAGTTGGACACGAGAAGACAAGAGTGATCTGATGGCACTGACAGAATATACAATTCTCCATAAGGGGAAAGTTCTGTATAAGAACTTGACAGAGGAAAAATATTTTGATAGGATGGAAGACCTTTCGATAGAGTATTATCAGAAAGGTTTTCCAAGACCACAAGATCTAGAAACAAAAATCACAAAGTATTAAGGAGTTATTATGGCAGTGCGTTCAAAGATTGGTTTAAGTGGCAATGGTTTTGTGGAAGCCAAACCGAAAAAGACTCGTCAGGGGAGTGGGAAGCACACAAAGTATGCCGCGACTTCTCGTAACGGGAAGCGTAAAGTATATCGTGGACAAGGACGGGGTTAATATATAATTGTAGTTTTTATTGTCACCATATGGCATGTTTGATTGCAAATCTTCCATCACAGGAAGTATGGGTTCGTAAAGAATATCTAACGGACCATCAAAGTGGACATGGTGAATTTGTAAAGGGCGTCTGGGTGTCGGTTAAATCGATTCCTGGACGTGCTTTTTATTTTGAGACCTATCTACCAGAATATGCGGCGATGTATGATAAATTGCCCATCAGTGCCTTTGTAGCAGATCCTGAGACTCCAAGTCCAGACATGAACCTACCGAATCTACAGTTTTGGAATTGTATGGACTATGGAGTCGTATCGGTGGATAAGAAATTCATTGGGTCAATGGACTTTGAATGTTATACACGGGACTATGGTAATGTAAAAGGCACTTATGTCTGCACTATTGATAACTATCATCATGATCCGGACTATGTTGATTGGGCTACCAGTGAAAATCCTGCCGAACATAAGTCTCATAACCTGATTGAACTTGAGAATGGGCAGTATGCACTGTATCCAAACAATAGATTACGTATTTTTGATAATAGTTTGACACCTGTCGAACCAAAAATGCCAGATTTTAAGGTTTCAACTCAATATTATCAGGTTGAAAATGGATTTGAACGACTTGGAATGGGACGTGAGGACGAATATTTCTGGAAGACTGCACAGGAACGTGAAAATTCATCCGAAGAGGGTTAAAATAAATAAAAATAGGGATAGTAACCCCTTAAAAAGTTCTGATTTCACTAATCAGGAGAAAAATGGGAAATTCACCGGTTGACAGAATTACAAGTTACATGAAAGAAGTGTGGGGAACAACAAGTTTGACCACAGATTACTGGTCATTACCTAAAAGAACGAATGATCCAGAAGAAAGAGTGATTCAAGAGATTATGCACGATGATTTAAAGAAAGAACAGAAGAATCTTCAGGAATAGAGTATAAATAAAATTAAGAAAACTCTTTAACAATGGCAATTCAGAGGATATCACGGTCATTCAAGGACATTAGTTTGTCTTTTGTGCCTCATCCTGTGACAAAAGACCTTCCAATTCTTAAAAATGAGAACGCAATTCGTCGTTCCGTAAGAAATATAGTAGAAACTATCCCAACAGAGAGATTTTTTAACTCTTTGTTGGGTTCTGATGTAAGAAGAAGTCTATTTGAGTTCGTTGATTTTGGTACTGCCTCAGTCATTCAGGATCAAATTGAAATTGCGATTAATAATTTTGAAGATAGAGTCGATAATTTGATCGTTCAGGTAGATCCAATAGCAGACGAAAATACATTTAATGTAACAGTCATATTTGATATTATTGGTCAAGAGTTTCCGACACAAGAATATTCATTCCTCTTAGAGGCAACCAGATAAAATGCCTTTTACAAAATATACAAATTTAGATTTTGATCAGATAAAAACTTCTATCAAAGATTATCTCCGTGCTAACTCTACATTCACGGACTTTGACTTTGAAGGATCAAATTTTTCAGTTTTAATTGATACGTTAGCATATAATACTTACATTACTGCATTCAATTCGAATATGGTTGTGAATGAATCCTTTTTGGATTCGGCAACTCTTCGAGAGAATGTAGTTTCTCTGGCAGGTAACATTGGATATGTTCCTCGTTCCAGAGTCGCATCAACAGCACAAATATCCTTTAATGTAACAGCACCAGTAGATGGTGATAATACTTCAACAACTCCCACATTGACCCTGAAGGCAGGTATAGTGTGCGTAGGGAGTAATAATGACACTACATATACTTTTGCCACTCCAGAGGACGTTACAGCAAACGTTGTGGATGGTATAGCATCTTTTAATAACCTCAATGTTTATCAGGGAATATTTTTAACCAAACAATTTCAATATGATGGTTCTTTGAATCAAAGATTTGTTCTGAATAATTCTTTTATTGATACATCGACACTTAAGGTATACATTAAAAAAACAGAACAATCTAGACTTGGTATTGAATATTTTCTTGCAGAAAATATTTTTGATGTAGATAAAAACTCTAGAATTTTCTTCATCAATGAAGTTCAAGATGAAAAATACGAATTAAGATTTGGTGATGGTCTTATTGGTAAAAAATTGGGAGATGCTGTTGGTTCTGATGGGACTATAATCACTGCCAACTATATTATTACAGATGGTAGAGATGGCAATGGTGCTTCTAGTTTTTCATTCTCTGGAACATTAGAAACTGCAATTGGTGGAATTATTGATCCAGGAACTATTACGATTACGACTAATCAATCATCAATTAATGGTGGTGATATTGAACCTATAGATTCAATTAAATATTATGCTCCGAGATTATACTCTTCTCAGTATAGAGCAGTCACATCAAGAGACTATGAAGCAATTATAAAAAGAATATATCCAGATACTGAATCAGTATCTGTAGTTGGCGGTGAAGAAATGGATCCTCCACAATTTGGTACGGTTCAGATTAGTATTAAACCAAAAAACGGAAGTTTTGTATCAGATTTCAATAAGACTCAGATTTTATCAAAACTAAAACAATTTACAGTATCTGGAATAAATCAAGTCATAACTGACCTTAAGATTCTCTATGTTGAGATTGATAGTTCTGTCTATTATAATTACTCCCAAGTATCGAGTGCTGATTCATTAAAAACTTCAGTTACAAATTCACTCCAAAAATATTCAGAATCTTTGGATTTAAATAAGTTCGGAGGAAGACTTAGATATAGTAAATTGCAACAAGTTATTGACAATACGGATAATGCAATTACATCAAATATTACAAAAATTATTATTCGTAGAGATTTATCACCTATTCTTAATAAGTTTGCACAATATGAACTATGTTATGGAAATAGATTTAATGTAAAATCTGGCGGATTTAATATAAAATCTACTGGATTTAAAATTTCAGGTGAATCTGATACAGTTTATTTGACAGATATTCCTGATACAGATTTAAAAACAGGAACTTTATCGATTGTAAAGCAAGTATCTAATGAAACTAGAGTGGTTGTAAAATCGGCAGGAACTGTAGATTATTTAAAAGGAGAAATAATTTTAAATACTGTTAATATCACTTCAACTTCATTAAGTAATGGATTAATCGAAATACAAGCATTCCCAGAATCTAATGATGTTGTTGGTTTAAGGGACTTATACATCTCATTAAACATTTCTAAAAGTACAATAAATATTGTCAGGGATGTGATTGCTTCTGGGGATGAAATATCTGGAACCAGATTTGTTGCCGACTTCTATACATCAAGTTATTCAAACGGAAATTTAGTAAGTAAGTAATATGATACAAACTGGTTTTGAATCTAGAATCAAATTACAAGATTTAATTGATCATCAACTTCCAGAGTTTATTTTGGAAGAAAGTCCGAATGCAGTAGAATTTTTAAAGCAATATTATATTTCTCAAGAATATCAAGGCGGTCCTATTGATATCAGTGATAATCTGGATCAGTATTTAAAATTAGATAATTTAAAACCCGAAGTTATTGTTGATATTACGACAACTATTGCTAGTGTAACTCTTACTGACACCACAATTAGTGTTTCTAGTACAAAAGGATTTCCAAATCAGTATGGACTTCTTAAAATTGACGATGAAATCATCACATATACTGGAATTACTACGAATAGTTTTATTGGGTGTGTTCGTGGATTTAGTGGAGTAACTGATTATCATCAAGATTTAAATCGTGAAGAACTTGTTTTTTCTACATCGACATCAGCAGAGCATTCTGATGGTTCATCTGTTCAGAATTTAAGTTCTTTATTTTTAAAAGATTTTTATAAAAAACTGAAGTATACTTTTACTCCAGGATTAGAAGATATTAAATTTGTAGATGAAATTGATGTTGGAAACTTCATCAGAAGAGCAAAAGATTTTTATGCGTCTAAAGGAACGGATGAAGCAATAAAAATTCTTTTTAAAGTTATTTTTGGAGAAACTTCTTCAATTATAAATTTAGAAGATTATTTAATCAAACCATCTTCTGCAAATTACGTAAGAAGAGAAGTTGCAATGGCAGAAGTAATCTCAGGAGAACCCTCAAAGATTGTCGGTCAAACTCTTATAAAGACTACTGATGAGAACACAACTGCTTCAATATCAGCAATAGAACCATTTTCGAGAAAGGGAAAAACATTTCATAAAATCGAATTTTATATTGGAAATACTGACGATTCTTCTTCAGTTCAAGGAAATTTTGAGATAACACCAAATACAAAATTAATTGAAAGTGTATCTATAGGATCTTCTATTTTAACAGTAGATTCGACGGTAAGTTTTCCGCAATCTGGAACATTAATTTCAGGAACTAATACTATTTCTTATACTGGAAAAAGTATTAATCAATTTTTTGGATGTACTGGTATCAGTGATATAATTTCTGTAGCATCAAATATTAGATCTGATGATACCTATTTCTCCTATGAAAATGGTGATACTTCAAAAAAAGTTGAATTAATATTACTTGGTGTAATACAAGATTTAGTAGAAGAAAATGAAGACTTTAAAGTAAACGAAAATGATATAATTGTAGTTAAAAATCTTGGGGATAAGATTAAAAATACAAATTCAAATTGGAAAGAAATTTTTGCAAATTCTTTTATCTACAATACAAGTGCGAGATATGAAATTGTAGATAATCGTTCTACTAAGTTAGGATCCACTATTGATAGATCCAGTCTAAAAATCGGAGATGAGGTTGAAATATTAGAAAGAGGAAGTGAAAATATAGTATTTTCTAATGATACGACTTATATCCAAAATATTGATGAATCTAAAAATTCTTTAGAATTAGGAAATAGACCAAATTTAGATTCAGGCAAAGAATATGATGTAAGAAGAAAATTAAATAAAACTAAATCTTTCGGTTCAGATTTTGGGAGCAGTTCTTTATTATCAGACATTCTTAATGTATATGTTGATAAAGATGATTATGCATATGTTGCATCAAATTCATTACCATCAGAAGTAATTTTAAACGAAGATGAGGAGGAGATTGTAGATTATCGTCTTGATATTAAAACTAGTATTAAAAAAGTAAGTATTGCTAGCACTTTTAATATTCCAGAATTTTCTGAAAGTAATGATATCTATAACTTTATTGAATTCAATCCTTCTATTCCCTTCTTAACGGGAGATAAAATATATTATCTTCCACAAGATGAACCTTTAGTTGGATTGCAAACTGGTAATTATTTTGTAAAAGTAACATCTACAAATAAATTTAAATTATATACTACACCTTCTTTATTAGATTCTGACAATAATGTAACATTTCAATTACCAAATTCTGGTATAGGAACTCACACTTTTACTTTAAACTCCCAAATAAAAACTGATCTAGGAATACAAAAACTTTTAAAAAAGTTTCCATTAGAAAAAAATATTAAAAATGGTTCTGGAACTTTAACAATTCCAGGAACTACTGGAATGTTGATTAATGGTGTTGAAATTAATAATTATAAATCTAAAGATGCAATTTATTATGGCCCAATTGAGGAAGTGAATATTCTTTCTGGTGGAGAAGATTTTGATATAATTAATCCACCATTAGTTGAAGTTTCTACTGGAGCTGGTATCACTGCAAAAATTCAACCAGTCATTAGGGGAGGTTTTGAAAAAGTATATGTAGATTCGCAAGATTATAATATTGGAGAGATAACTTCTATTAATATTTCGGGAGGAAATGGCAGTGGTGCTGTAATCGAACCTGTATTAATCAAAAGACCAAGAGAAGTTTTGTTTAATGCAGATGAATTTTCTGATGGTGGTGGAGTTAGTGAATCAACTAATCAAATTTTATTTTTAACAGATCATAACTTTGTTAATGGACAAGAAGTAGTTTATAATTCTTTAGGTAATAATCCAATATCAATTGGAACGGCAGGAAATAATATTGATCTTCCTACCAATTCTGTATATTATATCGGTGTTACTAACAACAAAGCAATAAAATTATATAACAATTTAAGTGATCAGCAATTAGACATCAATGTTGTAGGAATCTATACTGGTTCTGTTGGAACACATAAGTTCTCAACTCTTTCATCTTCAAGGCAAGTTTCTTATATAAAAGTAATTGATAAAGGTGAAGGATATACAAACAGAAAGTTGATTGTAAGTCCTACCGGAATATCTACAGTAAATAATACTGTTACCTTCAAAAATCATGGATTTAATAGTGGTGAAATTGTAGAATATAATTATGAATCTGGAAAAATATCTGGAATTACAACTACAAATCAATACTTTGTTTTAAAAGTTGATGATGATTCATTTAGATTGTGTGATGCCGGAATTGGAGGAACAGTTACTTCAAATTATGAAAGACAAGATTATAAAACATTTAATAGTACGGGAAGTGGATATCAATATTTCAAATATCCTAATATTTCTGTTTCAATTAAATATAATTCTGTAGGATTTGGTAATACTACTCAACAGGATAATGATTTAATATTAACTCCAGTAGTAAAAGGAAGTATTGTTGATGCTTATGTTTACGAAGCAGGAACTGGTTATGGATCCACAATTTTAAACTTAGAGAAAAAACCATTAATTACTATAAAAAACGGAAAATCTGCTCAATTAACACCATCTATTGTTGATGGAAGAATAATTAGTGTTTTTACAAGTTTTGTTGGGAGTGAATATTATTCTGTTCCAGAATTGATTGTTTCTGGTTCTGGAACCGGTGCAGAATTACGAGCAGTAATTAATAATGGTCAAATATCAGAAGTTAAGGTTCTGAATACTGGTATTGGATATTCAACATCAAATACAAAGATTCATGTTGTTTCATCAGGAAAAAATTCCTTTATCGATCCACAAATAAGAAAATTAACTTTAAATGATAATATTGCAAGATTTACTACTGGGGAAGTTTTATTAGAAGGTAAAGATAAACTTCAATATTCAGTATCAAAGTATTTTGAGAATTTGAGAAATTCTTTTAAAGAAAGTCCCGTTGGATCCGCATCTACAAACATTTCACATATAATTGGGTGGGCTTATGATGGAAATCCAATTTATGGTCCATACGGATATTCAGATCCTAATGTACCTTCTGGAGAGAGATTATTAGAATCTGGATATATTTTAAATACATCGAATGTTGAAGATAGACCATCAGGATTTGATGCTGGATTTTTTGTCGAAGATTATAAGTTTGAAGGAGATGGAGATTTAGATGAATATAATGGTAGATATGAAAAAAATATAGAGTATCCAAATGGTGTTTATGCATATCATGCTACGATAGATCAATTCCCATATTTTATAGGCAATAAGTATAAATCAAAATTAATTTCTAATTCCAATTTGAATCAGTCATTTGATTTTAACAATTCAAATTTATTAAGGAATACACTACCATACAAAGTATCAGAACTAAAGGCTGATTATGATTTTATTAATGAAACTAGTGATGTTTTAGATCAAAAAATAGAAGTAGTGTCTGTAACATCAGACTCTGTAAAATCTATAAAGATTGAAAATTCTGGTAGCAATTACAAAGTTGGAGATCGATTAATATTTGACAATACAGATACATCAGGAAGTGGTTTGGATGTTAGTATTGCTTCTATTAAAGGAAAGAGTATTTTAGAATTAAATACAAATTCGTCCGAATACTTAAATTCCATTTTTACATGGGAATCTACAAGTAGAGTAAAAGTATCAATATTACCCAATCATAATCTTTTAAATCTAGATTATGTAAATATATCTGGATTTTCGACTAATCTTTCATCTCTAAATGGAACACATCAAATCACAGTTCCTTCTTATGCAAATGGAAGATGTCTTTCTACTATAACATCTGCATCTGTAGGATTTACGACAGAAATTTATGTTTCTCCAATTCCAGAACAAGTATCTGTTGGTAGTAGCATTAGTATTGGGACAGAAACTTTAAAAGTTCTTGAAGTATTTAAAAATCAAAACATTCTTAGAATTGAAAGAGGATTAGCAGGTGTATCACATACTGTCGGAACATCAGTATATTTCTTGCCAGATTCGTTTACAATTGCCAAATCTGTAGATAAATTTGATTCAAAAGTAAATGATAAAGTATTTTTCAATCCTAGAGAGTCTGTTGGTGTTGGAACTATAAGTGGGGTTGGATATAGTACATCATTTGAATTTGGTAATATTTCATCTGTAACTAGAAGTATTCCTACAAAAGGAATTTACATTGAAAATCATCCTTTTGTAACGAATCAACCGGTTGGATTTAATACCAATGGGGGAATAACCTTAAATGTTTCTACTGATGGAACATCTGTCCCAGTAAGTATACCAATTAATCTTTTTGTAGTTAAGAAAAGTCCAAGTCTTATTGGATTAAAGACTGAAATTGCAGGGGAAGAGTTGTTCTTCCATGATAATGGAGATGATAGTGATAAGTATTCATTAGAATCCAATTATACTCAAATATTGGGAGATGTAGATAAGAATGTAGTGACTGTTTCGGTATCAACATCTCATGAACTTCAAAATGGAGATACAGTAACATTAGATGTTCAACCAAATCTTTCAGTAGGTATTGGAACCTCAACAGCAGTTCGTGTTCTCTATAAATCAGAAATTGATAATATTGTAATCAATCCAATTGGATTTAATTCTACAGGAATTAATACAGTAACTAATGAAATCACAATTACAGATCATGAGTTAGTAACTGGTGATAAAGTTCTTTATGAAGATAGTGGACATAACGAATATTTTGTTTATAAAATTAATAGAAATAAAATTAATCTCTGTGAGACTTACAGTGATTCTCAGCAAAATCCTCCAACAGTCGTAAGTTTTGCTTCTACTGGAAGTTCTTCACAATCAATAGCATTAATTAATCCACAATTACAACCAGCCAAAAATAATAATTTAGTATTTGACCTTTCAGATTCTTCATTGGTAAATTATAGTCTGAGATTATATCAGGACAAAGAGTTTAATAATGAATTTGTTTCTACTGGTTCTACAAATACTTTCAGTGTATCTGGAGTAGGAACTGTTGGAGTAACATCTACAGCAACTCTTACATTAGATTACAATTCACAAATTAGTGAATTATTCTATACCCTAGAGAAAGATGGAGTATTAATTAAATCTGATACTGATGTTAATAATTACTCAAGTATCAAGTATGTCAATAGTGATTATAATAATTCATATACTATAAGTGGTGTTGCTGCAACAACGTTCAATGTAAATATCAACAAAAAGCCAGAAAAACTTTCTTATGGTTCAACAGAGTGTGATATATTAGAGTACTCAACAACTTCAACTTCTTCATCTGGCCCAGTCAAATCTTTAAGTATTGTATCTTCAGGAACTGGATATAAAAAATTGCCTACTTTAAAATCCACAAACTCTACTTCAGGAATAGATTTGATTGCAAATGCAAAATCAATAGATGTAGGTTCTATAAAAGAAAGTAGAGTTATTAATAATAGATTTACTTATTCTTCAGACAAAACTCTAAGACCTAAGGCCAACGTTTCACCAAATATTGTAATAACAAATTCAAATACATTAAGTCAGATATCAATAATTAGTGGAGGAGAAGGTTATGTATCTCCACCATTTATTACTCTCATCAATCCCACAACAAGAAGTATAATAGATTCTGGATTGATTGAACCAAAAATAACAGGATCTGCAATTTCTTCTTTAGATATTAAAATACAACCAAAAGGTTTACCTGATGAAACTGTAGAAGTTTTCGCAACAAATAATAATAATGGTGTTGCGATTGAAAAGGTAGAGTCGTCAAATACGGGCATTTTCACATGCACAATATCAACACCTGGTATTGGAAATACTTTCAATACTCCACCATTTGCTAAGGGAGATGAAGTATTCATTGAAGGTATTTCAAAATTTAGTTCAGATGGTGATGGATTTAATTCCTCAGATTATGGATTTAGATTCTTTAAAGTAACTGATTATGGTAATAAGGGACTTAATGATGTAGTCTCTATTGATGTATCTGAATTCACTACAAATACTGGAATTGCAAAAACAATTCAAGATTTTAGTGGGGTAATAATTAATAAAAATGATTATCCTACTTTTAAGGTAGTTCAAGAACCATCTAAATTTTTTATTGGAGAAACTTTATCTTCAAATCAGATAATAAGAGATTTGGAAGTTACAGGAAGTGATGGAGATTCTTTAAAAGTTTTAGGATCATATGAGTTATCAGTAGGTGAAGTTGTTATTGGAAATGAATCTGGTAATGTTGCTACAATTAAATCTTTGAATTTAAATGAAGGTACGTTTAATGTTGGATATTCCAACATAAAAGATATTGGTTGGGATACTGAAACTGGAAAATTAAGTGAAGATTTTCAAGTTACTCCAGATAATGACTACTATCAAAATTTATCATATTCCGTAAAGAGTTCAATAACATATAGAGATCAGCAATCTCCAGTAGAAAGTTTAGTTCATACAAGTGGATTAAAGAATTTTGCTGACACTGGAATAACATCAAATACAAGTGCGGGATTATCTACTAGTAATGATGGAATTACTATCATTTATGATGTAATTGATAAAAAAAGAGTAGACACTATCAATAATTTTGATAATGTTATTGATGTTGATGTTGTAGATTCAAAATCAAAATTTTCAAAATTAAAAAGCAAAAGACTTACAAATTATACAGAATTAAAAAATCTCAATGTATTAACAATTGATGACTTGCAGAATCAATTTTCAAACTCAGAATCTGAATCTACAGAATTTTTATTGGTAGATGAACTTGATAATAGGACATATTTTAATTATCTAATGAGAGTGTCTAGTGAAGATGGTAATGAACTTCAGTTAACAGATATTACTATTTTAAAAAATGAATTTGAATCAGTCATTGTTGAAAATGAGACCATATCTGGACAAGAATTTAATTATGGTATTTTTGATTTATTTACAGACGAAACTGAAAAAACTTTCTTAAGATTCGTTCCTAATGATGCATTGAATACAAATTATGATCTGAAAGTAATTAAGCAAATATTTAATACAGATATATCGGGAGTTGGAACACAGTCTGTAGGTTTTGTCGATTTGACAGGTTCTGTAGATATAGAAAATACTAGTGTGGGAATTGGAACTACAACAATTATTTCTTTAGATGTTAACAATTTCAAATCTCTTTATGTTAATGCACAGGTGATCAATACGGAAACCAATGACATGAATTATGCAAGATTGTATGTTTCTATTGCAGGAACAAACACTTTCATGTCAGAATACTATATTGATAGCAATGTTTTGAGTTCTTCGACAGGTAATCAAATAGGTATATTCACTTGCACTGACTTGGGAAGTGGAGTTTTATCACTAATACACGAAAATACTTCTTCTGATCAACTTAAGATAAGAACTAATATTGTTGGATTTGGAACAACATCTACTGGAATTGGTACATATAGATTTAAATCTTCCGATCAATTTGATGGTCAAGAAAGAAGCATAATTTACGATTCTAGTTATTACTCTACAGTAGGTGCTTCTTCTACAATAATTCAATCCTTGGATAAATCTTTATTTAATGCATCAAAATCTTTAATTCAAGTAAGTATAGGTTCTACAAAAGCACTCCATCAGGTTTTGTTAATTGATGAAGGATCTGATGTTTATACTCAACAATTACCTTTCCTTTCAGTATCTAATGATGATAGTGAATTGGATGATGCTTCTGGTATTGGAACATTTGGTGGAGAAATATCTGGAAGTGATTTGATACTTAAATTCTTCCCAGATTCAAATCAAACAGGTCAAATTGATATTGAAGTATTCAGCAAATCGTTCTATTCTGAAGTAGATGTTGTTAATGAACCTTTAGATTTATCTTATGGTGCTGTAACTGAAAGTATTGATGAAAAATTATATAATGCTCTTAATCTTAGTAGAATCAATAAAGATAGTTTTGAATTGACTGATAATGGTATTCCAATTTTCTCAAAGAAATTTAATCCAAATTCATCTGCATTAGATGCATCTACTGGAATATTTACAATTCAAAATCACTTCTTTGTAACTGGAGAAGAATTAATATATACTCCAAACTCTACAATCGTTGGTGTTGGAACTAGTGCAGTAGTTACTTCTAGTGGAGAATTGCCATCAACAGTATATGCTATCAAATTAACTAAAAATACTTTCAAAGTAGCAATAACAACTACAGCAGCTGCTGCAGGAATTGGAACAACATTTACTTCTCTTGGAGAAGGTAATGCTCATAGATTCACTATGAAAGAAAGAAACACCAAGTGCATCTTAACTGTTGATGAGTTGGTTCAATATCCAATAGCACCTACTAAGATTACACATACTTTGAGTGGAAATGTTGGTGGTTCTTTAAACAATAGTACAAGTATTGTATCACTAAGTGGCATTTCAACAATAAATCCAAGAGATATATTGAAAGTTGATGATGAATACATGGGTGTCACTAATGTTGGATTGGGAACAACCAATGTAGGACCGATTACAAATGAGGGGAGTATAAATTTAGTTGAGGTCAAGAGAGGATTTGTAGGTTCTTCTGCATCAACTCATACAGATTCTACCTTAGTAAGAATTCATAAAGGTTCATTTAATATTGAAGATAGTGAAATTTATTTTACAGAAGCACCAAGAGGTAATCCACAACTCGCAAAAACAAAAAACAATTTAGATTTCGAAACCTCATCATTTACTGGTAGAGTGTTTTTAAAATCTAATTATGAAAATAATAAAGTTTATGATGATTTGTCCGATGAATTTACTGGAATTGGAAGAACATTTACCCTAAAAGTTGGAGGTGCTAATACTACAGGAATTGGAACAGAAGGTGCAAGTGGTTTAGTATTCATTAATAACATTTATCAATCACCCAAAACTGATAATAATCCGACAAGATTCAATTATCAAATCTTAGAAGACTCCAGTGCAGGAATAACAACTGTAGAATTCTCAGGTATTACAAGTTTCAATGATCCACTTCAATATATTGTTTCTGATTACGATGTTAATTTAAATGAAGTTCCTAGAGGTGGAATTATAGTTTCTTATGGATCTACACCTGGACTTGGGTTTGCACCACTTGTAGGTGCTTCTGTGACTGCTGTTGTTGGTGCTGGAGGTTCTATTGTATCTGTTGGACTAGGAACTACTGATAATCTTGGTTCTGGATACAATGGTTTAGTTTCTATTGGAATATCTGTATATGAAAGTGGACATTCTGGTGCTGCAGCAACAATTACGGCAAATATTGGTGTTGGAGGAACTTTATCATTCAATGTTGTTGGTGGAGGAACTGGATATAGTAATCCAGAAATATTTGTTTCAGACCCATCATATAAAAATCTACCCGTGGTCGGTGTTTCTAGATTAGGAATTGGAGCAACAACTGATACAGGAAATGGATTATTAGTAGATTTAAAAGTTAGTGGATCTACGGGAATAGGATCTACTTTATTCGAGGTAAGTGAAGTTAAATTCTCAAGAACAGGATATAATTTCAGAAGAGGTGATGTATTCAAACCAGTTGGATTAGTCACTGATGGTTCTCTATCTTCTCCAATATCAGATTTTGAGATTACAGTAGTTGATACTTACTCTGATAATTTTGCTGCTTGGGAATTTGGTGAACTTGATTATATTGATTCAATTCAAAACTTACAAGATGGATCAAGAGTTAGATTCCCACTTAATTACAATTCAGCACTTTTGAGTTTTGAACCTCAAGAAAATTCTCCAATCGAAAAAAATATTAACAATGTTCTTATAATTTTTATTAATGGAGTGTTACAGAAACCAGTAGAAAATTATGTCTTTGAGGGTGGAACATCATTTGCATTTACAAGAGCACCACTACCTCAAGATGAAGTTGAAATTTACTTCTATAAAGGTGTTGATGGAACTGATTCAACATTAGTTGATGATATTATACCAACCATAGAAACTGGTGATATTGTTCAAGTTATAAGTAATAACATCTATCCAAATACAATAACACAAGATGAAAGAACAGTTTACAACATAACTACTTCTGATAAATTTGAAACTAATCGTTATACTGGATTAGGAGTTGATGAAACCAATTACAAACCTTTATCTTGGACTAAGCAAAAAACAGATAAGAAAATTAATGGTCAATATGTTTATAAATCAAGAGATGTATTAGAACCTCTAATCTTCCCAACCGCAAAAATTATTAAAGATGTATCTACAACGGACACTGAAATATTTGTTGATAATTCAGAATTATTTAATTATGAAACTGATAATGGATACACCGATTCTTCCACTCCTTTAGATGTGGTTATTATTAATGGAATTTCTACAATATCTTCAGGATCTATTGAAAAAATCACAGGATTCAATAATATTAAAGGTTTCTCGGGAATTGTAACTGGTATTACGACAACAACTGGAATTGGTGTTCCTTTAGCACTAGAATTTAAATTACAGCATAATGTTACTGATCAATATTTTGATGGACTATCCGTAGGATATCCAATTTACATCTATGATACTCAAATTGGTAGTGGAGTTACCTCAATCGACAATTCAAATTCTGCAGTTGTTGGAATTGGAACTACTTTCTTAGATAATGTTTATTACGTTTCTGCCATATCTAATAATGATGCAATTGGAATTATTACATGTAATGTAGATTCAAATTCTAATATAGTTGGTCTTGGAACTACTGGAAGTATATTAAATCCAGTTGGAAAATACTCATGGGGATTATTAGAAGGAGGAACAAGATCTGCAAACCCAATATCAATCGGAGTTACTGGCAATACTGTATCTGGATTGACAACATATCCAACAATTCAGAGAAGAGGTATTGGTATTAGAAAAACCGGAGCATTACCTAAAAGAGAAGTATAATTGAAAACTAAGATTGTCTTATAAATATATAAAAAACTATTAATATGTCCGCATTCGTAACAGATCAATTTAGAATATTGAATGCTGGTTCTTTTGTAGAGTCTATCAGTAATAATTCTTATTATGCTTTCTTGGGGTTATCAAATCCAACTACAGGATCAGTTGGATTTGGAAGAACCGACAATTGGAATACAAGCACAACTAATAATCCCGTAGATAATTTTCAATATTTGTCTCATTATAGAGATACTAGTTTATTTGGCAAGAAAATTACAACAGAAAATGCCAGAAGAGTTATAAGAAAAGTTGAATGGGTTGCAAATACTCCTTACGACATGTATCGTCATGATTATCGTCAAGGTAATGAATCTCCCGTATCTAAAACAGTAAGATTATATGATGCAAATTATTATATTATTACAAGTGAATTTAAAGTTTATATTTGTATAGATAATGGTTCTTCTGGAACTAATCCCACGATTACAGGATCGACAATAGAACCAACACAGACTGATGTAGAACCATCTGTTGCAGGGTCTGATGGATATAGATGGAAATATCTATTCAGTATTCCTCCATCAGATGTAATTAAATTTGATTCTACAGAGTATATTACAGTTCCTAATGATTGGTTAACCACAACGGATTCTAGTATTCAAACCATTAGAGAAGGAGGAAATTCTGATACTAATAATAATCAAATAAAGGCAGTATATATTGAAGATGGGGGATCAGGATATACTACAGGTGCGACCGCAGATATTTTAGGAGATGGAACTGGAGGTAAAGTTTCAATTACAGCACCTGATGGTGTTATAACAGATGTTACAGTGACAAATGGTGGAAAAGGTTATACTTATGGAATTATTGATCTACCTGCAACTGGTAATCCGGCTAAATTAATACCCATAATTCCTCCATCAAAAGGTCATGGTTATAACATTTATGAGGAGTTGGGAACAGATAAAGTTTTAATGTATGCAAGATTTGATGATTCAACTAAAGATTTTCCAATAGACACTAAATTTGCTCAGGTCGGAATTATAAAGAATCCTGAAACATTTTCTGGAGCAGGAGTAACTTTTACTGGAAATACATTCTCATCTCTTTCTGGTATCGGACTATCAGAGTCTAGAAATGTGAATATTGGAGAAATAATAACGCAAGATCAAGGTAATAATGTTATTGCAAGAGGTTATGTTGCATCATTTGATAGTGATACTAAAGTTCTGAAATATTATCAAGACAGATCATTGTGTTTTGGAAATAAGGTAGATCAAACACTTAGTAACAGTACAAAAAATATAGTACCATTTATTTCTGGTGGTAATCCACCACCAATTTCCTTTATAGAAGGACCTAACCCATCCACTGGTTCCGCAAATATTAATACTAACTTAGATGGTAGTGTTGTAGTTGTTAATAATAAGCAGATTAATTTGGGAGTTAATTTCACGGATGGACTTGCAAATCCAGAGATAAATAAAAAGACGGGGGATATAATTTATATTGATAATAGACCCATTGTCGAGAGAGACTCTAGACAAAAAGAAGACATCAAAATCATTCTAGAATTTTAAAAAAAGATGGCACAAAAAACCGACTTAAATATCAGCCCATACTATGATGATTTTGATGGGGATAAAAACTTTTATAAAGTTTTATTTAAACCAGGATATCCAGTTCAGGCTAGAGAATTAACAACTCTCCAGTCCATCTTACAGAATCAAGTAGAGTCTTTTGGTGGAAATATTTTTAAAGAAGGATCTATGGTTCTTCCAGGATCTGTAACTTTTGATAATCAGTTTTCTGCAGTAAAATTAAATGCGGTCAATTTAGGTATAGATGTCTCTGTTTATATTAAAAATTTTATTGGAAAGAAGATTACAGGACAACTTTCGGGTGTAACAGCATCTATTCAAGAAGTTGCACTTACATCTGATAGTGATTTAGTAACTGACATTACAATTTATGTAAAATATGGTGAATCTGGAGAGGATGCAGAAGTAGACACATTCCAAGATGGGGAACAGTTATTTGCAAGTGAAAATGTTGCATATGGTAACACTACAATTAATGCAGGAACCGTATTTGCATCATTAATTTCCCAAAATGCAACATCTATAGGTTCAGCAGCATTTATTGATAACGGAGTTTACTTTATTAGAGGAACATTTGTAGAGGTTTCCAAGCAAACACTTATATTAGACTATTATACAAATACTCCTTCTTATAGAGTAGGATTAAAAATATCAGAAACTATTGTAAATGCAAAAGATGATCCATCTTTATATGATAATGCCAGTGGTTTTACTAATTTTGCGGCACCAGGAGCAGATAGATTAAAAATATCACTAACACTTATAAAAAAAGAAATATCTAATAATACAGATACTGATTTTGTTGAGATATTGAGAGTAGATGAAGGGAAAATTAAAAAAATTGAAAATAAACCTGTTTATAATTTAATAAGAGATTATATTGCAGAAAGAACATTTGATGAATCTGGTCATTATGCCGTAGATGAGTTTGGTGTTAAAGCACTCAATTCATTAAACGATCAAATCGATAATGATGGATTATACTTGGAAGGTGAGACCACAGAGCAAGGAAATACTCCATCAGATGACCTAATGTGTTTGCAGGTAAGTCCTGGAAGAGCATATGTTGATGGTTATGATGTTACTTTAGATACAGAAACTGCTATAGATGTAGAAAAACCAAGAGATACTGAAACTGTTAATAGTGCAAATATTCCATTTGAGATGGGACATTTGCTAAGAGTTAATAATGTCAGTGGTGCTCCAAAAGAAAATGAAACTTTAGATTTATATAATCAACTTCAAGATGATGGGACGGCAGGAACAAAAATTGGTGCTGCTAGAGTTTATACATTTAATCTAACTGATGCTGCATATTCTGGTGCAGCAACTCAATGGGACTTATATCTTTATGATATTCAAACTTATACAAATGTAACTTTTAATGTAAGTACAACACTCTTAACATCTGCTTTTATAAAAGGAAAGAGTAGTGGTGCGAGTGGTTTTGTTGTTGCTGGTTCTTCTTCAACATCTTTTGATCTCAGCCAAACTTCGGGAACTTTTGTAACTGGAGAAAAACTAATTGTTAATGGAATTGAAACAGCATTAACAATTGCAAGTGTTACTCAAAATACAATTGACCAACTCAAATCCGTTAATCAAACAGGAATATCAAACTTTCCAGAGTTCTCTGCAGATGCAGTATTAATTTCTAAAAAGTTCTCTAATGGAATTTCAGAAATTAATGTTGCTTCTACAACTGTAACAAGTCCAGGAAAATTATTCTTCGGAGTTAAAGAAGGTGATTTAATTAGTGTAGTGCAAGGAAATAGTTTGAGGTATAATAGAGTTGTAACCGTTTCTTCAGATCTGGCATCACTAACTATTACTAATATTCCTAGTGTTAATGGTGTATTTACTGGAACCGCAATTTCTAATGGAGATTATACAGTAAATCTTAGAAAAGCAGAAATAAAGAATAGTGAAAATGGATTTCTTTATGCAAATCTTCCAGAAACTAATATTTCTTCTGTCGATCTTTCTAATTCACAGTTAGCAATATCTAAACAAATAGATCAAAGTGCTAATTTAAATGTATCTGGTAATACTTTAACTTTTGATATTTCTAAAACAGGTACTACAAGTGCATTTTTCGAATCATTTGATCAAGAAAGATATTCTATACATTATACTACTGCTTCAGGTGGTGGAATTGGAACAATCACATCCGATTCTTTTAATTTAACAAATAATGATGTAACCATTAAAGGATTGGACGACGGATTAAATGTTGTTGTTAACACGACTCTTAAAAAGAACGGAATACAAAGTAAAATTAAAAACTTTACTAGAAGTGCAATAGAAGTAGTTGAACTATCAAAATTAGCACAATCTGGATCTGCATCTAGTATATCAATCAATGATGGACTAACATATAATCCATATTATGGACTCAGAGTTCAAGATGATCAAATTTCATTAAATGTTCCAGATGTCTCAAAAGTTCTTGTAGTATACGAATCAACAAATACTGCAGACCCTACACTAGATGCAATTGAGTTTTCTTCAATATCCAATGTTGGAACAGATGCTATTATTGGTGAAAATATCATCGGGTCTGAGAGTGGAGCAGTTGCAAGAGTTGTAACAAATCAGAATTCTACAGAATCATATTTTGATACCCCTAAGGACGATAAACTAGGTGTAGTTTATCTGAACCAAAACACCTTTATTGCTGGAGAAACTGTAAAATTTAAAGAATCTAATATTACCTCTACTGTTCAGTCGATTACATTAGGAAAATATAATAATGTAACAGATAATTTTGTTCTTGATGGTGGACAAAAAAATGAATATTATGATTATTCAAGATTAATCAGAACAACAGATTCAGAACCATCTAAGAGACTATTGGTCGTTTTTGATCATTATATAGTTCCCGCATCAGATACTGGAGATGTATTTACTGTTTTAAGTTATGATTCTGATAGATTTTTAAATGATATTCCTACAATTGGACCTAATAATATTAGAGCTTCTGATACCTTAGATTTTAGACCAAGAGTTGTCGATTATTCTTTAACAACTGCGTCACCATTTGATTTTGGGTCAAGAATATTTACTACAAATTATAATTTAAAACCTGGTGAGAGTTCAATACTTGGATATGAGTTTTATCTTCCTAGAATTGATAAATTATATCTTGATAAGTTTGAAAATCTTATTGTTAGTAAAGGTGTTTCGGCAAAAGATCCAAAAGCATCTCCAAGTAATGATCAAAGTTTGATGGAATTGGCAACTATTTTACTTCCACCATATCTTTATGATCCTGATGATGTTTCTATTAATTTGGTTGATAATAGAAGATATACCATGAGGGATATTGGTCAACTTGAAGATAGAATAGAAAACTTAGAAAGAGTTACATCTTTAAATTTATTGGAAGTAAGTACTGAAGCATTGCGTATTGAAGATGAAGATGGTAATAATAGATTTAAGTCTGGTTTCTTTGTAGATAATTTTACTGATGGGACAAATAGTGATCAAAATTTGACATCAGCAGATATTAGTGAAGGTCAATTGAGACCAAGACTTCTTTCTAATTCATTAAGGCAAAGAGTTTTACCTTCTTCCGAAATTTCTGAAGAAGATTTAGATTTGACAACTAACTTTAAATTATTAGATCCAAATATCCAAAAAACTGGGAATGTTGTTACTCTAAAATATGATTCTATTGGTTGGTTAGAACAACCACTTGCTACTCGTGTTGAAAATGTTAATCCATTCCACGTAATAGAATATGTTGGAAGTGTAAAATTATCCCCAGAGAATGATTTTTGGATTAGAACCATTTATATTCCACCATCCGTTAGGAATATAACAAGAAGAACTACAAATACTGTTACAAACACTATTAATAATACCATAACTCTTCCCACTATAAGAAATAACAGTTCTAGTAGAGAGGTTATCTTTTCTGGAAGCGGAGCCATAGTTACCATCACTGGAACTAGAGTTGATGTATCAAGGGATTCACGAACAAGTACCAGTACCAGTACTAGTATTAGAACTTCTAGAACTTCTAGAACTAGAGTTGATGTAAGATCTAGAGATGTTTTAATCTCAAGTGGTGATGAGCAGTATATCAGATCTAGAAATGTTTCTTTCTTTGGAAGATCACTGAAACCTTTAACAAGACATTATCAGTTCTTAGATAATCATAGTAATGTAGATTTTACACCGAAACTTTTAGAAATTGCTAATAGCACATCTTTAGATACATATGGTACTCTGCAGGGATCATTTACATCAGGCGAAACAGTAAAAGTATATAAAGAAGGTAAAGAAAAAGGTCGTTTTAGACTTGCATCATCAAATCATAAAGAGGGTCCCTTCAATTCACCATCAAGAACTTATAACATTAATCCATATGTAAGAAAGGAGAATTTGCCAAATTCTTACAGTCAATCATCTAAAACATTAAATATTGATTTGAATTCATTATCTGATGAAGCACAGGGAAGATTTTTTGGATATGTTACCAAAGGAGCAAAAATTGTTGGACAAACGAGTGGTGCAATTGCATATGTAAAAGATTTAAGATTGATAACTGATAATTATGGAGATCTTTTTGGATCATTCTTTATTAAGAATCCACATACAAATCCAGCACCAAATCCAAGACTTCTTACTGGTAAAAAGACATACTTATTAACTAGTAGCTCTACAAATAAGAAACCATTACCCGGAAATAAGTTAATTTCTACCGGACAAGGATCTTATAGTGCTGTTGGAACTCTCCTAAAAAGACAAATACAAACTACAGCAACAACCCTAATACAGAATACAATAACCAGAACTATTGAAAATATATTAAGACGCACTACAACCATAACAACAACTAGACGTGAGGTTGTGAGAGCAAGAAGATCTGACCCTCTTGCACAATCATTTGTTGTTGGTAGAGATATTGATGCTCCAGATTTGAATGGATTTAGTAGTGATGATAAAGGTGTAGTTCTTACTGAATTGGATATCTTTTTTGCTAATAAACCAGCAGGGAATGAACCTCTTGAAGTCCAAATAAGAACAGTGGAACTTGGTATTCCAACTCTAAATCTGGTTGGTGAATCAAAAACATTATATCCCGATCAAATTACAACATCAGAAACTGGAGAAACTGCAACAAGAGTTACATTCGATGAACCAAAATATCTTGCTCCAGGAAATGAATATGCTGTAGTTTTACTTGCACCTACTTCAGATGAATATGAAGTTTGGATTGCTAAAATGGGAGAGAGGACTGTTAATACACAATCTCTACCTGATGCAGAAGCAGTAATTTACACCAAGCAATTCGCACTTGGTAGTTTGTTTAAGTCTCAAAATGGATCTATTTGGACACCTACACAAGAATTAGACCTTAAATTTAAACTCTATAAAGCAAAGTTCACAGCAAATACGGGTATAGCATATTTTGGAAATCCACCTTTAGATCAAAGTAATGGATATGTAAATAATTTACTTGCAAACCCAGTTACAGGTCTACCAAAAACTGTCAATCTTGGAGTTACAACATTCACAGATTCTAGTCTGATTGACATTTTGAATACTGGCAGAAAAATTGCTGGTTCTATTCCAAATAGTTATGGATATATTGAATATGCGGGTGGACCGGTCAGTGGTATTACAACTACTAATGGTGGTGTAAATTATACAACTCAGTCGGATTTAGCAACAACTCTTGTTTCTGGAGATACTAATCGTGATAATGGATTGAAACTTACTATCGATAGTGTAGATGGAAATGGTACAATCACCGGTTTAACTATAACTAATAATGGATCCGGATATGAAGTTGGTGATGTAGTAACTATCAATAGTGGCACAACCGGAAGAGATGCATTAATTACTATTAGCGCAATTACCGGAAGAGATACACTTTACTTGACTAATGTTCAAGGTGAAAAAGGTGCAGGAAAAGCATTTAGAGAAAATGCCGGAGTTGGAGTAAGTTATTATAGTTCTGATACAACTATCGTATCTTTAGGTACTACTCAAATTACAAGTGTGACCGAAGGGTCAGGTAAAAATTCGGGTAATTTCTTAGAGGTAAGTCATTTCAATCATGGAATGTATGCCAATAATAATAAATTGAAATTGAGTGGTATCGAATCTGATATTTCACCATCAATTCTTACTGCAAATTTATTAACAGCAGGTTCGGATACAATATTTGTTGAAGATTCTTCCATCTTTGAAACGTTTGAAGGACTTCCTGTTAGTAATTCTAATCCAGGATATGTGAAAATTGGGGATGAAGTTATCTCATACGAAACAGCATCTTCAAATGAATTAGGAACTCTTGGTAGAAGTGTTGAAGGAAAAACTGAATCGCATGAAGTTGGTTCTAAAGTCGAAAAATATGAGTTTAATGGAGTATCTTTAAGAAGAATTAATAATGTAATTCATGATATTTCTGATACTGGTATTGACTCTAATGGATATTATATCGAAATAGATCGAAGTGTTAATGGCACTGACAGATCTTCAGATACTATTGTGGATACACCTTTACAATTATCATTTAATAGACAGTTTGTTGGTGGTGGAAATAATGTCTATGCGACTGAGAATATTCAATTCAATTCAGTAAATCCAAGATTCTTTGTTCAGGCACCTGGAGATTCAACTTCAGTAAGTGCTGTCGTTAGAACGACAACCGGAACTAGTATCGATGGCACTGAAACTTCTTTCCAACTTCTGAATGAAGTAGAACCAGTAGAATTGAACTCCTTTAATAATCTAAAATCTACCAGAATAGTATGTTCTAGAGTGAATGAGTTGCAGCAACCAGCATTTAATAATGTTTCTGGAAGAAGATCATTTACTACGGCAGTTACATTAAATAGTACGGATGAAAATTTATCTCCAATTATAAATCTTGAAGATTCTACCATCGAATTTGCATCAAACTATTTGAATAGACCTGTTACTGATTTTGCTTCAGATTTTAGAGTAAATTCTATTTTAGATGATCCACACTCAGCAATCTATGTTTCTGATACTGTTAGTCTTTCTAAACCAGCATCTTCTTTGAAGGTTATACTTGGAGCATATAGACCTGCATCTGCAGATATTAGGGTTCTTTATAGTCTTGTTAGAGATGATTCATCTGAAATTGAACAGGAATTTGAATTATTCCCAGGATATGAGAATCTTGTTTTAACTTCTGATGGTGGATTTAGAGTTGTTGATCCATCTCTAAATAACGGAAAATCTGATGTTAAAGTTCCTGCAAGTTCTGCTAATCAATTCTTAGAATATGAGTTTAGTGCTGATAATTTAGGAAAATTTAGTGGTTATTCAATCAAGATTATTATGTCAGGAACTGACCAAGCAAATGCACCAATTATCAGTGATCTAAGAACAATCGCACTCGCATGAAGAATCTAATAAAAGTTAAAGATCATCCTCATCTTTACAGAGATGAGGATACTGGAGCAATTGTCAATTGTGACGATATTGCTTATGACAGATATATGAATAAGGTGAAGAGAAAAAATTCTGAGAAAGAAGAGTTGAATAATATGAAAAAAGATATTGAAGAAATAAAAAATTTACTCAAAGATTTCTTGAGTAAATAGTTACTATCAATAATTCATATAAATATTTAAGAGATATATTAGCATCATACAATAATGTCGGTTTATGTATCAAATATTGTGATTGAACAGGGATATGATTTTAATGCTTCTTTCCAATTAGAAGATACTAGAACTAATTCTCCATTGTTATTGGATAATGTTTCTACAGAATCGCAATTGAGAAAGCATACTGGAGCATCTACTTCGGTTTCATTTGCATCAACGATATCAAATTCGGAAGAAGGTATTGTGACAATATCATTGACTGCTGCTCAAAGTGCCAATCTAAAACCTGGAAGATATGTTTTTGATGTAAAACTCATAAGTTCCGGTGCAGAATATAAAGCTGTAGAAGGTGCAGCACTAATAAGAGGGGGAGTCACCAGGTAATGCCTAGTATTAACGATAGAATTGGTTCGCAGAATGTAATACGTGTTTTATCCAACTCCTCTGCTCCACCAACAAAACTTATTAATTTAAGTGATGTAGATAGTACTCTAAAAACTAGAGACAGTATGATCCTTGTATGGGATCTTGATACAGAAACATTCTATATGACGGATACGATTGATTCGTCATCCCTTAATATTACTGGTATTGTTACTTTTTCAAATTCTACCAATTCTACTGCTCCAACTAACGGCGCTTTAGTTATTGATGGAGGAATTGGAATTGGTAAAGCAGTTAATATTGGTGGAAATATATCAGTTGCTGGATTATCAACATTTTCATCTAATGTTGATATAAATGCTCTTGTTGATATTCTTTATAACTTAAATGTACAAGATTCAGTAACAATTGAAGATAATTTGAGAGTTGGTGGTATAACAACTCTCACAAGTGGAGTAAATAATATTTTAGGAGATCCAGATACTGGTTCTCTTCAGATCGATGGTGGAGTTGGAATTAATAAAAACCTAACAGTTGGAAATGGTTTTTATGTTCAAGGCAATTCCGAATTTGTGGGTGATGTCATATTCAGAGGAGGCACAATTGGAATTGGAGATTCCACTGGTGATGATATTGATGTTATAGGAGAATTTGTATCCAACTTAGTTCCAGATGTTGACAATACTTATGATATTGGTATTACAACACAAAGATGGAGAGATGGAAAGTTCTCTGGTCTTGTAACTACAACTAATTTATTTGTTTCTGGAATATCTACTTTTAATGAAAAATTAGATATTAAAGGTAATGCAATAATTGCCGGATTTGCAAGTGTTACTGAAGGTTTATATTATGATGCTAATGACTATGATGGACCAAATGGAATTGCTTATTTTGATAATACTGGAAAACTAATTGGTGCTGCCAGTACAGAAAATGCATTAACCGAAAGTTATTTCGTATTAACAACTAACAATGTAGGAATTCCTACTTGGACTTCTGTAATTGATGGAGGAGAATACTGATGGCAAAACCTAATACTAGACAAGAACTTGTTGATTATTGCCTGAGACAACTTGGAGCACCAGTTCTTGAAATAAATGTTGCTGATGAACAGATTGATGATTTAGTTGATGATGCTATTCAATATTTTAATGAACGACATTATGATGGTGTCGAGAGAATGTATTTAAAATATAAAGTATCTCAAGATGATATTGATAGGGGAAAATCTAGTGGAACAGATGGTGTAGGAATTGTAACAACTACTGGAACTTCAAATATTGTAGGAACTGCAACTACTTTTAATTTCTACGAAAATTCTAATTATATACAAGTTCCAGATTCTGTAATAGGAGTTGAAAAAATATTTAAGTTTGATACTAGTGCGATTTCTGGAGGAATGTTTAGTATTAAATATCAACTTTTCTTAAATGATCTTTATTACTTTAGTTCTGTTGACTTACTAACTTATGCAATGACAAAAACATATCTTGAAGATATTGATTTTTTACTCACCACAGATAAACAGATAAGATATAACAAAAGGCAAGATAGATTATACTTAGATATAGACTGGGGAGCACAATCTAAAGATACTTTTTTCGTAATTGATTGTTATAGAGCATTAGATCCCGAATCATTTACTCAAGTGTATAATGATTCATTTGTAAAAAAATACTTGACTGCATTGATAAAAAGACAATGGGGACAAAACTTAATTAAATTTCAAGGTGTAAAACTTCCGGGTGGCATTGAACTCAATGGTCGTGCAATATTTGAAGACGGTCAAAGAGAGTTGGAGGATATAAAACAGAAAATGTCTTCTGAGTATGAACTACCACCTTTGGACTGTATCGGTTAATAATTATGGCATTGAATCCATTTTTTCTTCAAGGATCTTCAAATGAACAATTTCTTGTTCAAGATATAATCAATGAGCAATTAAAAATTTATGGTATAGAAGTTTATTACTTACCAAGAAAAATTTTTAAAACTGATAATATAATTCGTGAAATACAATCCTCCAAATTTGATGATAGTTTTCTGATAGAAGCATATCTGAATAATTATGATGGATACGCTCCTGATAGTGATATCATGACTAAATTTGGATTAAGATTGAAAAATGAAATAAGTTTAACCATATCAAGAGAAAGATATGAAGAATTTATTGCCCCATTTCTAGAAGGTATTAGTGCAGGTATTCGGGAAGGTATAATTACGGACTATGATTTTGCAGATTTAATCACAAGACCAAAAGAAGGAGATTTAGTTTATTTTCCTCTCGGAGAAAGATTATTTGAAATTAAGAGAGTAGAATCAGAAAAACCTTTTTATCAATTAGGTTCAAGTTATACTTACGAATTGAGTTGCGAACTCTATGAGTATGAAAATGAACTTATTGATACTGCCATTGAAGAAGTTGACAATACTGTAGAAGACGAAGGATATATTACATCTATTGTTCTTGCTGGAATTGCTGTTACTGCCACTGCAACAGCAGGAATTTCTAGTGATTCAGTTAGTGAAATATTTTTGAATAATGATGGTAGTGGATATACTTCCACACCAACTGTAATATTTTCACCTCCTCCAAATGTATTAGCAGGAGGTTTTGCTGCTGAAGCAGTTGCAATAACAACTTCTGTATCAAATGTTCATTCAATTCTCAGATTGGAATTAATTAATGGCGGATCAGGATATATAGAACCTCCAACAATTACAATAATTGGAGGTGGTGGAATTGGAGCATCTGCTACATGCTCAATTGGAGGAACCCAATTTAGTGTCAGTTCTCTCAGTATTTCTAATTCAGGATCTGGATATGCAACTACACCTGAGGTTATTATTAGTAGTCCTGGTATAGGTATTACTGCAACAGCAATTGCTAGAATTAATTCTAATGCGGAAATTGATTCTTTAAGAATACTAAATCCAGGAATTGGATACACACAAGCACCGGAAGTATCTTTTACTGGATTTTCTACCATTGGCATTGGAACATTTATATACAATGAAGAAGTTGTTGGTCAGACATCTGGTGTGACGGCTGTAGTTAGAGATTTTAGAGCAGATACTTCCGTTAGCATAATAAATCCAACAATCAACTTAAGAGTTTCACTAAATACTGGTAAGTTTAGTCCTGGCGAAACAATTGTAGGGACAATTTCATCTGCTAGGTACACTGTTTTAAGTTACGATACAGAGAGTTATGATAATCCGTATGACACTAATGAAGAAATAGAATTAGAGGCAGATGATATTTTAGATTTCACAGAATCAAATCCATTTGGTACATATTAATGTTAGGAACATACTATTATAACGAAATAATTAGAAAAACTATTATTAGTTTTGGAACTTTATTTAATGATATTTCTATTCGACACGCAAAAAGTGATGGTAGTATTTTAGATGAAACAAAAGTTGGTCTTTCTTATGGACCAATGCAGAAGTTTTTGGCAAAAATTCAAGAACAAGAGCAGTTAACGAAATCTATTGCAATCACTCTTCCTAGAATGTCTTTTGAGATGACTAGTATTCGATATGATGGTGATAGAAAAACTGGAATAGTACAGACTTTTAAGGCATGTGATGATGAAGGAAGAGTAAAAAAAGTTTTCATGCCAGTTCCTTATGATATTGGATTTGAATTAAATATTTTTACTAAATTAAATGATGATGCTCTTCAAATAGTTGAGCAAATACTACCTTTTTTTCAACCATCATTTAATGTTACAGTTGACTTGGTAGAATCTATTGGTGAAAAAAAAGATGTTCCTATTGTTTTGGATAGTATAGATTTTCAAGATGATTATGAAGGATCATTTCAAACTCGCAGAGCATTAATTTATACTTTAAGATTTACTGCAAAAACTTATATATTCGGTCCTGTTGCAGATAGCACTGATGGACTTATTAAGAAAGTTCAGGTTGATTT
>Ga0187217_1000084_pt1 | contig 33465 bp, 48 predicted proteins | sample 15SPOviralmetaG_FD_130165 | JGI IMG/M metagenome (GOLD analysis project Ga0187217, IMG submission 130165) | Marine viral communities from the oligotrophic San Pedro Time Series (SPOT) site, San Pedro Channel, CA, USA - 15 SPOT_SRF_2010-09-15... | ecosystem: Environmental > Aquatic > Marine >... | reverse complement strand
TGCGTTGTTTACTGTAGGTAAAGATGATGATGTTATATAACCAGCAGTATTAGAAAATATACTATTACCTATTTCACCTGCAGCCTTTCTACGTTCTGCCCCTGAATCTAATACTATAAACTCGTCTGTGGCAGTCATACCTGCTGTCATATCTGTAAATTCAGATAAATCTAAAGTTAATCCTGTTGCTGTTGAATCTAAACCAGCACCTAAACTTATTTCAGTTAAATCTAATGAAACAGCAAATGCGGAATTGCCAGATTGATTAGCTGTGAATGTAGCGCCACCGTCAAGACCTGTACTTGTGGTCATTGTAAGTGTTCCGTTATTAACAGTAGGTACACTTGCATCAACATAAGCTTTGTTTGCGGCATCAGTAGAAGCTGAAACCGTATCAACACCTTGTATTCTTCCTGTTCCTCCTAAAGTAATATCTCCACCTGAAACGCTTAAATCACCTTCTATACTTACACCATCATTAAGATATATACTCCCGCTCCCTGATTTTAATTGTAATTGTAAATTTACACTTTCAATTAAAGCGCTTGTGTGCAGTTTTAAAATATCAGCATCATTAGTACCATGTATACTTACATAATCACCTGTACTGTTATCATCTGATGGTACTATATGTAATACACCTTCATTTGTTTCTGTTGCACTACTTTCATGCATAATGTATCCAGGATCATTGGATCCAGATACTGTATCAAAATATATATATGATTTTGATGTATTACCTGAAAAACTATCTGCTATAGGTGCTGTATTATTCTCATTAAATAATCTCATTCTTTCACTACCACCAGCTGTATCTACAGCTAATTGATTTGTAAAAGTTTTTTCTCCTGCTATAGTTTGAGCACCCGATGTTCTTACTACTGTACTGTCTACTTGAAGTGTTCCTGTTGAGGTTATTGTGCCACCTGTAATACCGTTAGTAGTCGCTACAGATGTTACACCACTACTTACACCTGATACAGCATTATCAACATATAGTTTATTAGCCGCGTCTGTATTAGCACTTACTGTGTCTACACCTTGTATTCTTCCAGTACCACCTAAAGTTATATCACCGCCCGAAACAGTTATATCACTTGAAAAGGTTGCGTTACCAGATACGGCTAAAGTGCCTTTTATGTCATAATTACAATATTGTATCATTTACGTTTGTTTTATTATTAATTTAATTAAATTTGATTTACATGACACTATCCAATTTTCTCAACAAGAACTCTTATTCCACCTGCTGGGAACGAGTTTCCTGATATAAGAACAGCATTTACACTTGTTCTATCTACACACGCATGAACTGTCTCCTTAGTAGTATTGTCAAATAATTGTACTGAAACATCGTAAGAATTTAAATTATGTGTAACCGATCCAAACGCGCTCAATGTAGCGGCGTGACCAGAAGCTTGTCTAGCGTAGTTTGATAGTTGATCAATTGTAACTGCGCTGTTTGTATCTGTGTCAACGTTATAGTATATTAACTTATCAGCAGCTACTATTGTCGAAGTTGCTTGTCCTTTAATATCAAGACCAACTTTTGGTATAGGACCTGTACTACTTGTTACTATAATACCTTTTTCATCATTAGTTGTTGAAGCTTGTACAGCTGTAACATCACCTTGTGGTATAGATGGGAAAGTAACTAAATTACCCTCACCATTTATGTATTGGCTAGAAGAACCAACAACATCAATGTCAATAGCTGGTGTTGTGGTTGAACTACCAACACTTACACTAAACGCGGTTCCTTCATGTGAAGCACTAACGCTAGTCACTGTACCTCCTGAGTTAGTATTTGACCAAGGCACGTTAACTACTAAGTCGTTTGATGAATCAACTTGAACATTATACGTTCTACCTGTAGCTGTACTTGAAGTATTAGCTGCGACAGTTTGTGTTCCGTCTACGTTTGCGTTTATAGTATTTCCTGACAAGCTTAAACCTGTACCTGCAGCTCTTTGTGTGTTTGTATCTGTTGATGTTATTGTTAAAACATCTCCAGCTACAGAAGTAGTAACATTTGTACCACCAACTATTGATAATGTGTCATTGTTATTATCAGCAACTGCAGTACCTGAATCAGATGCTACATTTTTAAATATGTTCTGACTTGATCCTCTATCTAAGTTTGTTAACGTAGCTGTACCTGCTGAGTATGTAACACCTATTTGGTTAGATGTTCCGTTTACATTACCTAAACCAACTGTTGTTAATGTTGCTAGATCTGTATCGGATTGAACAACTATAAAGTCGCCTTCAACAGAAGCTCCCGCTGCTGCAGCTGTTTGAACTATAACTGAATCACCAGTTGTTAGTGGTGTTGCAGCATTTCCAAAGAAGTTACCAGGAGCTGTTACTACGTAGTAATCACCTACTGCAACCGCAACTCTACCTGCGCCTGATGTTAAATTACCACCACCGACTATTGCACCGGTACTAGCATTGAAACCACCCTTAAACTCTAATAAGCCAGTTAATGAAGATTGCACAAAAGCAGTTGTTGCTATTTTAGTAGAACTATCACCAGAAGAAGGTGTTACAACATAACCATAACCAGAACCGTCTCTTGCTACAATTTTATTTGCTGTAGCCGCGACTGTTGCTTCAACATCAAGCTCAACTGAGCCAGAAGTTCCACCACCAGTTAAATAATCTCCAGCTACTACTGCAGTTATGTCACCTTGAGGTATAGCCGGAAAAGATACTCTATCACCTTCACCATTCACATATTCAGAAGAAGTTCCTTGCCATACACCTGTCATAGTTCCAGACGAGTTGATTGTATTTGAAACTACATTTAAAGCATTACCGTCTGTCTTAAAATTAACAGCCGTCACACCAGATACTGTTCCTGATGGAGCAAATGGTAGGTCAGAAACTAAACCTCTTTTAACAGCATCACTACCGGAAGAATCTCCATATATAATAAGATCGGCTGTGTTTATAGCAGTTCCTTCAGCGTCTGGGGCTTTAACCACAACGTTGTTTGTACCTGTATATTGTACGTTTACTTCTGGAGTTGCTGTACCTCCGTCGTCTATTCTAATACCATCACCAGCGTCTATACCTGTTACATCACCTGTAGCAGATATAGTAACCGCACCTGTTGATCCACTTATAGATATATTAGAACCAGCAACTATGCTAGTTACACCTGTGTTTGTTATTGTTAAAGTATCTGTTGCACTAACAGCTGTATCAATACCTGTACCACCAAGAAAAGAAGCTGTATTTCCATCAGCTATTGCTTGAGGTGTTCCAGTGTCTCCATCTAGTGACCATGAAGTATATGCTCCAGCAGGAGTTGCCCATACATTATCACCTCTTAAAAACTTAGTAGCACTAGGCGTACCAGTAGCAGAAAGATCCGCGGTTGTTGTTATTGCTCCTGAGGTTGCGTTTTGAGTTATGTCTATAAAAGTACCGTCAGTTGGTGTTAAGCTTATAACCCCAGAACCCGAACCGTCCATTTCGACCCAAGCACTTCCGTTGTAGAAGTACATTTTTTTATCACCAACAGTGGTGTCATAATACATTTGACCTTCAACAGGTGAAGATGGTTGACTCGCTGAGTTTTCAATTACCGGTTCCAGTAATTGGTTTTTATTCATCTCGATGTTTGATCCAACCATTCCGATTGAACAGTAATAATTAATAGGCATAATTTATTTGTTTGTTTTGTTAGTTTAAAAATGAAGACCCTACGACAGGTATGTCAAAGTCTACTGTTATTGTTGTTGCGTTAGTGTAGTCAATACAACCAAATATAACTTGATCTTGTGCGTTTACAAGTGTTACAGATGGTTCTGCTTTACCAGTTGTGTTATTTATCACCCATTGGTTAGATGATCCAAAGTCCTGTCTTACACTTACTCCAGAGCCTCCAGTTATATCAAAATGAATTAAAGTATATTGTGTGCCTTCTGTAGCTACGGTACCATTACCTCCTATGTATGTTAAGGTTGCTATATAGTAACTACTTGTTTGTGGGTCTACGACATAAGTGTCTAATGTGTAATGACCAAATTGGCTTATTTGATCACCTTGTCCTAATAATATAGGTTTACCCGTTATATATTCTAAAAACTTAATTACGTTTTGTCCGTTTAGTTCTTTAGTAGATATTCTTATTTGAGTCAAATTGTTAAAGCTAGAGCCAGAACCACCACCACCTGTTTTAGATATAGTGCCAACACCGCCATTTTGAGTATCTGACCATTTAAAAGACATTTGCCCACCGATGTTTACTTTAGCGTTTAAGTTTAAGTAATTAGCTACAGCGGAAGCTGTAAACTGTCTGGTTAATCTATTTGTGGCTTCAGTTCCTATCCACGCATCGTTATCCGAAATTACTGTATCAAATGGATACGAACTTATTCTTGCCATGTGTTATTTGTATATTCTTATTTCTATCATTCCGTTTGTAACGTCATCTACAAAACTACCATCAGCATTGTCTATATTGGTAACTCTTATGTAGTTTGGTCCAGCTGTTTTTATACTAACAGACTTTGACCCTGTAGAAGCAGGTGTAGAACTCGTCTTGTCTTCCCATGAAGAAACTGTTGCGTATACTTTTTCTGTAAAACTAGCAGAAGCTGTTAAGTCATAAGAACCTACACTGGTTTTAGTCCAAGTCCATGTTAGACCTGTCGTGTTTTGTAGTATGTTTGACACCGGTACACCTGAACTTCCTTGTTGACTCCATCTAGCTACATACGTTGTGTAGGCAGCTTTTGGATCAGCAAATCCTGCTATTGAGCTTATTGTAAAGTTTGTAGTGGTTGGCTGGTCGTCTGTGTTGGGTAGAGGTACACTTGTTCCAAGCAGTAGGTCATTTACCTTAGGTGTTCCTGTTGGGTACGCTGTTATGTTAGCCATTTAATTGTTTTTTTTCTTGTTCTTATATATTATATATACTTACACAATTACTTCTTTTTTTACATAGGGTGTGACACTAGCCCCTTACTTATATCTCTTATAAGGCTTATGTCCTGTTTTTAAAAAATCGTTACGTATATAGGGGTATAGCACTGCCCCCTTTCTTTCACTACCTAAACTCTTAGGAAAATGCAATTTATTTCACCGGGCCCCCATTGTTTTCTAGCTTTCCAGCTTATATATACGAACTTTTGCCAGCCCCCTCCCCCTATATTTAGACTTTTTTCTCTAATTTTTCACATGCTATTCTATATATTCAAAGAGATTTTACACAAGAAATACAGAATCAGTTTGATAATATATATGTAACTAAAATACTAATAATAATTAAACTAAACAATATGCTATTACTTGTCATCTCACTACCAATCGCTCTCATCGCTACATTTCTTAGATCTGGAAACAATAGCTAATCGCTAAGTGACACATTGTCATGACATTACAAAGTATAATACTTATAATAGTATATGACACAATGACACACTGTGGTATGACATAACGACATATTAAACAACTAAACAAACATACACATTTATACATACAAAATACAAAACACAATTGATAATATAAATGTAACTAAATAACTAAATAATAATAATAACTTAAATATCTTAACTATGCAAAATTTAAATTCAAAAAGATTTGTAATCAGAAAATCTTTAATCGGCAAAAACACTACAATCAATGTAGTATTCTCTAACGGCAAAACTGTCACTTACAATCACGATAAAGTGTATGAAGTAATGAAGTCTAAATTAGACACTATGAATTGCTGGGAAAAGTATAAATCATATACTTCTTCAACTAGCGTTCCAGTAATCTGTCGAGAAGTAGTAGAACAATAGTATACTACTTCAAATACAAAACAGACATAACGGTTTCACTCTGCATTTTGACTGCGTGAGCTCTACTTTGTGAGGTGGTTCGATTCCACCGGTGTCTACTAATAACTAATAATAAAATAATACTATGAACAGAAAATTTATACACTACGTACTAATCAAAGTAACAGACATCGCTATTAAAGGATTTATAGCATCACTTGCAACCTTAGCCTTTGGCGGAATAGCTTACTTCATCTTCATGATGATAACAGGTCAAGTAGATTACTCAGCGATGGATTCTATTCCATGTGGAATATGTAAATAAGTTCACACAGCAAATACAATATCTATATGATAATATAATAAACTAATTAATAATCTTTAAAATAATAATACTATGTCAACATTCTCTTATACATTACTAAAAATCTCGTGGAATCTCTACGACAAACATTACACTAAATTAACTGACGAGCAAAAGTCTAAAGTTATGGATATCTACTACGATTTCTACTAGTGTACATAAAGGTGACTATCCGAACCTGCGGGCAACGAGCTTAACTGGATAGAACAAAAGACATAATGGTTAACGTGAGTTCGATTCTCACTATGTCTACTAATAACTTTTTAAATAATAATACTATGCAATATATACTAACTTGCCCTAACGGTAAAAAAATAGATATGTCACACGATATACTATTACAGATGGAAAATAAAATAACTAGACAAGATGTTCTTGACAGAATAGAGTTCTATAAATTAACTAATAAATAATAACTATGGCTAAATACAGAAATGCAGAATATTTCCACAAAGAGTGGATCGCGTATAACGGCAATCATTGCTCAGCTTATACTTGTAACGACGTAGACTTACTAAGAGGCTACAACACAGTATCATTTCCTGCAAATACAGAAGCAGAAATGAAAGAAAAAATAGATCACTACATAGATAATAGATCTGATATACTAAAAGGTCTCGAGCTAGAGCGTAAAGCAGCAGCTGTATTCTATCAAACCTTAGACTATAAAGGCGACTAATATGACTATGAGAGAACTAAGAGAAGTTTTTGGTCAAAAAGTGATCGACTTCACTATAAGTAAAGATCTATTATGCTATGATGAGATAATGGACAGAGATTACTTAGAAGAAAGAATAAGATTTTATGTAGATACACAACAAATACAAATAGAGTTGGATAATACAAATGTAACAAATTAATAAATACAAACTATGCTAAAATTAAAACAAGTCAATTCGACTACCATTAAAATCGACGGCAAAACCTACAAAGGTTATACTGTTGGCGATCTACCAAAAAGATTTGCATTCATTTACAATGAAGAAAAAGATCAAGAAGGTATCACTGAGTTTTTCAACTTCAAAGGTCTTACCTATGTTGAATACAAACCTTCAATCTGGTCTTATGTTTAATCCTAAAAACATGAAAGAAGCGTGTCTCTATGTAAAACAGGCACAAAAAAACCGTGGTCGCGAGCATAGGCGTGTCCACTCCCATGAAGTATGTGGCAGACTGACTGATAGCGAATGGCTGTCTGTTGTTACAAGGCAAAAGAAAACGTTTGCTAAAGGTAAGACGTTTGCCCATACTGCAAGGTGGAATGATCACCATGAGAAGTGGGATTTAAAAACAGTTAAAACTAAATACAATAAACTATGAGTAAAATAAAAAACCCGTGGGATTTAGCCTACGAGCTAGTGTCTACATGGGACGGAAACAAATACAGTAAAGCAGACATAGATGATATGCTGTTCTGTGAAATAGATGAATTATTAAATCAAGAATAATATGAGAGATGATATAAGAGTAAATGGCTGGGACTTTGAATTTGTAAGTCAAGACGACGGTAAAGATCAGTTTTACCAATGTAGAGGTGAAGTTATGTACGATGATGACCATGACGAGATGCCAGAACCAAGTCTTTGGCAAGCGGCAGAAAAGCTAGAAAAACAACTAGAAGATCAAGGTATTAAATGCGAAGCAGGCCACTCTGAGAAGGGTTGGGTTGAAGTAACAATATATAACAAGATATAGTATGGAAAAAGTAAAAGATTATGTAGAACACGAGTTAAATATGTTAGATCGTAGTATCGTGGCTACACCTAGAGAAGAGGTATTAGATATGTTTGCACAAGCAAACCATGGAACAAATGACTTCCTACTAATGCAAATGGCAAAAAACTATGGCTATAAATTAGCTTTATTAAATATAAAAGATAGATTTTATGAGTAGAATGAAAGAAATAGACGAAATAGCACAAGGTATTGCTGACGTCACTAAAGAATTAATGTATGATAGTATACATTGGCAAATAGCAGATCAACACGTTGAAGGTGATTCTTACAATGACTTGCATGATTATGTTATGGCTAAAGCTATTGAGTATATGTATTTATCTCAAGAGAGATTTCCACACAAACAAAATACGATTTCAAATTGATAATATAAATGTAACTATTAAAAAATAAACTATGTATTGTAAATGCGGCACAGAAGTGCACCCTATCAGAATAAATTATGGCTATAAAACCTGTGTTCCTTGCAGCACTGTAGAAGATTACAGTTATGTTCCTATAATAAATCACAAGACAGGTAATACAATACAAGTTGTTAGCCAAGAAGTAAGCGCGTCAGTGCATAGAGCTTGGCGACGCAAATAGCTACTGTGGAGGGATTAGTACGGCTACGGTATTTTAAGTAGTTAAGCTAACGAAGATCCTCTAAGGTAGTAAATAGCTAGACGAGTAGCTTAATTAGGGTTTAGGTAGGCTAATGCTCGAGGAGCGGTACCTAAATTACATAAGTGAATGGCTAGCGGCAGAGTTTTACGGTATATAGCTCTATAGAAAATACGAAAACCGATGGCGAAAGATACGATTAGCGATCACATAATAGCCGGCAACTAGGTCAGGTTTAGTACTGAAATATGTAAACGTCTTCACGAGCATATAATGACTATGGCTACCGACGGGTATGAGGTTCGAATCCTTACTAGTTACAAATGTGCAGCGAATAAATAACGACGAGCCTTAACCAACAGGATCAATCGAGCATGACTGCACACACGGGGGTGACCTGGTTTTGACGTGATAGAAAGCCTACAAGGAACTATCACGGAAGACAGTTCGATTCTGTCCACCTCCACTAATTACAAATTTAATACGAATAAAAACTGATAATATAATAAAACAAATGGCAGAATTAAAAACAATTTACGACGAGCTTTTACCAGATGTAAAGCTAAAATTAAGAGCTAGCGCTAGAGAATACGCTACAGCTAAAAGATTAAAATATACACTAATGTCAAAATACCTATGGTCGCACTTAACAGTTGACGAGGTTAGAGATCTATTGACATATGGTGGAGTTAACAGCTGGGAGTTAGATTCCTTTAGTTTCATGTATGGTGATAAAATTATAGATAAAAACTAATGGAACAGGTATTTAAATTAACGAAAAGCGACTTAAGTGAAAGAGCTTCTAATAAAGCCTTTGCTAAAGTTGCTATGCTAAAATTCGAAATAGACAGTTTAGCAACTGATATAAAGTCAGGAAACACAGGTGGTATAACAATGGAAGAGCTATGCATGGTGTACGAAGGTACTAAAGTAGAGCTACAAGTATGGAATTACTTATCAGAATTAATAGAAAAAAACAATAAATTAACATGAGAGACTTAGAAAAAGAGCATATGGACTGGAAACAGAGACGTGCAGAACTAGTAGATTTATTCGCTAAACGTATGAATATAGAGTACGGTATTAAAGAAATGACTACTGATAGACAGAAGAAAAACGGTACAAGACAATTTGTATTACCTAATGGCGACCAACTAGCGTCTTATAAGACAGGTTATGTTAGAAGATGTAACTCTAGCGATAGAATATATCAACTAAACAAAGTATATAAGCAACATCAAAGATACACTGTATTGAATGGTGGTGAGCTAAAAACTATGAGATACACAGTGCACGCTAGAGAATTAATTAATGATCCACTAGCAAGACTTATATACATAGTAGAATTCTGTAAAAGAAACTACAACTTAAAAAACTTAACCATGTACGGTGTATCAACATGGAATTATTAACACTTTATTAAATAAAAATGACTAAAATAGAATTACAAGAAAAAGTTGACAAACTAGAAACAACTTTAAACTCAGTAGAGTTAAACGCAAAAGTACTAAAAGACGATCTAATAGAAGCTCAGAAAAAACTAGCTGACGTTAGTAAACCTAAGCTTTATCCGTCTCAGATAGATGAATTAAGAGAAGCTGTACATCAAGCAGTACAACAGATAAGCTTTGATAACATAGACTCTTACTCTTATGACTTTGAAATTGACTACGATAACCAACTAAGATTATCTAACATAGAATTTGATGGTGAGTCTGACTTAGAAGAATGTATATGCGACTATGTAGAAGATTGTTTTAATGTAATAGATGCTGAAGATGAATAGTGATAAACAAAAATTACCGAAATGGTTTAATGGAGAAGTATACACAAAAGGATCAACAGTAGAAAATCCATTTAGTGGAGAAGAATACGAGTTAAACAACATAGAATTAAGTATGTATGACTTTGTAATGGGTGCAACCATAGCATCTGAGATGGGTATGACAACCAGTAATAACGAAATAGTAAACGATTTACGTAAAGGATTAAGCTGGTTTAGATCAAATAATGCAGAAGCCTATATGGTTTTACTGGATTAAAAAATTGCGCGGTAGAGCAGCAGGTAGCTCGCTAGCCTCATAAGCTAGAGGTCGGAGGTTCGAGTCCTCCCTGCGCACCTAATATTTAAATAACAAACAATGAGTACAAGAAGTATAACAATGGTTGTAGACAGATCAGAAGCTGAAAACAACGAACTAGGTTTTGCTTGTGAACCCTCCTTATTGGCTGACAAAAGCTATGTAAATATGTATTTACACCACGACGGTTATCCCGAGTGGCATGGCGTTAATATGGCTAGATGGGTAAATCACATGCAACAAGATCAAGGATTTACTAATTTTAATGATGCATCAAGAATAGCTGCACATTTAGTAAAAGACTTTCACTACAACAGTCAATATCTATACCCTAGCGTAGAAAGTATTGATCACATGTACACTTATATACTGTGGACTGGTAAATCTGACGTGTGGATAAGCTGCTTTAATAATTATGAGAACAAAAATGTATTTGTTTTACCTTCATATAATGTTGATGTAAGGTATAATAACGACATGGATTACAAAAAGTGGAGCTAAATACACAAAAAATACAGATGAAATCAGATAATATATATATGACAGACGAAGAAATTGAAAAATTAGCAAAGTTAATTGCAAAATTGGTTATTGAAAATATGCCTGAGATGAAAATAGAAATTGTAGACGACGAACAAGATTGGAAGTTTACATTAGATGATGAAGAAGAGGAAATTAGCCTATTAACCCAATTAGCTAAAGCTATGACAGAACTTGATTTTAACTTAAAAAATGAAAATTATTTAAAATGTCAAGAACTGCAAGATCAAATTAAATCAATAGAAAAAAAACTTAAAAACAAAAAGTAAATGAAAATTAAACCAATGCTCGCATACAAAGTAGATGCAAAACCTATCGACTGGTCCGAGAATGTGTTTATGCAACCAAAACTTGACGGTGTAAGGTGTATAATACAGACTGACGATCAAGGCAAAGTGATAGCTTATTCACGCACGGGTAAACCGTGGCTTAACATTAACCATATATTAAAAGATCTTAAAACTTTCTTTGATCAACAACCAGACGTTATACTAGATGGCGAGCTGTATAATCATGATCTAAGAGACGATTTCGAACAAATAATATCATTAGTCAGAACTCAGAAACCAAGCCCTTACGTGCGTTCTAAGTCTAAAAAATTAGTACAATTTCATTGTTACGACTATGCTAATAGTCAAGACAATTATAAAACACGTATGAATAACCTAGCTGTAGCTAGTTTTTACTCTTATTGTGTAAAATACGTACCGACAAGCGTAGTTTATCACTATAATCATGCTCAATTAAAGCATCAAGCTTTCTTAGAACGAGGTTACGAAGGCTCTATATTGCGTCTAGATAAACCTTATGAACAAAAACGCTCTTACAGCTTACAGAAATTCAAAGATTTTCATGATGCTGAAGCTACAATAATTGGCTATGTTCCAGGTAAAGGTAAACGTACAGGAACACTAGGTAAATTTATAATGAAAGATGACGAAGGTATAGAGTTTGGTTGCCCACCAGGTAAAGGATTCAACTACAAAGATCTAACAAAAATACTTAAAAATATTGATGACTATATAGGTCAACGTGCTACTTTTACTTATTTCGAACGTACTAAAGCTAACAGCTACAGGCATCCAATGTTTAAAACACTACGTAATTATGAGTAAGTTAATATACCAATTATATAACGACAATATGATAAGCGAAGAAGTAGTACACTTATTATTAGATAAATACTATAATAGACCAAGTAAAAGAAGATATTAATGAATATATTTTATTTAGATAAAGATCCAGTTAAAGCAGCGAGCCATTTTTACGACAAGCATAAAGTAAAAATGATATTAGAATCGGCTCAAATGCTTTGTACAGCGCATCACCACTATGCTGAACTTAATTACCCAATGGTTGAGGTTCCTTATAAAAAAGCGCATTACAATCACCCGTCTACTATATGGTGTAGGCAGAATGCAGAGCAATACATGTGGCTTTATGATCACATGTTAGCTCTCGGTGAAGAATATACTAAAAGATACAAAAAAACACATTTAACTATAATAAAATGCAAAGAACCTTTAAAACATTTACCTCTAGGAATACCGGACAGTACTTTTACAGAACCTCCTCAATGCATGCCAGACGAGTACAAAGTGCATGGAGATAGCGTCACAGGCTACTGGAATTATTACGAGGGTGAAAAACACACAGTAAGAAATAAAAATGAACAAATAATAACAAGACCACATGCAAAGGAAATTATATAAACACATGGAATCAAATGATTCCTTCGGAATTAGAACAAAAATTAAAAATTTTAGGAAACCTAAGATGACAAAAGGCCCTAAAGATAATAAAGTAAGAGGCTAATGTCACAAGATAGAAACATGAAATGGTTGAATGATCGCAGGGTTTTGTATAGACGAGATCCAGTAAACGATAAACCAACCAAAGAAACCGCTTTGTATAGCTACTATGAAAATGGTACATATGAGTGTTATCACTTGTTTCGTAGCAAAGCAAAAATTACTACTTATAGATCTTTAAAATGGCATTATTTAGTTTTGTACTATTTAAATCAAGACAGCGGCGGTGGATTATTACCGTCGCATGTTTATGAGTTTATAGCAGATAAAAATAATGGATTTGTAACGTTTTTTATAAGTGAAAAAAAGTTAAACGAAATGATAGATGATGTTTTTTTAATAGGTGGAGAACCACCAGTTAACAAGAAGCGTAAAATAATATTCAAGGAACATAGCGGTTTAACTCCTAACGAGAAGATGAGTATTGTAGGAAAATTAATAGGCAGATCAAGTAAAGTAGACGCGGAAGCTATATATAACGCTATGTTAGATGTTTCTTATAAATATGAGAATATAACATGGTCAAAAATAGCGGGTGTACTAGATTGTTCTACTAGAACAGTTCAACGTAATTTAACAAAACAGTTAAGAGACGAAAAAGAAATATTAAACATGGAAAATGAAAAAATATAACATACAAAACTACATAAGATACAAAGAAGATGTTAAGACATCTATAGCTAATCTAGAAGGTAAGTTTTATGACGAGTACACGCGAGATGAACTTATAGTAAAATTTATGCCTCTTGTAGAGAATTTAGCCCGTAAGTTTTCAACATCACAGCAAGCATCTGGTGTTTTAAGTATAAACGATTTACTTCAAATAGGTAATGAAGGTTTAGTTAAAGCCGTAGATAAAATAGACTGGTCAATGATAGACGAATCACCTGATGTTGAAAAAACACTAAAGTCTTTTTTATCAAAAAGAATCAAAGGTAATATAAGACGTAGAATAGACATAAACAGAGGTGATATAAGAATTCCAGAGCATAAAATCAATGAAATGCGTAAGAATCCAAAAGATAAAAAGCTAGTAGAAATATTTTTTAATAGTATATTTATGTCTATAGACGCTCAAGTTACTAATGATGATGAAGAAAACATGATATATCAAATAGCAGATAAATCTGAGCCTTATAACATTCAATTAATGAATATCTATTTAAAAGGCTTAATGAAGAAACATTTAAACACTGAAGAGTACGAGGTGCTTAGATTATCATATGGTTTAGACTGTGATAAATATTCTGCTAAAGAAATAGCTAAAGAATTAAATATAACAGGTGTTAGTGATTATGTGCGTGTTTCTGAGCTAAAAAAGAAGGCTGTACAGAAATTAATAGACAACGTAGATCACTCACAAGTGCTTGACTATCTTTAACTTACTCATGTAAATGACTAAAACAATATGTAATTATATTAATAAGCAATTTAAAAAACAAACGAATGAAAATAAACGAAAAATTAGCGACAATTCAAACAAAGTTTAAATCTAAAAAGTCTAGATTTAATTCCTTCGGCAAATACAACTTCAGATCAGCCGAAGATATCCTAGAAGCAACAAAACCCTTTCTATTAGAGTTAGGAGTTACAGTAACGATCAATGAAGAAATTATAAGTGTTGATCCATTACCTATGATGCAGTCTACTGCAAACGTAAGTGATGGTGAAAACAGTATAAGTGCTACAGCAATTGTAGGTGTTGACTTAAACCAAAAAGGTATGAACGTACCTCAGCAATTTGGCTCAGCGTCTTCTTATGCAAAAAAGTATGCATTAGGTAATTTATTCTTGATTGATGATACAGCTGACAGTGACGCTACAAATGATCACGGCAAAAAGAAATTTACACCAACACCACAAAAACCAACTTTAACCTCTAAAAAAGATCCAGCTTACGATAAAGCGGTTCAATACATAGCAGCAGGCGGTAAAGTATCGGCTATTAAAGCCAAGTATGCTCTTTCTCAAGAAGTAGAAGGTGCACTAAATACACTATAATATGAATAAAGATGAAGCAATAGAAAAGTTACGTGATGATGCTAATTACTATGGTAGTTTTGGTAAGAAATATCTTAGTAATTCAGACATCAGTACTTTACTTACAAACCCTTTAGCGCTAGGCAAGCCTATGGCACCAAGGCCAGCGTTTTTAGTTGGTGGATATTTTCACACAGCTATACTCGAACCTGATAAACTTAAAAAGTTTAAAATAGTAGAGTCTAGCACTAGAAACACTAAAGCGTATAAAGAGATGTCAGGCGGAGAGCTTTGCTTGCTACAACATGAAGTAGATTCTATAGAGATCATGACAGAAAAAATGTTAGCTAATGATATATGTAGAGATTTAATTCGTGATAGCAATACAGAGTACGAAGTACCAGGCATTACAGAGCTAGAAGGTCATAACTGGAAAGGTAAGGCAGATATAATAAACCACAACGAAAAGCTGATCATTGATTTGAAGACGACAGCAGATCTTAGTAAGTTTAAATATTCAGCAACCAAGTATAATTATGACTCGCAAGCTTATATTTATAGTAAACTATTTGGGTACGAGATGTTATTTATAGCAATAGATAAAAACACGCATCAAATAGGTATTTTTGACTGCTCACCACAGTTTTATGAAAGAGGAAAGGACAAAGTCGAAAGAGCAGTACAGGCTTATGAATTATTTTATAAGTCTGAAGGCTTTGACCCAACTCAATATTTTATTAACAAAACATTATAATTATGGCAAGTATAATTAAAGCAAGTATCAATTTAAATAATATAGATAAATCCAAAATAATTGAAGGTAAAAAAGGTAAATATTTACCTATAACTATAACTATAAACGATGAATTAGATCAGTTCGGAAACCAAGGCCCTATCGTTGTTTCTCAAACAAAAGAAGAACGTGAAACTAAAACTGCTAAAACGTATTTAGGCAACGTGCAAGTAGTTTGGACTAACGGTGATAACGTGGCTGCAGCTCCTAGAGAAGACAACCCTCAGAGAGCTCAAGCAGCGCCAGCTGCCTCACCGGCAGATGATCTACCTTTCTAATGGATTTTTGCGAAACGTGTGGGTGCGAAATGTCGCAGGAGGAGTATGACTTCTGCGATATATGCCCAGATTGTAGAGATGAATATCTACACGGAGATTAACAATTAAATTAAATTAAATGCAGACAACAGAGATCAATGGATTTTTGATTGACGAGTTCAATCAACATAAGCTTGAAGAGGGAAAAAAGCAGGGGATATGCCCTCTTTGTTCTCACGATAGAAAACCCAAGAATCAAAAGGCTAAATGTGCGTCTTATGATTGGGAACGGGGTCTCGGTACTTGTCACAATTGTAACACATCATTTCAGTTACACACTTATCAGCGTAAAGGAGCTAGTGAAAAAGAATATGTTAGACCTGTTGGTCCACCTAGTTCCACTGAGTACCCGGAGTTTTTAAGTGATAAAGTAATTGAATGGTTTAAAACAAGAGGTATAGGAACTCAAACCCTTCATGATTTAGAGATCAGCGAAGGTGATGAGTATATGCCGCAGACCGGTAAACCCGAGAACACTATAAAGTTTAATTATTTCATGGGCGATCAACTTATTAATATTAAGTATCGTGATGGAAGAAAAAACTTTAAACTATATAAGGGTGCTGAAAAAGTATTCTATAATATAAATAGTATAGTAGGTTATGAATATTGTATTATAACTGAAGGCGAGATGGATGTGTTAGCACTACATGAGGCAGGTATACCTAATAGTATATCTGTACCTAATGGTGCTACATTAAATTCTAATAATCTTGATTACTTAGACAATTGTATTGATTACTTTGAAGATAAAGAGAAAATAATATTAGCTGTTGACTCAGACGAAGCAGGACAAGCATTACAATCAGAATTAGTCCGTAGACTTGGAGCTGAAGTTTGTTACCTAGCATCATTTGATGACTGTAAAGATGCTAATGAATATTTACAAAAATATGGAAAAGAAAAATTGGTACAACGTATCACCGGAGCAAGACCCGTACCGTTGGAAAATGTTACGACATTCAGAGATATTGAAGATGAAGTTACTGACTTTGTTCGTAATGGCTTTAAGAAAGGATATCAAATTGGCCTTGAGAATTTTGATGACATATTTTCTACTTATACCGGTCAATTTATTACGGTTACTGGTATCCCTAGTAGTGGTAAATCAGACTTTGTTGATCAAATGGTCGTCGGATATAACCGTAACTACGGTTGGAAGACTGCTTTTGCGTCGCCAGAGAATGCGCCAACGTATTTACACGCTCACAAATTAATGCGTAAGACATGGGAAGGTATGCCTACTAAAAATGATATTGGTGGTGATAGATGGAATCAAATAGCGGATCATTGTAATAGTAATTATTTCCATATAGACATGGAGCGTTATACATTAGAATCCGTGTTGCGTAAAGGTGCTGAGTTAGTTAAACGTAAAGGTATTAAATGCTTAGTTATTGATCCATTTAATAAAGTTAGAGACGTTGACTGTAAGACAGAGGACGTTAATAGATATACTATGGAATACTTGACTAAAATAGAAATATTTGCTAAAAAGTATGATGTGTTAGTATTTATAGTAGCTCACCCAACTAAAATGTATAAAGACAAAGATGGTAAGATTGAAGAACCAACTATGTATAATATTAAAGGTGGTGGAGAATGGTATGATGCTAGTTACCACGGTATATTAGTTCACAGAGATTACGAAGCTAAAACTGTTAAGGCTAAAATATTAAAAGTTAAGTTTCAAAACCTTGGTGAAAACGGTGCTGAAGCTCATTTTAAATGGGAGCCAAAGTCAGGTTGTTTTATACCTCATGAACCAGTGTCTAATAATGATCCTATGCCTTGGGAATAGATGGCTAAGAAAGGAAAAGTTAACATGGGTAATTACGTACCTACAAGAAGTAATGTAAAGCATATGAGCTGGTGTATAAACAACAACATATATATATCACCTTTTGCTCACAATACATTTCAATGGTACGTAGACATAGTTATAAAAGGAAAACTAAACAGATCCCCTAAGACATTTGAAAAAATAGAAATATGGGAGATGATATTTAAATACTACAAATATTATTACGAGAAATATGAACAAAAGATATAAAAACGCAAATGAAGCTTATGAGGCTGTTCTTGATGAAATACTACAAAACGGTATAGACTTTGGTGATACTAAAGCTATATTTAATTGTGGTTTTTATATAGATAATCCTTCAGATAAGTATATAACAAACATAGAAAGAAAATGGAGCAAGAACTATGCGTCAGCAGAATGGTATTGGTATCTATCTGGTGATCCTAGTGTTGATAAATTATCTGAACTATACGGTAGAGTACCACCTATATGGAACCGTATGGCTGATAACAGAGGAGAAGTTAATTCAAACTATGGTTATCAATGGCAAAGGAGTGATCAACTAGGTTACGTAGTCAACAAACTAAGAGAAAATCCAGATACAAGACATGCGGCTATAAGTATATATGATGCAAAAGAACATTACAAGTATGATAAAGATACGCCATGTACCTACGCAATACAGTTTAGTATCATAAACAATAAGCTTTGTATGTCAGTCTATATGCGTTCTAATGACATCTGGTACGGTTTCTGTAATGATCAGTATCAATTTGCATCATTGCAAGAGATGATTGCAGACATGCTGTCTATTGAAACAGGTTGGTATTACCACCACGCACATAACATGCATTTATATAAAAATAAATTATAACAAAAATTATGTATTATTTATACCACATACCAGGTAAAAAGATCGGCGTTACACGTGATCTTAATAACAGGGTAACCCTTATGCAAGGCTATAAGGAGAATGAGTACGAAGTTTTATTTACTAGTGATGATATAGATTTTATATCAGACAAGGAGATAGAACTTCAAAAGTCTTACGGCTACAAGGTAGATAGAAAACTATATAAAAACTTATTTAATAATATGAAGATAAACGCAACAGAACAAACCTCAACATTCCCCGTGCCTGTGAGTAAGTTAAAAGGCAGGTTAAGCGATAACATAGGTTTAAAATGGAAAACAAGTTTTGGCCAGTTTGAGATAACAAAAGAAAACATACAGTGGATAATGATGAACGTAAAACCTTCTATGTATAATGAAAACAGGTGTTACATTTACAACAAAGCTTTTTATGAAGCTTACTTTAATACAGATCACACGCCTATAAAAACAGATGAAAGATTTGATCTTATAAGAGAATGGGCAGCGACAAGAGGTTTATATGATAAAGGTAATTCACATACACAGTATGTTAAGTTACAGGAAGAAGCTGGTGAACTTGCTAAGGCACTACTTAAAAATGATAAACCAGAAATAATAGATGCTATAGGTGATATAGTTGTTGTGCTAACTAATTTAGCTCATTTAGAAGGATATGATATAGAGTATTGTATTGATGAAGCTTATAAAGTAATAGCAGCAAGAACAGGTAAAATGATTAACGGAACATTCGTAAAAGATGCAGATTAAAACACAAGATAAGATAGTACAAAACGTACTAAGGAAGATGGACGAACGTAGCTTAATAGGTCAAAAGAAGTATGGAGCTACAATGATGCAAGAGATTGAAGGTCAAAAGAAAGACTTGTCAAGGTTTATAGTTGATGTTCAAGAAGAATTAATGGATGCAATACTGTATCTAGAATCAGCACGGCATTGCTTACAAAACGAGATTGAAGAAGCAATGATAAACCAAATCCAAGTAAATGAAGAAGAAATCTTATAAAAGAAAAAAAGGCCCAGTACAGTCGAAGAAGATCTCATATGATGGGATCAACTTCGCGTCTGGTTTAGAACGTTATATGTATATGGCATTACGTAAAGCTAAAATAACAGCTTTATATGAAGGTCAAACTTTTGAATTATCAGAAGCTTTTGATTTTCCTTTTGAATCATATGAAAGATGTGGCAACAGTAAAGGAGAATATAAAAACAGAGGTAATAAAAAAATACTGAATATAAAATATACACCTGACTTTGTAGGTAAGGGTTTTATAATTGAAACTAAAGGTAGAGCTAATGAATCATTTCCGTTACGTTGGAAGTTATTTAAAAAGCTTATTACCGAAAGACGATTAGGACCACTTACATTATATAAACCACAAAATCAAAAAGAATGCGACGAAACAGTAAGATTAATCCTAGAGAAGCAAAAAGGTTAGCTAGAAAAATGTATGCTGAACGCCAAATAGATAAATGGTGGAAATGGAGTTGGGAAGTAAGGGGCAAGGTTAAATACAAGGAATTAGTAGAACAACAAGATAAATATGATATAAAAGTTTATGGAAGATAAAAAACAAAAAGCAAAAAATTGGTCATTAAGTATAGGGTGGTATCCAGGTGTGTTGTTTGGCATAAGAACTTACGATGAACCTGATCAGACAACTCACGTATTATATATACCTATGATTGATATTGCATTAGAAATATTTAAAAAGTAATGGGATTGTTTGATGAGCGCATAGCGTACAAGCCGTTTGAATATCCTGAATATTACACAGAAGGTTGGTTAAAACAAGCTCAAGCATTTTGGTTACATACTGAGATCTCAATGCAGAGCGATATAAAAGATTGGAATGAAAAACTTAATGAAAAAGAAAAAAACCTCGTTGGGAACATACTTCTTGGATTCGCGCAGACCGAATGCGCTGTTTCAGACTATTGGACCCAGAAGGTCGTATCGTGGTTTCCTAAACACGAGATAAGACAAATGGCTATGATGTTCGGTTCACAGGAGACTGTGCACGCTGTAGCATATAGTTACTTAAATGAAACTCTAAAACTAGAAGACTATGAAGCGTTTTTACACGAGCCTGCAACAGCTAATAGATTTGATAATCTTATATCTTATTCTGGGAGTGATAGAACTAGTATTGCTAGGTCTCTTGCTGTATTTTCTGCATTTGCCGAAGGAGTTTCTTTATATTCTGCCTTTGCAGTTCTTTATTCTTTTCAGCTTCGAAATTTGCTTAAAGGTATTGGGCAACAAATGAAATGGTCAGTAAGAGATGAGTCATTGCACAGTAAAATGGGTTGTCAGTTATTTAGACATATGTGTGAAGAAGATAAGACCTTGCTTAGCTCATGTAGAGAGGATGTTATTAAAGCAGCTGAAACAATGGTTGAACTAGAAATTAAGTACATAGATAAAATGTTTGAGATGGGAGATATTGAAGGTATCTCTGCTAATGACTTAAAGCAATTTATAAAAAAGAGAGCAAATGAAAAACTTGTGGAACTTGGGTACGTCGACATGGGATCGTATTTCGCGTATGACGCTGAAGCATCGAGTAATCTCGATTGGTTTTATCATCTTACCGGGGGCGTTACCCATACTGATTTTTTCGCTATTCGTCCAACAGATTATTCAAAGGCTGGTGAAAACGAAGATTATGAAGATATTTGGTAATGATTTATATAAAAGATGATTTCCTGCCTAAAAACTTATTAAAAGCTATACTGGCAGATAAAAATAAATACAAAGAACACAAAACGCCTGGTAAATCCTTTTGGGTAAAAGAACCAAGCTCTATGTTTATAGAATATATAACAAATAGAATTTCTGATATTGAAGGATCTAAAATTAGTAATATACTTTGTTTTTTTAGACAAGCTAATGAACATCAAGATACTGATTGGAGAATACATAATGATTCTATAATACAAGGTGAACAGCCTGATAGAGCTTTAGTTTTGTTTTTAAGTCAAGATAATTATGATGGCTTAAACGGTACGGCTTTTTGGAAACATAAAACCCATGGAGACACGTACCTAGGAGGCTCATTGGATGATTTTAACAAACTATTAATTGAAGACAGTAATGATATATCAAAATGGGATTTAAAGACCGTTATAGGTCATAAAACAAATAGACTTGTTTCTTATCCTTGTGAGTATTTTCACAGTAAATATCCTAATGAGTTTAAAGAAAGTAGAGAAGTAATGGTAATGTTTTACAAAAAAATAAATGAATAGAAGAATTTTAAAATTACTAGCCTATACAAACAAGCTTACTTCATATCAAAAAGTAGCTTCACGTATAGGTTATATGGGTGCGGGTTTTTTAATAGCTGCGCAGTGGACATTAGAGCCCATACTATATGTTATAGGTTTTATATGTGTAATGATACAGACGTCATCAAGAAAGCAATGGAACTTAGTAGCATTAAATTTTAATGGCTTATTAGCTTGGATCACTCATTTAATAAAAAATATATAATGGCACAAAATAAATTAAAGCAAAAAGTAGAAGCGTTAACTAGAGTTGTTCAGCAATTAATAAAAGAAGTACAGCACAATGCTAGCTTAGCGCAGGGAACACTAACTTCCTTGCAATTACACTTAGGCGAGGACGAGTGGGATAACATAGTAGAACAATTAAAAAAAGTAGAAGAAAGAAAACACGCTGCAGCGGCTGGTATAAACGAAAAAAACTTAGAACTATAAATGTGGAATAATGAATGGAAAAAAGGAGAAGATTACCCTACGTGGGGTAATACGGACGTCTACAAGAAGACTATATCCGGGGGATATTTATTTGACGGAGAAACACCTAGAGAAGCATACCAAAGAGTCGCTAAAACAGTTGCTCGTAGATTGTATAAGCCTGAAATGGCTGACACGTTTTTTGAATACATCTGGAATGGCTGGCTTTGTCTTGCTAGCCCTGTACTCAGCAACACTGGTACTGATCGCGGTTTGCCTATTAGTTGTTTTGGGATTGACGTAGCAGATTCAATACAAGATATAGGTAGTAAAAATTTAGAGATGATGTTACTCGCTAAGCATGGCGGTGGGGTTGGCATCGGAATCAATATGATTAGACCCGCCGGCGCTAGAATAACAGGTAATGGAACATCAGACGGAGTCGTACCTTTCTGCAAGATATATGACTCAACAATTCTTGCAACTAATCAAGGGAGTGTCCGTCGTGGAGCTGCCTCAGTTAATATCAACATTGAACATGATGACTTCGAGGAATGGCTTGAAATCAGGGAACCTAAAGGAGATGTTAACAGACAATCGCTTAACTTACATCAGTGCGCAATTGTTGGTGACAAGTTTATGCGTAAGCTTGAACAAGGAGATAAGGAAGCAAGATCTAGATGGAGTAAATTACTTAGAAAGCGAAAAGCAACTGGAGAACCGTATATTATGTTTAAAGGAAATGTTAACAAAGCAAATCCAAAAGCATATAAAGATAACGGATTGAAAGTACATATGACTAACATATGCTCAGAAATAACACTAACAACAGATGAAAACCACAGCTTTGTTTGCTGTCTATCATCATTAAATTTAGCAAAATATGAAGAATGGAAAGACACTAATCTTATATACCACGCTACGTGGTTTCTTGACGGGGTTATGGAGGAATTTATACAAAGGGCAAAAGGTCTTAGAGGTTTTGAAAATGCCGTTCGTTCTGCTCAAAAAGGACGAGCGCTTGGGTTGGGTGTACTCGGATGGCACACATATCTCCAGGAAAAGGGTATTCCTTTTGAAGGCTTACTTGCTCAGTTTGAAACTAGGAAAATATTTTCACAGATTAAAATCGAAAGTGAAAGAGCCTCAAGAGATCTTGCTGAAATTTATGGAGAGCCTTTATGGTGTGTTGGTACCGGTATGCGTAATACTCATCTCCGTGCTATTGCTCCTACTGTTTCTAATAGTAAGCTTAGTGGCAATGTTTCTCCAGGTATTGAACCGTGGGCTGCAAATGTTTTTACAGAGCAGAGTGCGAAGGGGACTTTCATTAGGAAAAACCCGACATTAGTTAAACTATTAAAGAAACATAAACTAAACACAAATGAAACGTGGGATAAAATACTGGCTGACGGAGGCAGCATACAGGATATCAATGCTTTGGATAATATTACTATGGGGCACGATATTCCAGTTAAAGAAGTTTTTAAAACTTTTAAAGAGATTAATCAATTAGAATTAGTTAATCAAGCTGGTCTTAGGCAGCAGTATGTAGATCAATCGGTTAGTTTGAACTTAGCTTTTCCATCAGAAGCTACACCTAAATGGTTGAACAAAGTTCACTTTGATGCTTGGAAAAAAGGTGTCAAAACTTTGTACTACACTAGAACAGAATCTGTTTTACGTGGCGATATAGCGCAGCAAGCTATGAGCGAAGACTGTTTAGCTTGTGATGGCTAAAGGCTAAAAGTTATGACTTTTTTATACATATAATAACTAATGTGTATAAAAAATTGAATAATCTATACATATCAAAAAAGGGCTCTCGTAATGAGGGCCCTTTCTGGTTACAGGAACTTTAGGTATGGTACGCCTATTTTTTTTTGTTCCTTTCTTTTCTAAGTTTTAACCACTTATCTATAGTATAGCCTATAGTAACTGCTAATAGTAATATTTTTAAACCCATCTCTAGTGTTGTAAAGGTAGTAACCCCAAGAGTAGAGGCGTTTATGACGTATAATTTTATCTGCTGAAAATCCATTATCTATATTTTTTAAACATTAATTTATATAGCAACTTGTTCCATAAATGTTGTAATTTATCTATTAGTTTTTTCATTGTTCTGTGTTATGTTTTTTGTTTATATTATCACCTACTTTTAACCCTTTATAACCATAATACAAGCCAAGCAATGATTTTGTTGGATCTAGACCAGTTTTTTTAACAGCGTTGTAAAGAGGTTTAACTACTTTGGCTTTTTTTAATATAGCTGCTTTAGGATCTCCTTGTACAAGGTCGTTCACTGTTGACGCCGTTAACAAAGCTCCACTACTTAAAGCGGCTATTTGCGATGCTGAATTAAAAGCTGAACTTTTTGCCAGAGATTTTTTAACATCTTCACGATTAGATTCATTTGCTCTTCTTAAGCTAGAAAGACTACCAAAACTCCCATCTCTATCTCCTTGATCACTCATACCAAGTGATTCACGTATACCTCCTCTTGTCTGGTTAACTAAAGCTCTTACACCATCAAATGGATTACTAAGCAAGGTTCCAAGTTGTTGGAAAACACCGTCATCTGGAGTAGGCATACTTATAGTAGCAGGTGGATCTACTGGATCCTCTGTAGCAAACTTGTAATCATCTTGAGGCGTCTGTGCTGGCCCGAAATTAAAAGGTTTAATATTTCTTAATTTATCTCTCATTACCATTTAACTTTATTAGCCCAGTAAGCTGCGCTCATTTTACCTTTAGCTATGTTTTTTCCGTGACGAGCTTTGAAACTAGCTCTTCTAGCTTTTGATTTAGAATCTGTCTTCTTACCCGCTGTGCTAACTCCTTGTTGCCCAAACCTAATTATTTTTTCTTTACCACCAGAACAAGCCTTAACAATGTGAGACTTAGTCTTGTGGCCAGGTGTTCTTCTTGGTTTGTTACAAGCTAATGTTTTCTTGTCTGTAGCCATTATTTTTTCTTTTTAGTAGGTTTGCAATCAGGAACCATCTTTTTGCCCTTCTTTTTAAACTGTGGTTTTCCATTAACGATATTGCTATAACCTTTCCAGCAAGTTGTTTTCTTTTTAGCAGGTCCTCCTATTATTCTATCTATCATTTTTTTAGTTTTTATATGTTACAATATTCTTTATAAGCATCAAAGCACGGGCAACTTTTCGCAGCAAACTCATTGTGGCCATGTATAGTAGCAAGTGGATGCATTTTCTTTAATGTTTTAAGCAATAATAATAAGCTTTCTTTTTGTTCTGATGTTCTAGTATCCTTAGCAATCCATTTGCCATTAGATCCACGTTCTGATTCAACACCTCCAATATAACAAATTCCTATTGATCCTTTGTTATGATTTTTAACGTGAGCACCTTGTTCATATATGTTGCGACCATATTCTATAGTCCCATCTAGTAAAACTACGTAGTGATATCCTATCCCTTTCCAACCTCTTTTTAAATGCCACCGATTTATTTCAGCCGCATCCAAGTTTCTACCTTCTTGCGTAGCAGAGCAATGTACTATTATTTTGTTTATTGTTCTCATTTTAGATCGTTGTATTTTTCTTCTAATTTTTGCAACTTAAACGCAGGTGTTTTTATGCCAGATTTTTTTTCTTCGTCATAAAGCCTTTGCCTTACATCGTTCGGTATCATGAATAATATTTTTCTTCTATAAGCTTTGTATTCTTTTGATTTTTGCTTGTTTATTTTTCTAGTTTCTTTAGCTTTTTCTTTACCAGCTTCTTTTCTAGCAGCTTTAGCTTTTGTCTTTATTAAATCATGCTCTTCAATTTTAACACCTGTATCCCATGATCTCCAACCTAAAGCAAGAGCTATTCTTTGCCACTGTGTGTTTCTAGTATCTAAAGCTTCTGTTATAGAATTAACTTCATCTACAGCTCTATCTAAAGGTAAATTAAGTGTTGCAGCTGATAATGAGCCTATCATGTTATATGTAGGGCTAAGTTGAAACTTACCATCTATTGTAACATCAAAACCTCTTTCGTCAATTACATCTTTTTCATATTGTAAAGTTTGCAATGCAGCATTTATTTTTCTAGCTTTAGAACCTATTGGTGGTGATATTTGAAGCGCGGCTAAAACTATATCTCCTTTTTCTCTAGAGAAAACAGGTTTTTCTTGGTATTCTATAAACTCTCTTATAGTGTTTTTAACAGTAACAGCTACTGCACCTGCTAAACCAGATCCACGAACAACTGAATCAACCATACCATTAGCTATTCTAGCTATTTTATTTTCTTCACCTCTGATTTTCTTTTCGTCGTATTTTTCTTTCTCTTTATCTGTTGCGAAATCTTCATCTTCGTCATCAAATCCTGGTACTAAAGCAAACAACGCGTTTTGTAAAGCATTGAATATAAAGTTCTGTATAGCCCCGTAGTATAGTATTTTAGATATATTTTGTTTTTTACTACCTCTTCCGTTTATAAGATCTTGACCAGCTTTTTTAATTAACCTAGTATACTGCATAGGTGTGTTTTGGAAAGCTAAAACTAATCTACCTAATACACTAGCTTGTTGGCCTGATATAAGCATTGGATCTGCTGATTGTTGTGTTTCATCAGATATAGCACTGAAGTCCTCAAAAGCTTTAGCTTCTGCATCAGCTGTTTCAAAACCATCTTTCTTGTAAGTGTTAACTCTATTTCTATAAAACGTTGCGCCACCTGTTGATATAGCTATACTATCTGCTATTTGTGTAGGTGTAAAACCTATTTTTAATAAGTAAGATATAACACCTGTCATACCACCTTTTCTAGATGCTTGTGCTATTTCAGCTTCTTGTATATCACCTTCTAAACCAGATCTTCTTTGTTTTAGCTTAGGTGAGTTAAATAACATTATAACATCTTTCCAATATTGAGGTTGATTTGCTAAAGCTAAAGCTGCTTGTGCTGGGTTGTTGTCTGACCAATTAATAAAGTTAGCTGAAGACATTAGCTGTAATAGTGCTGATCTTCTGTTAAAGAACATGATCGCGCCAACAGAATTATTAACCCAGTTATTCCAAGATTCTACTAATCTTCCACCACCTGTAGATTTATTACTACCACTCTTCATTCTTTTTATAGAGTTTTCTAACGATTCTCTTATTCTAAACCCATATAAAGCTTGTACTTTATTTAAGTTTTCAGGTGAGAATATTATATCTACGTTTTCTATAAACTCAGCTAAGTATTCTTTTCTATTAATATCTTTACCCACCCTGCTCAAGTCACCAATTATGGTAGTAGCATCCCAGAAATCTGTAGGTTCTATAAATGTATCTAATCTTGTTATTAATTCAACACCATCTGCAAATTGAACTAAATCTGTATCATTAGAAACTAATTTAACTACTTTAGCTTGATCAGTCTTAGATAAACCTGGTATAACAAAACCTGCCTTATCCCATAAGAATATCCTTACAGCCTCGTCTGTTGTGTATTTTGTTCCTTCAAACTTTTTTCTTAATTTCTTTTTTACTTCTGGATACTTTTTTATTAAAGCCCTGTAGTCGTTTGTTATTCTTTGCTTAGCCTGCTCTACAGCTCCAACGCCTCTCATGTAAGGTTTTATTAATGCTTTATCAAAAAACTCTTGATCAGCTTCACCTTGTTTTCCTTTACCAGCAAAAGTATACATCGTCAAACCTCTAAAGTCATCAGCTGAAGGAGGTATGAAAAATGAAAACCTTTTTTGCTTTCGACCTCTTCTTCTAGCTAATGCATCTGAAAAAGTAGCTTTAGCAGCAACACCTTTATTTCTTTCTATCATAGAATTAAAATCATCACTAAGCTTTTCGCTAAACTTTATTCTAGCTTGCTGTACTTTAGATTTAACATCTAAAACACTTAAAACATCTTTAACAGCTTTAACATTACCTAAATGATCATCTGTAAAATAAAAATCATTATAACCTTCAGCAAACTTACCTAGCATCCAATCTGCTTTTGCTTGAGGCCTACCATCTGCTAGTCCAGTTATATTTTTTAAAGGTATATTTAAACCTAAGCTTCCTAAAAACTCTTTAATAGGGCCAGCTGCATCTTGTGGTCTAGCTGTTAATACAAATATATCTTCAGATCCTCTAGCATCTTGTATCTTTTTTGCTACATCAAACAGTGGTCCTTTCTTACCATTCATGACTTTGCTAAACTCAGAGAAATCCCATACAGCTCCTTCTGCTTCCATTCTACCAGCGTCTTTAGCAAATGTACCCGCGTCTATCTTGCCTTTTGTGCCGTCAGGCATAGTATATAAAACGTTACTTTTTGTTTGAGCTAATGTATCATCAAAATCAAACACTCTAGCTTTTTTAATTTTCTCAGAGTACTTAGGACTTCTAGCGTTTTTCATAGCCTTATCGGCTATGTTGTCTTTTTCGATCTGTGACTTAGCTTCTGGCTTAAATGTTCCTTTTATATAAGGGCTACCATCTGCGTTTATGTTAAAGACATCTTGCAACGTATTGCCATTAACATCTAAAACACTAGCTGGATTTATACCTCCATCTTGATTAGCCACATCTCTGTTAAAGTATCTTTGCCACCAAAAATTATTTAATACATCCCAACCAATAGGCATTCTTGTTGATAAACCTGCTTTACCTAGTTTTTTGTTTTCAAATTTATCTAAAGCTATAAGCTTGTAGTTGTCCATAACAAGACCGTAAGCCTCGTTAAAATTACTATTTGTTTTACCAGAGTTTTGTATTGCTGAATCTAATAAGTAAAGATAAGCAGAAGTAGCAGGCATAGCATGCTCCATTTCATACATAGTTCCGTTAACACCTTTTGGATTAGGTGAATAACCGTATATGTTAGCACCTCTTCTATGCCAAGAAGACTTATCGTTTGATGTTAGCTTTAAGTAAGTTGCAATACCTGATGCATTTGATTTATCATCACTTATTCTTTTGGCTATTCTTTTCCACATGGTTTCATGAATAGCATTTGTTTGTTCGTTAAATTTATCAGCTTTTAATTTAATATCTGATAAAGAACCAGTAAATATAGAATTATATCCAGCTAATTTAAAGTCAGTTAAAGTTTGTTTTTTACCTTGTTTATCTACATATGTTACTGGTTTTCCAAAAGCGCTTTCTGGAGCATCTTTAATTTCTTTTTTAATCTCAGCTTTAAGTTTTCTAAACCCATCTATTTCGGCTTTTGAACCTTTACTCATACTTATACCATAGTTAGAATTACTACTAGTAAAAGAATCTCTTTGCTCCCAAGCAACTTTTGGTAATAAAGGCCAAGCATTTTCTCTAAATGTTTTCTTTATTTTTTCTCTTCCTTCATCAGTAACTACTAAAGATCTTAAATCTAGAGTTGGGTCTAAACTAAATCTAGTTAATAAACTATTTACTTTTAATCTACCTGGTAATTGTAAATCAAATAATGTTTTTACTTTTTCACTAAACTGAACGCTAGATCTACCAGCGCCTATGTCGGCTTGTATTTGTTTAGGTGATCTAGAAGATTTTTGATCTAACTTAGAAGCTTTGTCTCTGGCTATAGTGTTAGCAATTATAGAACCTTTTAGTTTAGCTATACCACCTAGAAAGGTACCTATATTTCTATCATATCTATTTAATTCTCCAGCAGGCGTAATACCCATAGCATCTTGAAGATCTTTAATAGTTTGAGTAGAAATATTACCTGTAAACTCAGGCTTTAATTTTCTTATAAAAGGTTGACTGCTTAGTCCAGATGATCGCTCACCTGTTTTATCAGCGTAAAAATAATTTAATACCCTACCTTTTAAACCTATAGATCTACCTTGAATATCTTTAGATACAGGAATTTTTTCTCCTCTAGACCCAACTTCAGATTCTTTTGAAGTTACATTTGTAGGAGGTAGTAATTTTATAAATTTTCTAACTTCTTGATCGTTTCTAAAATCATCTTGTATTCTACCTGCTTCAGAGTTTTCAGGTATACCATTTGTTATTCTCTTAGCATACGTTAGGTTTGCGTTTTTGTCAAGCTTACCCTCTGATATATTATAAATAGAAGAAGCAATTTTAGTTCCAAACTTACTACTTATAGATTTAAAATCAGCATTGAAAGGCGCTAAGTCACTTTGAGATATGTTAACAAGGTTTTCAATTTTTTTAATATCTGGACTTACAATTTTAAACTTTCTAGGATCTATTTTAGATACTGTTTCTTTAGCTTCTCTAGCTTCTCTTTCTTCTAGTGTTTCGTTAGAGTCTTGTGATGCTATATCAAATCCTACACCTATTCTAGTTTGTTTAAAATCTTTAGGTGCAAACTCTTGTTTGTAAAACTTATTTGCTCTACCTGCTTTAAACACGTTAAATACGTATGTAGTAAAAGCTTGTTTATTACCATCTTTGTCTACAGGTTTATAGTTTTTTATAACGCTTTCAAACTCTGTAGCTACAAACTGAGATGCTTCATCAGCTAATATATCACCTTTAGAAACGTTATAACCCATAGCATCTAAAGCTACTGATTGATATTGAGTAAAAAAGTCAAAATATTTATCAGCCGTGTTAAATGAGCTAGGATCATTTTTATATTCAACAGCTAACTTGTTTACTGTAGATTTTTCTGAAAGCTTAGTGTCTTTACCTTCAAATTCTTGTAAAGCTTTTTTTGTTGTTTTACTTATTTTACCGGATCTAAATGCCGCGTTATTTGCCGCTAAGTATTTTAAGGCTTTTTCAGGTGTATTAAGTTTATTAGGGTTTACACCATTAAAAATCCTGGTCATTAAGCTGTCTTCTTTTTCTATCTGAACCTCATCTTCGTAAGCATATAAATGTTCTTGCATGTATTTAGTATACTCATCTCTATACTTTTCGCTGTTTTCAAAGGTTAAATTTTCTTCAGCATACAAGGTGTCAAGCATTTTTCTTACACCTTGGTCTACAGCTTTTATAGCTTGATTGGTAGTTTGACTTGCTGCAGCCGCTAGGTTTTCAGCATACATCTTTCTATTCTCAGGCTTTATACGAGCATCATCTGATATGTGAGAAAACTCGTGAAGTATAACTGTACCAGCTCTGATCTGTCCTTTTTTTAAATCAGCTTTAGCACTTTCTTTGTCTTGAGTTATTATAGTGTTACCCATAACAGCTCCGTAAGTCTCGCCATTATTAAATTTAGAAACAGCGTCTTTATATTCTTTAGAATTAACATCTACTCCTTGGTCCTCGAGCGCTTTCTTTAAATCTTCCTCTGTAGTGTATTCAATTATGTTTACACTTTTTACATCCGCAAATATATCACTAGCTTTAGCGCTTACACCTTCTGCTACAGAAATAGCTCTTGATCTGTCTAAAGCCATTTGATCTCCAAGCTCTTTATATCTAGATTCTTTTTGTTTTTTATTTAGAGGTTTGTCGTTTATAGTTTCATTTTCAACGATTTCTACAATTTCAGGATTTGCTTTTGCTGCTCTTTTACTTTCTCTGCTAACGCTCTCTCTTACGTGATTTATAACAGCTACTATTTGATCTTCGGTAGATTTAGACTTATAATTATCTTTGTTTACCTTTCTTAAATACTTATTGTTATTAGTCCATAGATCACCTAAGCTTTCTTTAGCTTTTTTAGTACTAGTTGGTTTTTCTTTTATATTGTTAACCTGCTTGTCTAATGCGTTTAATTGAGTTTCAAATATTTTAGCTTCTTCTTTAGTTAAAGATTCTTTATATGAATTTATAACCTCAGCTTTATCAACGTCAGACATGCCAGGCATAACACCTGCTTGCGATAAAAGCTGTGACTTTATTAACTCAGTACCTATTAATCTTTTTATATCGTTAACATCACGACCAAGAATATCTACACCTAATCTATCAACTTCTAAACTTTGATCTTGTAAGTTTGAAGCTATATCGAATATCACTTGCTTTTTTTGTTCGCTATTTAATTTAGAACCTTGTATCAACGTACTAAGCTCGTTGTTGGTTAGCCTGAGCTTGTTTATTTTCTGCTCAAACTTTTTAGTAGCATTATAATTTACCATACCAGAATAAGCAACACCTGGGCTTTGCGAAACACCTAGTGTTATTATAGTAGACATAGCAGTGTCGTCCCAAGCGCTAAGATCTAGTTCTCTATCAAGTATACCATACTCTGTTATAAATTGTTGACCACCGTATATTAACTCTTCTTCAGCAAGCTCACCAGCACCTCTTGTTAATAATGGCTTACCTATTAGACTTGCCACTTTTTGATAATTACCTGCGTATAAATTTCCAGCTATGCTTGTTAAAGACGTAGGAGATTTAAAATCCTTTAAAAGTTTTATAGTGTTAGGAGCTGTACCTAAAAACCTAGTTACAGTACCTTCAATTATACCATTAGCTAATGAAGCGTTTACTATTTGAGCGTCGCTTATTTCACTCATAGCTTTTGTTTTGTTTATATCTCTCATAGTGCTAGTATAAGTATATAAATCTATAATGCCACTCTCGTAAGCGTTTAAAGCTATTTTAGCTTGCTTGTCAGCTGTTCCAACTATTTGCTGTTGTGTTTTTAAATCACGATAAGTTTGAGTTCCTGAAGACAAACCAAATAAACCACCAATAGCGTTAGCTGTCATGGAAGAAGATAAACCCGCTGCTGAACCTACCCCACCAGTAGCTATAGCTAAAGTAATGTTAGCGGACTGCTGACCTAGTGTTCTAAAAAAGTAAGTACCAAAATTACCATCATCATAACTACCCATTTTTTCAAAATAGTCATTTTTAGAGTTTAATCTTTTTTGTGCTTCTATAGCCCAGTCAGCGTCAACTAAAGTAGGCGCCGCTAATAGTATTCCAGCAAAGGCATCATTAACATCTTTAGCCAACAAACCACCTATACCGTACTCTTTCATTGAATTTCTAAAAACATCAGCATCAGCAGGATTAGCCGCGTAAAATTCTGAAACCTCTCTCTGCATATTCTCCACAGTAGCTGAGTAGTCTGTTTGAAGATTAACAAAGTCGTTCTGTAGCTTGTACATCTCTGACTGAGCTTGCTTTAGTTTCTCACCCTCTTCAGAACTAAGGTTTCTATCGTTAGATACTGA
>Ga0187217_1000082_pt1 | contig 33816 bp, 55 predicted proteins | sample 15SPOviralmetaG_FD_130165 | JGI IMG/M metagenome (GOLD analysis project Ga0187217, IMG submission 130165) | Marine viral communities from the oligotrophic San Pedro Time Series (SPOT) site, San Pedro Channel, CA, USA - 15 SPOT_SRF_2010-09-15... | ecosystem: Environmental > Aquatic > Marine >... | reverse complement strand
GGCTCTCTGATGGTGGCGACTCAGGATTCGCAGGGACGAGCTGGAAAACATACCCCTCTGGCGGCTTGATTTCTAGGCCTAAGTATTTGCCCCCGTTTCTGTTGGTGTTGATCCAGCCGCTCAGCTCGGCGACCTCACCACAGACGTTAAGAGACCCCCGATAATCGGGCTGATTGTCTTGCTCCTTGTATTGATTGCGGTGCAGATTGCCCTTGTTTACGGGCGGTACATAAGGCTGATTTTCCATTGTTACTCTCCTTGAAAGTGTTGTCTTGCTGCTTCTCTTTCCTCATTAGTAAGCCTGTTACGGATGATCGACTTCTCATAGTCGCTGCATTCCTCCCACGCTTCCCTGAGCTTGTGGCCATCCTGGTTCTCGATGGCTGTTTTCATGTAGTCGACTTGGCCCTCAAAAAGCTCCTCGGCTTCAGTGAGTAGCTTTCGCCACTGGGTTTTCCAGGCTGTTTTCTCGCCACCTGGTGCGCCGTTGAACGCCTCGCTTTGCTCCTCCTCACTGAGGCCGTTGATGAACTCATGAAACTTGACTGAATCGTCAGTGACCTTTTGCGCCTCATCATACGGCGTGGTAGGCGGCAAATCCTCGCCACGGTACACGTAAAGGCCCAGGCCGTGCATTCCAATCGCCTTGGCGAAACATCGCTGCATCGAAGTGTTGAGCTGGAATACGCTGGGATTTTGGATCGGCTTGTTGCGATGATCCAGCACGGGTAAGTGCATCCTATGTGATATGCCGTCGACTGTAACAGTACAGGAAACCATAACCTCACCATTTGGGAAGGTCACAGGCTCGTGATGCTCATAGGTTGAGTCAGGGCACTGCTCGCAGAGAACCTGCCAGGCTGACGCCCAGCTGATATAAGACAGGCTTCCCTTCTTCTCGATGAACTCGCTGCAGTCGACTTTCGATAACTCGTTGAACTTACTCATAGGTCAGGTGCTCCCCTTCGATGTATGACGCCGACTCGAGATAGTGGTGACAGTTCCAATAGCCCGAGCTGTATGCCGCTGTCTCGCCCTTATATTCGCCGCGCTCACAGTCAGCGAACCCCTGCAGCCACTCGCGTGTGGACGCCTGAACATAGTCCAGGAGCGCCTTTCGCTTGTAGTCGTTGTGCTGGGATGCGTTTGTCAGGATGCTGAGCGCAAGCTCTTCCTGGATGGTTTTGAGAGGCTCGATCATGCTGCGTCCTCCTGGTCCAGGATGTACTCCTCCACAGAATCCTCATTTAGGACGTGATGGCATCCGAACTTGCAGTGATGGAGATTGACCGAGTTGAATGTCTTGGCGAACGTCGCGCCCTCAGCCTCGTAATGCTCCAGGCTTTTGTCGGTGCGATAGCGGCAGTCAAGATCCTGAAAATCGACGTCCAGGGCGACCGTGTTGTCGTCGATCCACTCGACGATCTCGGCGCCTTCAATCTCCGTCAGGTCTTCGCCGTATGGGTAATTGATGATGATATACATATGTGTCCCTCCTTGTTATGGACAGACACAGCGTATACCTGGGGGATTACATCGTCAACTGCTTTGGTGACTTATTTTTAGTAGGTCCACATCACTGGCGTATCGGTTTTTCTGATGTCCAAGTGTATGAAGCCCTTGGCCACCCCTATCGCTGGGAATCCGAGTTTGAGGGCCTCGTGGACGATATTCATCCGCTGGAATCCGTTGCTCACAGCAATATCAGCGGCGATACCCTGACAGTGCGTCCCTGGGCCATTCGGCTTGTCTCTCTCGGCGCTATGGGTTGGAGCCCTGTAGCCGCTAGTGATAACGAAAGGAAAGCCACAGCGCTCTCTCAGCTCGTCCAGGGCATGGATCAGCTCTGGCTTGATGTTATTGATGCCTGTTTCCTTGCATGCGAATTCGGACTCATCGAAATATTTATACATCTATTTTTTCCGTAGGTTCATCAGTTTGTCGGCGCCACGTATTCCAAACGATGCGCTGACAGCCAGGAATAGCAGATATTGATACCACTCAGGCAGTGTATCAAGTGCGGCGAATGCCATGTCGACACGCTCGATCACGGCGACGTCATTCACAGCTATGGCATAGCCGATCATGAAGATGGGGGCAGCCAGGCAAAGGGTCCAAAATTCGTCTTTCCAGCTCGACGCTGATGCGTCGGCCATCTTGTTTTCCCAGGCTGCGTCGTTTTGGATGGTCTGCAATTTCCGCTCATGAGCTGCCTGCTTCTCTTCGCTTTTGCGTTTGAAGTGGTCGCCAATGAGTCCAGTCACTGGACCGATCAAGCTCTGCCACATGGTCAATCCTTGATCAGCACGAGGTCGAAGTTCGCTGTGACGCGAGCGTCATTGCCGCTGACCTCATTTACGCGAATATCGATGTCTGTCTTTTCGGGGATAGCTAGAGGCGCTGCGAAGTCATATCGGTAATGACCATCTGACTCTGCAATGTGCGCGATTCTGAAGGGCTTACCGAAAAGCCTGTGATACATCAGCATCTGACAGGTCTTTGTTCCGTCAATAGTCGCATCAATGGCCAGGAGATAGCCTGTAAAGCCCGCCGGGACCGTATAAACGGCCATGAGGGTCTGGGCATACCCTGCGTCTATTTGCGCCACAATCGTCCCAGAGGCGCTCACAGTGTGCGCTGTGATTTCTCCTGCATTATCTGCGTCATACGTCATGCGAAAAACGCGGATGAATGAGCTGCTGGTCGTTACTGCCGTAACCCCTGTGAGCGTGACTGTCTCACTGATCTGCTCGTAATTAGCATCCAGACCTTCAATTGTCAGGGTGCTGGTGTCTGCTGCGTCACTCGATTTCACATATATGGTTTGCGCGCTAGAAAGCGATGCCCAGGGATATACGCCTCCCCCGGTCCATACGCTCTCGGGATCGGTGCCCTGGTCGATGTCAAAATTGGCTCCGAACTTGTGCAGCGTGAATGACTGGTTTATTGCGCCCCTGGATACGTCAAAGTAGATATTCGATGACGGGCGATCATTCGAGTAAAAGTTATACATCTATTCCTGCTCCGTTGAATAAAGCGATTCCATGGTGCCGATGCGTATCGTCAGATCGTGAACTTCATCTTGCATCTTTCTGAGGTCTCCGACATCAAGCTGCACACCCTCGATCAGCATATCCTGGCGAGCATCATCTGGAAGGCTTCCCAGCTCTCCCCTGGGCCATAGGATGCGAAACTCTGTGTTTCGTTCGATCTCCATTTGAGACTTGTCGAGCGAGTGCTCAATCGTGTTGAGGCGCTCTTGTATGCTGAAATACGCCATCGTCGCGATTGACGTGGCCGCAACCATTGCGATCAGGTTGCGTATGGGTATGGTGATATCAGTCGAGTCATTGATGTCCATGGCTTTACTTTAGCCATTGAGCAAACACCACGGCTCCAAAAATAAAGGGGTAAAGAGCGAAAACCGCCGTTCTATTGCTGGCGATGTCTTTGTGTGCCGCGTCAATCTTCTCATCAAGACGCTTGAGTCGTTCCTCGCAGAGTCGCTCGTGGTGCGCTAGTTTCTCGAGTGCTTTCTCTGCCAAGTCCACAACAAATCCCCCATAAAAAAGTACAGTCTTATGGGGGGTTATTATATCACTCGTTTGGCTCTTGCTCTAACGACTCAGTGAGCATATTCACGAATGCGTCTCTGCCCACGTTCAGCTGGTCGAGATTAAACCTCATGCTCGCCATTTTGCGGTCGAGGTCGTTGATGTGGTTGACCATAGCTTGTTCTTGCTCGGTCATGTCCTGGAGGATGTATTCCTTGTCGTTCACTGTGATGGGGGTCTGTTCATTTTTTCCCATGTCAGTTTCTCCTGTGGTTGGTTAGTGTTTGGCCTTCCCTATGTTAATGGCAAGGATGTCGATGAACTTATACAGCTTTGCTATCCATGCGTCATCTTTGGGAGTAGGCGTTACTGCCGCGATAATCGAGCAGACTGTGACGACCATAGGCGCAATCGCCGCTAGGTCGGATAGGATTTTCAAGATGTCCATGGTACACCTGTCTCAGTTGTTGGCGCTTTCTGCTCTTCAATTTTTGCAGTCAATGACGCTTCGATAGCATCCTTGTTCACGTCAGCGTCCCAGCACCAGCTCAGTACAACAGCCTCAGTAAGGTCTGCGTAGGGTACGAAGTCATCAGCAGATGCGTCAGGTGTAAACGAGCAAGTGCCGTATGAGCGAGCATAATAAGTGTCGTCACCGACAGTCTCTTCTTCAGTAACACGCCAGTGAGCAACGATAACGCCCCCGTCTGACACGTTGTGTTCCATTGTAGATATGATCCATGTAGCCATTAGTTAGCTCCTTCGAGTTGTTCAATACGAGATTTAAGGTTTTCAATAATCTCCTGCTGGTCTTGGATAGCTTTGACAAGTGTTGGAACCATGTCGCCCATCTTTAAGCCCAGCTTAGTTTCTGTTTCAGAATACTTAAAGTCATGGACTAGCTCAGGCATGACCTCTTCAACCTCTTGAGCTACAAAGCCCATGATGTCGTTACCGTCGCCGTTCTTCCAATCAAACCGTCGTGGCTGTAAGGCAAGAACAGTATCTAGTCCCTTGTCTAAGTCACGGATGTTTTCCTTGAGAGATTCATCAGAGATAGCTGTAATGCTTGTGCTTGTTGCATAAATTGAGCCAGCGTAGTTCACAAAGAATCTATAGGCAGAAGCGCCTGTTGAATAGATTTGTAAGCCATCTTGTGCTGACGTACTTGACTCTCCGACAATCATTAATTTTCCGTCATCATTGCCAGAAGTGGAAGGTCTAGTGATTTTTACGCCAGCGCCAGCAGTGCCAGAAGAGTTATTTGTATTAAATAACCAATTCGCATTAGCATCAATAACACCAGCAAGGCCAAAGCCAGCAGACCTAAATTCAACGATGCCTGTTGTGTTAGAGCCGCCCAAGCCAACCTGCATAGTAGAGCCATTTTGAATCTCTAAAAGGCGTGTTGCGTTGCTAGATTGGTCGAGTAGTGTAGCGGCCTGACCATTGTTGTCATAAAGCTGTAGTTCACCGCCATTTTCGTTGTAAGTAAAGAAGTGAGACGTCTGACTTACGCCGCCCGTGTTTACGCTCACTGTTAATCCATTTGCATTGTAGAAGCCGCGCAATGTGCCGCCAGTGTAAAACTGAACATTGTCATTCGCATGGTCATATAAAATTTTGCCAGCCGTAGCAGAATCGCTGTCACCGAAATGAATGTAATTGTTGCCTGTATTGGTTGAAACAAAACCAATGCCTTGTGACGATGACGTGCCATTGCCTATTGTTATGGCATCTGCTGGTGATGAAGCTCCTATACCAAGTGACGACTGGTCGATAATCACATTGCCTGAGCCTGACTCTCTAAATATGTGATAGTCCGATGCCGACCGTGTACCTGTTGTCCAGACAGAGGTGCCGTTGTGCTGGTGAACGACCCTCGAAAATTGACTAAGCTCTGAATCAATCGTTAGCTGTGCATTCGCATCTTGTATCTCAAGAATTGACTGAGCTGAATCAGTGCCAATTCCGAAATTACCATTTGAAAGGAATCTAGCAATTTCGTCTGTCGCGTTATTAAAGACAAGAATGTTTGAGGTGCCGCTCATTGCAACTGGGTAGTACAAAGCGCCGCCAGATGTCTCTACACCAAGGTTTAAAGAGCCTCCGCTGACACGGTTACGAATGTACCAAGCGGCACTAGTGTTTTGGTTAACAGCATCTAGAGTAATATTGATAAAACTCGTTGATGTTGTCCCATCATATCCATAAAAGTTATGTGTTCCGTAACTTGTGTTATTACGAGCTAAGTAATTTGCGCCACCGCCTGACTCATAAATATTTAAGTATTGATTAGTGCCGTCTGAATCTTCGAGCCGAATTGTTGGTACAGCGGCAGAAATATGTAGCTCTTCTGCTGGCGTCTCTATGCCTATACCTAGCGCTTCTGCACTTGCGTCCCAGCGCATTTTTGCAGTGCCACTATTATTGTAAAAACGAAAATCTCCAGCCGCGTTAATTTGTGCAGTGTTGTACGTGTTAGTGCCGTCAGTTCTAGCAAACGTTATTGCGCCGTAGCTAGATGCGCCACCTCTAGAAATTATATTTAACGAAACGCCGTTATATTGCAGGTCGCTATACGTGTTAGTGCCGTCTGAATCCTCTAGCCTAATCTGCGGCGAAACTGATTTGATATGCAATTCATGGCTAGGATTTGTTTCTCCCAGACCTAACCGTGAACTGCTTGCGTCCCAGTAAAGGTCTTGTGAGGTGCCTGCCGAATTATAAAAGCTAATATCGCCGCCGTTGGCAAGTTGCATTCTTGTTGTTTCAGAGCCATTAGTGCCTTGAGCAAAAACAGTAGAACCATTTGCTCTGTTGTATTCAAAGTGAGCGACGCCACCTGTGGTTTGTGATCCTCCAAATTCAAGCCTAGATAAAGCGCCTGTGTTTGAAAGCGCAACACCATCAGCGTTATCACCAAAATAAACTTCTTGGTCGCCTCCAGAATTTACAGTAAGGCCATCAGCAGTCACAGTCCCCGTTACGTCGATGCCTGTGGAGGTTGTTTCTAGCTTTTGGCTGTTGTCGTGATAAAGTCGCACAGAACCGTTAGGCAAGGCAGAAAACATTGTTTCACTAAGAGACGCTTGCATAACAATGCCATTGCCGTTTGTGCTGAGATACATATTCCCAGTACCAGCGTCTACAATGTACGAGTGACTACCATCATGGTAAATCTGTAAGTCGTTTGAGTTGCCGAAAGTAGCTATGTCTCCATCACCCATGGATAGACCATCAGAGGCAACAGTTCCTGTGATTGAAACACCGCCGCTAAACGTGGCTAGTTTTTCTGCATTGTCGTAATAAAGTTGAACAGAGCCATTCTCATTGAAAATAGCCATATTTTCGCCGTTCACACCTTCAAGCTGAATGTTTGTAGACGCTCTAACGAAAAGACTTCCTGCACCTGCTTCTTGGATAATAGAGCCAACGCTAGGGTCGTGATAGAGCTGTAAGTCGCTACCACTGCCGAGGATGACTTTGTTGTTATCCCCGAATGACAGATCGCCCGTCATGCTATCGCCAGACGTTTCTACCTTGTCGCTGTTTAAGCCCGTGAAGTTAGCATCAACCTCGTCATTAGTTAGAGGCGAACCCTTCCCCGAGCGTGTTGTAATCGTAGTCATGATTGGCCTCTTACTAAATTAGGATGCTGAAAGGGTTATTTGCCATGTAATCGAAAGCGAATCGTCAGATGCCTTATTCACGACTGCAAATACTGTCCTGCAAAGCATGGTCCCGCCTGATGCTGCGTTGAAGATGGCGGCCTCAGTAACGCTACCGGTCGCATCTCCGGCCTCGAAAGAGCTGGTGTAGGTAATTGTGCTGCCCGATACCGTGTCAGAGTCCAGCACCTCGCGCGAGCCAAGCTGAGACTCCAGGGACGTATCGCCCGCAGCTGCTGCCGTAGTGCCAGAGCCCAGCGCCATGTGAGTCATAGCTGTCTCGTCGTTTTTCATGCGGTCACAGATAAAGTTCAAGCCCGCATCAACGATCAAGTTTTTGATCTTGCGCTCATCTTTGATGTTGCCCTTCTTGTCCCGGAGAACTAGTGCGACATCGCCTCGTAATTTCAATCCGTCATTCATCATTTAAAATGTCCTCGATGCGCCGACATAATCCTCGGCAAAGTAAGTGAAATCGCAGTACCCTTGACTGCGTAAATTACCAGAGTCAGAGGCGACCCCTGAGTCACTGCTGCCTTTAGTAAACTGTAAAACTTGTGAGTCGATTATACCGCCATTATCGCCCAAGTTCTTGCCTGTGCTCAAAACGTCGGCATCCGATACCGTGCCAGCGTCTGCTTTGTTGAATCCGACTGTCTTAGCGTGCGATTCTGTCGCTGATGGTGATTCGCTTAAAATCTTATCGACTGTCAGTGATTGATCATCATTAGCAGCTGGTGTCTCACTGAAATCACGGGAAAAGACGACATCCCTGTCAAACACGTCTGTGATGCTCGCCAGGTCTGTGCGAGCTTTGACGAATTGAATCTCCTGGTCGTCCTCTGCTGTCGCCTCCCCGTCGAGATCGTCCGTGGCGACTGCTCGGTCAGTCAGCAGCTTAGTGATGTCAAAGACATTATCCTCCGCCACAAATATGCGCTCTATCCTGGCGCCTTCGACGTAATCCTCAGCAAAGTATGAGATATCGCAATAATCATAGGCAGTGTCATCGCCTGCGGCTTTCGTTACATCAAGCGTGTCATCGTCTTGCAAGCCAGCCGAGTCACTAAACGCCTTAGTGGGCTGTAGGCTCGCAGATTCGGCCACAGCGCCGTTATCTGATAGAGGCTTTGTGATCGCAAGGGTATCGTTATCAGACGCCCCAGGAGCCTCTGAGAGCCTCTTGAGGGCGGCTAGGATATCGTCGTCAGTAAAGGCTGCTGCGTCGGTTTCTGACTTCGTTACGCTCAGCGTGTCATCGTCTGAGGCGCTCGGCGATTCTGAGAGAATTTTGCTTACATCAAGATCCTGGGTATCTGACAGGTTCGCCGTGTCAGACAGGAATAAGAACCGCAGAAAGAGCCCCACGGCCACCTCGGCTTTGAGGGCAAAAGTCCTCGCTGTCGCCTTTAGTGACAGTCCTGTGCTTGTAGCAAGTAGCCGGGCGGCGCTAATTGCCGCCTTTAATGAGCCCATCTCTAACCAAAGTCCTCTCTGAGATAGAAGTCGACCAGCTCATATATGGTTTCCCTGACGCCATCGCTGACGATCTCGACCTCTCCTTGGTAGAAACCAGGATCTAAATCAAGCTGACCCGCACTGAATACAAAATACAGCTGCCCGTCTGTGAGGTTTTCATCACTCGAGATATTGTTAAGAGTGAACAAAACGGTCTTGGTGTTCTTCTTTCTGAAGCGCAGGACGGCAGTGGCTCCCTGGAGATCCTCTGGCGACGTCTGCCCCTCTCTCGTAAGAACCACGCTAATCTGGGGGCCTGTATCGCCCTGCACTAGGTTAATGGTCGACATATTGCCTCCGTAAAAGATTGCATTTTATCACGATGGCTCAGTCGGCCACGTTATATCGTCAGGGAATCCCGATTGTTCCGGTACGTCTCTTAGTGATTGCCTATAAGTCGCCCACTCTGCTTTTGCTGATGCACTTAGCGGGCTGTCTGGCATCTGCGTCCAGTCGCTTGCAACTAACAAGTCATTTCTTGCTGATCTTTGATAGTCCTCTGCGACATCGCTTATGTCCGGGTCGACCACAAAGGCGCCTGTGGCGATTTCTCCATCTATGGAAACCACTATTTTTTCGTTTAAGGCCGCATCCAGCGGGCTGGCGCCTTCATACCAATACCAATTGTCACCGTCACCACGAGACGATTGAGGCCCTACATCGATTTCGTTATTTATCACTTTTACATACATGATCACCTCGCTAGCATCGCAGTGCCCTGAATGTTTATGATTCCAAACTTCTTGCTTCCGCTTGTCGTTGTTGGCGGCGTTGCTGTGCTGTTGCTAGTTGTGCCGCTACGGTAAAACACCACCTGAACGTCGACACTGTTTGTCGTACTGTCCGGTAATGCACCCTGGAAAAACATCGGCTTCCAGCTTGGTCCTGACCTCTCCACTACATAGGATTTTGAGACAGTTACCCACGCCGCTGTTTGTGGGAACTTTGAATATGCGCCAGTTGGTGGAGCTGTAGTTACCAAAGCGCCAGCTGGTGTTCTTACATAAACGAATAAAGAGTTAGATAGATTTACAATGCTCACCACTTTATACGATGCCGTTGTATCGGAGGTCAGGTCGATAAGGTCGCCCACTTGAACCGATGAGCTTGTGGGTAACACTACATAAGCATCAAGGAAAAAGAATTCATCAATGAACCCTTGCTGTGACGCCGTGACTGTTCCGATTGATGTTTTGCCTACTGTGTTGTTCTCGCGCATCTGAAGCTCGCCCCAGACGGTTATGTTGTCCTGAAGCTGAGCTGTGGCGTTAATGGTTACGAATGGCCTGTATGCGTGAGACTGCGCGGCAATGCTTACCATTGAGCGCGTGAACGTCGCCTGCACTTGGAACGGGACATTCGTCGCTGTGAACGTGTCGATCGTTGTGACGTCGCCCACCAAGTTGTTCACGGTCAGGTTTGTGATATCAACGTCAGTCGCGTTGATAGTGCCTGCGGTGATCGTCCCAAGATCAGCCGAAATAGCCGCTAGGTTGTTTACCGTGAGCTTATCTGCCCCGATAGTGTCTGCTGCAATGTGACGCCCAACAATGACGCCCTCAGCAATCTCAGTGGCTTCTAAGTCTATAGGCTCCGCAAATAATCCGCCCGCAATGATGTCATCGCCTGCACCATTGGAGGTTGTTTTGATTGCTCCGATTGCTACTAAGTGAGGGGTTGTTGTGCTTGTCCCTGTTTTATAGTCGGCGCCTGTTGCGTTGCCTGTGATGGTGCTTGGGTTAAATGATTGCGCGCTGGTGTTGGTGTCGTAGTAATAAACGTCATCCTCAACCCAAACAAACGCACAGTCCATATCTGTCGGACCATTTGTAATCGTGAACGGCTTGGTCTTGTTAATGTCAAAGACGATGAAGCCTTGCTTGTCTGCGACTGACGTTAAGAACGTGAAACTGCCGGTTGGGTTGGTGTACTGGTCATGCTCTATGGTTATTTTTTCGCCGTCGTAATAGACAAATCCATCACTGTCGAAGTTTGGCGTTCCGTCTAGGTCGACTCCGACTAAGGCCCCCTCTCCTGCGTTTGACGTTACGCCATCCGCGTACACATTAAGAAGCATCGAGAGGCCACGCCCCGCTATGTCTCCGGGCTCTATATCTCCGCCAGTTACGTTCACAGCGACATCTGTGACGCTGCTGGTTGCCGCTGATTTGTTGCCGGAGAAGTCGACAGACTTGAGCCAGAAATACCGTCGATCACCTCCATTGAGCCCGATCTGAGTGTATATCTCACCATCAATAATAGACGTGGGATTCGCAGGAATCGTGTTTACCGTGTTGACGTAGACCTCACAGTGCTTGAAATCAGAGTCAGTCGGATTGCTCCACGTCAATGTGATGCTGTTGATTCCGCCCTCTGCATCTAAATCACCAGGCAGTGCTGGCGGCGTTACGTCGCCATCAAGGGAAAAATTCAGCTCCAAGAAGGCGCTACGGACGCCCAGCGTGTTAATCGAGCGCACACGGAAGTTATAAGTGATTTCACTGCCAGGCGTCTGGTTCACCTCGAGATTGAAGATGTCGATCTCTGTTTCTTCTGTGCGTGCGTTGTTCTCATATACGCTGTCAGTGCTCTTTTTCCACTGCACCTCGTATTCACTCACGAACGCGTCGTCAGCTTCTGCCCAGTCCAAAGTAATGGCTGACTGGTACGCTCCATCAGGCCCGAGGATGACACGCTCCGTGGCCGTTATAGGAGCTTGTGGAGCGCCTACGTCAAACGGGTCGGGCAGTGTCGTGTCCTGATTGTCGCTGTCCTCATCACCCTGGGCAAAGGGATAGATCGATCCGTTGTACTCCAGGAGGGACAGACTCACCTCACCATTGTCCAGCAGCTGAGTGCCGACCACTCTCATGTCTTGAATCGCGGCGCCCGTCCAGCCCAGGCTTGGATGCTCCAGGCTTACGACATCACCGATTGCAATATCCATGGCCTCTGATGTGGCCTTGAGTGCTACGGCGTTGACGTTCTTGCGACTCGCCAGGCATACGATCCGAGCAATGTCTCGCGCCTGGTATATATTCGTGATGGTATTGAGCTGCATCTCTTTGACCAGCTCCTCACCATTGTCCTCCGATAGGAATGTCGTCTCATCAGAGCTGCCCGCTTTGGGGAATGTCACAGAGTCCAGCTGCCAGTTTGCGTCGGGATTGGGGAACTTAGCGATTACCCTGTTGAACCGCTTGCCCTTGCCCGCATTTTGAACCGTGATATCTGAGGTGATGTTGTCCGGGTTTAGGTCAAACGAGCTTGTAGTCGCCTTATCCACGATTAGACCGTACTGGCCCTCACTGTATGGCATGAGGCCGCGCATACCCTGGAGCAGCTCTTTGACGTTGTTGAATATGGTCTTGCCAGTATCAAGTCTCGCATTGCATTCCAGGAGCTTTATGTCCGAACCGCCACTGTACGGCGTCACCTCTGTATTATCGTAATAGGTAGCGGCATCACCGAACATCGTGTCGTTAATTACTGACGACGGCAGGCCCTTTCCGTATCGAGTGTTCGTTAAATAATCACGAAGGCAGAGCGCCGGGTTTGTCGAATATGCAGTAACGCCAGTGCGTGGGTCATAGACTTTTTTGCCCCTGATGACGCATTGAATCTCTGGTATGCCGCCAAACACATCCGCATCGTATTTGATTCTGATTGCCAGATACGCGACACCTTTTAGTCGGTGATTGGTTCCCCAGGTGTCATCAGCGCCAGACAGGATACTCGCGTACTGCTGGCCGTCGGTTCCTAGCTTCTTAGTGATCGACAGAAGGCCGCTGTAATCCGAGTGCGTTGATATCTTGTCATTGATATAAACCTCATCGATCGCCTGAATCTCGCCCTCGCAGAGCACAAGCGCGATATGGAGGTATTCATTCTTTTTGCCTCCGCCTGTCGAGACAAATACTCTAACCCCTCCGACCTTACGCTTGCCATAAACGACAGGAATGGGATCAATGTTTGATTGCTTATTGACCAGTGCACCACGAGCCTGGTCCTCCATGTCGTCAAAGTCTGCGCCGACGAGGAAGCCAATAATATCGCCGAGAAGGCCTGTAAATGCTTTTACAATGCTGCTCAAAAAGCCCATTACTTTCGTCCCCACTTCAGATCGCGGACAGTATTTGCCGCATACTCAAAGCCAACATCGAGAGGTGTGCTAGGAAAAAAGAATTGCTGCGAGTTGTTGTTTGTCAGTCTCCCGGCCTTCTTCTCAAAGTCAGCCCAGTGACTAGCGACCTCCAGGGTCACCTCAGAGCTGCGATCACTCTCTTTGACCTCAAATCGGGTCAGGCGACCATCAAACAAAACCATAGGAGCGCCGACAATGCTTCCGGCACTCATCGCCGCCCTGTAAATCAGAACCTGCCTGTTCACAAAATCATTCTGCAAGAAGGCCGCTATATACGTCTGCTCCACACCTGAGAGCGTCACATTCAACGTATTAACGCGCAGATCACGGGACTCCCTGGGCGACCCAATCGAGACCAAATGATCGCTGGTGTTGTATGTATCCCCGCCATAACTGACGCTGTGGAAGTAGTCAGTCAGATATATGCCCGTCCCGATATCGATGAAAATCAAGGTGCATAGATCAAAGCCGTCTTTCGCAAGCTCAGTTTTTAGCGTTTCGTTAAGATTCCGAGGCATCAGAGCACCTCAATAAGATCAACTTCAAAGTTGTATCTGTCAAAGCCCGAGAGCGACCATTCCTGGATATCGTTCTCTAGCCGTACGGTAAACGGTACGCTGTTGTAAGTGATTGCCTCGTTATTCCCCACGGTTTCAACCAGGCCGGGTTGTATATTCAAAGTCCCCGCGCCAGATTGATCAGACGTCACCATGTAAACCTTGTCATGGTTCCCAAACTTCACAAAGTCGCCCGCCTTGATTACCCCTGAAAAGCCGTCGACCGTTATCGTTGAGTCGCCTGCTGCATGGCTTCCGTTTGTTCTCATCGTGCCGACAGCACCACCTGACGAGCTAGAAACGACCGGAGGGATGATGGTGAACTCCTCGACGCCGCCCTTCTGAGCCATCACAAACGCAAACACGGGCGCAAACTCCGACCGCTTCAGATCGTTATATCGCCCTTTAATAGCCCATCTCTGAGCCCCTAGAGAGCGCACCTGTGTCCTGCCGCTTCGGGTTTCTGTTCTCAGATTTGCGTGTCGAGACGTAATCTCAACGCTTGAGAATTCTGGGTCAGTTGGATAGCTCATGCGATCGCCGCCTTACCTTGATCATTCAGGGCTTCATTGATGACATTGATGATTAAACCTCGACGCTGCACCAGTAGCTCATCAAATCCCTGGGTGTCGTTTGCCTGTATGTTAAACGATACATTTGCTGTTTTGTTGACCACCTGGCTGCTTTGATTGTTTCGGATAGCCTCGTTTGGAGTTATGGAGCCGCCCGTATTCCCCATCGTCAGCACTTCAGGGCCACGCTCTCCGACCATATATGACTCGCCAGGGCGTACCTGACCGCCTAAAGCGCGTCCTGTGAGCGATTGCGTCGCATACTGTGCCCCAGTAGCCAGGATGGCAGCCGCCGCAGCAGCGCCCAATGCGGGCCCGATGAAGGGTATGCCAGCGAGTGACTTGTATGCGGACATCGCAGCGCTGTATGCGTCAGACATGATTTTCTTGGCGTTCTCGCGCTTCTCCGCGTTTGCCAGGTTGACGCCGATGCGTAGTGCCGCCTTCGACTTCTTGTCCTTGTGATCGAATAGGAGATTCTCCATATTAATCAGGGCGTCAGTCAGCTCGAGTGATCCTTGGCCTCGATCTGTCGCTTCCTTCGCTGAGATTTCAGCACGACGTGCAGCCCCGTGTTCCGCGATCTCAGTGACTGCAGCCTGGTATTCTTCCTCTGCGAGCTTTCCAGCCTCGAGCCTTTCCTTGAGTATTTCAAGCTGCCGCTCCTCCTTTCTCTCAAGTGCTTCCAGTTCAGTGTCATTCAAGGCCATAATCTGCTCAAGCACCTTGGCCGCTTCCGCCGCTTTCTTGCTCTCGTCCTTTTGCTCGGCCTTGGCTTTCTCTTCGATCGCCGCTGTAGCCGCCTCTGCAGCCTGGGCCTCGTCATATAGAGCGCCAGCTCGTTGAGCCAGAGCGGCAATCTTCTCAGGAGCCAGCCCCTCGGCTTCGGCCTGCCTGACTACCGAGAGAATGGCGAGAGCGCGGCCTGTGAGGCCCGCTGTAGCCGCTTCTTCTTCCATGGCGGCAATCATGCCCTGGGCTGAGTTTGCGTACTCTGAGCTTGATTCTGATGCCTCCTGGATAGCGCCTGGTATATCAGCCAGGGCTTTTGATAGGAATTCGGCCTGCTCCTCAGCGGTCTTCATAGTCATCGCCGCCTGGAGCACAGGCAGAGCCATCTGGGCGAACTTGTCTGTAACGCCGTCGACCTGCAATAACTCATTGATCATTGACGTGACAGACGCAGCTGCGCCCTCATTGCCAGCCGCCATCGCGTCGATTGCCTTGCGTAGATCATCAGCTTGCTGTGTGGATATGCCCATTTCTTCGGCATATGCTCTCAGGCGAGTTTCGTTACCCCTCGCCATGTTTCCCGCTGTCAGGTGTGTGACGCTCAGCTCGTCCAGGCTGTCGATCATCAGCTGTTGAGCGGCTGTCGCATTTTGCATGGCCTCGACATACTTCACTCGAAGCTCGATCTCCGCCAGGTTACGACTGGTTTTTGCAAGTCTCAGGAATGAGTCACTGAGCTTCATCGCGCCAGTAGCCGCATCCTCGGACATGATTTTGCCGATATCCGTGAGGGATTCCTCGAGATCGTCGGCTGATTTCTCAGCACCCATGAGGGCGGGGATTAATACACTGCCGACCGCTGCACCAATACCGACAATCGCACCAAGTAAGGGCACTCCCAGGACAAATCCTAAGTCAGCAGCCTGGACGCCGACCGCTCTCATGGGATTCTGACCAGCGGCAATCTGACCAGCCAGCTGCTCGAACTGAATGCCAGCCATGCCCGCTTTTCGACCCATATCCCCTAATCGGTTTCCGCTATCGTTTGCGGCGTCTGGCAGCCCTTTAGGAATGGCGTCACTTGCGGCTTCGGGTAGCCGCTGCAGTGGGGGCAGAGCGTCTTTTGCTGCCTCCTCGATGTCCTCGATTGCCTCCTCGACAGCAGCGGCTGATTGGCTGAACTTATCCAGGTCCGCCTTGCCTTTTTTGACACCTGCCGTGTCGACTTTTAGCGTTAATGATCCGACTTCAGTGGCCATACGGGCGGCGCTCCTCGATATTTACTCAGCGTTATGATCGCGCTGACTTCCCAAGGGTCCAATTTTACACCCGTGAGCTGCTCATATGCTGCTATTTCCACATATGAGTGAGTCGGCATCGACGTGTACGCTTTCCACGCATCGTCGTGATCTGCGCTCAATTTTGGTGCTGATAGGAGGTCTGGCGGCGTGACGCCCGTCGTTTTCTCAACCTGCTTCAGCGTTTCAAATCGGCTGATGTCAGAGCCATCAGGGGTGCTGTGTATCCACATACACCACCGACCAAACGCCACAAACTCGTCGGTCAGCCGCTTATAAAATTTTCGCCATTGCCCAGGAACTCGAGAAGCTGTGTGACTACGCCAGGAGCGTCCTGGTAAAGATCGCGGGCGTTCTTTTTGCTGAACTCATATTCCTCGCCATCCTTAACAATGCCGCGCCAATCCAGAGTGACAGAGACCAGGGCATCGACATCCATCTTATCGAAATCAAGACTATCCTCTTTGCCCTGGCTTTTCGCCTTCAGTATCTGAGACGTCTGTGACTTCTTGGCAGCCCTCCACTCGCGGGAGTCGGCACCCATGATCGTGATAAACACGTCTGTGGCCTCTCCGTTGAGTGGGTTTGTGATGTTGCACTCAGCACCCTGGGCGTGAGCCTGGGCTGTAGCTAACTCTGCAAAGTCCATTAGGCGTCAGAGCGTGTGATTTTAATCTGTGAGTCGTCTGAGCTGTCGTACAGAGCCACAAAGTCCATCGCAATAGTCACCGCACCCTCGCCTGATACGTCAGGCTGGCCGCTGTTGTACTTCACATTCGAGAAATCAAACTCGTAGCTGTTGCCGTCTAGGTCAGTCAGCGTCAGCGTTATGCTCGATGTGGTCTCGTTTAGGAATTTCTCATATAGAGTTTTGCTCGCGAAGTACGTGGTGAGCGTACCAGTCACTCGAGATCGACCGATCGATGGGCGATTAGTGGTCTGGCTACCTACCGAGAACAATGGCTCAATGCCGTTCTCCAGGGTGAACTCGACAGATGTGACGGTTGCGATTGAGCTGCCGCCTTCACTGATTGAGCCTGTGAACGAATCGAATGGCACCATGCCAGCGTCAGCTCCGAATGTAGAGCCAGTGATCGCTGATGTGGCGAGGGTAAGATCCTTGCCCACGACGCCGAACGTGCATCCGACCATCGCATTGGGAGATACCGATAGCGCCATTGAGTTGATCTCGCAGCCCTTGTACGTGTGGAACTCAGGCGTGGCCAGGTCGCCAAACTTGCGCTGAATCGTGAAAGATCGGCGAGTTGTGCCCGCTTTGAGGACGTCTGTTGCCCAAGAGCCACAAAGTGCGGCCTCGATCAGATCGTCGAAGGATTCATACTCCAGCTCACAGCTGATCTCACCGCCGACGGTTTTATTCCCGTGACGGAAGTCCTCGACCATGCGATCGCCTCTCAGCTTCTCGCTCTCGACCGCATCCTTGGATACGTTGAGTGTGGTCCCTGTGTGTGGAAGTGGTGAAAAACCGGGAGTCGACGGCGTGGTGCCATACGTGGTCTCCGCGATATAGTGTAGGCTGTGCTGTGCACCGTTTGCGAATGTCATGTTCTGGCCTCAGTATATGTCTGGAAGTCTATCGAGACGGGTATGAAATACCACTCCTCGTCCAAAATAGCGGGCCCCATCGATACCGATCGGACTCGCAAGCTCTGGCTATTATACGTCAAAACTGTACCTCGCTTGAACGTATCTGCCACCGTATCTACCTCTGACGGTCTCCCTGAGCCCCGAGGCGTTACAACGTCGACCTGGTAAATACCATTGGTCTCATCCTTGCCAGAGCCACCCAGGGAAGCCTGGAGAGTGTCTGCTGGTAGGAATGCTGCTCGCAGGTAGGTCGTCCCAGCCTGCGGTGTATATGGAACATTAGGGAATGCGATGGGCGTCCCTGTAATCGTCGCCAGCTTGGTGTCGAGTGCTGCCTGGATATCATTAAATATCGTCATTTCTTGGCTGCCTCCTCGATAAAGAACTTATACTGGCTAAGAATTGTCCTAACAATGCCTTGAGGGGCTTGTTTCGACCAGCCGTACTCTAGGGCAAGAGCGTAGGGGACGTTATTCGTCATGTAGAACGTGTTACCCGCGACCATCTTGCCTGCACTAGCTAGGAGCTGCGTATTTGAATTGCTGGCGCTTCGATCTGGCCCTTGACTCGCCCCGGCTGCTGGAGCGTCAATACTAAATTGCCAGTTCGCTCGGAATCGCCCGCCAACGTATCCCTTAACAGGGGTTTTCCAGGTGCTTGGATCAGCCACAGGTGATGCTTTGATAATCGCTGAGCCCATGCCGATTAGGGTTCCCCTCACCTTCTCCTCGGGAATATTGGAAAAATCCTTAATCGCTGCTGTGAATGTCTTGCTCATTTTCGGATCTGCAGCTCGCTGACCAGGGCGGTATCTCCTGGCTGATTGTTGCTGACCGAGATCACACGGAATGTGTCTGATCCGATGGCGACCGTATCACCAACTTGGTATGCGTGAGCCTCTGCGAGGGCCCGCCTGTCTCCTGCCAATACAGTTTGGCCGTTGATGTCAGCGTCGCGATAATCAAACAAAACGCAATTTTTAGTGAAGGTCGACGTCGTGTCAGACGTCTTGCCTGTTGCAGGGTCATACGCTCCTTTTGACGTCCGCGTGAACGTCAGCCCTCGTCCATATTTTGTGAGAAGGTTGGTGGCCGTCTTGGCCAATGGAGCGTAATTAAAACTCATGAACGTGACACGTAGTTGACGCCATGGATTAGCTTTCGCACTGCGTGACTGAATGCAGGCGTTCGCTTTCTCATCATGGCCTTATTGCTGTATACGACTTTAATATCGCCGATCTGCTCAGATTCGGTCTGACGCTCTTGAGCACCGATCGGGCTGTCCCCATCAAACTCAATCTTCACTAACTCATAAATGGCGTTCTTTACCTCATTGGGAATCTCATCAGACTCAACCGAATAGCCATCTATGTAAACGCGATCCCTGGGCCACTGCAGCGCCTGATTCTCATCGGCCTTGATGCCCAGGAAGTGGAGCGACTCGAAGTAATCCATCGCCCTAAGAATATTCTGCTCGATCAAACTATCATCGAGAGTAAATGATATGCCGCGAGCCTCAGCCCACGCGATGAAGTTATCGACGGTCACATACGAGTTCGCACCAGATATCAGCGACCCTGTTTCGATTACTAATGCCATAATAACTCCAGAAGGAAAAGGGGCCCGAAGGCCCCGCGCTAATTAACCTAGCAAGTGGCCGATGAAGTCTGGCTTCCAGGCTTTTACGCCCCATGAAGCTGCTACTTCGATCATAGACTTGCGGTATCCGCGATATGAACGAACCTCAAATACGAGGCCGCTGTGTGGGTCTTGGACCACAATCGCGTCATCAGCTGCATCTCCACCGTTTGGTACTGCAGGAGCGCGCATGGCGAGTTCCATTGCAGCGCGGTGCATAGCGATGTTGAACGTGCTGCCGCCTGATGCGTAGACGTTGCCAGACTCACGCAGAGCCATGCCCTGGAGATCAAGCAATACGCCCTGACGTAGCAAGTCAGTGCCGCCTGCAGTGTTCGCGCCCTGGAGGTTCGCTAGGTTGCGAAGGTTTGCGCCTGCTGCAGTGTCGATGATCAGTGAAACCTGACCGTCGTTTGCTGGCATACCGTTGTCGACAAGCTCCTTACGGATGTCTGCGATAAGGTCAAAGTTTGACGCGAATGGCGTAGTGCCACCAGTGCCCACTGTGCCTGCAGGAGTTGAAGTACCAGCTGCTTCGCCAAGATCAGCTTCGATCTCGTTGCAGAGAGTTCGCATAGCTTGCTTGATCTGATCACCGTAAACAGTCTCGAAGCCGATACCATTGTTCAAGTGACGTACATCCTCACCTGTGTATGGAATCTGAACTGCGCGAGCGTTTGTGATGCTCAGAGTCTTGTTGTCGACAGTCTGATCGGTGCCCTCGGGGATAGTCATCGCCTCAGTAACATCGACAGCAGTCGCAGCACGAGTGAATGAAGCACGAACGACGTCGCCCTTCGCTGCTCGCTCTGAACCGTTTGCGTTAATGGTTGACGCGGGGATGAAGCCGACGAGCTCCCTGCCCACGACATCGGCAGCCTTATAGATATCAGCTGCTAGGTCTGTAAGTACGTTAGCCATTGTCGGCCTCCTTAATCATCGAAAAGTTGACCGCCCGATGCGAAGAACTCAGCCCGCTGCTGATGACTCATCGCCTCGAATTCGGCCCTGCTTACTTCTGTTGATCGCTCTTGGGCCCTGCCTTCAGAACGTGCGGCGCCGCCGCCAGCTGCCTGACTCCCATCAACCAGGAACGGAAGTCGCTCCTTGATGCTGCTTGTCAGATCACTGAGTGTGGATACAGTCAGCTGACCGCTATCATCCAGCACTCGGATTTCACCATCAACAAACGATAGCCTCTGGCCTATTTGTTGCTGTAGGAGCGAAGCCTTGGCCACGTCCTTGGTTAGTCCACTTGCAATTCTACCAGATTCCGCATCAATGCGCGCCTGTATGCGCTCCTGCTGCATTTTTTCCATCTCCTGGCGGTATCTATCAGCCTCAGACTTTTGCGCCTCAAACAGCTGTTTGTAGTCGTTCTCGGCCTTTGCCTTTTCCTCAGCCTGCTGCTTAGCTAATTGCTGAGCCTCCTCAGCCTCACGCTGCTTGGCCTTCTTCTCAGCCAGGAGCTGATCATTCTTGCTCTTTAAGCCAGAGACCTGTTGCTCCACCATGTTCTGCAGTTGCGCCTCGATTGCCGCCTTCTGCTCTTCGTTTAGCTCGATACCTTCGATTTCCATATTTCACCTCTAGTGATTGATGCGGCTCTGCCGCGTTACTTTGCGCCTTCAAGGAGGAATAGAACCTCCTCCATATCTGCCTGCTGCTCGTCAGGCAAAAACGTCATTAAGCGCCTGACCTCGGCAATATCTGCCTTTGTCACATTGCGCTTGTTTGTGATTTTAGTGATCGCCATCCAGGCGTCATCCCTATCCATATGCTCCCTCCAGGAGTTTCTCTATTAAGTCGATGAACAGCTTGTCCGCCTTGTCTCGCCGTCCCAGAAAGTACAGCGTGAAATTCTCTGCAAACCACTCCTCATAATTGGTGTCGCCATACTCAGAGGATGATCGCCTTTTTTTGCCTGAGTATTTTCCGCTGCGAAATATCTTCTCGACGGGCGGCAGCTTCTTATAGATATACATGACGTCAGGTTTGGCGCCGTACATCTGATGAACATGATGGCCTAGCTCGTGGAATATGGTGGAGCGGAATTGATCGAAATCGTTGTCCTGGTAAGACTTCGCCGACCAGGGGCGACCCCTGAACCAATATGTTGTGCCGTCATCTTCCCAGGTGTTTAGCTTCGACTGATCCCTAACTCTGCGCTCACCCTTGCTGAGGCCCTTGACCCTGGCCCCCATGGTCGCGGGGTTGATGCCCATAATTGCATCGCCCATATCGGCGTTTGCGCGGCCTCCTCGATATTTGAATCCTCTTAGCCTGGGAATATTGAACGCATCGCAAAGCCGATCCAGGTCATCCAGACAGGCCTCCAGCGCGATGACTGTATCATCGTCGAATTTTTCCAGGTCTTCCCACTCAGCTCTCGCCTGACGATTGCGGAATCTCGTATACCCCCAGTGACGCTCGTCCTCTGCGTTGTTCTTCGCCCAGGCTTCCAGTCTTGCCTTTGCTCTTGCAGCTGAAACGAGCTGAATCTCCTCCATGCGTCTTGGGTTTATGTCGCCAATGGGCTTGGCCGGGTTCGTAAATGTAAAGCTCTCGCCTGCTGCAGTGCTTGCCACTGGCTGCACTCTTGGCACAAATTGACCGTCAATTCCCCGCAGCTGCTCCAACGTGATAGGGCGTCCCTGCTCGTCGATAAACTTATCCAGGGTGATATTGCCCTCCCTGAACAGCTTGGCCCTGCCAGGCCCGAGAACCTTGTCCTGGAAGCTCGCTGGCTGCCTCTTGAGCCAATCGGAATATGTGGTTGATGCCTTGACCTGCTCGACTCCATCGGGGCCTACTGACGGCCTGGTGCCGCCCTCTGGGCCCAGGTCATACTCAGGATTCACCACCATTGTGATCGTTGAGCGACAGTTGAAGTGAGCTGGCGGCTTAGGATCTTTGTCAAAGTCTCGATATATCGTCCCGTCTCTCGCCATGCAGACCAGGCTAGTGCGCGAATCTAGCGTTGATACCCACTCATAGCCCTCAATAACGTCGTCATTTTCCTGCATTGATAGCTTTCTGGTCTGATTCGATACGTGATTGGTGGCCGTCCTGGCGACTGTTGCAGCGCCTCGCCCCAGTGTGGGCTCCAGGTCCAGGATCTTCTTGGTCAACTCTTTGTTGGTGTATCCAAATACAGCGGCCTCTCTGATCTGCAGCTCTATCTGATTAAGCGTGTGCCGATCAAAGTCCTGCAGCATCCTCGACATGGAATAACCTGGAGAGCCAGGGATATTGATCAAGCTGGTATTCATTGCTGTGTATATCTGGCCAGCCGTAGGGATCGCCGCTGTGACTCCTACCTGGCCAATCACGCCAGCATTAAACTCGGCCTCATACTCGCCAAAATCCAGGAGCGCCTCGAGCAGCTCATCCCTATATGAGCCCTGCTCTGCCAACATATACAGATAAAGATCACCGCCCTGCTGCAGGATGCGCTGACGAGCGAAAGGTGTGAGCCCTGGCTGATCTAGCCGCTCGATGACGCTCATGAGGAGGTCGGATATAAACTCAGATGCGCGATTCTCACGCCCACGCGCATATCTCAGAACGAATATCTGATGCCTGGTTAATGCGTTGAGGATCTCATCGTTTGCTGACACGAGGCTTGGCTTTCGCCTTCATCTTCTTCTTGGCAGCCGCTGCTTTCTTCTTGCCTTCAGCTGTGTATGGATATTTCTTACCCTTTACCATTGGCATAACTCACCTCACCATTTTGACTTTTTGGCCCAATAGGCCGCTGACATTTTGCCCTTAGCGATATTCTTCGCGTGACGGGCCTTGAATGACTTACGCCTGGCAGCTGCAGCCTTGCTCTCGCCCTCTCTCTTAGGCGATCCAGAGACACCCTGCTGCCCATATCGGATCAGCTTTACCTTGTCGCCCTCTTTAGCCAGGACGACATGAGACTTGGTTGCGTGTTTTGGTGTGCGCTTTGGCTTGTTATAGCCTGACAGACCATACCGCTCGAGTCGTGGATCTTTAGCCATTACTTGCCTCGCTTGTTTTTGCGGTGCTTCTGTATCTGCTTCCACTGCGCTGAATCGACTGTGCGAGCCTTGCCGCCTGTCAGCACTGAATTGACGCGAGCCATTGCCCACTGTGATGGGGTGACGCCAGGACGGCGACCAGACGTCACAGCTGCGCCCATACCCTTCACATAGATGGCTTTGAGTGCGTTATATGGTGCATTCGCCTCTTTGGCTTTACGCTTGAGGGCCTTCTCTGCTCGCTCACTTACCTTTGCCATATCGTCTCTCGTAGGCTGTGGTGTATTTGCTGCGTCGCGTCTTGGCCTTCTTATCGCCTGCCAGGTCGCCTAATACTTTGCCCTTTTTCCGCATCTCATCGAGCTGCTGCAAGCGTAGACGCCGAGCTTGGCCTGTTAGGCCTGCCACGTATTTGGCTGGGACGCTGTAACCTGATGGGGTTTTGACGTTAGCCATCAGTTAAGAACTGGGGGAAGGTCGCCCAGCTCCTCCTTGACGTCATCCAGGGAGCGCGTCCCGTCGACGATTCCTGCCGCCTTCAAGCGATCAAATATGTCCTGGTCGCTGATGATCTGGCGATCCATGAGCGTGACCATCGACATAATGAGCTGAGGGTCGACCGACTTGTCGTAAAACTCACGATTGATCTCGACCACTACATCGTCAGGCGTCCCCATGAACTGAGCGCACCACTTAACGCACTGGGCCAGGGCGCTTGATAGGTTGCCCACGATATCGCCCAGGACGCTGTTCTCCGATGCGAACCGTATCCTGGCGCCTTCTGCTGTCTCGTTATTACCACGATCAGTGATGATTCGAGCACCGATAGCGACCATGGCTGATTCCTTGGCTCGCATGGCTTCCATCACCAGTTGATTGGCTTGTGGCTGCAGCAGTGTGGCGCCTCCTGATTCCCCCAGGATATGGCCAGAGCGAGAGCCTAATTTGATGCCCTCTGGATTAGCCTCAAAGAACTCATCAGCGTTGAGGCTGTGCGTGATGAACAGCGTGGGCTGCCCTGTGATGAAACAGCTCTCCTCGTAGTCCGCAGAGTTACGATAGTGAGCGATGTTCACGTCAGCGATATCTGATAGAGGCGCATCGTCAATCGTGGCGTCGTTGTTCTTGCTGCCGACAAAGATGCCAGGAATAAAGCCCCAGGGCGTCCCGTCTGCCTGCTTTGGGTAAATCTCGTCAGAGTATGGAACCTCATCACGATAGAGCTGCTGCGTGTAACCATCCTCGCGCAATCTCAGGACGCGGTATTGCGTCTCCATGTCGTGACCAAACTCATCATCGCCGGAACGATAGTCTTCAGCCAGGACGACCATCGTTAGCACCTTACGACCTGCCATGGTTTGCGTACACCAGTTGACGACCTGCTCAGCCGTATAAGGAATGATCGAGGCCTTGAGGTCCAGGCGAGCGATATCCTCGACTGATAGATCGCCCTCTGCTTGCGGGTAATCAACCAGGAGGAACGTGCGGCCTGTCTCTAGCAGGTTCGACAGCTCATCCTTGGCCAGCTGCTCAATGCCCAGGCCATCGCCACTCGCATCGTCAATCAGATATTCCAGGCCTGGAGGTACTTCGATCTGTGGCTTCTTACGGAATGCAGCGCCTACCAGGGCGTTCTTTGTGCGGCCTGTGAAGTTGGTAAACAAGGCTCGCTTGAGATACTGACGATATCGAACCGTCTGGGCTCCCATAGCGTCGTCATTGCTCTCTGCGTCTGGCACTGGTAGGTAAACATGGCGCTTATCTTTAACCGCCACAGAGCCTCTCACGGCGTCTCTGGTCTTAGCCCAGGACGGCTTATATAGCTCATAATTCGGATGCTTATTGCTGACGGACATGGGCGTCACCTAGTAATGGGTATCGTGATTTTATCATAGCGTGAATCTGATGGGCACATGGGCCACTGGCTTGACGATCGGCATCTCATACGCAATCGGGTATGTCGTCGCGTCATTCTGGTGGTCTCGACCATTTGATTTGTCTGGCTCGCCGTTCTTGTAGACCTGCTGCTCCAGGCATTCAGCTGTCACCTGACACTTGGCAGCGTTCACTTTGACTCGACCAGACTCCAGAGCTGCGTTCATAGCGAGAATACGATCCTTGACCATAGGGTTGCGCTTGTTGACTCGAACCCAGAACCCTGCCTGCTCTAGCAGCGCGATATCTGACTTAGATGCGTCGACCGTCTTTCTGCTCTTGCCGCTCGCATCCGGGTATATGTAGACCTGGTGATCGCCATATCGATTCTGAATGATCCTGATCATCTCTGGCGTGTCATACATATTCACTAGCTCATCGACAGCGTGCCAGGTACGGCCACCGTCGCGCTGTACGTATATGGTCGCCGCCTGCTTGGTGACGTTAAAGTCACAGCCAACATACAGCGGCTCGCCCTCTCTGATCTCTTCGTCGCTGGCACAAGCGTGTCGGTTGTAGCTTGTATATACCGTTCCCGACGTGAGATTGACAAACCGACCCTCCAGATATGCCTGTAATAGATGCTCTGGGTACGCCGTCTGCAATGAATCAATGTAACCGTCAGGCAGATGCGGATTGCTTCGAGTTGGCGCCTGGATAATCTCATAACCCGGTCTCGCCTCCTTTCTCCACTGCTCATAGACGAATTTGAAGCCCTCGGGCGTTGTCGTCACTCCAATGGTGTTGAAGCCGCTCGCCTTCTTCTGCCTGTTTCTCGCCATCACCTGGCGCCAGACGTGAGCTGCGTCGTCTCGCTTTAACGTGTCCAGCTCATCGATATCAGCGTCTGCGTGTTCATAGCCGACAATCCGATTGGGGTTCTCCATCGATCTGAACATCACGGTTCCATATCCCTCGATGTCGATCTGATTAAGCGGCGTCTTCTGCAGCTTGTATGGGATATCCAGATCAGTGAGGATCTGCTCGAACCTGGGCCAGGCAATCATTCTGATCAGATCATACGTTGGCTCATAGAATCCCCTGTTCACTCCAGGATTAGCCAAGACGCCTGTGATCGATCTGAGTATGGCTGCCTCTGTCTTGCCAGCGCCAAACCCTGCAACAAACGCCGGGAACCTGGCGTCCGTCATCATGTACTTGTATTGAGGAACCGTTGGCTCAATCGATGCCATCTGGCTTTACGATGTTGACGACGATGGGAGACGCCTCATCATTGATGATGTGCTCCTCTTTGATGTCAGGCAGATATTTGTTCAGCAGACGTATCCGCTGCTCGTTAGCGACCTTATGTTTTGTCAGCTCCTTATCGAAGGTTTCAGACGTCACATCCAGCTGCTCTATTTTCTCAATATTATCAAGAACGTAAGATACGCCACCCCTGGCAGCGAGATACTCTCTCAGCTCACCCTGTCTGATTGCTCGATTCTTCTGTGCTGCAGTCTTAGCCATCGTCAGGATGCCCTATATTCAGGGCCCAATATTCGCCTCGTAAATTACCCGACCGAATGACGCCGACGTGAATCTCCCCTGGCTCCATTGGGTAGGTCTCGACAGTACCGTCAGAGAACGCCACCAAATACAGGCCAGGCTCGTGCGGCATCTCACCAGGAGCCACTGGGCTCCACAGGAGTCGGACGATCTGTTCCATAGGCTTATTGTACATAAAAAAAGGCCCCGAGGCCTGTAGGAACCTGGGGGCCAATGGCATGGAGGAAAAAAGGAAGTCAAAAAGCCCCCATGCCGTCCTTAATCATTCGGACTCGTCTTTGTCCTCTACACATTTCCAGCAAACGCTATCGTCAAAACGATCATCCTGGACGACAGACTCCTCTCGCCAATATCTTTGATCGCAGTAAGGGCAGTCAAACGGATACTCCATCATGATCTCACCTTGGTCATGTTATCTATCGGATGCTGGTATCTGATGATCTCGATGGGAGGCTCGTCGTTCTCTGAGAGCTTGACCACGCTGAAGTCGTACAAGATAGCAGCGTCCTCCTTCCATCGCTTCGACATCATGTCTGCGGCCTGGAGAGCGATCTCCCACTCCTCCTCAAGCCACTGAATATCGCCTTCCATAATTCCCCCCCCAGCTCAAAATAACGAATCCTGTTTAGTCGCTTCATATATTCGCTCACACGCGATCTCGAAATATGTCGACTCGCGCTCAATTCCGATGAAGGTCTTACGCCTCTCCATACATGATACACCCGTCGTCCCGCTTCCCATAAACGGATCGGCTATCACCTGGGCGTCGTCAGGTAATTGGTCCAGGCAAAAATTCATGACGCCTACCGGCTTTTGTGTCGGATGTTGTCGCTCGATGTGCTTTTCCATCCTAATCATACCGTGCCACAAATAATCGACTTTTCGCACCGCCTTATCGAGATTGGTCCAGGCCAGCTCACAGTCAGCGAAATCGTTGCCGCCGTTTAACTTATTCCATACCAGCCAGCACTTTGTCGGCGGCAGGTGATAGTAGTTGCCGCCAAATATCACCTGGTATCGAGCCAGGGATCGCGCCAGGGAGATAGCCTCATCCGCTGTTTCATCGTCCCAGCCTAGATCGTCGTATTGATCAGCCACCGCTAGATTCGATCGGCCTTTGTTACCGCCCGCCTCACCTATACCATACGGCGGATCAGTGACCAGGGCATCGAATTTACCGATCTTTGGCAATAAATCGAGACAGTCGCCCAGGTACAAAGTAGCATCGCCGATAGTCTCACTGATCACCACAAACATCCTTTTTTGGTTCAGCACTGATTAGATGATAGGTCGCAAATCGCTTGTTATTTCTCACCGTCCACTCTGTGTGAATGGTGTGGCCTTGCATCCTTAAATCGTTGATTCGAGCAGCAAGTCGAAAACACTGATATTTGTTCAGGGCCTCGATTGCTGTGATCGAGGCTTTTTCAAGGTGATTAAAAATAGCATTTGTCTGGCTCATGGGCAGACCTCCTCAGCGATGCTTTTGTAGTCAGGCCAGTGACCAGCCAGAACCTGCTCGCAATAAAACTCTTGCTCTGCGACCTCATCCTCCATTTCCATCTTGCCCATCATGCCAGTCAGCAGTAAGACGATGAAAATCGAACCTCCAATAAATAGCTGTTTTGACGTCATTACCGATTCCCTCCTATCAGTTGGCGCAGCTGTCGGAAGCCATCGCGGTCCTCCAGCAGATGCTCCATAGTTGAATATTGCTTCTCCAGAATATAACGGGCCTTGAGTACCTCGATCACTAGGGCACGGATTTCTGATTGCGTGAGCACAAGATCAGGCTTCTCCAGGAACGCCTCCAGGACGATGTTAGAAGGTGCGCGACTCATTGCCGCGCCTCCCTGGCGATGAACTGCTTAACAGTCCCGCCAAACTGTGACGCCCGCTCATTGAAGTCAGCGACGTCATTGAGGAAAAGCTCCTCGGGTAAAATGCCAGCCTCCTGGGCTACATCGATGACGCGGAGCCACTCCTCGTCTGTGCAGCTGACTAAGGCGGAGCGACAGACTCGATTCATCACGTCCTTTTTGCTGGTGTCGATTTTGGTAACGCGGTTATTCATAACTTACCCTCCAGGTAATGGGCTACCCAAACAATGGGCCGCCCAGATAAAGGGCCGCTTATGCGGCGACCCCGTAAACGAGCTCCCATACCGCCTCACTCATGCCGAAGCAAGAATCCTTAACGGCTTCGATGTCGTCGCCAAACGAACCTTCGCGCATGATGATCTCATCGAAAAACGGGTAAGTCGTAACGTCATCGCGATCGAGAGCAACCACAAACTGGATATCCCAGCCACGAGTACCAGTGACCATATCCTTAACGTAGATTTCATATAAATTGAACATTAGTAAATTTCCTTTATCAGTGACTATGAATCTCAGTATAAGGATATCCTTACCACTGTCAACCTATTTGCTGACAGTTTGTCACTTTTGTCACTAGTTGTATGAAATCCACTGATGACCATCGGGGTCGGCCTCCCAGGCTCGATACTGCTCTCGGTAAAACTTGGCTATTTCCAGGCGCAGCTCTCGATTGGTTTTCATGATGGCATTGGCCTTTTCTCGCAGAATGTCCATGTGCCCAGGGCCATACACGTCCTCCAGGAAGTCCATAAACCGAGCAGGCGATTCGCCCATCTCGCGGTGATGATAGCGACACATGGTGATTGCGTTATCTAAGGACCATCGCACGGCCTTATTACGTCGGCCATACACATGACAGCAGTCCAAACCCTCTGTCTTGCCACAGACCATGCAGTGCTGATCCCTGGCTCTCACACACTTGCTGAACCAGTTATCAGCTGCGTCTCTCTTGATCGACATAATTCTCCTCCCGAAACCATCGCTCTCTAAGTATTGCTTTCACAGTGTTCGCACAATCGCAGACCCATCCATCCAGGAATCCCTGACTCCAAACGGGGATCATGATCTTGTAGCACTCAGTGCATCGAACCTCTGGGGGTTGTTCCATCGTCTATCACCTCAAAGTTCGGCTCCGCATTTAAAACAAGAAGCCACTCCATACCGAATTCGGTCGCATTTTGTGAGACCTTTATGCCATACGGAAACGCCTGGCAGATAACCAGACACGCCTCACTTGGAGAGTCTGGGTGTGGGATAACGCCAAAAATAGTCGATGCCAGGAGAAACATGATCGAATCATCCTCCAGGTGAGCCGCTAAGATCACAGGCGAGGCCTTACCGTCACGCGATGAACTTCCCCGTCACTCATATCATATGTGATGACCTTGGCGCCCCTGGCGCTGGTGTAGCCGTGAGACACGGCGTAATGGTCCCTCGCGCTGAGTGTGGGATGCTGCTCGATCGTGCAGCCTGAGTCCTCCAGTACCCGCTCATGATGCAGATGGCCCGTGTGCAGGTATGCGAAATCGCTTTGACCCCACAAAGGCCTAATCCTGGGCTCCGAGCAAAACAGCTTTTGCAGCTGCGCCATCTTCATCCTGTGGCCATGGTGCCAGCCGATCAGCGTCTTGCCGTGCAGGTACGCATAAAACGGCCAGTCATTGTCGATGACCTCGACCCTGGGCTCTGCGCTCCATCGGTGTTTAAGATACTTCCTGATCCAGACGCTTGAGCTAATATCATGATTACCCTCAGCCTGGACGATCACGATGTCCTCGAAGTGCTCGAGCATCATTTTGACGGCCTCATCCATCACCTGAATGGTGATGTCCACCAGCTTGGCGTATCGGTCGTCAGTACCGATCAGGACGTGCTTGCTCTGTGGCGTGACGGGCAAAATGCCGTCCCAGTGCAGCCAGTCGCCGAGCTGCGCCAGGATGCCTGTTTTGCTGTTTGGGCTGGCCTCGATCATGTCGTGGATCGCATTGAGGAAAGTATCCCTCGCGATCTTTGCGTCCCAGTTGCCGCCCTCTGACTCCTGGCTGGCTTTCATGCCCAGGTGGTAGTCGGTAATCGTTAGGACGCTGCAGAGGCGCTGATCGCTGGCCTCTGGCCTGGGCGTTGGCTCGAACGGCTCCACATTGTCACAAGCCTGCTCAATGCGCTCGATCATCATTTCGACACGCCGCTCGGCGTCTTGTTTGCTCTTCACCCACTGGCCTGTGGGCTTGCCCTCATCGTTGTAATACGTGGACACTCCTGACACCTGGAACCCGTCTGGAACCTGATGGACCATATCGTGATCAGGTGAATAACCCTGCTTGGCAGCGCGATCCTCAATGTTCTTTATTGTGCCTTTAACCGTCTCGCGGGTAATGCCTAGCTCTCGCCCGACCTCGGTCTTGTTCATCCCAGACTCGTAGAGCCTGATGATTTCCTTCTGCCTTTCCGTGTTGCAGTACCTGTGTAAATCACTCATTGATCCCCCTTGAGCTTCATGTATTCGGACTCAGCTGGGATCTTTAGCGTCTTGCCATGATCTGCAGCCCATGCCCATATTTGATCCAGGAAAACCATCATTTGACCTGGATCGAGCGCACTGCTCTCCCTAAGTTGACCAGGAATAACAGTGTTATGGATTACTCGATCCTCAACTCCGAGAAACTTATGTTTCATGAGGTCTTTCATTTCTTTCTCGTTGATCTCGTAACCCTTGGCGGTAAAGTGCTCCGCCAGCTCACGCACCCAAACATGAAAAAGTGAGTTTTGATCTAAAGAACGCTTGTTTCGGTATACCTTTGGCTCCCAGGTGACTGGGTAATTGAAGTCCCATTCCTTTTCGAGCCAGCGTTGGAAAAAGGCGACGCGCTCCTGAATCTGCCGCCTGTCTTTGATTAACCAGAATTGGCTCACGGGCGATTAAACTCGATAAATGGCGATCTGTGGCTTTCAGCCTTTTTGAATGTCAGGCCTTTGCCTTCCCACAGATTGATGTGACCCTCATATGGGCCATTTCTCTGCTTGGCCACGATCAACTTCAGATCAGGCTCCCCCATGATTAACTGCTCCTTTTCTGTGAGCTTATCGCCCATCGCTTGGAACTGTTTGACCTTTTGTCGCCTCTTATTATGCCAAATTATGAACAACAAGTGCGCTTGATCGACAATCGTGGCGCCTCCGCGTACATCGAAGCGCGTGGGAATGTACTCATCGCCTCCCGTTTGCGGCTTTCTGACGTGATGCACCATGCAGATATGCACATCCTTTGCCTCTGCGATTCCGAGTAGCTGATTCATGAAAAGCCGCTCCCTCTCGGTGTCGTCAGTCACTCCGCAGAATTGCAGGTTATCGATTAGGACGACTTTGACGCCCCTCTCGGCCATGGCAATGATGCAGCCTAAAACCTCCAGCGGTTCGACTCCACCAAGCGCCCTGTACCAATACACGCGATCAGACGCCCACTCAGAGAACTGCTGCGCGAACTTCAAGGGCGGCGCATCGGACGCTGCCGCTTGTTTGCACATCATGTAAGCCGTGTCGCTCATCTTCATCTCGAACGAAGCAATCCCGACCTTTACATCCTGCGCCAGGTGCGTGAGCACGAATGACGCGATCGTGCTTTTCTTGTGGCCGTTGATACCACACCACACGCTGACCTCGCCAGTGCGGAGCCTTACCTTGTCATGGGTGTCGATCCAGGGGAACGGATACCCGTGAGCCACTGGATCAGTCTGCACTCGATCAAAAAACGCCTTCTCGAAGTGGTCAATGCGGACGACATCAGCCGCCTCGCTCATTGCAAAAACCTCCTGCAGGTCTTTGTCGGTAAAGTCTTGCCTTCGGTTTATTATCATATTTCTAGCTCCCTGATACCCTCGTTTGATTCAAACTCATCCTCCCAGCGCCGTCCGTGAATCCACGTCGTGGCGTGAGGGATGTATCTCTGCTCAGTAGACCATGGATATACAGCCAGCGCCTCCATCGCTGCCTTGCGGTCTTTCGGACTCAACCGATCGAATGCAGTCTTGGCTTTTGCCTTGTTTGTCTTGCGGGGATAGCCCGCCCAGAACTCCTCGAACTCCTTATGGTTATTTATTGATGATTCATTGGTGGTTAGAGAGGTAATTTTACTCCTATCAATAGGTGTCATTTTACTCCTATCCATAGGTGTCATTTTACTCCTATCCATGGGTGTAATATTGACCCTATAAATCGTCGATTGTGAATAGCGTCTGTGACGTGTGATCAGCTCCAGCTCCTCGAGCACCTTCAGCGTCGATATCAAGGTCTTACGACTAGCGCACGACCGTCGGCAAATATCGTCGTATGAGGGATAACAGAATCCATCCTCGTCAGCTCTGTCAGCCAGGGAAATAAGGATGGCCTTCTGTGTTGCTGTGATGTCTGTCACCACGTTAAGCGCCCAGTTGATGGCCGCAATACTCAAGTCAGAGCCTCGAGCATCTCGTCGACAAAGCCGTTACGTTTGCCGCCACGAATGAGTGCCTCCCGGTATCGCTGCTTGTCGGTCTTAGATACTCGAGTGCCCTGCTCGACGTGAGCCTCGTAAATCTCGACCACATAGTCATCCAGCTCATCCCGTTTCGGGCGTTTGATTGCTGGATAATGTTCGTCAGTTGGTGGGAATAAGTCGCTCAGCTCTAAGCCAACCGCCTGGACTACATCCACAGCCCCGCATCCTGCGTAACAGTGGATAAGAATGCGCCCGTCCTGCCCCTCAGCGATGCGTAATGATGGTGACTTGTCCTCGTGTGCTGGACATTGCGCCATATAGCTCCCCTTGCCGCTTTTGCGATAAGATGGGAGACGATCTAGGAAATCCCTTAGATCCATAGTGTGTTACCTCCTGGCGATACCCTCGCCAACCCCTAGGGGCCCCGATCGGGCCCCGTTTTTTTCATCTGCTGGCTTTCTCGAATTCTTCTATTGAGACCCCCAGCGCCTCACATATACGGGCAGCCGTCGCAAACAGCATCGAATCCCCGCATCTCCATTTATGCACCGCTTGCCGCGAAACGCCAAGGGAGCGAGCGAGATCAGAGCTGCTCATTCCCCTGTCGTCCTGTAGCGTCGTCAGTGCCCGACCTGTATCAAAGATCGGCTTACTACTAATCAAAACGGCATATCCTCATCAAGTGATGAATCGCCTGGGCGTGGACCACCAGGGCCCTCT
>Ga0187217_1000080_pt1 | contig 33834 bp, 29 predicted proteins | sample 15SPOviralmetaG_FD_130165 | JGI IMG/M metagenome (GOLD analysis project Ga0187217, IMG submission 130165) | Marine viral communities from the oligotrophic San Pedro Time Series (SPOT) site, San Pedro Channel, CA, USA - 15 SPOT_SRF_2010-09-15... | ecosystem: Environmental > Aquatic > Marine >... | reverse complement strand
TTTTGACTACTCATCATTACCTAAAGGACGAGTCTAAAGATTTTAAATCTGGGTTCAATTACGGACTATTCAAACAAACAGACTGGGACTGTCCTCTCAATATAGGTGGATGTTATGGAGCATGTATCTTTACAGGAATTCCTGTTCCAGAAATTGCTGTAGGTGCATTTGGGTTAAAACGTGATGAACAGGAAGGGATTTACGAATTGTCGCGACTTTGTATCCATCCTGACGTACAAAAAACCGAATATAACATAACATCTTGGTTCGTAAGTAAATGTATCAGGAGGTTTAGAAAAGATGCCAACGTTCGTGCTATTATTAGCTACGCTGACAGTTCTCGCCATAACGGAATTATATACCGTGCTTGCAATTTCACTTATCATGGCCTGACGGATCCTAAAAAGGATTTCTATTATGCTGATGGCACAAAACATTCCAGAGGTACTGTGAAGGGGAAAGCAGGAATCTGGAAAAATAGACCCCGTAAGCATAGATATGTCATGACATTTGACAAAAGTTTAAGTGTATTGTGGCCAGAAGAAAAGTATGCTATAATTTAAATCCGTGTGAAGGAAGAGCACTTATGTGCTAGTCAGCATCCAGGCAACTGGGTGCTTTTTTAATGGATAAATAAGATATAATAGGAACTAAACGTTAATACAATGGGTCTTTCTAGATTAGATAATTTCTTAAAGAATGCGCGTGGTAATATTCTTTATGTAAACCCTAACGATTTGGATGCGACTGATTCGATTGAGAATCAGGGTAATTCAATGGCAAAACCCTTTAAGACAATTCAAAGGGCACTTGTCGAGGCATCTAGATTTTCTTATCAGAAGGGTAAAGATAATGATAGGTTTGATAAAACAACCATCTTACTTTTTCCAGGTGAGCATCTTGTAGATAACCGTCCTGGTTGGATTCCTAATGGAGCAGGAACTTTCCGTCTTAGAAACGGAACACAATCTAGCGAACTTACTGAGTTCAATCTAACCAGTAACTTTGACATCACAAAACCAGAGAATGACCTTTATAAGTTGAACTCTGTTCATGGTGGTGTTATTCTGCCCCGTGGTACCTCCATTGTTGGTCTAGATCTCCGTAAGACTAAGATCCGCCCAACATATGTTCCTAATCCAGAAAATAGCAATATTGAGACCGCTGCTGTTTTCCGTGTAACTGGTGCTTGCTACTTGTGGCAGTTCACCATGTTTGATGCTGATCCTAATAGCAGAGTATATAAGGACTATACTCTCAATCAGTTTGTTCCCAACTTCTCTCACCACAAACTCACAGCATTTGAGTATGCTGATGGTGTGAATAACGTTGAGATTGATGATGCGTTTATTCCTGCTTCTGTAGGTACATTTGATCGTACAGATCTTGATATGTACTATGAGAAGATTGGTATTGCTTACGGACCTTCTTCTGGCAGAGAAATTACTCCTGATTATCCAGATCCTAATGTAGATATTTCTCCAAAAGTTGATGAATTCCGTATCGTTGGACCAACTGCTGGTTCTGCTGGTATTACCAGTATTCGTGCTGGGGACGGAGTACTTTCTACTACAGATATTACTGTCACAGTTGACGCACCAATTCCTGGATTAGATGTAGATACTGCGATTACAGTTCAGGGTATTTCTGCAGACGGATATAATGGCGACTTTGTTGTTGAGGAAATTATTTCTCCAACAGAATTTACTTATAATGTATCTGCTTCTCCCTCAGATCCACTTCCACCAACTGCAAGTACAATTTCTGGTACTGTAAATCTGCAGATTAATACTGTCAATTCTTCTTCTCCATACATCTTTAACGTCAGTTTGAGATCTGTTTGGGGTATGTGTGGTATGCTTTGCGATGGCGCAAAAGCATCTGGATTCCGATCAATGGTTGTGGCTCAGTTCACAGGCATCAGTTTGCAGAAAGATGATAATGCATTCCTGATCTATGACAGAACCACAGGTACATATAAAACCAATGACGCAAGTGGTCAAGGACCACTAAGTTCTAACTCTGATGCTGTATTCAGACCTCAGTATAGAAACTATCATGTTAAGACCATTAATGATGGTTATATTCAGTGCGTTTCGATCTTTGCTATCGGTTACTTCGCACACTTTGATTCTGACACTGGTGGAGACCAGTCAATCAATAACTCCAACTCCAACTTTGGATCCAAGGCACTTCTAGTTAATGGATTTAAGCGACAAGCATTCCCTCAAGATGATGTTGGATATATTACACACATTGTTCCACCAAAACAACTTGATATTCGTAGAGAGCAAACAGTTGAATTTAATTCAATTGACACTGGAATTACAGTTGGTGCTGCAAATACAACAAGACTTTACATATACCAAGAAGACAACTCTTTAGTCCCACCAGATAGTGTAATTCAGGGATTCCGAGTTGGTGCTAAGTATGATGATGAACTTTTCTGCTTAGTTGCTAATCAAGGAACAACAGCAGAAAAATCTGCGACCATTGTTATGAATGGTATTTCTGGACCAACTTCGCTTGTTTCAAGAAAGCAATATAAAGTACAAAGGACTCTTGGAGGAACTCTTCCTAATAATATTGTCAATAGCACTATTACTTTAGATACTGACCATGATTTAATTGAGGGTGAGTCTGTTCGTATTATTTCTTATGATGGTGATATTCCTGACGGTATTATCTCTAACCAAGTATATTATGCAATTACTTCTGGATTATCCTCAAATCAAATTAGACTTGCTGAAACCTATGGCAAGGCACTAATTGGTAATAATATTTTCATCAATGGTAGAGGTGGTATTCTTACTATTGAGAGTAGAGTTAGTGATAAGGGTGCTGGAGATCCCGGACACCCAATTCAGTTTGATGATTCTCAAGAAAACTGGTATGTGACCACAAATAGTGGAAGTGATCTTTATAATTCAATTGTCTCTCTTGGAAGTTCTATTCTTGGAGATGCAACTTCAAGAACATACATGAAGAGACAGATTGATGATAGAAATATTCTTGATACAATCTATCGTGTTCGTTATGTTATTCCTTCAACCTCTGGTATTGCAACTGCAAGACCCCCTGTAGATGGATTTATCATTCAAGAGTCTTCTGATTCTATTGGTGCTACTGATTCTGAAGTTGCAAAAGAGTGGGCAACAGACAATATTACTGAACTTACAAACGAGTCTGATCTCCGTAACCAGCATATTATTGCTGGAGCAGTATGGGATAGCAATTTGGCAACATTTATTGCAGAGAGTCCTCATGAACTATCTATTGGATGTAGAGTCAAGGTTAATAATGTAACCAGTACAAATAATACTGCTGGAACGAATCTTCTTGGATTCAACAGAGAGATGGAAGTTATTGCAACTCCAGATCGTAAGACATTTGTAACACAAATCACATCCGATCCAGGAACTTTTACTAATAACACTTCTACAAGAACAACTGCACTACCAAACTTCTCTAGGTCTAAGTTTAGGCAAACCATTCAGGTTTATAGATCTCAGGAAGTTCAGCAGTATGTACCTGGAGCAAGAGATGGTGTTTATCACCTCTTGGTTATCAACAACTCTAACACTCCAGATTCTCCTGAATTTTCAGAATTCTCCTTCTCTCAACCAATCACCAATCTTTATCCTCAGAAGAATAAGGATAATCCAACTTCTGATGCAAGAGCATCTGCTTCTCACGCTCTTGATACTCCAATTGGTCAGGTTATTATTGATGACGCACAAAACAGTGTTACCAGAGAACCTCTAGGTAAAGCACTTCCTGACTTTGGTATTGGTATTGGAATTACTAATATTACTTCCGCTCTTACTGGAACAGCACATACAATATACACTACCCAGGATCATGGATTTAATTCTGCTACAAAAATTGCGGTTCAATCCGGTGGTGCTGGATATGGATTTGGAAGTGGTGGTAACGAAACTCTTTATAATGCACAATTAATTGCTGCTGGTGTCAATACCACAGGACATTATGCAACAGCAAAGATTGAAGTCAATTCTGCTGGTGCAATCCAAAATGCATATATCATGGACGGTGGTTCTGCATATCAGGTCGGTGATGTCTTAGAAGTTGTCGGTGTATCTACTCAATTAGGATTTATTCCTGGAAACGTAAGAGTTGAACAAATCAATGACAATATTAATGACTGCCTAACTGTTTATGGTGTCGTTCCTGATACCTTAGAGTCATATAACAGTGTTTCCTATCGTATTTCTGGAATTACTGGAGGTAATACTAAAGAAATTACTGTAGAATCTTCTGCTCCTGTTGTTGCAGCACAAGCAGGTGCTGGTCTTGCTGGTCTTGGGGTAACTCTAACTCAATATGCGAATGCTATTCCTGCAGGCAAGGCATTATCTATTACGGGATTCCATTATGACAATACAACTGGTATTGCAACTGTTACTACATTAGAATCAACAGGATTTAGTATTGGTAACAACTTTATTATTTCTGGCGCAGATTCTGAGTTTTATAATGGTGAGCATGATGTATCAAAAATTAAAGCACTCAATTCTTTTGAATATTATGCGGGTGTTGGCACTCACATTCCTGCAACAACAGGAACTAAGACAATATTCATCAAAGCATTTACTGCTCAGGGTGGAGATGTAACAAGAGAGAATGAAAATATCTCTGGAAGACTTGTCACAGAATATGCTGGCATCACTACTTCCATCTCTGCTGCTGTCACTACACCAACCGCAAATACTATCAGTATTGATAATGCTGATAATCTTGGATTACAAATTGGTGATTATTTGAGAATTGGTGATGAAATTCTTCGTGTCAGCAAATCAGTCAATTCAAACACTGTTAATGTACTAAGAGGTATTCTTGGATCAGATTCTATACCACATAATATTGGATCTGTTGTTAAGAGAATTGATGTTCAACCAATTGAATTGAGAAGAAACTCAATCATTCGTGCTTCTGGTCATACATTTGAATATCTTGGTTATGGTCCTGGTAACTACTCTACTGCTTTCCCAAGCAGACAGGATAGAGCACTTACTGATCAGGAACTTCTACTTTCCAACGCAACCAAGAGTGATGGTGGTATTGCCGTCTTCACTGGAATGGACGACAAAGGTTCATTCTACATTGGTAATAAGAAGGTTAATTCCTCTACTGGTAGTGAGCAGGTTTATGACACTCCAATCCCAACTGTAACTGGTGAAGATATTCTAACTGGTATTAGTATTGGTTTTGATGCTCTCAGTCCTCTTGAGATCTCTGTTTCCAGATCCCTTCGTGTTGAGGGTGGAACAGATAGAAACCTAATCTCTGAATTTGACGGACCAGTCAAGTTTAACAAGAAGGTTACTTCAAGTGATGATATTGAAGCAAATAATCTCTTCGTTCAGGGAACAGAGAACGTTTCGAGAAAGATTTCAATCTCTGCAAACAAACCAACTCTTGCAGGAAACCCTGGAGACATTATCTTCAACTCCAGTCCTGCTAGAGGATCTAACATTGGATGGATCTATACTAGTGAGAATGAATGGTACGAAGCAGGTAATGTTGGTATTTCTACAGATACCAATAGCATTATTATTGACAGTATTGGTATTGGAACGGACTTCCCACAGAAAAATCTTCATGTTGTAGGAGATTCTCTCTTCCAAGGAAATGTTGAGGTTCAGGGTAGTGTCAGTGCTGCTGACTCTATCACTGCTGGTTTCTTCTATGGTGATGCTTCAAACCTAACAAATCTTCCAACTGATAGTCTATGGAAACTAACTCCAACTGGTCTTGGCGTTAGAGATGGAATTTATCCGCAACAGGATTATGCTGTTGGTATTGGAACATTTAAGGCAGATGCAACACTTGAACTCAATGGTGGATATGGAGTAGGTAATGTTGATTTAATTGTTAATAACAATGCAATCTTCAGAGGAAATACTACACAGGAAGGAAATCTAACAGTTCAGGGTAACTTTATTTCCACTTCAATTACAATCAATGCTCCTAGCAGCAATATCAACACAGGTGTTATTACTGCAACAACAGGTGAGTTTGATATTCTCAAGGTTGGTATTAACACTGGAGAGGCAATTACTACTGATAGTTCTGATAATGTTGGTATTGGTTCTCTTACACCAAGAGCAAAACTAGACGTTGAAGGTTCTTCCAGGTTCAAGTCTTACTTTGAAGATACCATTACTGCTACAATTGTTGGTGGCGTTCTTAACATTGACCTATCTAAGGGGCAAAGTTTTGAAGTCCTTGTGACTGAAAATATCAATATAATTAACCTCTTAAATAGACCAGATGGTGCCACGGCATTTACCTTGAAGATGACGCAAGATGGAACTGGTGGTAGAACTGTTGAATTTAATAACTTCACAAGTGGTTCTAACCCGACCACAATCAAGTGGTCTGCTGGTGGATTAGTACCGCAACTAACAGCAACCATAAATGCAACCGACATCTATTCGTTTATTACATTTGCTGGCGGAACTTCAGACATCTACGGAGTTGTTGGAGGACAAAACTTCTCATGAACGGTATTTCAATCTTTCGTCATTTACCAACAGGTTATCAACTTGAGCGATCAAGAGTTGAATTTTCCCAGCAACCGACAAATCAAAGTGCTTGTCTAAACACTGGGATTGCAACTTTTGTTGGTGTTGCTAGTGTAGTTCCAGATACAAATCAAACAGGAACCTTCTCTTACAAATGGTATAGGGAGGTTCTTGATGCATATGCACCTATCACTGATGGTACATTTAATGGTATAACTCTTACTGGAGCAGACACTAACATTCTTTCAGTAACTGGTATTACTACAGATCAATCTGCTAGATTGAATTATAAATTACAAGCAACCTTTACACCGTCTGGCACAACTGTAAGTCCTTACGATAATCCTAAGTTCTCTGATGTAGCAACTCTAGATATTTTCCCAGATATTTACATCGCAGAACAACCAGAAGACACGACAAGTATTCTAGGTGAAGCATCTACATTTACTGTTGTTGCTGCACAATCGAACCCTGCTAGCACCACTGGAACATTCAGTTATCAGTGGAGACTTGATGGTTCTAACTTGACTGATGGCACTGTTGGTAGTCTAACTGTATCTGGAGCAACAACTGATACTTTAAATCTCACTTCTTCTACCATTACAAGTGGAACTGTAGATTGTATTGTTTCTCATTCAAGTGCATGTAATTCTCCTCTCACTTCAAACACCGCGACATTTGGTGTTGTTGATCCAAATACAATTGAAAGATCGATACTTAAATGGGAAGTTGTTAGAGATGATCAGGCAGAACTGCTTGAGAGTGGAGAGCAAAATATCTTTAACAATTCACTAGACTTTAATTCTTCTACAGAGAACTACAGACAGACTATTGTATTGTATGCACCAGAGAAAGATATAGAAGTATATCTAACAATGGAAGGTGCTGCAGGTGCTGGATATGGTGGAATTTTCCGTGGCGGCACTGGCGGTAGGTCTATCTTTGGACTCACACTCAAGAGAAATACTGAATATGTATTGAGACTTGGTCCTACACTTGAACCATTTGGTGGTAGAGGAGGTGGAGGTGGTGCTGCATTCTTCTATGAAAAAGGACAACTTCTTGCTGTCGTCGGTGGTGGTGGAGGAGCAGGAAATGGTAATGATGGTGGAAATGGTGGCGGAATTGGTCTTGCTGGTGCCTCTGGTTCTAATGGAGCAGGTGGATCTCTAGTTTCTGATGGCAATTTGAGTGTTATTGGAAATTCTCAGTTTGGTACGAATGGTGGTAGAGTTGAATCTTGTACTAATGGAGATTTCTACCAATCTGAAGGTATTTCTCCTTGCGTAGATGTTGGATTAGTACAATTCAGATCTTCTGATGGAACTATAACTCCAGATACTGCTACAATTCAAAGAGGATATAAAGCAGGTGGAACTACGAATAGAAATAATGGCGGCAATAGTGCTTCTGTAATTGGTGCTACATTCGTTGGTGGTGGAGGATCTGGTACCACTGGAGGAAATGCTACAAGTATTGATACAGGATCTGGTGGTGGTGGATCGGGTTATACAAATGGAACTGTTACTGTATATCAAACAAGACTTGGAGGGAATACTACCCAATTCTCTAGAGTTACTATTTCCTTACCTTTCACGGTAGTATAAATAATAAAAACATATATTGGGGGGAGAGTGAACCCTAATGGCAGTAGAAAAGAACTTTGTAGTCAAGAATGGCTTAGAAGTAAATACTAATTTATTTCTAGTCAATCAAGAAACACAAACAGTAGGTGTCAAAACATACGTTCCAAAGTATGATTTTGAAGTGGCTGGCGGCATTGGAGCAACGGATCTTTATGTAGGATCTGCTGCGACTGTTGCTAGCGAATTTTATGTTGGAACAGGAACAACCGACTCATTATTTGCAAGCATTAATTCATCAGGAATTTCTTCTGTTGGTATTAATACATCTTCGCCTGCATATGTATTAGATGTCCATGGTCCCGTATCCACTGGACAGACAGCGTTGTTTGTTCATGGTGATACTTATATTACTGGAACATTAAATGTTGGTGGTGCTTCTTCGGAAGGTACTGATATTATCGTTGATGGTAATCTTGAGATCATTGGTATCTCTACCTTTGAAAATCATGTTAATATCAATAATACCTTAAATGTTGTTGGTCCATCTACTTTTATAGGTGTTACATCCTTTATGGATAACATCTATGTAGATGGTGACATCATATTTTCAGGTGATTTGCTTGGTGATGGTTCTGCTTTAAGTGGAATTGTTACTCAAATTATTCCTGGAAGTGGTATTAATATCACCCCCGCAAGTGGAACAGGAGTTGTTCAAGTCAGTGCAAGTACAACTAACTTTGTTGGTAACATTGGTGTTAGTTCTGCAGACACCTTTATTGGTGTTGGAGTTACTAATCTAAACTTCGAATCTTCTAGTGGAGAAGGGGTAGAAGTTTCTTCCGTTGTTGGTGGAATGTCAACCGTTACTATTACTCCAGGTATTTCTATTGGCCTGGCAATTGCTCTTGGTGGCAAGTAAACTTATTCAATAAATACTAATACGATAGGACAAACAAATGCCAGAGATTTTTAAGAATTCTGTTACTAGGAGAGCGGGAGACGCAACTTCCAACACTGCAGCTTCTATTGGTGCTAATGCTACATCTATTACAGCATTAACTACAACTACTGGAGTATCAGTTGGTGATTTAGTTGATAATCAGTTCTTCCTAAACGGAACAAAGGTCACTACAGTCAATGCAACCGATGTTGACGTAGATACTGCATCAACTAACGATACTGCAACAATTAACCAACAGGTTAGTTTTCTTGGAGCATCAATACTCTTTACTGCAACTGTAAAGACAATTCTAATTGGTGGAACTTTTACGAATAACACCAGAAACCAGGTTAGACTTTCTTTAGAACTTACAGATACAAGTGCAGCAACTACCTCTCAATTAATTGGTCGTGTTCCTGTTCCCGTAGGAAGTTCATTTGTTCTTAATGATTCGGGTAAAACTGTTTTAGAACCTGGTGATAGACTTACTTTATTCTGCTCAGAAACTAGTGGAATTGACGTTGCTCTTTCTATTCTTGAGGGAGTTAACTAATGGCAGAAAATGGATATATTGGAAGACAACCGAATGATTCTTCCACAGTAATCGCACGTCAACAGTATGCTCCAACTGGAGTTACAACAGTTTTTGCATTTGCTGCAGGATACGACACTGGATATGTTGATGCTTATTTAAATGGTGTTCGCCTCGCTGAAGGTAGAGACTTTAGTGCTGGTGATGGCAATAATGTTTATGTCATTGAACCAGTTGCCTCTGGGGATGTTCTTGAGGTAGTTGCCTATAAGGCATTTAATCCAGAAGCATCTGTTACTTATACTTCTTCATATACAGGCGACAAGATTGGAATTCAATCTGCAGGAGTTTTTGTTGGTGCGGCATCTACACTAAACTTTATTGGAACAGGTAATACTTTTGCTGTTAATGGTGATACAATTGATGTAAGTATTGCTGGTGGTGGCGGCAGCGGTGCCCTTGGAGAGAGACTTTCAGATAATGAAGACAGTCCTAAGTATAAAATTTATAAACAGAAGAGAGAACTTCTAGTTGATGAGACTATTGATATCGATAGTCTTGAAGTTGGTTCAGATTATGATGGAATTGTGTATATTGCAGAAACAGATGTTAGAGTTGCTGCAGGAAGCACGATGACTATCGGTGTTGGAGTTACCTTCAAAGGAAACATTCTCGGAATTTTCACCTAATTTACTACCATTTTATAAATATAACAAAGAGGTAAAAAAGACCCATGTCACAATTAAGAGTAGATGAGATTGTTTCAGAAAATGGTAGTGGTGCTCCTTTATTTCCAGAGGGTGCAACTGTAACTGGCGTTTTAACAGCAACAAGTTTTAGCGGTGATGGATCACAACTAACTGGTATTGATTTAAATTATTCTCCTGTTGCTGGTGTTGCAACATATGCAGATAATGCTGGTATTGCTACATATGCAACTACTGCAGGAACTGCAATCGAGGCAGAAGGATTAACTGGTGATCCTAATATTACAGTTGGTAATATTAACGCGCAGAATGGCACATTTACTGGAAATATTATTGCCGTTGATGGAGACTTCTCTGGTAATATTTCTGTTGCAGGAACGATTAACTATCAAGACGTAACTGACATTAATGCTGTTGGCATTATTACTGCCGAGCAAGGTATTAATGTTGTTGCTGGTGGTATTCAAGTTGGTGGAGGCATTAGTGTTACTAGTGGCACAATCGATGGACAACTTGGCAAATACTCTGAAACAGTAAATGCTTTGGGTAATCTTGGTGCAACTCCAACCATCGACTATAGACTTGGTAGTTACGTTACTGCTACACTAGATCAGACATGTGCATTTAGTTTCACACCTGCTCCACCTTCTGGTGCCGTTTATGCTTTTGGACTACAATTGACTAATGGTACTGGTGGTCCTTTCTCAATCACATGGCCTGGATCAGTAAAATGGCCTGGTGGAACCACTACTCCAAGAACCACAACGGATGGTAGAACGGATATGTATTCCTTCATCACTACTGATGGTGGAACTACTTGGTTTGCTTCAATCTCACAATTCGATTATAATTAATTCTAGCGACTCTTTGTTATGATTTCTGCAAAATATAACCAGTTCATTGGGATGTACGATAACGTATTCCCAGAATATTATTGCCAACATATCATTAGTGAATTTGAAAGGTTGAATTCAACTGGATTTTGTGGTAATAGACAGAGTACTGAAGGTACCCCAAAAAATAAGAAGCATGATGAATTCTGTTTCTTAAATATGAGAAATCATTCGCTCTCCCCATTTCAAGAAAAAAATGCGGAGCGAATGTTCTTAAATGGTTTGCAAACTTGTTTTGAAGATTATATCGCAGAGTATGATGTTTTAGGTGAGTTTGCATTGAGATGTAGCAGCATCAAGATACAAAAAACTTGTCCTGGCGGTGGGTATCACATCTGGCACTCTGAACAAGGAAACAACGAATCTGCTAATAGAGGGTTAGTATATTCATTGTATCTAAATACATTAGAAGACGACTGTGCTGGAGAGACGGAATTTTTATATCAAAAATTGAGAATTCCTCCCAAAGAAAATTCTATGATTATTTGGCCAGCAGCATTTACTCATGTACATCGTGGCAACGTTGTTCATGGTGAGAAACCAAAATATATTATTACCGGTTGGTTTTATTACGAATAAAGAGGATCTACTAAAATGCCAATTAGAAGAATTATCGGACAATCTGGAGCTCCAGGGGGATCAACAACCTTTAATGCTCCTGGAACTTGGACATCACCTACCAGAGCTCTTGCAGTTACTGTTACTGGAAGAGGTGGAACAGGACAATCTGGACAAAATGGTGCCGGTGGTGCTGCAGGATATGGAAATCCTGGACAAAATGGTTCTGCTAATCAAGGCCTCCCTGGCGGTGGCGGCGGTGGCGGAGGCGGCGGTGGTGGTGGATCGGGTGCCCCAGGTGGTGGACCTAGTCCATACGCCGGATTTACTTATACAGGAGAAGTAGGACAGTACGGATATGGTCCTAATGGTCCTCAAGGCGGTGGTTATGGTGGAGGCGGTGGTCCTGCTGGAACACCAGGTGCCGGTAATAATGGTGGAACAGGGCAATCTGGAGGCACTGGTCCTGGTGGTGGTACTGGAAGCAGTAATCCTGCTCAAAATGGAAATTTAGTCTCTGCTGGTAACGGTAATACTGGTAGTGATGGAGGAGACGGTCAACCAAGTACTGCTTTAAGTGTTGTATTTCCTGGCGGAGCAGGTGGTAATGCTGGACAAGCAGGACAAGCAGGACAAGGTGGAGTAGCAGGCCAAGCAGGAAACCCTGGAAACCCTGGCAATGGTGGGGGCGGCGGCAACGGCGGCGGTGGTGGTCCTGGTGGATATGGTGCTTATTCTGGAGGTAATGGACGACCTGGATCAAATTCTTTTGGTAATTATGGTGGTAGCGGTAATCCATCAGCTCCATGGTTTGAAACACCAAGTAACCCAAGAACGCAAGGCCAAGGTGGAAATTCTGGCAACCCAGGTGCTCCTTATTCTGGAGATGGCGGCAATGGTGGTCGTGGTGGATATGCTGGTGCTCGTGGCGGTTCTGGTGGCAGAGGCGGTTCTGGTGGTTACATGGGAGCACCTGATCCAGGTGGATTGTCTGGTGGAGGCGGCGGCGGTGGTGGCGCTGGTGGCGGTGCTGGCGGTCGTGGAGGACTTTCAACTCCTGGAAGTGGTGCAAATCCTGGAAATCCTGGATCTACTGGTACTCCTGGAAGCGGCGCTCAGAGTGGAGACCCAGGAAATTCTGGATCAACATATCCAGTAGTTGTTACTGCTGGAACAAGTTATCCAGTCCAAGTTGGTCCTGGAGGATTCGTAACTATCTCCTGGAATGCTCAATAAATATATTTAAATTATTATTATTTTAGTATGGCTAAAGAAAAGAAATCGAAAATGAGACAAGAGATTGATAATCTCTGTGAAGAAAATGAACTCTACTCCATGAAGCAGAGCAGGAATAGAGCAAGATCTGTTACTGTTGGTACTGCTTTTGGTGGAGTAGTTGAAATTAATATGAGATCAGATGGTGCGTCAGTTTATGCTCAGCTGCAACCTATTGAAGCAATTGAACTCATTGAACAAATTGCTGCTGGAGTTGGAGTTGAAATTGCAATGCGACCCAAGCAAAACTTTGCTACTTGGAGAGGTTGGAATATTGAATCAGGAGATGAAAGATTCCTAGAATGGAAAGGTGCTGCTCCTTGGCAAATTAATTATGCTAAAGAAGTGGAGCGGATAGCAATAGCAGAAGCAAAGGAAGAAGAACCTAAAGCAGTACTAGAACCTGCAGAAGAAGAAAAACCTGCAAAGAAACCTAGAAGAACAAGAAAGAAAGTAAAAGAAACTGGAGATGAATGAACTTTATGTTCTAGTTGATTTGAAAGAAAATATGATAATCTCTCCAATCATGGAACTGCCATTGAATTTTGGTAACATAAGTGGAGTAAAATTTCTCTCTGACGAAAAACTAGCAGACTTAACTTGGGCGGGAGAGAAAAATCTTGGTTGGAGAAAAGTTACTGATCCAACATTAGAATCAGTAACTGTTCCTGATGACTGGTTATCTTTTCAAATAGCAAATCTTAAGCAATTGATCTCTGATGCGAGAGAAGAAAAAGAAAATGAGATTTTGACATTCGGGTCAAAAAAAGTTAGAATGAATGAAAGAGTGAAGAGTTCGCTGACCTTTAAGTTGGTGGGTTCTTTTAATGATACAGACACTCTTATTTGGAAGTTTATGAATGGAACTTTTGAGATTACATATGCTGAACTCAAAAAACTTTATACTTTTATAGACACCTATACTCAGGAGTGTTTTAATATTGAGCATGAATTCTCAACTATTCTGGATACAATCGAAGACAAAAATATCCTACTTAATGTCAATTTAAATCTTAACTGGCCATCAACATATTATGAAAAAGTTTCCCGTAACAATAGTAGATAATTTTTACGAAAATCCAGAACTTATCCGTGAATGGGCGTTATCTCTAGAATATTCTAGAGATCCCAGTGGTAGATGGCCTGGAGAAAGAACTGTTCCTCTTCATAATATAAACGAAAAGTTCTTCCATACATTTGCTAGAAAAGTTTTTGGTCTATTTGTTGATTTTGAATCTGAAAAAGTTAAGTACAGTATTGAGACAGAATTTCAGCGTATTACAAATTATTCCGACGATCCTAATAGTGCATTTAACCATGGATGGATACATCAAGACAATGATGTAGTTTTTGCTGGTGTAATTTATTTGAATCCAAATCCAACAGGACATGGCGGAACAAATATTTACAGACCTTATGAAGAAACTGGTAGATACCTCCAAGACTTAAAGTTTAAATTATATTCAGGAGAAGATGTTGATGAGTCTGAATATACAAAACAAATACTAGCAAACAATACTAAGTTTGAGAAAACTGTCGCTATTAAGAATGTTTTTAATAGAATGATCTTGTTTGAGGGTGGTGTGGATCATGGAGTACCTTCCTTTTATTCTAAATCAGACGAACCACGACTCACTCAAGTATTTTTTGTTCATCAAGCAGATTGTAAATATCCAATCGTAAGATCAAAAGTTTTATGAGTAAAAGATATTATTTTATCAGTGGTCTTCATCGATCTGGTTCTACATTATTATCTGCAATATTAAATCAAAATCCAAAATTTCATTCTGGACCTATGAGTCCAGTTCTTCCAATAATGGAAGAGACTGAATTAATGTTAATGAATAATGAATTTTACATATCTTCTCCCAAACCACAACAAGCACACAAACTCATTTCTTCTATAATTGAAAATTATCATAGCGATGTTCAAACAGAAGTTGTGTTTGATAAAGCCAGAATGTGGCCTGAATATATTCACTACATTGAAGGGTATATTAAGCAAAGAGCAAAAATCATATGCCCAGTAAGAAATATTGATGAGATATTAGTTTCTTTCTTAAAAGTTATTCGTAACAATAAGGATAATGAAAACTTTAATCGAATAGATAAATCTGTAATCAATAGAGACGTTCCTCTAAATGATTATAATAGATGTAAATTTATGCTCGATCCAGAATGGCACATCCAAGCATCTATTGATGCAATGTATAATGCTGTGAGTAATAATTTGGGTGATAGATTATTACTGGTTGAATATAGAGACATGGTTCTTAATCCTGAACCAACGTTCAATCGTATCTACAATTTTTTGGGCGAAGATTATTACGAGCATGATTTTAAAACAATCAAGAGTAAAAATGAAGTAAAGGACGTAGAGTTTTACAGTCTAAAAGGATTGCATGATGTCAGGGAAAGTTTACAAATAACTTCAGATAACCCCGAAGATTATCTAACAGAAGATATCATTAATGAATGTAGAAAGTTGGAGTTTTGGAGATGAGAAATCTTTTCGTTCATGTTCCTAAAACAGCAGGACAATCAATACTCTCAGTAATAGATGATCCTTGGAATCGTGTTGTTTATCAGAAACATGATCCTTTTTTTGTGTTGCAAAGAAATAATGAAATCGATGCAGAAGTTTTTACTTTTGCTGTAGTTAGAAATCCTTTTAGGAGAGCATACAGTTACTTCAATCACTTTTGTAGAGTCAATCAAGTCTCATGTAGTTTCAAAACCTTTCTCAATATTATAAAGAATGGAGAAAACTATCCAAGAACTAGAATGATGGTATATACTCAGTCATTCTTTTGTTTGGATAATGAAGGAGACATATCCTTAAGCAAAATATATAAGCACGAAAATATACATCAACTAGAAGAAGATCTGAATGTTTCTCTACCTCATTTAAATAGAGGGCAGTATAGTGAAGAGGAGTATTTTGAAAACTATACGGAAGAGAATAAAAGTTTTGTGAGAGACTATTATGCCTCAGATTTTTGTAACTTTAAATATTGTCTTGATTTTGTATGAATAAACCTGAGTATATAAAATATTTGTCACTGATAGACTCTAGTAAGTACAGTGAATATATCAAACATATTAGTTTTGGTTATAATACTGACTACAATAGAGAAGAGTATTTTCATAAGTGTAAAACTTTTTTCTTAATTGAAAGGTTTGATATAAAGGATTATGATCTCTGCAAGAAATTCTTTGATATCTCAAAAGACTTGATGAAAGTTTTGAGTGATAAGTTTGGAGAAGGATCTATTTACAATATTCAATTCTCCCTTATGCCCCCACAAGCAGTCATTAAACCTCACTATGATACTGGACTGTTGTTCTCATTATCTCATAGAGTTCATTTGCCTATTTCAACAAACAGTCAATCTGTTTTTACTATTGGGGGGCAAGAGTTTAAATTTAAGGTAAATCAATTCGTAGAAATAAACAACAAAAAGGTACATTCTGTCATTAATGGGTCCAAAGATCAGGACAGAATTCATTTAATATTGGATTACCTACCTTCAAAGCATTCAGAATATTTGTAGGATCTCTGGCATAATAAATAATAAAAAAGAACTCTAGACTAATGAGTAGAGCAAGAAATTTGGCGGGGTTTGCTACAGCAATTTACCCCGTAGATAATTTAAATGTTGGTTTTATCACTTGTCGGGATATTAATATCACTGGCATTGCAACCTTTGGTGGTATTGATGTTGGTTCAGTAGGTTATGCTCACACAGCAGGCATTGCAACTTATGCAACAACAGCAGGTGTTGCTACAGTTGCTAATACTGCCACAACTGCAACCAATGCAGAAGGATTGACTGGAACTCCAGATATTACTGTTGGTAATATTATTGCTGTTGATGCAGACTTTAGCGGTGATGTTTCTATTGCAGGAACAATTACATATGAAGATGTAAGTGATATTAATGCTGTTGGTATTATTACGGCACAACAGGGCATTGATGTTACTGGTGGAAACATTGACATTTCATCTGGCGGTGTTAATGCTGCTGGTGTCATCACAGCAACCGAATATGATGGTTATCTATTCCTAGATACATCTCTCTTCTGATAAATAACTAAAATAAGAAAAAAGAAATGGCACTATCAAGAGCACAAATTAGTGATGTCACTGTAGTGGCAGCAGGAACTACGTCGGCAATTGCAACTGTTGCCGGTAACAATAAAGTATTTGTCAAGTCCATTATGGCACACAATGTCAGTGGAGTTACGACAACCACTGCACAAGTGTATGTTGTTCCTAATGGTGGTCAAGTAGAACAAGATACAAGAATGTTTAACGTCACAGTTGAACCTGATGAGACAATTTATATTGAACCTGCATATCCTATTGCAATTGATGCAACTGGAGATTCAATTCAAGTTGGCGCAGGTGCTGCAGGTAGTGTCAATTTCTTCGCAACTGGCGATCAGGAGGCTTGATAAATGTCATTCAAGTCTACAGTCTCAAGAAATGTAGGTAAAGAACTTACAGTTTGGGGTAGTAACAGTATCGGAGAATCAACTGGCGGTAGTACTGCTGCTGAATTTTCATTAACTGTTGAAATTACTCCAACCACAGTAGTTACAGACGGTGATGTTTCTGCTGTCCCCATTCCAAATGGAGGAACTGCTCCTTATACTAATGTAAGTTTCCAATGGCACGAAGCAGATGATGCCAATGGAACAAATCAATCTGATATTTCTGGTGCAACTACACAGTCTTTTTATCTTTCAACCACTTATAATGGTAGATTTATTGGATGCACAGTAACTGTAAGTGATGCTACTGGATCAACATTAACAGAGACAGTATATTCTACTGCTGCTGCACAAACTGCTACATCTATCACTACTCCATCCCTAATTGTACCTGAAGATGGTGCAGGATCAGGTACATTCACGCCACAAACATCGACATCAACTAATCTGACAACTGCTGATATTCCTGGTGGATATAATCTTGTCAATGTTGGAGGTTCTACAGATCGTTCATGGCCTGTTAATGCAGCTGTTAATGGATCAAATCCTGCCACCGTTGTATTTGTTGGCGGAAGAAATGATGGATCAAATCAATCTAATAATCAAAGAGTATTTTATACAACAGGATCTACTAGTCTTTCTGCTGCTTCTATCAGTGGATCTCAAGTAGCACCTATGGGTGCTGTTGCTTGTGACGGAAATAACTTTGTTATTGGTTCTGAAGAGTCTTTAAGTCAAACTAAATTTTGGTATTCAAGTAATGGTAGTAGTTGGTCTGCTAGCAGTGACTTACAAAATTATAGAACTTATGGTCTTGGTAGTGATGGAACAGCTTTTTATGCTTGCACATATACTGGGTCTCCTTCTTCTCATAAGAGTACAAATAATGGACAAAATTGGAGCACCAGTGGTGCTGTAGGACTAGGATTATATTTCTCTTGTGTAGCAGCAGGTAAAATGTATATAAATTATGATGGTAATAATAATAGCCTTTACTATGTTACTGGCGGTGGAAGCACAACCCAGGCAACCATGCCTGGTAGTTCAGGTCAAAAATGGACGGGTGCTGCATGTAATCCAGATGGACAGGTAGTTGTTGTTCATGGAGAATCTTCTGGAATTTGGAGATCCACAGATAGTGGTGTTACATTTACCAATATTTCAGGTACTAGTGGTTATGCATATGGTGTAAGCCGTGGTAACTCTATTTGTAATATCGGAACAGATATTTTTGTAACTGTTAGCGGATATGTATCTAAAGATGGGGGACAAACTTGGGTTCAGGGATCAGCAATTAATTCTGTTATAGGAACCACAGCATCTTTTGTTGTTGGTTCCTCCACTATGTTTAGTGGAGGCAACCCAGGAGCAATATGGGTAAGTGGACCAGACTACCAAGCATCTTCACCTAATCAAGGTAAAGCAGCATGGAGTTATACTGGTGAAGATCCACAGGCAACTGTAGATATGACACTACAGAATAATCAAGTATTTGATAATGCAACTGGTGATGCAACTACCAGAAGAACCTCCGACACATTTTTAGTTGGGACAAATGTTATCAACAGTGGCAACAATGGAACAGGAACAGTATCAGAAACCCCTACAGGGGTTACTCTAAAATTAAAAAATCGTACTGGAACTTGGACTACAGGAGATAGAGCAATTAGTACTGGTACTGTTCCTGTTCCTGGTCCATTTAGTAATGCAATTACATTTACTGGAAGTACGCCTGCTCTTAATAGAGGTGTTGTTAATACTTGGGGGGATGCAGAATTCCAAGTATCAACATCAAGTGGTGACTATAGTAGTGCAATGACAGATAGCATTGCAATTAGTGATGAAACTGTAAATCAAACATTGCCACCTACCAGTCAAAGTAATATCAGTATGAATACTGGTACTCAATATTATGCAAGAGTAAGATATTCGAGTACAGATCCTGCTCAGCAATCTGCATATTCCACAGAGAATGGTTTTATTACTAATAATTCACCAGCAAGTGATTTGCCATCAGGTTGGACAAATACCGATTTTGGCACTAACGCATTCTTTAAAAGTAATACCAGTTCTCCCCCATCATTCCCCACAAATTATGAGTTTCTAGTTGGTACAGTAAGCGATTTGCCACAGGGTAATGTTTATAGATTTATATCAGTTTGTGTTGCTAGAAATCAGAGTACTAATAATATTTACCATTATATTATTAGAAGTGTGGATGGAAGAAGTTGGGAATTTGAAGACATTACTCAATACATGGACTTTAGTGCCAATGCATTTGATCCACAAGAGTATTTGATATCTACTGGCAATGAGTGTTTTGTATGGAGAGAGGGGAATGAAGTTGCTATTTCCTATAACAGCCAACAAACTAAATTGGGTAGAGGAACTTACTTATATTCCAATGATTTGGGTCAAAATTGGAGTAACATTAAAATTGCTCTTGCAGATTGGAAAACTGCTGCCTACAACAACACCGAAGATCCGGATCTGATCGATTTCTCTAAAAGAGGTAGCGAATACTTTATTATTACAAGATATGGTGTGAGTAAGCATACTGGTTCACCAACGGCAAGTAATTGGCAGGCAGTTCAAGTATATCCCAAAGCACAATATATTAACGGATTCTCTAATGGTATTATTTGGAATTCTGATTATACTGTTGGATTTGCACGTCAGGGTAAAATCAGTGGCAGTACCTCCAACGAACCTTGTCTTTCTACAGATGGAGGACAAACCTGGTCTGTTCCATCAAATTGGAATGTGGGAAGTGTCATTAATGGACAGACTGTTACTAATTTAAGAGCTGCTATTTACCTTACCTCTGAAAATAGAGTCTTGGTACAAAACCAAGAATCGAGTGCCAAATCATGCATCTTTATGTTTACTATGGATGGTAATGGTAGTGGCATATCAGTAATTCAAAATTCTACAGCGCAGGCAGAGATCATGAATGGTTCCTTTGCTGCTAGAAATTCTGTTAATGGAAATATTGCATTTGTTGGATATGGTGAGCAAAGTGCTTCCACGTCTAAACTCCTACTAAATACTTCATTTACAGTAGGTAATCCAACTGGATGGGTCTATACTGAATTTGATTCTTCTAACAGAGGAGGTCAAGGTGCTTATAATAGTGTTGGTGAACTTGTTGTACATGGAGATGGTACCTGGAATTCTAATCCAGATCTCTAATAAATTATTAGTTGCTATCTGGGATACCATATAATATCAAACCCACATTCTCTGTGGGTTTTTTTATGAGATAAATAATAAAAAAGAACTCAAGAATAATGAGTAGAGCATCTAATTTAGCAGGATTTGTTTCTGCAATTTATCCTGAAGATAATCTAAGCGTTGGTTTTCTTACTGCCAGAAACTTAAATGTAACTGGCGTCACGACCTTTGGTGGCGTTATTGACATTCAAGGCGGTATAGCATATGCAGAAGTAGCAGGTATTGCAACCTATGCAACAACTGCTGGTATTGCAACCAATGCAACAAGTGCAACTTACGCAGCAACTGCTGGTATCGCAACTGTTGCAGAAGGACTAACTGGAACTCCAGACATCACAGTTGGTAATATTACTGCTGTTGATGGAACATTTGCTGGTGATGTTTCTATTGCAGGAACAGTTACCTACCAAGACGTAACTGACGTTAATGCCGTTGGTATTATTACGGCACAACAGGGTATTGACGTTACTGGTGGTGACATCAATATTACTGGTGGAGGCACAATTAATGGTCCGCTTGGAGATGTTACTGGAGTTAGTACAACTTTCGTATCTGCAATCGGAATTCAATCTGGTGGAGTTTCAATTGGTGTTGGCATCACCCAACTAAACTTTGTTGGAACTGGCAATACTTTTAAAGTCGATGGAACTACTATTGATATTAGTATTGAAGGTGGAGGAACTGGTGGAGGATCTACTGCTGGAACTGCTTCCACTGGTGCAGTATTTTCAAACCCCCAAGTAGTTACTGAAGATCTTGATCTAATCGAACCTTCTAGAAACTATGGGATGTGGGGACCTATTACTATCGATCCATCTGCAACCATTACGGTTGGTGCAGGAAATAGTTTCACAATCGTATAAGGAGGTATAGGAAATGTCTAAACTCAGAGTTAACGAAATTACAAATACACTTAATGATGGTCCTGTTTTCTTTCCATTTGGAGCAGAAGGCGATGGAAGCAAAATGACCTTAAGGCCTGGAATTGAAACTTTTAATCCTGCCCAATTAGCAACAGATGTTGCAGTGGATAGTGTGATTGAAATTGGTTTCAACCAGAATATGCAATTTTCTGGTGTTGGTACCATTTATATTCGTGAAGGATCTAGTTCTGGTAATATTTTTGAGGAGTTTGAGTGTGGTGTTGCTGTTGGTGCTAGTATCACTAGCAATCTACTCACCATCACCCCAACAACTGATTTTGTTGTAGATACAATCTATTATGTATCTCTACCATCAGCAGGTATTGCCAATACTTTAGGTGCTACTATTCAACCACTCGATAATTATCAATTCCAAACTGTTACTTCTACTTTCAGTGCAGCAGGTGGTGATTTTGAATTTGTTGTTGCAGACGGAAATGCACCAACTGGATTTTATAAGTATCATGTTTTTGCCAATCCTGGTATTTTAACTACTAATCAACCGTCCATTAATGCAGTTGGCATGGATGTCATGATGATTGGTGGTGGTGGTGCCGGAGGTAGTGGTGTTTTCTTTCCATCTTCGGCACCCTCTCTCCCCAGTTATTATAGATATTGTACTGGTGGTGGTGGTGCTGGTGGTCTAATCCAAATGACTGGACCAACACTTAACATTGGTACTGGAAATCATAACATTACTGTAGGTGCTGGAGGTAGTGCTTGTCGGTATGTTGATAATCCTACAAGCACCGTTCCTTTTGCATCGAGAAAGGGAAAGGATACTGTTTTATCCAATCCAGTCGTAACAATTACTGCATTTGGTGGTGGTTATGGTGGCAACTGGAATAATAACAACCCAGGAAATGAACTTGTTAATGATCTTGGTTTTCCAAGTTCTAATGATTATGACTGGGGTTGCCCTGGTGGATCTGGCGGTGGCGGCGGTGGAAATAATCCTGTTAGTACATGGTCTCCGGGTGGAACTGGTGTTCCTGGTCAAGGTAATGCTGGCAACAAACAGTGGAACACCAGACATCCTCCCAGTGGAGGTGCATCACAAATCTCAGGATCTAGTGAAATTAATTTAGGTGGAGGCGGCGGAGGTGCCGGTGGTGCTGGACAACAAGGTACAGGTTATGCTCTTGATGGACCAAGACCAAACTACTATGGTAGGCATGGACGCGGCGGTCAGGGTTTAAATAACCCTATCTTCCCAAATACTGTTTTGGCACCAAGAGTTACTTCACCTGATCCTACAACCTTTACTAGAATGGGTCCAACAGGATCTTATTTTGCTGGCGGTGGTGCTGGTGGTGGATCTAATCCTGCTACCCCACAACCTCCTGGTGCTAGTCAAGAGGGTGGATATGGTGGTGGAGGTGTCAGTGGTCGTCCTTGGAATCAAAACAGCGGTGGCCCATCTCCAGTTATCCTAGAACCACCCGCACCAGTAGATGGATCTGGAATGCTTGGTGGCGGAGGAGGAGGGGGTTCGGCCTTTACTTCACCACCAAACGAATCCACTCTTAACCAAAGACGTGCGGGTGATGGTGGTCCTGGATCAGTCATGATTCGTTACGTTCATTTTAGTTAATAACAGGAGTTTATCGTCGTGTCCGATTTAAGAGTAAATAGAGTTTCAAGTTTAGATGGTAGCACTCCTGTGGAATTTGCTACTGGAGTAACTGGTAATGCAGAAGGTTTAAGATTTGAACCTCTCATTGTTGCATACAATCCAACACCATTAGAACAAAATTTAAATATAAACACAACAGTTTTTACATTTACATTTAACCAACCCATTGAATTTAGTGGTGTTGGAACAATTTATATTCGTGAAGGTTCTCCAACTGGAACCGTTTTTGAGGAATTTGAGTGTGGTGTTTCTGCAGGATGTTCGATTGCTGGAGAAACATTAAGACTTGATAGACAGGGAGGAAACTTTAATGGTTCCACAAATTATGTGATTACTTTGCCAAATGTTGGTATTGCTAACACATATGGTCAGTATTACAAAGGAAGCGAAGGTTATACTTTCAAAACTAGTATAACTGAATTTGAAATTCAAGGTGGTGACTACGAATTCATTAATTCAGATCCAAATTCACCAACTGGATTCTATAAGTATAATCTTTTCTCCAGTCCTGGAATCGCAACAGCAACTGCACCATCAGCATCAGCAACTGATCTTGAAGTCATGTTGATTGGTGGAGGTGGATCTGGTGGAGCTGGCATCAGTCCTAGTCCTACCAGTTATATTAGAGATGCTAGTGGTGGTGGAGGTGCTGGTGGAATTGTGCAATTCACTGGTCCAACACTTAACATGAATGCTGGTTCTTGGAATGTTACTGTAGGATCTGGTGGAACCTCTGCTCAACGAATATTAGCTTCAGGATATTCTAATCCTTTTGCTGAAAGACAGGGCCAACAGACTGTATTAAGTGATCCAGGCACTACACATATTGCTTATGGTGGTGGTTCTGGTGGTGCCCTTGCCCCCCTAGGACCCAATAACGATCCTACTTATCCTGATCTAGGTCTTCCTACCAATTTCCCTAGCCCTAGTGATTATAATTGGGGTGCTCCTGGTGCATCTGGTGGTGGAGGAGGAGGTAATGTAGCGAGCGCACCTACTTGGGAACCAGGAGGATCTGGAATTCCTGGTCAGGGTAATAGTGGAGCAACATCTAAAAACATTCAGTATAATCCCAATAATACGCCGCAACCAGGTGCTCGATCCGTTAATGTGGGTGGAGGCGGTGGTGGTGCTGGATCTCCTGGCAGCGTAGGTCAAGCTTACCCCACTCCAGCTCCTTCTCAACCAAACTACTATGGTAGGCACGGATATGGTGGCAATGGAATACAAGTTCCTGCTTTCCCAAGTTTAGTCTTAGCACCAAGAGTTAATGCACCCGATCCTAGTATGTGGAATACGTTGGGTCCGACTAATGATTACTACGGTGGTGGTGGTGCTGGTGGTGGTAATACTCAAAACCCCGGACAACCAGTAGCATCTAGTAGTCTTGGTGGATATGGTGGTGGAGGAAGGTCTGCTTCTCCTTGGGATAGTGGCGGTAGACCAGTAGAACCCCTTTTACAGCAACCAGATGGTCCCCAAGACGGCGCATTTATGACTGGTGGTGGTGGAGGTGGAGGTAAAGTTCACACTACTCCACCAAGTCCAACTATTTTGAATGCAAGTCGTAGTGGTGCCGGTGGTCCTGGTGCGGTTATGATTCGCTATGTTCATCCAGGTGCTTACTGATTGACCTTTGGGATATCCTCATATATAATAAGAACTGAATACATTAATGGGTAAATGGCATTTCAATCAGTATGGTTTTATACAGATATCCCAGAAAACGTAGTATCACTCATTGAAGAAGATCTATCCCTCACGTTCGATGAACAGATGGGTGATTCTAAACTCATGGGTGATGCTCTAAATAAGGATAAAAGAAACTCACAGAATGCATGGGTTCCAACTCATCATTGGTTGGGTGGATTCATGTGGCATTATATTTCCAGAGCAAATAGAGAAAACTTCTTATATGATCTGAGGTGTATTGATGGAGAGAACATGCAATACACTCAGTATGGTCCTGGTCAATTTTATGGTTGGCATAATGACGCAGGTCTTGCTGGATCATACAAACCACAAAGTGTTGGTAATAGAGCAGAAGGACTTGCAAATGATTTTTTGAATGAGAATATTGAACTTGTAAGGAAACTCTCCTTTGTTCTTCAACTTTCTGATCCCGATGATTATGAAGGTGGTAATCTTCAGTTGTTAGATGAAGGTGGTGCTAAATATTTTGCACCAAGAAAGAGAGGAACTATAATTCTGTTTGACTCCAGAACACAACATCGCGTTCTCCCTGTTAAATCTGGTCTCCGCAAGTCTATCGTTGGATGGACTGTTGGTCCTCGTTGGAAGTGAGGTAGATATGGCAGAACATATGACATTGGAAGATCTCCAACGACAAGAAAGAATAAACTCAGGTACATCTTGGACTAATAACGAACAGTTCGATAAAGATGGATATATTATAGTCAAGGATCTCTGGGATCCAGAAGAACTTTTTGTTGAAGTTCCTACAATGAGGGGACAAATCAACTATTGGGGTAAGAGAGAAGATCAATTTACTCATCAAGGACTTGAAGGACAAGTAGAGGGTTCCCTTGCTTGTTATACTCGCCCACAATATCGTGCGATTCACTCTGGGATTAGACTTAAACTAGAGAAGATTATTGGTAGGCAGTTGTATAACACTTACTATTATGATCGCTTCTATTTTGCAGGACAAGCACTTGCACTGCATTCAGATAGACCTGCTTGTGAAATTTCAGTAAGCGTTCATATCAGTACCAACCTTGAAGAGTGTTGGCCTTTGTGGATTAAGACACCTGATACATATGCTGGAAAAAATAATAGAGGAGAAATTGTCACGGAAGGTGAAAAACGCTCAGTATGTTTAAATCCTGGTGATGGAATGATCTATAAAGGATGTGAGCGCCCTCACTGGAGAGAACCACTAGTATCAAGACATACAGGCAATTACCTTATCCGCAAACTTGGTCAGAGTGATGATACTTTCTACCATCAAGTGTTCTTCCATTATGTTTTGGCAGATGGAAAAAGAGCACAATGTGCAAATGATATGGCGAGGGAATGATGAAAACTATTGATGAAATTTTTGATGACGTTACTGTAATTGGGGAGACTCCAAACGTAATTCTTAAGACACAAATTCCAGATAGAATCTTTGATGATATTAAATCTTGGATTGAACCATGTCGTTCAGTGAAAGATGATGAGTATGCAGCACTTTTAAATCATGTAAATGTTGGGACAGGATATAACTCCTATCAAACTGGAATTCCTAGAAGATTTATTGATAATTCTTTCTTTCTGGGGTATTTACTCCATTTCGGAGAATTATATATGAATGCTACCAATATTGGTGGTCCTGACAACAGTAGAAAAGTTCATCTACGGAATTATCCTGGTCATTTTGATGGATATGATATTTGGATGAACTTTACATATAAGGGAGACAGTAATCCAGTACATAATCATGCTGGTAGTTTGTCAGGTATCATATATGTTCAAGAAGATAATCAACCAACGCATTTTCCTGCACATAATTATGTGAATCAACCAAATGTAGGTGAAATTCTATTGTTCCCTTCTCATCTTCAGCATTATGTTGAAGAGAAGATGACAGAAGAAGAAAGAATTACTCTTTCTTTCAACTTAGATGTTTTTGGTTAAATAAATATTATACCGAAAGGATAACCTAAATATTTAAAAAGAAGCACTTAACATGTCACAGATAAGAGCTAATAGTATTGTTAACGCTGATGCAAATGGACCAGTAAATTTCCCCTTTGGGGTTACTGGAATTACAAGTATTTCATCAGCTTCATATGCTGATGTTGCTGGAATTGCTACTAATGCAATTAACTCAAGTACCGCATTAGTTGCTACTAATGCGGCAAGCGCAGATGTTGCTACTAATGCAGAAGGATTAACTGGAACTCCAGATATTACTGTTAATAATATTATTGCTGTTGGTGCAACTTTTAGTGGTGATGTTTCTATTGGTGGTACATTGTCCTACGAAGATGTAACAAACATTGATACTATAGGAATCATTACAGCTAATAATGGAATCAATGTTACTTCTGGTGGAATCAATGTATCTGGTGTTGTCACTGCAACTACATTTAATGGTTCTGGTGCTTCTCTTACTACACTTAATGCATCAGAACTTGATTCTGGAACTATCCCTGATGGTAGATTCCCTGCCACACTTCCAGCAATTAGTGGTGTTAATCTGACTGGTGTTGAAAGTATTTCCACCTGGACTTTAGGTGCAAATGGTGTTGATGATTATACTTTCACTGGTCCTGGTCTAACAGGTGCAGAAAATGACCCAACAATTTATGTTTCTAGAGGTCAGACATATAACTTTGTGAATAATATGGGTGCTCACCCATTTAGAATTCAAACAACCCCTAATGGTTCTGCTGGAACAGCATATAATGATGGCATCACAAATAATGATGTCAGCAATGGAACTCTAGAGTGGGATGTTCAGTTTGATGCTCCAGATACACTTTATTATCAATGTACTGCTCACTCAAACATGGGCGGTATCATTTATATTGGAGACCAGACTAGAACTCTTCCAAACAATGCACAGTCTTCTGCTTATACACTAATTGCTACTGATACTGGTAAGTTAATCAACATTACATCTGGAGATGTCACAGTAGCAACTAGCACTTTTGATATCGGTTCTTTGACTACAATTTACAATAACAAAGCTGGTACGATGTCAATCACCGCAAATGGTGTTACCTTAAGAAAAGCAGGTACTTCTGACACGGGATCTCTTACAATTGAGCAATACGGAACAGCATCAATTCTCTGTGTTGCTAATGACGAATTTGTAGTTTCTGGAAATCTATCATAATGTCTTCTATACTATCACAAGCACATCTTTTAAGTGGTAAAGGATTTGAAAACCCAGCACCACCTGGTGGTCCGATTTCATATGGAGAACAAGTATATACATCTGCTGGAACATATACTTGGACGGCACCAGAACAAGCAGCATGGACTAATATTTCTATTGTTTTAGTTTCTGCAGGCAGGATGAACCGACCTGGTGGTGGTGGATCCGTTGGAGGATCATTGGCATATGGAAATAATATTCCTGTTAAATTTGGCAAGACATATACAATTGTAGTTGGTGATGGAACGACACCTTTCGCCGCACCAAACCCACAAAATAAAACAAATGATTCGTCTTTTAGTGGACCATCTGGATTACTAGTTAATTCTACTCCTGGATCTCCAACAACGAATGGCCCAGTTAGTATACAAGTACCATCTAACACTGGATATACAGGACCAGCAGTAACTGGTGGTGGTACAGGTGGACTTGGTGGACCATATAGTAATGGTTGGTTTGGTGATGGTGGCGGTGGTGCTGGTGGATATACCGGACATGGTGGTCGAGGCGGTGGTGGTACTGCAAACCCTGGATACCCTACTGGTACAGGAACTCCTGGTAATGGAGGCGGCGGTGGCGGCGGCGGTGGTTCAGGCCCTGGAAGTGGACCATCATATGTTGGTGGACCAGGTGGCGGTGTAGGATTACACGGTCAAGGACCACCTGGATCCGGTAGTAGTTCCAATGGTACTGGTGGTAATGGTAGTCCTGGTCCTACTGGTGTGTTTGGTGGTGGTGCTGGTAGTGATGGATCTGGAGTCCAGGTTCAGTATGGACAACCGGGTGGTGTAAGAATTCTTTGGGGTGGTCCACCTGCACCTCAAGGAGGCACTAACAGACTCTTCCCAAGTAGTAATGTCAGTTGATGGGAAAATGTGAGTGAATAAATAATAAAAAAGACGTGGAAAAATGCCTTTAGGTAATCCTATAACGATTGAGAACGAATCAAGAATTGTTTCGGTCACAACCACAACAACTGATGATACTTTCACTATTCAAGATGGTTATAAAATTAACCATATTAATGTATATCGTAATGGTGTTAGACTGGTTGATGGAACGGATTTTCTTGCAAGAAATGGTTCTACAGTTCAACTAGTTAAACCCCCAGTTATTGGGGATATTATTGAGTTTCATCTATATGATGACTTTAAGGTTCCTGATGCTATTGTTGGTTCTGCATCATCACAGATTATTCATGGCGACTTAGTAGTTGCTGGAACGCTTTATGCAGATGTTGAAGCAGTAAACCAATCAGTTGAATATGCGGCGGTAGCAGGTGTTGCAACTTATGCATCAACTGCTGGTGTTGCAACAGTAGCAGAAGGATTGACTGGAGATGCTTCAGTAAATACTACAGGTACCATTACTGCTGCTTCTTTTTTCGGTGATGGATCAGGACTAACTGATGTTGTCACTGGTATTCAATCTAGTGGCACTTTTGTTGGTGCTGGAGCAACCATTTTAAACTTTGTTGGAGCTGGTAACTCCATTTCATATAACTCTGGTACTAATACCATTGATATTAACATTGCAGGAAGCGGAGGCGGTGGCGGAGGTTCTGTCACTGTTGATGCAGGAGACTTTAATTCTGGCAGTTCTATTGCTGGATCAGACACAGAAATTAACGGCGGAGACTTTAACTAATGCCAGTACCATCTACTAGAACCCCCGTAAGAATTGCTAGGGGTGATTACGCAAACATTTCAGACGCTAATGCACTTGCTGCTCTCGAAGAAGGTGAAATCTGTTTTGCAACAGATGAAGGAAGACTGTATGTAAAAGAGGGAGCAGGTTTAACCTCTGTTTCATCTACAAATAGTGCTTCACCAACACCTGGTCAAGTATCCGCATCACCTGCTTTTACTGGCGGAACAGGTACTCAGGCAGATCCATATCTTATCACTAATGCTGCCGTTCCTTTTGCTAGTGGAACTGCAATCAGTGCTCAAGAAATTACTGTTCAGGGTACTCCTGGAGATATTGTAGTCTTTACTGATAATAGTGATGCTGCATCTGCAGATAGATTCAAGAGTCAGGACGTAGGTATTATTAACTCTAATGGTGAGTTTAAGTTAAAACTTAAGTACGAAGATACTCCTGAAACGACAACCGATAATACAACATATACAGGTAAGTTACAGGTTGGTACTGTACATTTCACTTGGGTTATCGTACAGTCTGCTCTAACTACCCTTTCCGAATCTACAGCAACAACTATTTCTTTCGATAGTCTTGCTGTTGGTGGAACTGGTACTGCTGTAGAAGGTGTCCTTACTGGAGGAATTCCGCCTTACACTTACACCACACGTTGGCAGCGTTCATTCACTGGAACTGGTGGATGGTTTGATACAGGAATAACTGGAACATCTTACACTGTTGTAAATGCTGATGCTGGATATTATCTCCGTGCAGTAACAACTGGATCTGATAGTACTGCTTCAAATTCTGGTGGTCCTTTAACTCTTGAATTACCTTCTGCTTCAAGTTCTCAAGTTAATGTCAACCAAGTTGCTACTGTTAATTCAATAACAATCAGTTCTCAGGGTACAACTTCATCCAGATATACTGGAGAAAAATTTGATATTGAGGCTGTAATGGCACCTGAAGGTGTTCCAACAACAACCAAAAATGTTAAGGTTGAATTTGGTGGTACATTAAATCAGTATCCACAAACCGACAATGTCACTAGCACCACAAGTGGTGATCCATTTGGTTCATCAAAATTCCAAGATAACGATGTTAATGCGAGCGGTGCCAACGGTGCGAGTGGTGGATCATCAGGTAGTACATCTTATTATTCATGGTGTGCTCCAACGTGGTTCACTGGTTCTGGCGGACAAGGTTTCATTACCATGCCTTTCTATTATGGTAGTGGAAATAATTGCCAAATGAGATATACTCTAACTGAAGGTATCAATAATGATACTCCATATTCTTCTTCGGATCAGATGACCACACCAGCTGGATGTAATTTTTACTACACCACACCATCACTAAGTCAGGACCGTTTTTGGTATCAAAATGAAAGTGGAACTAATACCAGTGTTCAGGTTTATCATTTTTCAATGTATAAACCCGATTGTCCCATAATTTGGCATAGTCATGGTGGATGGGTGACTATTGATAACTTCAGTGTAAATAAGGATTCATCGAGCGCCGGTAAATGGAAACCTATTGCTCAAAACCATAATGATAACTTTAATTATAATATTCTTTACTGTGACGCAAATGATGAGAAATATGCTGTTTTAGCTAATAGTAGTAATATCTATGTGATGGAGGGAGACCTTACTGATTATAACAACTGTACTTCAACTACTGTTCCCTTTGCACCTACAGTTCCTGCTGGTTATGCAAATCAAAACATCACAACCGGTATTGCTCATGGAACCAAAATTACAGTGTGCGTTAGATTCTATGTGAATAGTTCTTATTATGTAATGCGTCTTTACACTTGTGATTTTGCTACAAATGATGGCACAAGTGCTTCACATTGGGTATTTAAGCAAGAGTTAACTACTGGTGGCAGCAATGGAATCCGAAAAGGAAAATCAGCGGTTAATCCAAATAACACAGATGAAATTTATATTACATTTGGTGATCAGGATTTATTTGCTTATAGTTCAAACGGTGGAGAATCTTATAGCACAGTAAGCCAACCATCATGTACTGGATGGCAAAGAGATGGTTCCATTTGGGGAATCACTTGGCAACGTGGCAAAATTGTTACTGTTATGAAGGGAGATGCAGTATATAATGGCAGTGGAACAGGTTCTACTAACCGTTACTGGTTGTTCGCACAATCATCTGATGGTGGAACTAGTTGGACTCCTTCCCAGTTTCTAAATCAACCCGTAAATTCTAGTCAATCACCATTATATAGTTATATGAATCCGGAAAGTTTGATAGGCGCTGATTACTGGCATCCCATAGTATCTAATGGTGGTTGGGTCTTTGCTGCTGGTGCTACGGGATTTAATGGTAATAATACTACCCGATACTATAGATGTGGATTGTGGATGAAAGACCAAGACACTATTAATCTAGCAGGAACAACAAACCTCACTAATAATTCTATTAGAGAGGGTGATAGACTGATTCAACCAGGAACTACTCCTGTAATTTCTGCAAATATTTTTGACATCAGTGGTTCTACCTTGAAGATGTCTGAGTTTTCTGGTTCTACAGAGTTTGAAAATAACAAACCACTTCAAAATACAGTTTCCTACTTTGGTGCAACCACATCTACATTATATGCTGTAATGGATACTGGTGGAAATGTTAGCGACTTGACAGGAACTGATCCAGGTTATGTCAATGTGGGATATGCTACATCTAATAGTATTACGATGCCAGCAACTTTCCCGTCTGGCAATACTCCAGATTATGAACTTCCTGCAGGAACTACAATTAAAGCAACAGTAGAATTTACTAACGGTTCTGGATCACCTACAGCAACAAGTAACACCCTTACCCCCACCTAATAACTATGGCAACCGACGAACAATTTGAAGCAGACAGTCTTCAATTCCAAACTATTAAGAATAGATTTGCAAGTTATGAGGCAAGACGTAACAAAGTCGTTGCCAATACATATCAACTTCTTCGTGCTCAAGTAGAAGCATCCTTCACTCCAACATATCAAGATGGTTCTTATGTGAAACCATCTGCTACAGCAGAGAAGAACAAAAGAGTTGGTAAAAATGATAACCTCTGGAGAATGTGGTTCCTTGACTTGGATCAAGCAACAGAAGCAGTAAATGTTTCTGTTGTAATTGATCTAGACGGAGAAAACAAGACCGTAAATGTAAATGGTCTTGACGCATCTGTAGATTATGATTTATTCCTTGACAACTTCATTGCAGGATTTACCAGTGATGATGTTGCAGTTGCAAAACATTGTGATAAGTGTGTTGTACTTTCTGAAAAGGTAAATGCAACTGAAATTCGTGGAGTTACAGTTACTGTATCCTGATAGGACACTCAGATAACTGGCACACAAAAACCCCGTGGGCGACCATGGGGTTTTATAGTATAGATAGTTACGACCCCATGATGTCAGGTACGCAGAAACTTATCTTCATCGCTTCATTCTTCTGGTTAATGAATTGGGGCACTCGTGTAACATCGCTGGCAATCAATGCACTCCTTTGAAATAACACCACCAAACCACTCTATAATCGCCGCTGAGCGTGTTGTTGAGTGGTTTTTGACTAAGTACCTATCTGACTATGAATTAGACCTTATAGTAGAGAATACTGATCTATCCGAAGATGGTGTTTTTGGTTGGTGTCTGAGGAATGAAAACAATGAATTCACGGTTCAGATACACTTTCCTCTTAAACAACCAGAGTACATCATGACATTACTTCATGAACTCTTTCATGTTCAACAACATCTAGAAGGTAGAGAACGCAATGAGTTTGAAGCACAGACAATGGAGATTACGTTATTCAATGAATACTTGACATATGTTCAGTAAATGATTAGAATACCTTTGTCCGGGTTGATGAGACAGTTTAAGAACTGGCTTATAGAACCCCCAAGACCATACTTTCAACCCTATAATACTTCAAGTTATCACCCATCCATGGCAAACGTAGAACATTACCAT
>Ga0187217_1000078_pt1 | contig 34034 bp, 48 predicted proteins | sample 15SPOviralmetaG_FD_130165 | JGI IMG/M metagenome (GOLD analysis project Ga0187217, IMG submission 130165) | Marine viral communities from the oligotrophic San Pedro Time Series (SPOT) site, San Pedro Channel, CA, USA - 15 SPOT_SRF_2010-09-15... | ecosystem: Environmental > Aquatic > Marine >... | reverse complement strand
CTCATCATCAAAGTCTACATCGATAACATTCGGCTCTTGAGGAAGATTAATGCGAACACGCATAGCATCTTCTTTGGAAGAACCGTCAGGGTTCTCTGGCATCAGAATGCCGCCAAGAGTTCTAGCAGCCGGATACATACCAGTGCCTATGTCTTCTAAAAATTTATCAAAGCCGCCTTGAGGAAGAAAATCATAAGTATCAAAAATCTGTACCTGCCCATCCTTCATGGTAACGCCAAAGCTACCAAGTGATGTGCGTATCTGCTCACCAATCGTTTCGATTGCATACTTATCTTCTTTGGCAAAAATACTTTCACCGCCAAGAATTTTTCGGATGTCTTTATACCCAAAGCCTACAATGTCACCCTCTTGCAAATTAGGATGGGCTGTATCTACTGCAAGCTTTAACGCTTCTAAAAATTCTCCGCTAACATGATCCTCTGTCATGGTGCTGGCTTCAGCATCAGGGAACAAAGCCATATTAGCGGAGTTAAGGATACCGCGAAGATAGAAGTTCATATGCTGAGGGAGGGAGGTCAGCAATGCATCAAAGTTCACAGCGTTGGGTATGACACTAGACATGACTGCAATATGGCAGTGCAGTATCTAAAACCTCAACGCACAATCAGGCCGCGCACCCACAGAACAAAAAATAAAATGATTAGTGCTGGTTGCAGAAACACAAACAGGATTAAGTTCCATGCCTCATACGAAATGCCACTAACCGCTTCTAGCCAGTAGATCGCATCGCAGCACAATAAGAATAACCAATTAACCATGCGCTAGTTGTAACGAACCTTTGTGGCAATAATGTGAGAATGGGGCGGGTTCGAGGGGGGCAAGCATCAGTTTTTAACCCCCACCCCCCTTACTCGTTTCGTCTGGTGTTAAGGACAGCAGACTACGCTGGCGATCTACGATCGGGCGTAGGCTCACTAAGTAATCGCGCGGCAACGTCGCGCACAATGTCCGCTAGGACAGATCGATGGACACAGAGATCTCACCGGCGTGCAGGTGCATGTGCTTGTCAGGAGCCTTGAAGCCAGACCGGTCTAGGATATCTCGGCTCGCCTCTAGCTGCACGTACTCACTCTTGGCTCCTCTGGCAAGCGCCACCAACTTAGCGGCGGCTGTCGTAGCGTTCAGCCCCAATGCTTCACTCACGCACCTCATCATGTACTCCTGCACATGCGGTAGTCGCAAAGCCTTGCTGGCTGTCACTCTCCCGCTATCGCCGGAAGCGTAGCCTGCCTGAGCAGCGGCCTGTGTGATGCTACAACCAGTTGCTACAAGCGTATCCACCAAGGCCGTCTGCTTGGCAGTCAAGCCACTCTTAACCACTTCACTCATTAGTTACTCCCATCAAGAACCCCCCCTTGTATTCCCCCCCATTCTTTGCGGGATTGCACACATGCGTCAACGCACAATTGTAGCCCCACTGTACACCCCTTCGATTAGCCGCGAATAGCAGCCACCGCAGCCCAAGGGGGCTGCTATTTCTGCGCTACGCAGCCCGCCCTTTGGCGCGTATTGCTTGCCAAGCAGAGCTTGGAGCAATCCGGCAAAGCCGACCACGCCTAGCTGTCCACTCGCTAGCGCTCGCTCTCCGCGCAGAAATTGGCGGCTAAACGCTGGGGTATGATGCATGAGGATTACACACACCATGGGAGGGGAAGACATTCCCCTCTCGTAAAGCAGAAACGCGCAGCCTTGCTGGGCGGTTTCCGCTTGACGATTCACCCCTCGCACTCGCCGTGAGGCAAGAGAAGAAACACGGGGTGTTTCCCCTCATGCTCAATTTTGAGCCACATCTTAACACGGAGTAAATTTATGACTGATATATACACATCTAATGACGCAATCATTGACAACTTTGACATGGCAGCCCTTGATCATGACAGCAAACGCATCAACGCTGCATCTGGCGAAGAGAACCAATATTTTAATATTGGTATCTTCTACCAGCTAGGCAGCCGTGTCGATCAATCGGCCTACAATCTGGAGTCTGCCAAAGAACGCTTTGACCAAGCCGAACATGCACAGGCGCAGGAGTTTGAGATCAACGGCAACGAAAGCGCACGCTTTCTGCAACTCGCCGATCGCGCAGCGCAGGCCGAGGCGCACCACGCGAATGCAAAAATGTTTTACGATCTTGACGTTGATCTTTTCAACTGCGTGTCTGGTTTCACATGGCAGTCTGGAGCCAAGATCAAGGGTGATTATTATGGCCGCAAGTGGTACGCCAAACAGAAAGAGGCACGCCAGACCAAACGCATCCTTGCACCCACAGCCCCGACCGCTGAAGATATCGCGGCACGCAAGGCCGAGATGATCAAGCGCAGGGCCGCTTGATTATCCCCGCAGCGGGAAGCCCAGCCGAAAGGCTGGGTTTTTTTTTGCTTTGAAAAAAAAATCGCGCTCGCTTCGCTCGCTTGGTTTCCTCCCTTACAAGCAGCGAGCCAGTGCGTCAATGCCAGGGCCGCTATCGCGTCCTTGGCATCGCCCCTTTTCTGCCGCCCAAGCGAGCCGACCCCCCAATGTGAACCGCCACGCAGCACCCGCAATCAGGGTGAAAATTAGTCAAAACTTTCTGCATTAATTCACATGATTCACACAATTAACATTGTAGTTACTGCATTAATGCACTAAGATAAATCATAGAAACGAGGTAACGATGATCGAATTTTTAATAGCAATCAGCTTCATCTTGGGAGTGTTCGGCTTCTCATTATTAGTTATTCATTTCCTCACTCATCAGATAGATCGGCTAGCAAAATATGTCGCAACTAAACTGTAAGTATTGCCACAACAAACATGATGGCTGGGTTCGTGTACCCGATGGCTATGGCTGTGTTGAATGGACGCACTGCGTCTGCATGGAAACTGATCCTGTCGATCATGGTCAATGGATGAAAGATTACGCGCCAGATTGGCAGCAAGGAACTTTGAAATGACTGAAACAAATTGGGAAGTAGAAGTCGAAGGCACAACAGTTCGCAAGATTATTGTGTCAGCCAACTCAGATTATGAAGCACGCATAAAAGCCCAGATAGATATGCAGGGTTTGATTGGTGCTGAAAGTACCAAAGTTTTATCAAGCGAACATCTTCCAGAACATGATGGTCAGCCAACATGGGAACAAGAATGGCAAGACTTTGGTGAGGTCTATGACGATGAACCTACATACATATAAGGAGCAAAATAATATGTCGGATTTGTTTGAAGATATACATCTTGATTTTATCTCAGATGTTCTCGCACCAATGTCAGATCACCCATCTCATATCGTGGAGATGGCTAATAAAATCTGCGATGCAAACCCCAGCATGAACCGTGAAAAATTCTTGGCTCGTGCTGTGTCTGCATGGGAGGGAGCCAAGCTTGATCAGATGCAAGCCGAGGCTGATGACAACAAGTCAATGTGTGAAACCAACAAAGCGTGGAGTGCAATGTAATGACAAAGTATGATGACGTAACCAAGCAGATTGCTAATCAATTAAAGGCAGGCACTAAGCCTTGGATCAAACCTTTCAATGGCGGCAGCTTCTTGCCACTCCGATCGACAGGCCAACGATACAAAGGTATCAACATACTATTGTTGTGGCTGCAAGATCGTAACTCTCCCACTTGGATGACATATCGTCAAGCAGCTGCATTGGGTGGACAGGTACGCAAAGGTGAGAAAGGAACTACCATTTGCTATACCGCACCAGCCCAGAAGAAAGACAGTGACGAAACCTATCAGGTTATGAAGTGGTACTCAGTATTCAATGTCGATCAGATCGATAGCTTGCCTGATATGTACTACCCCAAGATGATTGGCTTTGATAACCCAGACAAACCAATAGCTGCCGTTGATGGTTTCTTTACCAACACAAAATCAACTGTGGTTGTCGGCAGTCAGCGCGGTGCATTCTATATGCCAAGCAAAGACCGCATTGAAATGCCAACCTTCTCTGACTTTAGATCAGGCGTTGATTACTACTCAACCCTAGCCCATGAGCATGTCCACTGGACAGGCCACAAGTCTAGGCTTGATAGATCGATGTCATCCAAGCGTAGAGAGTATGCCTATGAGGAACTGATAGCGGAGATAGGAGCCGCATTCCTCATGGCTCACCTTGGATTGGAGCCAACAGTTAGGCCAGATCACACAGACTATCTGGCTAACTGGCTTCAAGCTTTGAGCAATGATAGCAAGTTTATCTTTCAAGCAGCGAGCGCAGCCACCAAAGCTGTCGAGTACATGGTCGATGCACAACCACAAGCAGAACAGGAAGCAGCTTGATGAATACTAATCTTGAATTAGGACAGGCATTCAAAAATGTAACGCAAGCAATCATTAAAATTGATGCGATCTTTTATTCTCACCAACCACCAGATGACAAAACTTTGTTGGGTGAAGCGCAAAGCAAACTGCATGAAGCGCAAAGTTTAATAATAAAATATGGGAACCAAACATAATGATGGAGAAAGTTAATGCCAAAATTTGATGACGTTTTTATTGACCGCGAATGGCAGCTTGAGCAATGCATATGTATTGCAAGAGATATATGCGAAAGCAATCAGGTATCATGGATGGAAATGATAAGCCAACGAACAGCAAAAAATATTGTAAATGCCAGGCATGAATACTTTGCTAAAGCTTATGCCACAACGAAGGCTAGCCTTGTTACCATTGGTAAAGCTATAGACAAAGATCACACGACAGTAATGCATGCCCTCAAGCTGTTAAAATCTACTCAAAATTCTTAATCATTTTTACATGGCACTTGTGCAATCATGCATAAATGCAGTAGAGTGCAAGAATGTTAAGCTATTATGAACAGCTAATCTGCGCTGCCAAACAAGCAGATGTTAAATTAATACAAGCATTTAGACATGCTGGTATTCCAACGTCAACTTATTATCGTGCGGCAAATGGTACTGATTTGCATTTTAATACAGCGCAAAAAGTTTTGCAGATAATAAATAATCGTGAGGTTGTTAAAGAAATCTAATGCGCGATGCATTTACGCATTACTCTGCTCCTAAAAATATAAGCCCTCGCTGGTCACAAGTTGTTGAGGGATTGGTTAGTGTTCGCCACAAGAAAGGCTGGTCACAAGAAGAACTGGCTGATCGCATCGGCTGCACTTCTTCACTCGTACATAAATGGGAGCAGTATAAACGTGTGCCTTCCAACTTCCTTTTAATCTGTTGGATAGATGCACTTGGCGCGCAAGTCGAAATCAAAACCAAATAAAACAGGCCACTCAAAAAAATGTCAGGGCTGCGGTGACATCACACCTTGGTATGTAATCTATGGGCATGGGGTATTGGTCTGCGTCTCATGCCATGAGGAACAACGATGGCAACATCTCAGCGCAATAAAGGAAACTACCACGAAAAATGGTGGGTCGAATGGCTATCGCAATTCGGTGCGGAAGCGAAACGCCAACCGCTGTCTGGACAGTTGGGAGGCGAGTTTGGTGGAGACATCCAGATCAAAACCAAAGCCGGAGTTCTGATTGCGGAATCTAAATATCAAGCAACAGGACGAGGCTTTAGTTTCCTGACCAAAACACACAAGGAACAGGAAGCAGACATCTATCTGCTCAAGCAGAAGAGTGGGCCGAACTTTATATGTATTGAAGCCAGCAATCCTTTAGCTGGTAAAATAATCGGGTGGCTTACAAGGAGCAAGTAAACCACCCGATTTTTGGAGTGTTGTGTTATATCCATACTGCATTAACGCTTGGCATTATGTCAAGCATGTTGTATTCTACTGCAACAATGCACCATTATAAAAACACAGCAGATTATATTACCCGCGTCTTACTAGGTAAGCCAGAAGGTTATCCAGTATGGCTGCGCTTTGAAGATTGCCAGTTAATCAATCGAATGCTGGCTGATGCTGCGACAAGCAGCAATGACCCCGCCATTCATAAATTATATGCGCGGTTCAACACACAATATAAGGAGCGAACATGAACGATTTGTTTGATCGTATGGGAATTGATCAGCCCCCAATACCTAAGCATTTATATAGAGCCAATGATCCTATCACCAGCATTGAAGCAGCCGAAAGCTTTGAGCCTACCAAGGTGCAAAAGATGGTTCTTGATGCAATCAAAGAATTACAGCCATGTATCTATATTGATGTGCTTGATTATTGCGAGAATAAATATGGTCGCATGTCTTCATCAACAATTAGTTCTCGCTTCAATGAGTTGGAAAAGAAAGGCTTGATTGAGTTCACTGGCGAGAAGTTGCCAGGTCGCAGCGGTAGACAACAGCGAGTAATGATAGCAACCAATGTTTAGTATGATGGCTGACGCTATGCGTCTCGACATCGATGATGCCCTCGCCAAATGGCTGCTCGTTACCTTATGTGATTATGCCAATGAGCAAGGCGAATGCTGGCCTAGCACATTTACCCTTGCCAAACGTACTGGCATGGGCAGGTCAACAGTAGCCAAGAAACTAAACACACTTGTTGATGCTGGCTATATCACAAGGATGCCTACCGCATTCACATCGACAACCTATCGTGTCTCTCTCGTAGACACCAGTGTCTCTGACGTAGACACGACTGTCTCTGAGGTGGGCAGTAACCTATCAGTAACCAATCATAAACCAAGAAAGAAGAAGACATTGATACCTGATGATTGGGTTGCATCACCAGAACTGCGAGCAGAAATAGATGCAATAAAAAATATAGAGGAGCTAGACCATGACTTTGAGGAAGTTTGCTTTCGAGAGTATTGGCAAGCCAACGGCTCGACAAGAGTTAGTTGGGACAGGCAATACAAATGGTTCTTTAATAAGTACCGACGCAAAACCGCAACGCTTAGACATCTTAACCGAGGGAGCCAAGCGGCAGCTAGAGGTGGGCGATCCCAACCTAGTGACAACCAAAGTACGCGCATGCGTAAGTTCGGTTCTATCCAGATCGTATGATGAGAAGTTTAATTCAGACTTTAGTGTCATCACATACGACATCAAATGCACAGACGTAGCCAAGTTAAAGCAGGCTATATCTATTGTTGATAAGTCTATGCATAGCTTACCATTCAAAGAAATAGCAGAGCGTGTCAAAGCTATTGCGCCTGTCGTTACGCTGGGTGCATCATTCGATCCTGATATGTTGCATGGTAAATGCATTGCGATAGCTGAAGAACTACAACAGTATCCGGCTGACATCATCATCTACAGCATCGATGCGGTGAAGAAGAAAGCTAAGTTCTTCCCATCCTTTGCCGAGTTCGCCGAGGTGTGTGAACCTATGGTTCATCCGCGTAGATCTTTGTTAAACAAACTGCATAAATGCATTGCTTTGTGTCAGTAGTAGTGCAATAGTGCAGTATAAATAAAGGGTTTAAGCTGAAAGTGCAACGCCGTTAGGTGATTGTAATTGCAGCTAGGTCAGCGGATAGAGGATTAATATGGATACGTCCATACCTCCGCTGGCTGCATTTATATTGGTGTGTGAGTAAGTCTGAAGAAGAACAAAAGCACATCATAGGTAGCGGGCAATGGTTGCGATTGGAGCGATAGTTCCCCGCTACCGACAATTTTAAGGAGTGATTATGAATAGACGAGGCTTTATCGGAGGCTCAGACCTCTACAGTATTTTGCGTGGTGATTGGTATGATCTTTGGCTTGTGAAGACAGGTCAGAAAGAAGCAGACAATCTTGACCACATCTTTAAAGTGCAGCTTGGTACATACACAGAGCAGTTTAATCTTGATTGGCTGTCCAAAGATACTGGCTTGGCTATGCCTCTCGCATCTGAAGACATGGAATCCGTCATCAATATTCTTGGTGGTGTACCATTCAAAGGGCAGGCTGATGCTATTGCTGAGGATGAACAAGGCGTTCAATACCTTGTAGAATGCAAGCACACATCTAGTAACCGCAGCATGAACGATATGCTTGAGGCTTACATGCCGCAGGTACAGCTATATATGAAGCTGTTTAATCTTAAGAAAGCATATCTCTCTGTAATCTTTGGTAACACACATGACTATTGTGTAGTTGATTACAACGAAGAATACATCAGTGCTGTGGTAGAGCGCGTTAAAGATTTTTGGCAGCATGTTGAGCAGCTTACTGAGCCGCCACAAGATCCAGCGCAGTACAAGATTGACTGGTCTGCTATCGACATCAACGGCTTGAAGCTGCGTGACGCTAGCAAAGACAATCACTTTACATCATTAGCCTCTGACTTTGTTGAGACACAAGGCCAAGCCAAGCAGCACGAGGCTGTGAAGAAAGAACTCAAGTCACTAATCGCAGCCGATGAGCGCGAAGTCTTTTGTGACCTACTTACTATCAAGCGTGACAAGCGTGGTGCTTGCCGCATTACCATGAACTAAGGAGCAAATCATGGACAAACAAACCCCAATGCCAAAGACTATGGACGAAGCAATGCTTGCCTATCAAAGACTAGCTGTAGTTGCTACCCAAGATAAAAAGAACCCCCACTTCAAAAACAGCTATGCATCTCTTGAAGCAGCTATTGATGCTGCTAGAGAAGCTAATCAGTTCGGCATATACTTTGAGCAGCCGCTAGACATGATTGTACTTGAAGGTACGATTGTGCAGATCGTGCGTACTCAGATCAGACATCAACCATCTGGTGAAATGCGCCAAAGCATTTGCCCTATTCGTACTAAAGATCCATCTGACCCACAGAAAATGGGCAGCGGCATCACCTATGCCAAACGCTATTCATTGCTGGCTGCATTCGGTCTGCCAACCGATGACGATGCCAATGACGCAGCCAAAGGCCCTACTAAACCTGACACGAATATTGTCAAAGTAACTCCATCTTCTTCCAATATTGAAAAGGTAAAATTCTAATGGCATACGAGATCAAACCAAACAAAGGCAGCGTGTTTCCTATCGATGATCGATCAGGTGACATGATCCTATCCGGCAAGCTTAACATCGAAAGCTTTACCAAGAAAGATGATGGCTATGTAAACAAAGCTGTCGTTGTTAAAGAACCTAACGGCAACTTAGCTGTGTATGTGCAAGCAGGCATCATGTTTGCTGAAGCTGAAGATAGTGGCAAAGACTATGCTTACTCTGGCCCTCTTGGTGAAGGCAAGAAAGTGTTTGCCTATCGCAACGAGACAAGTGATGGCAAACAGTATCTTGGGTTAAGCGTTGCCGAACAAGACCCAAGCTACGCAGCCGCACCTGCGCCTGTTCAAGCTGCACCTGTTGCTGATGTAGTCTCATTACCTAACGGAGAACAAGTGGTTAAAGATGATATTCCGTTTTAGTAAAAGATAAAGCTAGAAATCTCCACCACTTTAGTGACGGATAGAGCAGGGATATGTCAGCCGTATCCCTGTTTTTTATTGGAGGACATTATGAAACTAAGTAACCTGCTTACATTACTTCTTATATGTTGGATTGCATTCACATTAGGGTTTATTGCTTCATTTATATTAAATTAATCGCTCTAGAATACGTCAGGACAGGCTTTAAGATATGCCTGTGTATGATCCTACCCCCCAAATGGAGGCAATAATGGCAGTTCCTACAATGCAAGAAATTAAAGATGCACTTAGATTAGTGAGTGATAGTCCATCATATAAATCAAAGATCAGTCGTGACAGAGCTAAAGAACAAGGATTAAAAACATTCTTTACTGGCAGCACTTGTATTCATGGCCATGTTGCAGATCGTTTAGTTTCAAATGGTAACTGTGTAGAATGTTTTTATGTTGATAAAAGGATAGAGTAATCATGCCAAAGATATCTAAAAGGCGGCAAGCAATTCTGGATTCTTATGGTATCAAACCAAAAGGTAGACCACCAAAGCCTAAATCTGTAGAACTTCACGCTCACTTACCCAAGAACTCTCCTATCAGAATACAGCGTGAACTAAAAGAAATGGGTATTGAACCAGTTGAAAAAACTAAAATTGCTAAACAAACCAGACTTAACAACATTGCATTGCGTACCAAAAAATCAAAAGACAAAAAGTGGCTACGATACTCACCAACTCCAAATGAAGTTGTAAACAAAATTCATTTAGATGGGTTGTTGTCTGCTAGTAGTGCAAAAAAAGGAACAGTAGATAAACCATCAATAGCTGGCGAATCATCTGCACCATTTTATAATTACATAGATAACTTTATTGAAGAACAACATCATGACAAGGCATCAGCCTATGACCCAAGATTTATAGACCTTATAGAAATACAAGAGTCAGGCAAAATGATATGGCATGGCGATACCTGTGCAATATGTACCATGCCGCCATCAACCATTGGCGAAGTTATGCTTGCTCAATATGGTGAAGCAAACTTTGTCTGCACAGATTGCGGTAAATTAGTTAAAACAAAAGGTTTAGGTATGCGCGGCTGGATATTTGCACAAGTGCAAAACTTTAAACGTAACAAAATTAAACAACTACAAAGGTATCACATACCTATTGATGAAGAGGAATATGCATAATGACTAGAGGTAAAGTTCTTAATGATGCCATCACTGCTACCAAAGAAAGAGAAGGTGAGTTTGGTTCGCCTCAAGACAACTTAGGATTGGTGGCTGACCTTTGGGAACAATACATTAATAACATCGAACCTCATCCAACTTATCTTCACAAAGAAATAACTGCAAAAGATGTTGGAGTTATGATGATACTATTTAAAGTAGCAAGAATTGCATCAACGCAATCTGGCAAACACATCAAACCACATCACGATACATTAGTAGATATAGCCGGATATGCTGCAATTACATCAGAATTAGAGCATTAGAACGCTCTAGGATGCGTCAGGACAGGCGTTGGCAACCTTCCGTGTATGATCCTACCCCCTAAATTACGGCTCTCATGCGCTCTATAAGCCTGCCGCTGCGGTTAGGAAGCTGCCTTGCCCACCTGCTATCAGCCATAGCATCGGCTGCTTGATCCCATAACCTGTCATTAATAGCAGCTTGCATGTTCTTAAATTTAGACAGAGTTGGCAACCCTAGATTGAATAACATGTTGCATATAATTAATTTTACTTCTTCTGGCAAGTTATCGAACTGTGGATACAGTCTTTGAGATTCAGCAATGACTGTTCCAACGTCACGATCAAAGCACTCTGTAACTCTATCTGCTGAGACAGGCGTTCCGACTGGTTGGTTATACTCTGGTTCATCTGGTAAGACCAAGTGACCAATCCCAAAAGTAAGCCGATCAGCACTACACTTATATGTGACATGCTTAATACCCTCGTCAATTTCTAACTCTTTACGCAACTGATCTATGTCCATTACTTTTTCCTAAATTTATCTATGCCTTTAATTCCTAATGCCGAGGTGCATACAAGAAAAACTAGATATGTGTACCACTCAGGCAACTCATTAAGTCTATCAAAGCCAGACTTCACAATCTCTTCCATGCCAGGCACAAAAACCAGCACGACAGGAATCAACACAACTATCGAAACAAGCTCATCACGCCAGCTATTTTGCGTAGACTGAGCCATAATCTTTTCCCATTCCGCTACCGATGTAGCAGAACTCACAAGAACCTTAGCCTTTGCCTCAGCCTCAGCTTTGGCAACAGCACCTTTAGATTTAGATTGCTCTACCTTGTTCTCAAGAAAAGATCCGGCAAGAGATGCAATCGGCCCTATCAAAGCAGTAAACATTAGCTTTCTCCTTTATGTTCGTGACCCATCCAAATCCCAAATACGCCTGTCATAACGCCCATTACAACACTGACGAAAGCTGACTGAGAAGCAGTCGGCGTATCCAATGCCATAAACCATTCAGCACAACGCCAACTCATTGCTGTAGATACCAGCATCATAAAGCGTGGTAATACTTTCCATTTAAGAAACTGTTCGACCGTGATCAATCTGTACCGCCATTGCTACACTAAACATTAAGAAAATAAACAAGCCAACAACAGCAGCTACAAGCAAAAAAACACCTAAAGCTATCTTGATTGATTCTTCCATTTCATTTGCTCTTTTAATCTTCTCTCGCCTCGCAGCCGCTTCAGCCTCCTTCGCTTCCGCGATACGTTTCGCGCGTTCAGCCAAAATGCCAGCCCAAGTACCATGCCCAAACCTCATATCAACCATAGTTGCTACTTCTCGTAACTGTTCAGCAGCCAACTTAGCGTCAATCATTTCTTTAGCTACAGTATCAACACCAAACTGATCGCCCAAACTACTGCCAGACTTCTTGGCTCTTGCTTGCTGCACCTGTTTTTCGCCAGCAAACAGATCATCTATCTGGCTAGCTATCTGCCCTATGTCTTGGCATGTTGAAATATTAGATTTAATAAAATCAACTGAAGCCTTAACAAGACTGATACCTGTGAGAACTTCAGCTACTACCATTAGTCAGGCTTTGGATTATCAGCTTTAATTTTAGCCACATGCTCTTGCCACTTGTCCAAACCATTTTCTGTTATGTACTCAACTTGCGCTTCTATTAAACCGTAAGCTTCTGTTCTAGCTTTAAGCCAGTCTGGTCTTTCGTCAACAGGTTCTGGATCAGATTTAGCCGAGGCTGTGGAAGTAAAACCAACTTTTGCAAAACTTGGTGCAACGCCAGCTTTTGGTGCGTACTGTAATGCCAAATCATCAAGATCAGCCTCCGTCATATCCGATGCCAAAACAATTTCAGCCCAGCTATTGTCGGCGTAACGTAAAGTCGCAATACCATCCTCAACTTTTTCAATGTTATAATTGGTCATGCTACTGCTCCGTGAATTGTTCCTGTGTTATTCATTGTGACTGATGTACCTGTTACGGCTGCTCCGGCTGCGCCACCAGCGTTTCCGGCACTTCCTGTACCGCTGCTATATGAATTTCCGTTTGCCCCACTTGATCCCGCTACGCCAGCAACAGCGTAGGTAGATCCAGCGCCACCAACGCCGCCAGTACCAGCCCCCGTACCGCCAGCACTTCCGTTTGAACCTGATGCGTTTGTCTGATTATAGCCTTGACCAACGCCACCAGCGCCACCTGCTCCCGCTGAAGTAGCTGTTTTTGCTTGACGGTAGATTTCGTATTTGCTGCTACCACGATGAGGGCCTCTGTGATATTCGTTATTTCCAATTCTTACGAAAGATGGCGACCCGCTGGCACTGCCAATATTACTACCCCACATTATAGTGGTGGTTCCACCGCTGATGAGAACATGATAAGAACCAATGTTCCAATAATAGCCGACTGAAGCCGATCCATTAGTCCAGCTTGCGGCTGGCTCTCTGCCTGACCAATCTGCTGTATTATTTACCTCACCAGCACCGCCGTCTCCGCCGTTTCCTCCACCGCCGCCTCCACCAGCTAGTAAACCAGTGTTATTAATGGTAACGCCAGAAGAAGCACAGTTAATCCCATTACCACCAGCCGCCCCAGCAGCGCCACCTGCACCTAATATATTACCAGCATTGTTTATAGTAAGCGTCCCAGCCAAACCAGATGGGATATCTATTGCATCATCACCAGACCCACCAATAGTAACGCCAGAGTTAATGTCTATAATCTTTGGATAATTAACATCATAATCATCACCAAACAAAGCATCAGCATCAACATTCGTTGTCGAATTGCTAACAGTATTTTTAAATCCTTTGGTTGTGCTGTAAAAATCTTGTATATCAATTGCGCCAGATGTAGGCACAGAAGCTGCAAGATTTGTTGATGGATTGTCACCAGCATTAGACAAAATATTTGAGCCGCCACGATACAAATCACTCAAACTTATCGCTGATGAGCCGCCAACAAACTCTGTCCTAAGATCACTAAATGAAACTGCACCTGATGCTGCTATAGCCATTACGGAGTTCCAAAAGCAGTTATGTTATCTTTAGCAATAATAGCACCAGAAGTTGTAAGCTTAAAAACTTCAACGCTATTATAAATAAACACCATGTCAGAACCATCTAAAGCAGCAGTCCACCCAGCAGGAAACGCTTCAATGCCAGTAAGGTTTGCACCGGATACAGCCGGAAGCGTTGCTGGAAATGCACCAGCAACAATGTCACCACTTGCATCAAGAAGATTTGCAATGTCTCTTGCTCTGGTCATTCTCCTTCTCCTTTAGCGTCAGCAGCTTCAGCAGCCGCAGCTTCAGCAGCCGCAATAGCAGCTTGCTCTGCATCATACTCAACTTGCCAAGCATCTATACACCACTGATATGGCGACAAATCACTAATAGCTGTATTAACAGGGTTTCCATTATCATCTTTGGTTTCGACATCACCGTTTGATCCATCCCATTGCAAAGCGTGAAAATCGCTAGACAATTTAGATAAATCTAAGCCTACATATGCAACGCTATCTTTTACAACTGTGCCATCTTCTTTGATTATTGATACTTTCATTGCCTTACCTCAATCATGTCTACAAAGGATGGGTTTTTAATTTTTTCTAGCAATTCGTGGCTAGTTTCACTTTGCTTTACCATCTCATTGCGGAAGCTTTCGACTGCCGCACCTGTTTGGCGTGACTGCTGTGCATTCTCAATTAAAAGCATTGGCATCCACGCTACAGCACAACCAAACTCATCTACATCTTTTCCAGTGTTAGGGTCTTTGCCAGCCAGCTTAATAAACCAAGCGCAGTCTAGCTGCTTGCAAGGCTCAAAGTTGTTAAGTGGACAGTTATGTTTTACTTCTAACTGCATCAATCTTTACTCGCCATAATTACGTCAACGTATTTCACATTGATTGTCGCTGTACCGCTTGAGAATGTTGCCGATAATGAGTGATTGTGTGAACCACCGCCGCCTGTGGAACCTGTGGAACTGCCGCTATTACTCGTGGTTACGTTGGTAGCATTACTAAAGTAATCCCATTTAATTGTGGAACTACCAGTGCGTTGAGTATAGGAGTGATTGTGGCTTGGCATTTCAGCGGTACTTAGAGTGTGTGAACCAGTAGAACCAGAGATAGTTCCTGTTACAGACGGCGTGGCTAGTGCAGTAGATAGTGCAACCGAACCACCTGTTCCAACTGTTCCGCTAACAATACGCAATGCAGCGTCATCGTTTGAAGTTATCTTAGTAAAACCTGTCGGAGCTGCCGTCTGACCAAACAGCATCTTTGTGCCTGATGCAAAAGATATAAGCCCTGTTAAAGATGAGCCATCACCAGCAAAGCTAGTAGCTGTAACTGCACCACCAGATGTAACTGTTACTTGATCGTGATTAGCAATGCTAAGGCTGGCTAATGTTGGCACTGTTGGTGCTGCCGGAGCAAAAGCAGAGCCATTATATGTCAGAACATCACCTGATGATGCGCCAGATACTGTTACATCATTAGCGTCTCCGACACTAAAGTTACTAAGAACAAACGTACCAAAAGCTACAATGTCTACTGTGTCATTGACCGCTGCGCCAGAAGCCAAAACAACCGCTGTGCCATTAGTTGCAGTAAAGTCTGTGCCGTTAATTAACTTAATGCCATTAAGGTACACATCAACAAAGCCAGCGTCATAAGTTGCAGCAAAGCTAGTTTGATTAGCCGTTGCTGTGTAAGAAAAACGCTGAGATGTTCCGTTTACTGATGATCCAGCATTTTGAAAACCTGATCCACCGTAAACTTTCATGGTATCGGATGATGTATCAAACCAGAGATCGCCAGTTGTTGGCGATGATGGTGCTGTTCCACTTACAAAGTATGTATCAGCAAACGAATTAACATTAGTTAAGTTGGATGCAACAGTATTTACGTTAGCAATCGAACCAGCAACAGATGTTATGTTGCTATTTGATCCTGCTACAGTATTGATGTTTGTGCTATTAGAATTAACGGCATTAATATTAGTTGAGTTACTATTTACTGCCGAAATCGCACTAGAAATTCCAGCTACAGTATTAATATTAGTGTTGTTTCCAGCTACAGTATTAATGTTTCCTATATTACTAGCAACCACAGCAAAATTACTTGTCACAGTGCTAATGGTGTTACCCATTGCATTACCGTGAGCAACGCAATAGTAAAGTAATCCGCTAGATGGCGCACCAGCATCTACAATAATAGTTGTTTTGGCTCCAGCTTGCCCAGCCGTACCAGTAGTTGTTACGCCTGTTGTGTAGCTGCTACTACCATTTTTAAACGCTAATGTATGGCCAGCGTTACTGGCGTTAGACTGGTCAAAAATGTATGTGTTACCACGATCAAGCTGAATTGCCGGATTATTAGACCCATCTAAAACAAATACATTTGACCCGCCTACACTGGCAACAGTAACAGCATATGTTGTTGTTGCAGATAAAGCATTAGCTAGTGTTGTTACGTCTGAGCTAATGCCAGCTATAGTTGTTACGTCGGCTGACACACCAGCTACAGTAGTAACATTACTATTAATTCCGGCAACAGTAGTTACATTAGCAGCAATATTTTCTACAGCAGCAACATCACTGCTTATACCTGCAACTGTAGTTACATCACTACTAACTCCTGCAACCGTATTAATATTCGTATTGTTTCCTGCAACCGTATTAATATTACTGCTATTACCAGCTACCGATGTAACATTAGATGAAATTCCTGCAACGGTAGTAATGTTACTTGCAATACCAGCAGCAGTAGTTACGTTAGCTTTGATTGCAGCTAACCCAGATATAGCATCTGTAGCTGTAGTCCCATCCTCAATGTCAGCTAATGCAGCTATATCAGCAGCCATGGCAGCTACAGTTGTAACACCAGCTACGCTTGGCCCAGCTTCTACTGCGCCAGTGCTGGCATTAAACGCTAATGTTTTACCTATACGATCAGCTTTATCAGGTAATGTCATTGACGCGGCTGCATCATCATCAGCCAAACTAATTGAGCGATCATTCTGGTCTTTTTGATCTGCAAGCTGCGCAGTAAAACGATCAAGTTCTGTGTTAAGAGTTGTTACATCAAACGGCCCTGATGTTGGAAAATCAGTAGTCCTGGCAAGTGCAATGTTTCTTGTAATAATAACAGTGCTGCCACCACTAATTCCTGTAACAGAAATACCTACTGAACCAGTAGACCCACTGCCGCCTGATACTGTGTAATGTGCAGTGATTGTTTTTAATGTGCCATCTACATATACATTTAAATCAGCATCATCAAAGAACTCAAACGGCACAGCAAAGGTTGTCTGCGTTGCACCTTGCGCCACAGTGTAGGATATTCTTGGTGAATTATCGCTCAAGTTTATAGTCATACTAACCCCTTATCATGCAGTAATGCAGGTTGCCACGCACAATTAAGACCGCCCTGCGTTGAAGAAATCCCTTGCATCATCACGCCACAAAGGTAGCCCAACAAACGGCAATGAATATCCCAAGTCTTTGGTTGCGCCTGTCCTATCGCCTTTAAGATAGCGATCCCATAAACGGTAATACTCGTATCCAAGGCTAGCTGGTGCGCCTAACACCTCATTAATAGCATCAGCCCCACGCTCACTTGGTGTGCCGCTAATCCATTTCGGTGGAACAGGAGATGCGTTTTGATCTATCAATCCAGTGTTAACTGCCATCGATAAAGTTTTATAACCAATGTCGGAGTACACACCCATAATACCTGAGTGATCTACAACTCTTGCCATAGTCTCAATGCTGTCTGCATCTTTCCACCATGACTGATCTTTTAACGACAGTGATAAGTAAGACATACCAAGTAAAGCAGACACACCTTGCAGTCTGTAAGCCCTGCTTGGATCAGCAATAGCACCGATAATCTTATTGTTTGCACCAAAGGCAAAGTTCATAAACGTAAATGGCAATGTCATTATCTGGCTATCCATACGAACCAAAGCCGTAGAGCCAGTAGATGCACGTTTATCTATAGCGTACAGTTTAGGAAATACTTTACGCATTTGCTGAAAGTATGAGTTATCTTTCATATACATTACACCATCCATAATACGCGGCTTATCAAACGTAGTAGCCATGATGATGGTGTTATTAGAGTGTGATGCAATAGCTGCCTGATACTGACGCACCGCTGCACGTTGTTGCGGCGTGTCTCTAGCCCAAGCGTCTGTGTTAGAATATACAAAGTTTTCTGACTGATGCTTGGTAACAGGAGCATCAGCAATGATCTTAGCCATCTCCTCATCGATGCCATAACGAGCAAGATACTCACGATCAGTGGCGTTAATTTTGCCCTTTGACCATTTTTGAGACAACTTAAAGAATTTGTCTTGCACAACTATCTGATCAAGCAACTTGCCGCTGACAGTAACAGGCATCAAACCATTCATTGTGTAATAAACTTTGTTACCCGCAGCCACAGTCTTCTCAAGAAGATTGGGCTGTATGCGTTTTACATTATCAGAAAGTATTTCTCTTGCAGCTACGTTGCGTGAGATGTCAAGCAACTCACCAGCAAGATTAGCCTGCCGGAATACACCAGCAACAAAACCTGTGTCAGCAAGCGCAGCCGCACCAGCTTTAGCTACATCCTTATAGCCATGAGCCATAACAACACTGCCAACATCTGTAATAGCAGATACACCAGCACCACCTAGATATGTCCAGCCTGTCCATGACTTGACTGCTTTGGCTAGCTGGTTATCCCAACGATCAGGACGCTTAACAAAGTTGCCCATCACCCTGTCGTAGTCACCAACCATTGCAGCTTTAGCATTTAAGATCTCATCTTCAGATAGATTAGCTTTACGAAGTGCAGTCTCAAACTCGTCCATTACTTCATCTATAGTTCTGCCACCATAGGTTTCAGCAAACGCTATCTTCTTACCCATACGCTCAAAATAACTATAAAGCGCATCCTCATCCTTAATGATAAAATCCTCTACCATCCACTCAGGTATGTTGGTCTTGCGATCTCTTAAATGTTTAGTGCTGCCGCCACCAAACGATAAGCTTTCAAACTCATCTGCATCCTCATCTAATATTCTAGCAACTGTGCGTTCTGCATCAGCCCTTGTTTCACCAGTAAATTTAGGATCAGGATTGTTGGCACGTTCTTGTGTGTACCATTTATCAAACGTATCAGTCAGGCGTTCTCTTGCAGCCGGATCGCTCATTAAAAGTTTTTTGTCATAATAAATTGGGAAAGCAAAATCTCTGCGAGGCGGTGTATTTAGCAACCCCTCAAACCCATCGATGTCATCTCTTAGCTTGTTGATTTGCTTGTCGAGGTCTTGGAGGAATGCAAACTGCTTTTTGGTTGCGCCTTTGTTTGGCTGCTTGTTAATGGTTTCTTCAAGTTCGGCCAGCTTTGTTGTCTTCTCATCCAGCTTTTTATTTGCAGCATCGATACGCTCCTGAAGTTTTTTGTTTTTAGGAAACACACCAAAGAAGGTTGCATCCTCACCAATCTCTTTGAATGATTTTTGCAACAGAGCAGCCGCATTTTTTTGCGCTTCTGTAATATTCTCAGCCGCTTCTCTAGCAATGCGTGGATTGTTAGAGTTTAATCTTACGTGCTTGGTAATCGTATCAGCCAGCCATGCGTTATATTCTTTGTTATTCTTGTAGAACACACCAGCGAACGAACTGGCTTTCTCACCAACACCTATGTCCTGTGCATGAAGATTACGCAGCCCACGCTGCACAGAGTTAAACGCACCATAGTAAGGAATGATGCGCTGCGCTAATGACTGCGTTGCTTTGCCTTCTACATTGCCCTTGGTTGCAATAGACGCATTGCTCGACATACGAATAGCAATAGCCTTTGCTGCTTGCGGCATTTTAGGATCAGCAAGAAACTTCTGAAGATCGTTACTAAGTGGGTTAGCAAACTTTAATGTGTCATCACCATCACCAGATCCAATTTCTTTTTTAGCTGCTTCTGTTGTGGCGTTAATATTTAAATCTTCATCTTTTGATAAATGTATAGTTCCATCAGCATCAAAAATATGTCTTACTGGTCTGCCACTAACAGCACTTATAATTTTATTAACTGATGATTGAATGAATGGTTTGGAATAAGTCATGCCCATGCCAAGCACAGGAGACAAAGCTGTTGATGCAGCTATATTAAGTGTCGATTCATAATCAGCATCAGCCACTTGAAACGGCTCACGAACAAGCTCTGAAGCCGCGCTAGCGCCAAAGCCAGCCGCAGCAAACTTGGTGAATGTACCAAATTTAGATACGCCACCAGCTACATTTAATATGGGGACAAAGCCAATAAGAAAGCTGGGAAGATCACCAGCTATGTTAGCTGTGAACGATCCATCAGCCATAACCTGATCACGTTCAAGTGCCAGGTCTACCTGATGAACAAGAAAGTCCATATGCTCTTGGTCTTTAGCGCGAACAAGATCATCATAATATTGAATATGTGTCTCAGGAATATTAGCAACAGCATCATAGCTTTCATCTCTGATGCGATCACTAAAGCGTTTTATTTCTTCAAAGTGACCACCAACAGGCAAGCGATCAGTAAATGATGCTTTGAATGTTTCCATCCATGACGGATCGATAGCCCTGCCATCAGCGAAGCCGCTATCTAATGTAACAAAAAAATCGGCAATGCCATTATCCATTACTTCTGCCCTGCTAACTGCCTTGCTCTTTCTCGCTGTGCATCAAGCAATTGATTAATTGTTTTACTCGTACCGCCAAGTGATGAAGCTGCGCCACCACTTGATCTAGGTTTAAACTGTCCAATCTGATTAGTACCGCTAAGATGCCTAGCTCTGGCTGCTTCTGCTTTAGCTACATAACTTTCAATCTGTTCTTTAGTTTTAATGTCTCGCGCTTGCATAACAGCCTGCGGCCCAACAACCAAAGGCTGTGAGTTAGCATCAAGCAATACCTGCCCATTTCTATCTACAAGACGATAGCTTGGAAGATTAGTTGGCACACCTTTGATTGGTGCTGTGCCTGTAGTTGGTGCAAAAAAAGCTGTGCTGCCTATTTTAAGATTTTTACCTTTGGCACTTAATCGTAGCTTTTGTTGTGCAGCTTCTAAGATTATATCCATCTCGCCATCACCACGAAAATGCTGCTCAGGAGCCATGCGCGTAAAGTTTTTCTGACCGCCTTGCATAAACATATAGTCAGATTTCTTGAATACTTTTTCTACAGAGTTAGCAATTATACTAGCAGCTTCAGCCGCACCGAATGTATAGATGAGTGCATCAGCGTATCTGGTAAAATGTAAATTAACAGCAGCATCAGTGCTGCCTGTTGCATCACGAACAAAATCAAGCGTAGATGGTTGCTTGCCTTTGTCACCAAAATGACCTGCTCTTAACGTTTTCACTAATTCTTTTGCATCTGGATCACGATCCAACTGTGCTTGTTTAGCCATAAGATCAGCAGGCGTGAAGTCTTTAAACAAATGTGTATTGGAAACAGCATCCATTGTTTCAAACATCATAAAGGTATCATCACTAAACCCACGCTGGTTTATGTCTAGCCGACCATCACGCATACGATGCGTAGCCTGCTTAAAAAAGTTACGCATTGTAAGAAGAGCCATAGGGTTATCGCTATTCTGTGCAAGATAACCTTCGATTATATCTGGACTAAATGCTTTGATTACAAAATCTGGTAACTGACCATTGCCCATAAGAACCTGATACTCAGGTGCATTTCTGTCACCCATTAAAATAGTAGGCAGGTTGTTTAAAAGATCTTGCGGCGTACCAATAGCATACGCACCTGTTTTTAATATATGACCAGATGCTTTAGCAGACATCGGCACACCTTGTGCTGCCATGTTTGCATATGCGCTGCGTAGCAAACCATCTTTGTTAGCTTTTGCCTGTGCAACGATATTGTTTTCTACGCTATCAAATGCTGATGCAAGCTTATCTCTGACATCGCCATAACCACTGGTAGAAATAATTTCACTTAACCCAACCTCATCCAATATTTTTCTGTGGGTTTCATTTGTAATGTTGCCCATATTGCCAGTACGAATAGCGGTCTGAGCAGACTGCATGATATTGCCAATAGGTATATCACTTGTGTATGGATTAAAATTGTCACCAATATTTTGAATTAATGTTGATGCAACATTGTCAAGCTTGCCAAGAAAATGCTCTGTATTAATCTTATCTCTTAAAGTTTGGAGCATCTCTCTTTCAACAAGAGTTGGAAACTCTTCTTCTAATCCATCAATAATTTCAAGAATGTTATTTTTATTGTAATCAGCATCATCGCCAACTACATCACCACCCTCAAAATCTTTTGATTGGATATTAACCAAAGCACGTTGATCTTTAATTGCACTTTCTAAAATCTGCACACGATTAACAAAAGCTTGTTTATGCTCAACACCTAGCCTGTCAGCATAAAGCTTTTTGCCATGTGAAAAACCTTCAGCATCAAGCGCAGACGCAATAGATGCAGCATATTTAGATAAGCTAGGATCAGAAGATAACCTCTTTAGTGTGTCTTCAGAGTAAGCTTTCCACTTTGCTTGAAAGCCAACATAATCTTTTTTAATATCATGTTGAGCATGTAACTCGTTAGCATGCATTTGAGCATCTAAGGTTAATCGCTCAATATATCTTTTATCACCAATAGGCAGAGCGTTTTGTCGAGCAACCTTAGAAAAATTTTCTGGTATTTCTATTGGCCCTAAACCACCATCTTTAGCTTTACCGAATGCCGCAGCCGCACCAAATGCTTTACCTTTTGTTTCTTCAGCAGCATAAACTTTGGCATAGTCATGCTCAAAAAGTGCCTGCCCGATACGCTGGAATGCTTCACCAGAAGTATCACGCATAGGCTGAACCACACCAATAGGCTGGTTATAAACAGGAGTGCCTTTGAACTTAGGTATCTCAGCCATTAATCACCCCCTGTTACGGATGTAATCTTATCCATGCCAATTGCAAAGCTAGCCATGCCAGACATCATCGTTGCGTTAGCATTGATGTTGCCTTGCATCCTTGTGTTCTCTGCTTGGTAACGCATACGATTTTGCGTAAACATGCTTTGCGTTGTAGCTCTGTTCATCTGCTCAATGCTTTTATCTTTGCCAGCATTAACCCTTGCTTTAAATGAACGAGAGTTCTGATCTATATTGTTGACACCGCGAACTGCGTTTGCTGTTGAGCGATAGGTTTCAAATGCATCAAGGCGATCATTATGCTCTTGCTCAGACCGAATACGCTCAAGCCTAGCGTTAAACTCTTGCTGCTCTGCAACGCGAGCCGCTTGCCTGCGTTGTGCAGAAGCCTGTTGAAACGAACCAAACAAGCTTATTGCCTGACCTATCATCATTAAATTCATTAAAAAGCCACCTCAGTTACCAAACCATTTATCTGAATAGACAGTGGCGCAGATTGAGATATCGTAACGCGAGGGTCTTTACTATACCCAAGCACCCTAAACTCTTCCTTACCGCTGACCGCAGCAACACCACTTGCCTGATTTTGCTGAACTGTACGAATAATCATATCTGTGCCATTGACTGACACACTCAATGTATTCTCAAGATCCAACGTAACTTTTGTTATTTTACGAGGCGCACCAGTAAGAGGGCCGCCCGGAACCGCGCCATCGATAGGCAGAGTTTTTAACTCTGGTGTAAATCTGTATCCAATCTGTGCAGCCGTAGATAATTTAACTGCGCTGACATCTACATTGCCACTACCTACAGTAAACGTACCAAGAAACTCAGTGCCATCTACGACCTCAACAGTTGCACCATTTGCAAAATGAGATGACACATCAAACACACCATTGCTGCCAGTAAAGTCATTACAGAAATCCATTTTCATAGATGTGTTGAATTGTTCAAGAACCAGCTTGTTAGTGCCAGCACCAGTATCCCTTATTGAAACAGTAAAGAGATCTTCATCTACAGCACATACAGAATGGAACCTGCCTTCAGTTTCCCATCTCATCCAGCCAGCACGTTTCTCATCACGCAAACTATGGAACGCAGCAATTTCACCATTGTCCATAATAAACATTCCATATGCGCCTGGTCTTGCAAGCGAACCTTTAACCGTAGTCAATTGAATAGGGTTGCTTATAAGATGGCTGGACAACAATGACACCATTGTAGATGTGTAAGCTGCTTCAGAATCCGAAAAGATATATTCTCTAATGGCTGTGCCAGTAGCTTGAACATACAAAGTTGCACCATCAAGAGATTGTGGTCTGACATAACCAGAACCAACAGGCGTTTGCAGAGATACCTTAGCTTTAGCTGGTGTTACTGGTGCGTCTTGAAAAGCTGGTACATAAAACTCTGATTGTGATGCAAACACTTGCAAGTCGCGATTAGACACCAAATGGCGTATTTGATTGGTAACACCAACACTTGCATCAATGTCAATTGCATCATCATCTTCAGCCGTACCAATATCAAAGTTAAAATAATATCCAGTCTTTGATCCCCATAATCCGTCTGGCTGACTTGGCGTACCACCAAACCACAACCTATCCTCATGGAATGTGATAGCCTGCGGAAAGCCTCTGAGTGCGCTGTAAGACTGCTCATACCATTCAGTGGTAGCTGCACTGCTCTTTACAGTTGGAGAGCCTCCTCCGTCAGCCTCAGACGTTGCAGACGCACCTGCGGTTATCTCGTATTTGTTGTCATCAATGATACGGCTAATGGTTCGACTGCCATTAATGTTACTTGCAGCAATACCGCCTAGCCCACCAGCCTCAGCAATAACAACAGTTGCACCAGAAGCAAGGCCATGAAGAACGTGCGTTACTTCTATTTTGTTTGAATCCTTTTTGGTTTTTAAAGCATCAATATCTAGCTGCGTTGTTAGTTCGCCTTGAAGGATTGCCGTAACTGTAGTGGCGTTTGTAAATACACTAATTAGTGCTTCAGTCTCGCCTATCAATAATCTTGTGCCTACATGACCAGCCGCAAAATAATTTTGAGAACAGGTAAGCGTTACTGTTCCTGATGTGCCGCTAGAAGAAATGGTAGTGCCAGCGCCTTGAAAGTTATAATAGGGCTGATGTTTTTTATTGCCATCAATCGATTGATCAAAAGCAAAGACACGCATCTCAAACGTAGTTAATCCAGTGCGTACTAACTCACGGCATAAAAACGTGCGGTGAGCAATAAACATGAAGTCACCCTTTTGGGTGTAAGTAAATTCTACAAGATTAGTATTGTCGAAAGGAACAGCGTCACCATTAACGTCAGCAGTAAGCGTTTGAACATGGGAGACAGTGCCGTTGGTTGCGATACGGAAAATATCAATGCGAACATTTGAGAAAGCAATAATGTATTTCTCATCATCGGAGAATATAAATGGCTCAAGCCTAACTTGTTGAGCCAACGCAGCATCATATGTAAGACCAAATTCATATATGCGTTCAGTGCCAGGTCTGTTAATGACACCGCCCTCTGCTCTAATAAAAAAGTTCTTAACAGATTCCGCAGCCGCTACATAAACAGGGCTGTCAGTTCTGGATCGTAATGACGGACTGACTTCACCAAAAGAAAAGTTATTAAGCGGTACGCGAATCCTCGCCATTAACTTCGCCTTTCAGCTATAAACCTCGATGTTCTAATTCTGCGCGTTGTCTGTTGCTGGCTATCTAATGTCTTAGCCTGTTGCATTAACTGCGCTGCTTTCTTTTCAAACATGGTTGCAAGCTGCTCATCTCTGGCAATTGCAAGAGCAAAGGCCGCAGCTAAAGCATATTCAACAGATAGCGTAAAATAACTTGGGAACTCTTGTTCGCCAGCGCGGAATGAATAGTCAGCCACAACTACGTCACCGCTACTCATGTCAGAGAATACTTTGTCTCCGTACACATTATATTCAATGTTGGCACTATTAACTGTGATAGCATGCAACATAAGCAGATCAGTAGGTAGCTGATGTGCTGTCGCAAAGCGTCCAGTAGGTGCGGCAGTTAAAAGATTTAGCACAGCTTGGTTAGTAGCAAACCGCCAGCGACTAGCGCAGAGCGCAGTTTGAACAACATCCTCATAAATATTTGAGGCAACAAGTGCCTCGGTAGATGTGGATGTAAAAGACGTAATAGGCTCTGCGCCAATAAGAACTAAAGCGCGAGCCGCAATGTCTATATCTGAATTAGCTTTTGATGGCATATAGATAAGAGGGGGGCGTTAGCCCCCCACTCCTTTAATCGCCGTCTGTTTCAGCTACCGCTGTGCCGTCAGACACATCGACTACTGAACCAGTATTTGACAAAACGGTGCAAAAGCTTGTTGTCGGTACATTGGTATCGCGCACGATAATCAAGTCACGAACATCCAGCATGTTTGCTGCGCTATTAAAATACCCTTCGGTATTTACAGTAGCAATGGCATCAGCAGATGTGTACATCCACAAGCTACCATTTGAATCACCGCCAACACGAGTTAGTCCACTTGAAGCAAAAGCCATTTCCTAACCCTCCTAGTTGTTGTCTAAGACTTCGTATATGCCGTTGTCGTTGATAACCACAGCACCCATTGACATCATTGATGTAGCAAGGTGTGAGGCTTTCTCAGGCACATAGTTCAGTTCGGTTGAAACATCAGCGTTTACGCCAAGGCCAATAGCCGAGGTGTGGTACGCCATATTCTTGCCGCCAGTGATTGCAGACGTTGAGAAGATCTTGAAACCAAGAAAGCTTTTCATTGTCATGCCGCCAGCAAACGGAAGGTTCTGATCACCTACAAAGTCTGAACTTGCAAACTCTGTAATGTTGAATAGATCAGCATAACCAGCCGGAGACATTGCAAGATAGCGGTTGCCGTCCTCTGGAATATCGGCTGAACCAAAAGTCTCAAACAATGAGAGAAGGTTAGCCTTGGTAACAGCAGCACCAGTAGCACTGATCTGAGTTGAGTTAGCACCAGCGTCCATTGCAGTGTAAAGGATTTCGTCAGTCTTACGACCAAGAGCAGCAGCAGCAGATTGTGCTACAGCCTGACGCTCATCAATGTTGGTCTTTAACTCGTCCAGCTTGTCAATGTACTCAGCAGCATAGAAGTCTGCCATTGTTGCTTCTACGGTTGTATGCACCAATTCCATCGGTGTCACAGAACCGTTTCTAGATTTCGTTGAAGCAGAGCCAGTTCCGATTTTCTGAAAGCGAACAGTGTTACCACGGACATTACCAGATGTGCGTACTGTATTGCGGAGCTTAGACCCCATACGCTGATAAGCCATGTGAACCTCGGACTCAAACTGCTTAATGAAAGCTACGTCAATTGTATTAGCCATTCGTTAAGTTCCTTGTCTAAAAGAAGTTACATTTACATCGCGGTTGTCCGTCTCTCTCGTCATCCAGTTATCCCAATGGGGCTGTCAGTTTGAAACAGGCCGTATGCTATTGGAATGGCATCTCTACATGAGGAGCGCAACGCACAAAACGGACACACTCAAAGCCGTTTACAGTGGTTGGTTCATCACAAAACAAAAATCCTAGCCAGTTCAGCCATTGCAAGGTTGCTATATGATCAATAGGAACTACATTCTCAACCACATCCCAGCGGTCACAGAAGTATTGCAGCATGTTTTTTGAAGCGCGAAGAAACTTCCTTGGGTGCTTGTCAATCTCATCAGTGCCAAGAAGCCAGATAGTGCCTGTCTTCATCTCACTATCATCATAGATAGGAACTACACCAAACATACAAGCAGGTGTATTTTTGTGAAGTGCTGTGAATGTTACAGCATCCTTTCGCATTATAGGATAGCGCAACGCCCGCCAAGGCGTTGCACCATGTATCATGCACTCTCTTACATCAGGTGATCGCAGATGATTTTGCAGATATTCTGCATGCTCATAAGTAGCTTCTACGATCTCTACATCACCATCTACATGGAATGCATTATCTGTAGAGTTTGGAAAAACCATCATCGACTTTTTTAACAAATGCCATATCCCTTTGTGCCGGATTCCAGTAACGAGGATCTTTCTGCATTGCTTGCAAATCTTCTAATGTAGTTGCCGCAGCCGCAGTAAAGTTGCCATTAGGTGTAGCTTGTTTGCCATCTGCCATTAAGTATTCAATAAACTTAATGCCTTGTGCTGATCCAGCAAGCAAGACTGCTTGATCTTGAAACTCTTCTGGCAGGCTATTTTCAGACCATAACTGAGCAGCTTCAATGCGAGCATCAGCATTTTCGCCTAATGATAATCTTTCAGCTTCTAAGTCTGGTTCTTGAGATTCCATATGTTCTGCATATTTAGCAATGCCAGCAGCAAACTCTTCTTGAGAGTAACCATTTTCGTGAGCATGATCTGCCCACCATGCAAGCATTTCATTATCAACTGCTTGTTCTTCATCTATAATGTCAGGCAATTCATAATCACCAGCCGTTTCCGGCCTACCTTCAAGGGCTTCTATCTCAAGCTCTTGTTCTAGTTCAGCCCTTATATCATCCCTGCCTTGTCCTAGTTTGGATTCCAGTGATGAATAAGATGCTGCCATATCTTCTGGTGAGTTGAATTTCTCTGGCAACCACTCAGGACGCTCAGAGACAGGTGCTTCTTCAACTGCAACTTCGTCAGCTAATTCCACATTATCTGCTTCATTCATTGTTGATCTACCTTTTGTCCATGATTAATACGCCTCTCAATGAGGCCAACAAGATACCGCTGCCCCTCAAGATGGCGCAGTTCGGCATCACTTGCATTCGGCCCTTGAACGGATTCAATGGTTATCGAACGCAAATACTTTAAAACGGCTACGCCGTTTGGTGTTTTGAATACAGAGTTTATATTACGAGAGATGAGATCATCATCTGTTTTGGGGCGTGGAAAATTATCCACCCCCAAGTGAAGGGATTTGCGTTGCATCTACGCCCTGCTGTTGTTGTTGCTGTTGATATTGTTGTGCAGCTTCTAACAACTGTTGCCGTTCCACTTTATCTCTCACTAGATTGTCTGGCACTCCAAACTTCTTAGCGAGATACAGCGCAACGTCCTCAGAGTTAATAAGTACGTTAAGAACCTCTGGCCCGAATGTAGCACCGACCATTTGCAAATAACGTGAGACTGCGCTGATGTCCTGATTGGCTTGTGCTTGCGCCAATGGTGACACAGACCTGACTTTGACTTCCCGCCCATTAATGGATGGAACTTCAATACGGCCTTGCTTCTTCAGAATGTAAACAACACGCTGCAATACTGGCTGAACCATCTCAGCCTGCAACCTGCCGAAAGCTGATCCAATACGTCTGGATAGATCAGCCATGCGTTCTGCTATTTCCGTAGCAGACGCAGGTGTTTTGTTGGGATCGCCCAACATATCATTGTAAAGCGCACGTTTGATGTTTGTACGCATATCATTCAAGACAAGATTGGCTACGTCAAAGTTACCTGCGTTCTTGATTGGCTGTAAGCCAGCCGAACCCATAGCCTTTGGAATAATTGTGCCTGGCACAAGATTGATTGTATCAGTGTTTATGATGCCATCATCATCCATCTGGTACACACCAGAGATAGCCATCTGTGCATTCTCAAGCACCAACTCAATAGTAAGGTTAGTAGTTTTGATTGCACTAAGGGCGTTAATTAGAGGGCCGCGCCCATATACTTCGCCGCTAGCTTTAGACCAACGGAAACACACAAACGGATTTGAGCCTGTGCCTTCATAGCTTTCTTGGAGAATGATTTCCTTATCGCCTACATTTACAACATAGTAATCAAACCTGTCTTCATTAGGTTTGCTATAGTTGCGGCAGATAACTTCTAATATTTTTGTTTTGGTATCTGGCTGATTAGCTACAGCCATTGTAGTCTTTTCTCCTAGAACCCCCTTTGGATATGCAATAGGGATCTCTGAGTTTTTAAGAGTGCGCTCTCTGTAAACGTGGTCAATCTTATCATCAGGCCCAGTATCGAGATGCACAGTTGGCAAAGGAATCGCATTAAACCTGACAGGATTAATTGCATCCCCTTCTTCAACCAAGAGAACGCCTGTTCCAACCGCGAGATCCATAAAGCTTTCATGTATTTCTTGTCCAAAATTAGAGTTCTGAATGACTTCAAAAACATAATCAGTAACTTCATCAAGGCTGTTATTAACTGTGTCTTGTTTGTCTGGCGGTATCTCAGAGCCAGCTACAAAGTCTGCCCATCTTGCAAAGTTGGGAACAAGACCAGCCTGCAACCTAGATGCAAACTCTTGCACACCAACAACAGCAGTTTCATCAAAAATCTTATCGTCACGCCTCTGACCCGGATTTTCCGTGTAGAAACTCTGACGCATAGGCAATGCGTACTCAAAGCAATCCTCAAACAAAGGCTCAAAATTTACCCGAGCTTGTTTAGCACGCTCGTACTTTTGCAGCATTCGTTCTGCAATTTGATCCATTAAAGAGTCTCGTCATAATAGCCAAGCGCAGCTTTGTTGCTTGTAAGCAAAGAACGCCTACCTGCACCACCGCCAACTTTCTTACGAGCAACCTGCTCTTCAGTCCGCTTTGCTTTAGCTTCCTCTTTTTTTTGCTGGGCTTCTGCTGCTTTATTGTCAGCTTCGATCTTATCATTAGGATCAACTGCTGGCTTTGATGAACCGCCACCTAAACACATAATTAAATTCCTCTCATAGCTATAAACTCTGTGTAACTGACTGCATTAATGCATGGCAACGCACAAAATTACATGCGCGACCAAAGACCTTCTCTTCTTTGCTTGGGCTTACGAGTGAACACATCAAATTCACGCTTGGCTTGGAATGGTCTAGGAGCGTTGCTCATGTTGTGAAGTATCTGCCTACCCTCACCAGAGCCAAGCATTAGGTACTGCAATGCATCATGGATGTGAGAGAAGTGGTTCTTGTCTGGCTTGTCAGCGTAACGCTCACCAGATACCTGCATACGTTTGTATTGATAACCACCTTCAAAGCCTTTAATGATTGTCCGGCAGCGTTGATCGATCAGCAAACCAGACTGCCCTTCGATCATTCTATTTAGTGGCGCAGATACAGATTCCAGACGCAAAGCCACATCATTAGATGGCGCAGGTCTTGCTGACAGGCCAGCACCACGCATTATCTGGAATGGTGTAGTCTCATCTGTCTGCGCTCTAAAGTCACCAGCCGGATCACCAAAGATAATAATTTCGCAGCCACCATATCTTGTTGCTATGTCTTGCCGCAGCACTTCGGCAAACCTTACAATGCCCATATCAAATGCCACAATCTCTTGTAGCAGCATCCATCTGCCGCGAACCTTTTGCCCAAAGACAGCCGCAGGCGTTAATCCAAAGTCAATGCCAATATAAACAGGCACACCATTGGCTACTGGTATCTCTTCTCTGGCTACATGGATGTCAGGTGCAAACATAGGATAGACAGGCTTACCATCCTTTATACTTCCGAGGCGGTTCATAACGTAAACATCGATCCAGCTTTTGGTTTTGCCCTGCACAATGTTCGGATAATAATCCTTCCGCATATTTAGTTTGTTCTCTGCGGTGTCGTTTGGAACGTATTCGGAGATGTCTCCGTCTTCGGTTTTGCGTTCTATCATTCCTGCGGGTTGTGTAAAGAATAGCCAGTTGTCTGGCTTGATCAGCATCTTGGCTTCTTCTTTTGCTATGTGATCTGGAACAGGAACCTCGCCTGACATGATAGGCCACCAGTGATCCTCCTCTGGTGCGTTGGTATCGCAGATAACGCCTGTCCATGTAGCTCCGCCATCTTTCATGGACGGAAAGCGGCCTACACGCATCGTACAAGCGTCTATGATGGATTTAGGTATCTCCCTTGCCTCGTTGACCCAGATGCCAGTCAGTTCAAGGGAGAGGAGCTTCTTGACATCTTCTGGCCTGTCAAGAGCAAGGAAGATTACTTCAAGGTCTATATCGTTCTTTTTGATGTGGTGCGTAAAAGGAACAGACCAAGTAAATTTACCCCACTGTTCTTCGGGAAACCAATCAAGCCAAGTCTTAATGGTTGTGGTTTTTAACTGCGGATTTGTGTTTCTGATCACAGCCCATCTGGAATGACGTTTACCATCTTCTGCTTTTTTCTGTTGTAAGGCTCTGCGGAATATTTCTACGCAACAACCAACAGACTTGCCTGACCCAACAGGGCCGCGCAAGCCACGAAAGAATACGTCTGATTTCATAAATGATTTCAGTACGTTGCCATCAGGCTTGTACTTAAAGTTGGTCAACCTTGTTATCCTTGCCAAACTTAATCATTTGAGAAACAACTTCCGGCCCGATAACCGCAATAAGTTTATCTGCTTCATAGTCAGTGCAGAACTCTTTCGGGTGATGGACAAGATGTACCTTCTTCACAACAGTGCGAAGTATCTCACGCTCTTCAACTTTAAGCGTATGCATAAAACTCATGTTCTATACTTCCTTACTTTATCTCGTACTTTTTTAGGCTGGCTAACGAATTGCTTACCAGACGCACGTCCTTTTCTTTTAGCAGCCGTGGTTTTGGCGTACTCCTGCGATGATAACGCTTTGATGGCAGCGGAAGGTAGATACCTTTCGCCAGTAGCTTTTGAACCTTGAGTAGATGGTTTTCCACTTTTAGTGCGCCACTTCTGTTCGCCCCACTTAAACAAAGATTTCTGTGGAGCTTTCAAGAGGTGTAGCCCCCACCTTTAGCTTTATAAGCTTTCGCAAGCATTTGCGCTTTACGAGCAGACCATTGACCAGAACCACCACCTTTGTTGCCAGCCTTGATGCGATTGAATAAAGACTTACGCATAGTTGGCTTGGTGTAGTTACCGGCTTCATTTACTTTGGACTTGCTCATTTCTTTTTAACTGGCTTCTTAGGTGGTCTGCCTTTTTTAGATCCATACGTTCCAATACCTTTAGGCATTTGCTCTTCCCTTCTTTGCTTTATTACGCGCACTAATTGCTCTGCCCTTTTTAACGGCATCTGCTTTAGAAGACGCACCCCATACTTGTAATGATTTAAGCAGCCGTGTAGGTCTGCCTTTCTCGTCACGCTCCGGCCCTTTAGCTGCGCCCATGCGTTGTAGGAAGCTTGCTCTGCGAGGATTATCACCAGCTTTAACTGGTGCTTTCATGCCTGTGCCTTTACGGCCTTCAGCATTTAATCCACCTTTAGGATTCTTGCCTGCCTTGCGTGTCCATGCCGGAGTAGTAGCCATTACTTCTTAGCAGCTTTTTTCTTTGCAGGCTTCTTGGCAACCCATGCTTCATTAGTATCAGGAGTTGCTTTGTTATCTGCTTTGAGAGTGCCATCAGACTTACGAGCGCGAACAATCTCATCACCAGCCTCAAGGGGGAAACATCTCTGGCTATCGGCAGTTAATGTTTCGCCTGTCTTGATCCTACCATCAGGCATAGTAATCGTTGCGCCTTCATAGATCGAACCGTTATGAAGTTTATATTTAGGCATCAGTACGACCTCTACGCTTTGTTAAAGCCTTACGCTTTAAACGCTGCGTTGCAGTTTCACGCTTTGACTCGCCGGATGTAATCTCTTTGGAAGACTGACCCTGATATGGGTTGTTTGTTTTGCCAACAGATGAGCCAGTGATAACTTCTTTAGGAAGCTTCAAGACTTGCCCTACACGGATTTTGTCAGCGTTCTTAATGCCTGGATTAGCAGCCATCATCTGACGAACAGATGTGCTGTACTTCTTTGCAATATCAGAAAGCGTATCGCCAGAACGTACAGTTACGTCCTTCTTAATCTTCTTAGGTTCAGGTTTTTTAGCTGTAGCTTTAGCAGCCGCTTTTCTCTTGGTAGCTTTTGCTACTGCTTTCTTTGACAAAGAAGAGCCAGTAGCAGTGGCTTTAGTAGCCGGAGGTTTAGGCTTGTCAGCCAGCTTCTTTGCTCTATCACGAACAGCATCAAGCCGCTTGTTTTCGCTTTTAGTAAATAAGCCAAACATTAATATACTCCTTGGGTTACAAGTTCATCTGTAGTGGGAAGATCATTAGAAGGGTCTGACGCAATAGCATCATAGTTATTCCGCATCTCAGTCATTGAGGAAGGAATACTCATCTGTGATGTTTGTAATAAGCCGGTAAAAGTATCCCATATCTTCTTACGCCTGTTAGTCATCGGGCCACGGAATACAAAATCCCCTGCGTCCTCGTCAGGCTCATCATCAAAGTCTACATCGATAACATTCGGCTCTTGAGGAAGATTAATGCGAACACGCATAGCATCTTCTTTGGAAGAACCGTCAGGGTTCTCTGGCATCAGAATGCCGCCAAGAGTTCT
>Ga0187217_1000076_pt1 | contig 34157 bp, 24 predicted proteins | sample 15SPOviralmetaG_FD_130165 | JGI IMG/M metagenome (GOLD analysis project Ga0187217, IMG submission 130165) | Marine viral communities from the oligotrophic San Pedro Time Series (SPOT) site, San Pedro Channel, CA, USA - 15 SPOT_SRF_2010-09-15... | ecosystem: Environmental > Aquatic > Marine >... | reverse complement strand
GTTTGCGCGTCTAACCGACTTAGTTTGTGCTATTGCACCTATGTTTGCTTCAGACAGGGTCCGATAATTAGTGTTCAAATATGAACTTAGTTTATCGTTTTCCATATACAATATTATATATCTCTATTTAGAATAGTTTCAACCAAATAGACTAAAAAACTTTTTTTAATTTTTTTTTATATTTTCTGAAACAAAAGAGAGAACGGGCTATATAACTTAAGTATTTAAGCCTTAGGGAAGATTAGGTTCTAAGGTTCTCATTAAGGAGTTTAAGTAGAAAGCGTCTACAAGATCATCAAAGGGTTTTGGGATAGATTTACCGAATTCAACGGTTTTAGCGAACTTCCAGAAATTTGTCTCCTCGAGAAATTTTTCACCTGTAGAATTATTTATAAAAACTTCCCATAAAGCAAGCTTATTCATATTACCTTTACCCGCATGTTTTTTAATTGTTGAAGGAGCAATTGTTAAAATGTCTTCGGGTTTAAAGTATTTGAGAAGTTTAATTTTAAGAATAGATGCAGCTGCTGCCATATCAATAATATTATTAGTACCAGCAGAACTACCATAAGATACCCCTTCAAATGCTATCTTAAAAGAGTCTTCTTTATCTATATGTTTTGTAATTAGTTCGATAATATCATTTGACATAATATCATATCGCTTAATTTTTGCAAGCTCAACACTAGAATAATCAACATGCGTTTCCCAATCTGGTTGAAAGACAAGAGTAACACCTTCTATTAAGGCTAAGTCTTCTTGCATTTTAATAGCCTTCTTTGTACCTGTCTTTTTTAAATAAGAAATAAAATAATATTGTTTTGTATTGCTATTAAAAACACAAATACCTGGAGAATTTAAAGAAAAATCAATTGTGATAAAATTCATATTAAAAACCTTTACCCATTGAAGCGCCGATTGCAGTTCCAACAAGTCTTGAAGTTAATAAATCATATAGAATACCCTTTTGAACACCTAATACCTTAGCTATCATTTTACCCATAGACTTTCCTAAAGCAAAACCAGTAAGACCTCCAATAATAGAACCAAATAAACCTTCATTTGTCATTTCGTTATTAAATCTATTAATATCTAGATTTCCATCCTCATTTCTATATTCATTTAAAAAAGAATCTACTGCTTGATCTACTTTTTCTTCTAATTCAGGAGTCCATTCTTGTTGAAGTCCTTCTGTTAAAAGCTGCATCTCTTTTTCAGTAACTCTGTTTTCTTCTAAATATTCTATAAATGTTTTCATAAGTTATATATCTTTTAATCTACGTCAATTTTAATATGAAATTTGTTATAATAAAAATTTAAATCAAATGTATTAAATTCAGCAACGTTTTCTGCCATGTTTAAATTTAGTTCACTTATTTGATTTAAGATTGGCTTTTCAAATGTAATGTTAGCAAGTACTAAATCTTCAGCATCTAATATACCTAATTTTAAATCAGTAATATGTTTCTGTTTAGTAGTAGGCGCATAATAATATAACAAAATATCTGTCATCATCCAGTAGTTAATATAGCCATCCATTAATTGCATAGTTACGGTAAATTGTCTTTCAATTGTATTTTGAATAGGTACTTTTCCTCTAAAATAACGAACAGTTCCATCGTTATCTGCTTGACTCACAGGATCAAATGTAATTCCTGGTAAATTAATAGATTGAATTCCGTAATTAATAAAATCAATAGGGTCTTCGAATAAATTACCTGGAATTTTATTTAAATAAGGCTTATACTTATCTATAATATCTTGAGGTATAAATTTTCTAGGAAACCTAAAATCAAATGAATTATTTCTGCTATCTAAAATCATATTGCCGAGTATTCACCTTTAAATACCATAGTTTCAGTGCTACCGTTATCTATTGAAATATAGTACTTTTTATTATTTAAACCTTGTAATTTAGCGGCATTAGCTTTGTCTATTTTAAATAATACTTCACCTTTAGATAAATCAACATCTTTAAAACTTGTAATATTGTTAAAGTAAATTCCATCAGCAAAATTAAGTCTAACGTTTTTTAAGTTAGTAAATGAAATAGTTTTTCTATCCCCTCCTTCTATTTTTGAAACGTTAAATTTAATATATGTATCAAATGGAGATATTTCTAAACCATTACTATTATTAATAGATGTAATTTGGCCATCGTCAATAGTTACATTACCAACATTTACAACAACGTTTAATCTTTCAACAAACGCAGGTGCATATTTTACCTGAGCTTTAGGTAAACTAGAATTAACTACCTGCGCAACATTTCTTGTAGCTTGTAAATTCGGAAGAGTATTATAAACTCTAGTTAAATTAGCACTCGATGCTATATTTACTCTCATTAACCTCTTACCATATTTAGGAGCGTTGTTACCAATTAAACTTCCTCTTTTTACAATTTGAGTATTATCCGTTTGATTGTAAATTCTCATTGTCACATCAATCATAAAACTTGCAGCATTATTTGCATTTTTTATAATTGGTCTAAATTGAATTGGCTCTTCAAAATCTTGAGTCTGTGTAATTGAAGTCGCATAAGTCTCTATAAAACTTGTACCTATTTGTTCATTTACTATAATATCAAATATAACTGAAATATCATCAGAGCTTGTTGCTATTCTATTAATAATATAAGCCTCAAAATCAGCAGCGCTATTGTCTTTTTCACCATATATTTCAAAATAGTCCCCGTCAGCTGCCTCTTCTACAACAACTGTAAAATCTTGGAATTCATCTTCTTTAGCAACTATAAAATTAGTTTCTTCTCCTGTGTAAATATAATCAATCCCTGCTGTATCTTCTATGCTGTCAATTAACTTTAAAGAAATATCATAATTTGAAGTAGTATCTAAATCACTAGCACCCGCTCCATTGTCATAAAATAAATCTTCAAAATCACTGTATTGACTTTTTAATGTAGGTAATTTAATTTCTATAAAATTACTATATAAAGTTTCACTTAAAATAAAAGGTCTAGGGTTTTTAATTTCAAAACTTGATGTGTTTAAATAAACGGCTTGTGTTAAGAAGTTTTGAACTCCTGAAGTTCTATTAGTTTTTACTTCGAATAAAAAACCTTCATAACCTCTTGCTGCAAAACTAAAGCCGCTTCTTAAATGAAGTCTTACTTTGTCGTATTTAATTGTATTAACAACATTAGTCGCATTAGTTTGACTAGTTAATAAATCTGCTGAATCTGAACCATTCCACTCAACACTATCTATAAATATGTCTGTACTATCTAAAAGAGCGTATTTGTTTTCATGAACCTTTACTGCATGGTATCTTTCAATACTGCCAGAACCCGTTACTATACTGTTTCCAGTTTCTTCATCGGGTGTAGCAAATAATGGATTTGCTACATTGCCAACTGTAATTTTACCACCTTTATAATTAGTTAATTTATATTCATAACTACCTGTATTTGCAGGAATATAAACAAACGTTGTTCCAACTAAACCAGCACCATTGTTAGTACCTGTAATTGAAAAATCAGATGGAGTAGAAAGTGCACTTAAGTTAAATTTATAAGTTTTACCAGCTTCTAATAATAAAGTTCTTGCGGCAAATCCTTCAACAGCAACGTACGCACCATCTTCGGTTACATCAAAATTTACTACTAAACTACCAAGTTCATGTATAAGATGTCTTGTTTGAGTTGAATCTCCTTGGACGGTATCTAATATTTTTATCTCACTACCATTATCATCTACTTCTATTTCATAAGAAGAAGGATCAGATTGATCGTGATAGATAACCTCTAAGAGTATATCATTATCAATTTTATAATATCTTGAACTTTCTGCCATAATTTATTTATCTCTTTTAAAATTAAACAATTTCGGTGTATATGTTAAAAACACTCCAACTTGTGGTCCATGATATACTAAATTGCCAGTAGTAAATGTTAAACCATAACCTACACCTAAGCCTAATCTAACCCTACTTTTATTTTCTTCTTTTGCTTTATTTATCTCATCTTCAATGAGGCTAATTCCTTCAATATTACTAAATGTTAAACCTGGATATTTTGTAGCAATACTAATTTTTTTAATTCCTTCAACTTCTTCGACACTTGAGTATAATTTAATCCCTTGTTCATAACTAAAACTGTTTAATGCTCCGGTTAATTTATTATCTTTTTCAAATAAACTAATTTTACTATTCCATTTTCTCCAATTCCCATCTCCATAGTCAGTAGAATCATTAAAATATAAAACTGAATCGCTTTCAATAAATGCATAAACGGTATCAGTTTCTTTAATACTAATTTCAGCACTTAACAGTTGATTTACTTTTTTAAGTTTTTTAATATCCCCTAAAGCATCTTCGTATTTTGCATATAAATCATTTGCATTATTTTTTAGTTCTTCTTCTGTAAATTCATATCCACTTATTTCACTAACTAAATAATCATTTTTATTTTTATAATATTTAATACTATCTTGGCTTGCGACAATGTTTGCTTCGACTCTCTCTACTTTTTTCTCTAAACCACCGTTTATAGCTTTTATTTTAGCAGTTCTGTTACATTGATGCATTAACAAAAGAATAAGTACTAAAATAACCGATATAAAATGAATTGGTTTTATTTCTAAGCTTTTAAACATTTAATTTTTTATTTTTTAAGTACCTTGAGACAATGTTATGTTTTTGTTGTTATAACCACTTGCAGTAAACGTAACAGTGAAGTCTCTCTTGTTTTGAACAGTATTAGTTTTAGCAACAATTTTATACCTATACCAAAGTCTGGTTCTATTATCAGAATTCCAAGTATTATCCTGAGTATCATCATAACACACTGCGTTGTCAAAAGTTATCGCATTACTTGCGCTTGGTGCAATTGGCCATGGCGGAGTTTGTGAATCAAGAGTATCGATATTTAAATTACAGTGAGGAGGTACGTTAACCCAAATAAAACTCATCCCATGATTCTCCGGTACTGTATAATTACCCGAAGTGTATGAGTTGGCAGCATTCGTTCTAAAATAACTTTGCTGATTACCTGCAGCCCAAGTTGACATTTTATCAAATCCATCATTTGTGGCACTAGGAAGATTTATATCTCCAGTATGTGCGCTTCTAACTTGAATATTTTCATTAAATGATGGAGCAGCATAAATGCTATTTATCTGATTTCTATTGGAGCTCGAAGATATACTAGTATATGAATTAAATTTACTTAACATATTAAACGAAAATTCCATACTAATAGATTGTGAAGGGCCCGGAGAATTTGTAGCATCCCATTGTCTTACAAAATCAGCAGGTACAAGTGGCACTTGAAACGCAGCAGTTTCTCCAGCAAAATCTCTTTTTACTGTTTTAAATAAATAAACAACGTTAGAGTTATTATATATTCTACCAAATATGTTATATGAACCTACAGTTGCAGGTAAATAACCATTCTCTATATCTCTTCCATTAAAATAGTCATAACTGTATCCGCCCTGTGTTCTCTCTCCACTTGAACTAACTGTACCAAACTGCATGTTGAATTGAGTTCCTATATTTATTGGAAATGTTACCACCGATCCACCATCATTCCTATAAGGAAATTTTAAAGGATTAAATCTAAAACACATTTGATTTTTTGCGAGATTTCCACTTAAACCATATGTTGCCCAAATAGGGTGCGTTCTAATTTTTAAAGAAGTATTAACAAAAACAGTACTTCCTATTTTAGAAACAGTAGTTTTTTCCATTTCAAATCCATTGCTGCTTCCGCTAGCGCTTCTTAGTTTATAAAAACTTTCCATTCCAGTCGTATATTGAGGATTAGCGTTTATTGCTGGAACACTTGTTGGATTAGATATATTAAGTCTAAGGGCATCCTCTAACGCGAAGTCACTATAATAATCAGATAATGTCTTTTCTTGAAGATTAGTACTTTGTGATTTTTCAGTATATAATCTAGTTGCAGCTTGTCCGTTAGATATTATACTTTCATCCACGTCTAATCCGTCTTTAAATCTTATACCATAACCTGTATCGAAGGCTGAACTATTTGCAACTTTACCTTCTTGATTTAATGAGTTTATATCTCCATTTATTGCAATTCCTTGAAATAAAACATTATTACCGGAAGTAGTCAAATCCGACTCAATGTGTAATTTATTATGAGTATTATTTGAATTTGTTCCAGCTATTCTAATTAATAAATGTTCTTCTGCCACTATTAAATGTTCTCCTCCTTGCTGAGATGAATTTAAAAGAGAATATTGTGTAGTGTTATTAGCACTAGACTCAAGAACAGATGTTGCAGTTATATCGATTCTGTCAGAAGAATTTAAAGTCAAATCAGATGCTGCTGATAATGTAACAGAATCAGATGCTTGTAGATTAAACGTTTCTGTTAAAACCTCTGTCTGAGCGCCACTATCTATAATAAGATTATTGCTATTTTTAATTTTTGAATTGTCTCCATCTAATTCTATATAATTAGACTGTAATTTAATATCATTTGGAATTGAAATTAATAAATTTGTTTTTTCACCTAATGCAGCGGCTAATGCACTTAAAGTAAATGTAGTCCCATTATTATTACCTGAAGTATAAGATGTCGCCATCTTAAATTCCTTTGGATTACCACTCTCGTTATTTGCAAATATAATTTGAGCAGTTACATCGTTATTAATAACAGGTGGATTTATTAAATTTAATAAACCATTTGGAGTACCTGTTAGTGTATTAGGTTCTAATGGGTCTGCATATGTATTTTGACCTAAAATTAATCTACTTCTTCTACCTTCTGGTATATTGTTTGGATCAGTGTTAGGTTCTGGATCAACGTCGTATGGTCTAAGTATTCTTACATCATATCCATTAATTCCTATGACGTCACTGTCCCATAAACTAGATGAAGCTCCTGCATCACCTTTAGGTCCTACTTCTCCTTTGCTCCCTTTATCACCACCTGTTCCTTTTTGACCAACTGGTCCTACTATGCCTGGATTTCCTTTAAGGCCAGTTGCACCACCGCCGTTAGCTAAAACTTGATCAAAGTTATAATTTATTTTATCAACTTTAATATTTTCCGCATCAGCATCGAATAATTCCTTTATATTAATTGCCATCTTATGTTTTTATTTTTACTAAAGGTCTAATCTCATAAGAGAAGCCTAATCTTTTATTATATATTAATCTAAAATTTAGAGGGTTTTTAGGATCTTTTTTAAACGAATAATTATTGTCTAAGACATATCCTCCACTTGATATAATAGAAGAACTTTCAACACTACTAACATTCGTATTTATATTCTTAGACTCTAACACATATAGATCTATTAAAGAAACGGTATATAACTTAATTATGTTTTCAGAAATATATCCCTCTATGTCATCATCTAAGGTATCTATTCTTCCAAAGCTATTTTCAACATTTACATATTTGCTAATCGTTTTTCTTACCCCTTTATTATCTAAAAATTTAATAAAATTTCTAATTAAATAAAAGTCCATAATAACTTCTGTTTCAGTTTCTATAAAGTTAATGTCGTATGAAGTATTGTTAGAAGATTTAATATCGTTTAATTCTTCTATATTATTAAATAAGTTAGTTGTAAAATTAAATAAATCATAAGAATCTCCTGTTTTTATAACGCTAGATGCTCCATAACTTTTTTCTTCAATTATATTTTTTGTACCCGGCTGTAAGTTAATTTCACCCCCGTTTAAACTTCTTACATAATAATCATTTTCCCACCTAGACTTGAAAACGTTCTTGTCTTTCTTATCAATAGCTATTTCATTTATCAATTGATACTTAGGAAGTAAATCATCAGTTGTAGATAATTTTATAACACCCTCTGTATCTATTTCATTTACTTTATGAAAGAAATGATTTTTAATAATTCCCCAGCTTTCATCATGACTACGGTCTTTTATTTCACCTACGTTAAAAAGAACTCCGCAATTATTTAGTTTTTTGTAAAGGGCTGCGGTTAAATTATTTAAATCAATACTACTAGTATCATAATTATAATAAAGACTTGAATATGCCTCATTAGTCCAATCTGTTTTTATTTTATGCATACTAAAGGGCTCACTAAATGTAATTATAGGATTCATATCCACTGTGTAGTTTCCATTATGCCTAGTTAAAAATGCAAAATATTTAGATCTTTCTTGTATATCATAACCTATTACTTCATTAGATAGTTTAAATGATTTTGGTTTATTAATATCTATTTCAGGATAAAGGCTAGATGTTTTAACTAATTCAACTCCATCTTCAATATCTAAAATAAGTCTATTATTAGTTATAGAACCATCTAATTCTACTGTAATATATTCAACATTAGACCCTTTTAATATTTCATTTATTTTAGAAGGGTTTAATTGATTTAAAAGTTCTCTATGTGCAAATATACCTCCATTTTTATATCCATAACTTGCTAGTTTATAATCATTTTCACTATAATATGAAGTAGGCTGATTAACTCCTTCTATCATCATTCCTCCAGAAATTAATAATTCTGAATCGTTGTTTACACTACTAACTGCAAGTTCATATGTTAATTCACCAATTGTTATATTTATCGAACCATATGAACCAGTATTTGGATCTTTAAGTATTTGAGTAGTAAATTGAGGAATTGATCCATTAGCAGCAGGCACTCCTTTTACAGTAGTAAAACCTCCAATTTGTAAATCTGCTGAATTTAAATCTAAAGAACCAGATAATATTGAATCAGAGAAAACACCATTTTTAGTTTTGTGATCTAATTCATACAATAATTTTCTATTTAAATAATCATAACTATCATCGCTTATGTTAATTTCTAAAACTAGTGTTATGTTTTTAAAAGTTTTATTTTCTATTACGTGAACTTTTAAATAATTTGGAATAGCGTTATTAAAATTAGTTTTTAAACATGTTGAAAACTTATAACCATTAAATTCAGATGTCTTTACAAACTCTTTAGTAATATTATTTCCAATTCTTTTTCTTAATTTAGGCGTAAATTTTAATCCTTTAAATATTGTAGATGAAAAGCTTTGTGAATTGCCTCCATCAATTAATGTATATTTTTTTAAAGGTTTAGTTTTAGCAAAAACACCAGCAGAAGTCATATATCCTTTACTTAAAAAATAAGATTGAAAATAATCAAAATTAATATCTTTTAAAAGATTTAAATTAAACCCAACGTTTTCTAAAGGGTTTACATAACTAAAGGCAGAGTTTATATTTTTTTGATCGAAATATGTTGGTAATTTGTCTAGATAAAACCATTCATGTGTCATTTTATCCTTATCAGTTCCGTTTACGTCCATGCTTGGTGAAAAATTAGTTTCACCAAAAGATTCGTCACAGTTTAAATAGTATGGATTCTCTCTAACGTTTTTAGAATCTTTTAAACACCATTTATTTATAGTAGGTATAATCCTAGAAAGAGTAGCAAACTGTGTAGTATAATTTTCCTGTAAACGATCATATTCATTATAGATTTTTTCAACTTCTCTTTCTTCAGTAGTTTCATCGTTTAATATAGGAATAAGATTTGCAAAATAAGATTCAGCGCTTTCTTGTATTGCTTCAATATTTTCATATGCTGCTTTTTTTCCTTCATCGGGATCTCCTTCTACATTACTGTTTGGCCAAGTATTAACATACTCAATATCTTCTAATAATAATTCCTTTAAATTTGAATTTGAAGTATCATAAAAATCAAAATTAAAGTCATAAATATCATACGCACTAAACATTCCCCATTCTAGTCTAAAATCAGAATATAAATTAATGACGCCTTCCAAGTTTTTATTTTTATCTTGCAAAATAAGCATATTAAATTCCTCATACTTATCTATTATTTTATTAAAAGAACCGTCATTGTTAAGTAAGTATTCTCCAATATTTACTTGATTAAAATCATCTGGTTTTGTATAAACTGACTCGTTTTTATTACTACCTCCTTTTAATAAATAAGCTTTATTTAAACTAAGAACATATGAACTTATATTTAAACTATTTAAAACATCTTCGTTTTCATTTATTTCTAAAAATCTACTAGAATTTTTTTTATACAAAAACACTTCTTTATTTCTATTATAACCCTTTATGGGGGTTCTTAAATAAATTATAGATCCATCTTGCTCTGTTAAAAACCTAGTTTTATTTTCTATAGCCTCACAAATAGAATTACTTACGTTTTCTAAAGTTCCATTTCCTGAAAATCTATTATCAATGAATTTACCTTTATCAATTGAGTTATCACAAATAAATGTATTTTCATTTATCTCCATTGGAGTAAATGTCCTTTCTATTTTCACAATAGATGCGTTTGCAGTTTGAATAAAGCTAAAACTATGTCTATTATCAAAGTTGTATTCCTTTTCTATTAATTGTATCTGATATTTTCCACTCTTATTACTTTCTAACTCTAAAGAATACTTGCTAAAATTCCAATTATTAATTATGTTTTCTAGTGTTTCTTTTTCAGTAGCGCCAGAATTTACAGATGTTTGAGACCCATTTTCATCTTCTATTATAATACTACTTCCACTAATATTAGTAACTATGGATATAATAAATCTTTGTTTTTTAAGAGAATATATTCCAAACTCGTCACCGTTGAGAGGATTAGCTACTAAATTTAATTTTAAATAATCTCCAACCCCTTCTTCGTTTTTAAAAATTTCTATATTTTTATTTGTTTTTTTAATTCCTAAAAAATTATTTAAATCTTTATTATTAGAATCAATTTTAAGCTGCATTTTAGAATAGTCCCAATCAGCTCCATTTTTAACATTATGGTAGTTTACAGAGTTTTTAACCCATCCTAGCATCGGTGATTTTTTATAAAAATCAGAATTAGGTATTGAAAAATAAGCGTCACTTCCATTTAAGTCTAAGTTGTGACTTACCTCAGAAAAAGTTATTAAATCGTTTTTAATATCATCTACAATTCCACTTCCTATTGAATGATCATCGACATAAATACCAAAATATCTATTTATAGAAAATTCTTCAGCAGTTTCATCATTAAATAAAAACTCTAAATTAATTAAATTGGCGCACACCATTGAGTTTCTTTTAAATCCATTGCTTATAAACTCATTATATTCTATTAAAGGTTTATCAATATCTAAAGTGTCTTTATATTGAAATTCTCCCCTACTTACAAATCCTCCTTTTTCTAAATCTACTCCATTATAAAAAACCTTTTCATCTTTATTAAATGAAACAGTAATAGGAGATTTAGGAAAGTTTTCATCTGCCACATAGTTTCTTAAATATTTTCCGACTTTGCTTTTAATAGAAAGATCTACAGTTTTTATTAAGGTTGATTTAGAAAGAATATTATTAATTCTATCAACGCTATTTAAAGAAACAGGATCCACAGGATCTAATACCCTATAGATTAAAAATTTTTTAGGAATATTTTTATCTAACCATATAGGAGCAAACATTCTATAGCTATAGTCATATATTTTAGAGTAATTAACAGATGTTCCATACGAATAAGATTCCTCAAACTGTTTATTATAACTATCCAATACTGAAAAGTCAGAATATTCCCTTTTGACTTTAAATGCTAAATCTAATGGGGTTGAATTAAGCCTCCAAAATTTAGAAAGATCATATGAATATGATCCACTTTCCTTAACAAGATACTTCTTATAATTAGAACTCATTAAAAGACTAGAAGAATCTATGCTTTCTAAATACATATCATCATCAGTTACTATTAGTTTAATATTAGTAGAAAGAATAGGATTAGTCCTAAAAATAGGCTTAGACAAGTTATTAACCTTGCCGTTATTTTCTATATCGGTTCTAATACTTCTAGACATTAATCTTTTTATTTTTTGATAATATAATCTTTAGAATTATATATCTTATTTAATTTAAATGAATTATTAATCTAGAGATTTTAGAAGTCTAACCTTTTTAGTATTGTTTAAGTTATATCCTCTAGGCTTATATTTTGCAAATACTTCTAAATCAAAAGAAAATTGATTATCATTCGAATCAAAAATATCAAGTCCTATTTTTTTAGAATAAGTTAAATTAGTAATAGGGTTTGTATATAATCCTCCTAACTTACCATCAGATGTATCAACTCCTCCCGTTGCAGTTACACCAAAATAATCTGTCATTCTATATTGAAAAACAACATCAACTGTAATATTAGGCGCCTTAGAAGCCGTTGAGTTTACTTGTTTAGAATCTACCTTGCCAATTCTCCTTTTACCAAACTTATTATCTCCATCAACCGATAAGCTTCCAATTCTAGTAGGACTTAAAAACAAATAAGCTCCACAAGACTTACCTCCCAATAAATATTGATCATTATCCTCAAATGACATCTTCATACCTCTTAAATATCCTCCTGACTTTTCAAATCTGTATGCTGTTTGTAAATCAGCATGTGAGTCACTACCATATTTTAAACTAGCAAAATTATCAGCAGATGTCCATGTTACAGGTAGTGTAACAGATTGTCTTCCATTTGAATCAGTTTGAAGATTACCATTAGCATCTAATATAGGTGCTCCATTAACACAATTATAATGATCTTTGTGTAAATATAATCCTTCGTCATATTCAGTCGATGTAAAATTACCGTCTAATTTAATTAAACGAGGAGTTCCATCCGCATCATATTCACCAGACCATATAAAGTCCTCATTACTACCTGCAGTTCCTGTTGCTATTTGACCATAACATTCAAATTCACCAGGTCCATTAACGATTGCATTAGCCCCTGCTGTGTCTCCAGCATCAATTAGTTTTAAATAAGAAAGAGGTGCGGTCGCATACATTGGATTTTCACCAGCAACATCCATGTATCTGGCATATATAAACTGTCCTTTTCTTTGAGCAGATTGAAAAGGGGCTCTACTATTAAATATCTCAGCTCTATCATTATTAGAAACATTTTGATATTGTATAGGAACTAAGTCATATTTACCCTCAACTGTATAATATGTGTCGTTTTGGATTCTGCTATCTATTATAGGAGCAGTGCTTATAGCATAATCATGTGTTCCCATTTCAAACGTAGTCTCTGTTCCAGTTGCCGAAGAAGGCTGTACAGATTCGTTTCGGTTTCCTATCATTCTAGCCATTAATTCTAAATCAGTGGCCTTACTATTTTCTAATAATAGTTTAAATGTTTTTGTAACAATATGTCCCTTTTTAATATTTAAATCTGCAACCTCATCTACGTAATACCCTGCGAATATCTTAGTTGTACTGTTTGCATTAATAGAAGTAGCTGTCCCTTCTTCATCTATTAAAGATACCACTAATTCTCCTTCTGCATTTTCTAGTTGTTCCCTTAAATTGTCAACTTCTTTTTGTAAGTCTATTAATTTATCAAATAAACTAATTGGAGTTTGTTCATCTGATAAAAAACCAGAAGCTATCGCAGCTGCACCGTGTACAAAATATTTTTCATTAGCACTAAAACTATCAGCAATGTGTGTATAAACTCCTTTAGAATCTAATTCCTCAACAAGTTTTACATAAGTAGTTTCTTTACTGTTTTCATCTACCAAATTAATAATATCACTTGTATCTAATAAACCTTCTGGAAATTGAACTAAAATAGTTTCACTCCAGTCAGAAGTTATAGGATTTGAAGGATAACCTGCTTCTGAAACTGCTTTCATTCTAATTTCAACATTTTCACCAAGATTAATAGGAAGGTCTAATTGATTAAAATTTACTTCTTGACCATCTTCAACGCTTTCTGTTATCCAAACATATTTACCGGTTACTACATCTCTTTGTCTCTTTCTAGTTGGAGTGTCTAATTGATTCCAATTAGAAAAACTTGCAGTTGTAGTTCTATTATCTTGTGTAAATGGAATTTGTTCAATATTACTTGTTTTACCGCTTGCAGAAACATATCTATATTGAATACTAAATTTAACAATTTCTTGTGGAAGTGTATCTGCATTTGTTTTTGCTTCGGGCACTTTCCAAAAACCTCTAACTCTAAATTTAGGCTTAATATCCTTTACATTTTGATCTGTACTAATACTTTGAATTTGATTTACAATAGAAGAATATAATTGAGCCTCTCCACTTCTTTTTTCAATTAAAGTATTTAAGTTGTTTTTATCTTTACTTTTTTCAATTTCAGATTTGTACTTTTTAGTGGCAACCTCGCTTCTTTTACTTGTAATATTATCATCTAATTTCTTAATATTTTCACTAATAGTAATTTTATCGTTGTTTAATTTCTTTATGTTATCAAATGCATCATTCTCAGTTAAGTGAGTATTTATTTGTACTACTTTGAAATTAGCAGCATCTAATAATACTGGATCTGGCGTAATACCAACGGTTGCTGGTGGAATAAAATCTTCTTTTAATGATTTAATAAATTGACCAAAATCAGCAACGCTATCTCTATAAAATGCAGATAATGTTTGAGTTCCACCAGTTTGACTTTCAATTGTTAAATCGTTAGAATAAAAACCAACACCAGGTGACCAATTTTCTGCAATAATTTTAGAATCAGGATCTATTGCCTTAAAGAATACAACCTGTCTCTCATCGAAACCCACGTTAATGCTAAGATCTACTTTATTTTCAAGTGATTTATAAATTCTAACTTGATCTGCTCCAATTTTAATACTGTCAAATCCTTCTATTAACCTAAGCTCTACTTGACTAGTCCCATTGTAAATGTTTTCAACTTTGTATCTTGTATTATTATTACCGCTATTTACCAACAGTTCATCTCCAATTGAAATAAACTCAGTATCTTTTAAGGATTTTGCACCATCAGTATATGTTAGTTTATTTAAAGTATATAGTTTAACTGATCTTAATACTGGTTCTCCATCTACAATAAATTCTCTTTCAGCATTTTCAACAGCCAATACATCAAAGCCTCCATAATACTGTGTTGCTTTAAAAGGAAGGTCTCTAACTTGTTCATCTATTGTAGCATTTGCGCCGCTACTTACTAAGCCTTCGACAAATGTTTGATAATCTATTTCATCTACGTTTATATAATTATCTTCAAAATATGACGCAGCAAATTCATCATTTGCTTGGAAAATATATCTTTTTACTAAAACCCTTTCAGTATCAACGGCGATTTGATTACTAACATCAAATTTAACAGTTAATAATGGATTTAAATAATCTTCAAAAAAGTCATTATCTGTAGTTACAAATTGCGTAGGTAATGCGATTGAAGTTAAATCGTTTGCGGGAGTTTTAAGTTTTCTTGCAATAATCTTTTTAAAACTACCATCTGGCATTTGAACAGTTGCGTCTGCAGTTCCAACACCGCTTAGCGCTTTAATATTATTTTCTAGTCTTTTTATTTCTCTATCTAAAAAACCAAAGGATGGTATTTGATATGTCTTAATGGTAGTTACACCGTCGTCGTCTGGCGTGCCGAATAAATCGACAGAAACTGTAATGGCATCTTTTTCACTTGTTATTGCCTCGTTAATACGTTCGAAAGTTTCTAACGCATTAGCATTCATCTGTGTGAATTGCTTGATTATTCCAGAAAATGAGTTTTGTGTGTCCATCTATTATCTTATAATATCTATTTCAAACTCGAAAGTTGCAGAATTTGTACAAACTATTTCAAAATATGGATTGTTACCAGTAATTGCTGCTGATACGCTTCCAATAAGTTTGTTAAATCCATCCTTCCAATTTGTATAAACGTTAATATTATTACCGTTTAAGTCTAAATTTTCAAAAACAATCTTATAACTTTGACCATCTTGCCATTTTATAAGTTTGTCATCTATGTATATATTAATATTATTATCAGCCGCCTGAGTAGTAGTTTTACCCGCAAGTCTCAGTTGGTTAGAAAATTCTTTAAGCCTTGTCCAAATACCAAAGCCAGTTGCGTTAGCAGGGTTATATTGATTAGCACTTGTGATTTCATTATAAACCGTTAAGGTACTTTCATTCCATAAAAAAGGTTTGCCAAAAACATAAGTTTTTAGATCATTTTTAATTTTAATTTTGTTAGGAACAGTTTTATCAACTATAATTCCAGGTCCATTAAAAAGAACATCAACGTTGTATTGTACTTCTGACGGGATAGTACCATCTATAAGTTGATTAATTCTTTGATTTGCATTTGTGATTAATTGTAAAAGGCTATTGCTATCTGCTAAATTAACAGATGTGTTTTGAAATTCTGTTTCTAATTGAGTTATTCTACTAAGTAATTCAGTACTTGAATCCATCGACATTACTAAGTTTTCTAAATCATCAACTCTACTCTTAATTCTACTGTATCTTGCATTTGCATCTGATAATAATTTAGCTGCATTTTCTAAGGCGCTTGTCGTATCCATGAATAAATCCATAGAGAATGTAGTAAAGTCGTTAATATTAACTTCAACTCCTACGTTATCAAGAGATGAATTAAATTTAATATTTAATTTAAGACCGAATGCATTTCCATTTAAGCCAGTAATTTCATTTGGCTTATATTTAATAAGTTCAGGAATATAAGAACTGTTTGCTGCACCGGGATTATCTTGAGGATTGTCTAATATTAATATACCATATAGATTAGTTTCTCTATTTGCTGGCACAGATTCACTATATAAATCATAATAAACAAGAATTGCATTAAATCTAAAGTCTCCACCTTGCTTAGCATAGTCCTGTAAAGTATTAAGATCTGAATTAGTCGCAATACCATGATAGTCGCCTGCAGTCCAGTCAATTCCAAAATTAGGAGTTGAATTTACATCAATATCATAATAAGGAATTAAGTTTTGTGGATCAGAAGTATCTACTGTATCAACTAAAGTTTCTAAATTCATGTTAACATCTGGATGTGTCTGTCCGTTTCTACCACTAATTGTTGCCTCAGGATAAATCTTGTTAGCCGTGGTGTTGTATGTTTTAGAATTAAATAAAACAGTTGGCGTGTAGCCAATGGATGACGGTACGTTAATGTATACTTCATGATAGGCGTTGCCTTTATATTGAATATCGTTACCGACATCAATACTTCCTAAGTATTTAACTACTCTATCATAATCGGTACCAGTTCCAGTTGCATTTAATTCTTCAGTGGCTAAACCAGATTGAGTAGTTTCGGTTGAATCTGCGGTTTTAAACCTCATAGCACCTAATTTATGTAACCATTTAAAGAATATTTTTTCAGCATCTGATCCATATAATGTACTATCAAAGTCATCATCTTGTAATAGCTCTTCTTCTAAGTTAAGAGCATAATTTTGAAATGTAATTGCAAAGTCGTGTCCAGCATTTCCAACTGGAGAATAAGCCACATTACTATAGTCTAACATTTGATCAAAATCAACTGTATTTTTGCCATTTACAGGCTCTTCAAAATTTGGAATATCTAACAGAGCATATTTACTAAATTCAAATTTAATGTCTGGATTTTGAAAAGCTCGAGTCAAATCTCTTGTACCACTTGCAAAAGCGTACATTGTTCCTCCCTGTATTTGCGGCGTTCTAACTAATGGTGTAGCCATTTATAATAAGTTTATTTTTAAGCAATAGTTGCACCATAAGAACCAATAATGTACCAACTAGTACCATCAGATCTTAAAGTTAATGTTCCGTTTTGTGTTAAAGTAATTGAAGCTGCACCTGCAACATTTGTCGCTTCAATATCTCCACTTACCTGTGCTATTAATGTTATTTCTTGTCCAACTATTGTACTCACTGCTAATGCAATTTGCGCAGTAGCATCAACAAAATAAGTTGAATGAGCTAATGTAGCTGGTAATGCAGTTAAACCAGCAGAACTTGTTCCACTAATTCCTGATTTAATAATACTAGCATCTAATGTTAAATTAGCACTAATAGTAGTTGCAACTCCAATAGTAGCAGATGAAGTGCCTAACACGCTTGAACCTACTGTGAGTTGGCTTGTTGATACTGTAACTCCAGTAAGAGTTAAAGCAGATGGATCTAAATATCCCTTTAAATTCGATATCTCATCCTCTAAAGATGTGAAATTATCATTTAGAGTAATTCTTGATGATGAAAGAGAATCAGTTCCTAAAATTTCTATAACCGCCATAGTTTTATTTTTTTTATTTTACAATTATCATATTTCTTTCGACAATATTAGTATTGCCATTAGTATCTTCAACTTCGGCCGAAATTCTATAAGAACCCGCCTCCTTAAAAATGTATGTCAACCACATATTATCATAATATATATCATGTTCTTCTTGACTACTATCTTTATATATCTTCCACACAGGTCTTTTAATACCTGCCATTTCAGTTTTATCCAACGAAAAAGTAATATGTGTTGATCTTTCCACTTCTGCACATCCGTTTATAATTCTAACAGTATCTGCAGTAGGATTATAATTTACATAGTTTACTTTTCCATATATATTACCATTAGTTAATTCAACCTCTTTAAAATCGTATGTTCTAGAATACCCTTTACCAACTGCTAAAATAAACAAAAAGGTATCGTTATTTCCATCATTATTGGTGTCCTCAAATACTGGGTTATAATTAAACTTACTTATAATTGGATGAGTCGATGCGTTTAATTCATCTGCTATATTTTCCCAATCTTGTAAAGTAGAAGGAGTTTGTGAGTTTATAACATGTGAACCCGTTTCAATTATATTACTTTTAGCATTTTCATGAACTATAGTTAAAATACTCCCTTGTTGTATATTATTAATTTTAAAACTACTTACTAAATCTCCACCAATCCTAGTAGCATTCCACCAATTATGCATTCCATCTTTCCACCTCACAGTATCCATTTCATCCCATACATAAGGACCTGTAGATTCTTTATATCCTATTAAATTAGAAGGATTGTTATCTTTAAAACGCCGTACTGTACTAAATCTTTTACCTTGGCTTTCATCGTGTAAATAATTAGCCCTATCCATTGTTAAGTATAAAGATTGAAAACTATCTTCAACTTTTTGTAAATTTTCAGAAGGTATGTTCCAATAGCCTCCAGTTTTATTCCAAGCAGTTTTCCAATCTTTCCATTTATTATCTTCTTTCCATTGATATATTCCATATATTTCAAGAGGTTTTACCTTAACATTAAAAAAGTCAGACTCTTTCCTAAAACTCATAAACCCTTGAAGATCATACATTCTTAATTCTACACTATAGTCCCCCTCAAATGGCACAATCATTGGAAACCTTAAATATCCAGGATGGAATGTACTATCAATTTCATAGTAACCAATACTACCTCTAAAACTTTGTGAATATCCTTTAGGTCCAGTAACTACCCATTCCAATTCATATACATGTTGCTTCCACCAATCATTCCAAGTAACTGTAGGATCAATTGCATCAAACCAAGTAAAATTAGCAAATTCCCATTCATGTGGAAGAGATGTACATTCTAAAATTATAGGAGCTCCTACTGGAATTGAGTGACCTCCATCTGTATCATTGTTAAATGTATACTTTTTATTTATATAATAATTATTATAAAATGTTTCAAAGTCAGACAATAAAGTTTCATGTTCGGTATTATTTAAATCACCAAATCCACTTAATTTTATTGGTTTAAAATCTATGTCATTTATAATAATATTACTATTTGAAATTAAAACATAGTCTTCAATATAAAGTTGTTTATTTTCAGGATATACTTTAAATTCAACATCTTTACCTTCATTAAACGATGCAATTGGTTGTTGATTATTCCAAACATTTAAATTCTTTTGATCAAAATAACTTCCTTCTCCTGTAATATCTACAATCTTTGCTTGAAGCGGAAGATACTCTCTTTGAAGTTTATTTTTAAGACCATATAATTTAATTAAAATCTCTTCAGGTGTAAAGTCAAATACTTCATCAACGTTAGGAATATCCCAATAGTCAAATGTACCATTAGGCTCGTTTAATTTGTAAACTAAAGAAAAACGACTTGTTTTCTTCATTGTAGTCGAAGGCAAATTAAATTGCTTTCTTTTCTTATAACTAAATCCAGCATTTTTATCTGGAACTGAAACTGCTTTTAATTTTCCAAAACTATCACTGTCTTGGTTTATATTTAGCCAATATTCTTTAAGTGTAATATTATTATAACCGAAAAAATCAATTGCATTTAATACAGCTTTATAAGTTCCAATGAAAGGTTTAATATTATGTAATTCTAAAAGTAGTTCTTTTCTCTTTTTATTCATGAGCATCCAATCGATTCCCATCTCATTAATATCATGCTCTTTAAAAATTATAAAATCACCATCATCAAGAGTAGCACCTAAATTTTGTAGTAGGTCTCTCATTCTTTCGTCTTCTCCTACAGTCTCTCCATAAATTATTATTTCAGCAACTATATGGCCATCGCTATCATCTGTAATTATTAAAGTTCTTTCATGTCTTTTTTCAGACTGAGATGAAAGAGCAATATTTGCTTGAATTGCATTGTTTGTAAAATCATTTACTGTTTTTAAACCAGCAACGACTGAAACAACGTCTGTATGATCTAAGACTTGAATATTTAAACCATCTAAATTTTGTACCTTTACAACGTTATCTTCTAATTGTGTTCCATAAATAAAAATATCTTCACTTGAATATCTGTCAGCTTTCCAACTAAATTTAAAATTACTACCATTACTATTTTCAGAAACAGGTCTACCATATACAACATAACCTGTAGGATCTACAAGCTCTTCTAATATAAATAAGTTAAAAGTCTCATATAAGCCTACTGATACTTCAGGTAAATATACAACACCACTCCATCTTTCATTAGTAGTATCATAGTCGAGATTTAATTCATTCTCAACTCCATTAAAAAACCTTAAATATGAGTATTTTGACATTATCTTATGTTTTTATCATCTTTGTTTGTTGTGTAATTTTTCCAGTTTTTCATTACACGAATTTGCTTAATTGTATTGTAAAAATAGTCTGTACAAAATTGCACAAAATCTGACATCGTTTGATTTCTAATAATATGCCTAGAAACTCTATTTGTTATTAAATCATTTTTATAATCGTAACCTAAATGTTTTTTATTATCCTTTGCAGTTTTTCTAACATCGTAGATTTTTATTCTCTTATATCTATATAAATCGTCGTACAGTCCCATTATCTTGCTCTTCTATTTCCTGCCTGAACTCTACTATAAATTGTTCTTGGCACTGGAGGGTTATCAAAGTAAACTGACAATGAAGCCATTTCTCCAATTGCTGGCTCATCTTTTACTAGTTCTCCATCTCTATCTTCCCATCCGCCTCTAAATATTGCTACTTCTTGTTTATCTAAAATAATATCTCCATATTTATCAAGTCCTATTTTATTATACCAATCTTTTATTGCCTGTTCACCAGTCACTGGTACTAATAATTCAGGATTGTCTAATATTACTTTCTTAGTTTCTTCAGTTCTCTTAAAAAATACAAGTCTCTTTTGATCTCCATCTGCTCCTTCTAATTCTGGAGTTGACGGCGTTACAGTAACTTGATTATAAGTATAATATCCATCTTTTCTTGCTTGCTCTTCGATGCTCGATACAAATTGTACATTTACCGCATCTACGCCTTCAATACCTTCTATAATTGCAATAATATCACTCTTAGGTAGTTTGTCTCTACGTACAATTTTTATTAAATATTTTGAAATAGCCGCTCTAACATCATTAAAAATATCTTGTTGCTTAAATCCTTCAAACCATCTAATAGAAACATCCATTCTGTATTTAACAGCTTCTGGCTCTACAAAGATTGCTTCACTTGTGACCATTTGCTGACCACTATCTTCAATTACACCAAGCATTCTATCAGTCTCATCTTTTCCAAAGAAAAACTCACTTTCATCAACTGAAAAATAGTCAGTTCCACTTAATAATCTTTTCTCTAAATTTGGAATTGCAAAAATATAAATTACATTGTCATCATCTAAATATCCATCATCTGTAGTATTATATGCATCTAAATAACTGAATTGTGCATATCTACTTAAAAAATATTCATAAGCATCTGGATTTGCAAGTACAAAACTTTTACTTGCCAATGGCGCCATTAATTTTGTAAATTCAGGCGTTTCAGGATTTGCACCCATAAAAGGAGCCGTTGAAGTTTCAGTCTCTAATAATTCATTTAAATCATGAGTATCTCCTGTTGAGTCTTTACCTTCACCAATCCATTTAAATGTTAGGTCTCCAGCTTGATTTAAGTTACCTTCTGCTCCATCACATTTAATATATTCAACTTCAATTGCAGCACCGTTTGCTGGTACAATTCCAAAATTACCAGTTCCAAAATAAATGTCTAACCCACCGCTAATTCCAGTCTTTACTAAATAACCTTTATCACTCGCTAACATTTCATATAATGAATTAAACTTAGTCCATTGTTCACCATTGACACTAACCTTTACTAAATTATGATCTGTAGTACCTTTTGTTTGTATATTAAAACTTTGCATGCTTTCTCCATTACTTGTAAGACTTTGCAATTCAAGCGTTCCTTGTATAATATTTGCTCTAACCCAGTCATTGCTGCTTTTTGGTAATAAAAACTCATCTTTATCTGTTCTTAAAAAATAAGTTAAACCATTATTGTCATATGTTATTTCTGTATTTGGATCAATAATTAAATTACCACCTGCGACATCGTCACCTGCACCGGGCTTCCATCTAAAACGGATTTCACCAGTTGCTGCGAAGCCTCTAGTTGCATCATGCCCAGCAAGTCTTGCAAGTCCATGAATTGATTCAGGCTGTTGAGCTGTATAAATATTCTGTTCAACAGTAGAGTCCTCTATATAGAACAAGAGCATCTCATTCATTTCAGCCATTACCTCAAGGATTTGAGAAAATGGACTTGCCGTTGTAAAATAGTTTCCGGCTTTCTTATAAACTCTACTTAAATAAGACCTTGTGTCAGATACAATGTCTCCCGCAGTAGCTCTAGCCTTATCTAAAAATTTAAAATCTGCCATTCTTTAATCTTTTAATTTACATAAACACCAACTAAATATTTAGTGTCTACTTCTATGTTTATTTGGGCAATATCTCTAACTTCTCCTCTTGTAAATTCAACATCGACTTTAGTGCCATATTTATTCGCAAGTGGACAATATATTTCTATTTGATCTTCTATTGCTTTTTTAACTTCAAATTCATTAAAATTAAAACTGTATATCATTTTTTCAAGGTCTGCTCCAAATCCACTCTTTCCTAAAACATCTCCTTTATTTGTAAAAAGAAGAGTCTCAATCTGAATTAAAAGTTGACTTAATTCATTTTCAACATCAACTCCTTTTGCATCAAAGTTTGGATCGCCTATTGTCTTTATATACAGTTCCATTAATTATTTATCTGTTTTTTTATGAGTGCATCATCCAATCTACACCTTCATCTCCTTTAATCTCTTCAAGTACTCTTTCCATTTCCTCATCTCCCATGGATTTAATACCATCATAATCAATCTCTACGCCACCTGGTAAAGAGAATTTAAAGACTCCTAATTTAGCACCAACTGCCTGTTTTACTTTAGCTGAAACATATCTAAAAAATATTTCATCATTATATAATGCTCAGTTCTCAATGCTTTCATAACACTCAATAATTACATCTCCCTTTGGAGTATCTCCCATAAATTTAAGCTGACCTGTTAATTGTGAGTAATTAAAACTTAAAGGATTCTCTAGGATTTGACGAGCCATATCAAAATAACTTTGATTAATTACATAATATTGAAGTTCTTCTGCAGATTCAGCAGCTCCTGTTCCAGCAAATGTATTACTAAAAAACATTTTTTCAATATTAAAATCTGCACCACTAGTAAATCTTAAATCTAAACTAGTACCACCTGTATTCCAACCAGATGCTAAATCATATACTCCATATATTGAAAATACTTCTCCTGCTCCTGTCGTTGCATTTTCTTTAGGAAAGTTTAAAGTTCTCGTTGTCTTAAAACTTTGACTACTAAAAACTCCATTAGGTACATGAAAATAGTTTTCTCTAAGACTATATTCGTAATTTTTTCTGAACCATTTAACGGCTCTTTTTATAACGTTTATTATTTCAGCTTGTGGCAAATTAAGAGGTATCATACATGCTCCTGTTATTTCTGAACCAATTTCATTTAAGAATTCAGTTAAACAATCAGTACCATAATCTCTACCTTGACTTAAATCTATATTATCGCCGCTTCTAATATCACTCATTTTTAATTAATTTTTTTACTTGTTATTATTTCAGTACCATCAAATTCCGCCTCTTTACTTATTTGACCATGTCTAAATATACCTCCAACCATTTTACCTTTAAATACAGAATCCCATTGAAACACATAACTATTTTTAACTTCACATGTTTGGTTAGTGTAACATGATTCTACCTTAGAATCTTCAACACTTGTACCTTGATATAAATTACATCTTTTTAAACTTGCTGTTTTTATTTGACATCTAAAAATATCACAAAAACTTAAAGAACCAGAAAGTTCACAATCTACAAAATCATAATTATTTAATTCAAAGCAAAATGGTAAACTTCCATTTCTCACTTGCACTCTACTTAAATCACTATCATAATTTATGTCTCCTTTTACTAAACCCCCATGGCTAATTAATCTTAATACATCCATTAATATTTTAGGCCAATACATATCTATGATTTTTTCATCATCTTTTAGATCAACATATAGATTAATTTCAGGATAAAAGTCTTTTAACCTTTTCCAATCTTTTAATATTTCAGTAAACTTATGATTCCTATTAAGAATTCTTTTTAACTCTATTAAGTCTAAATCAGTATATTTTTCTTGATTTGCAATTGCCCACATTTGTAAAATAAAACGATCTAATAAATATAAAATATTAGTTGTTTTCTTTTCATACCCTTTACCTCCAATATATCTAAACTCTAAATAACCTTGTTGTAATTTTTGAAAGTTTACACCGTAATATTTTTCAACAGCAAAATGAAACACATGAGGATTTATATTTTGACCTTCATAATAATTATGATCTATTTTAGGCATGATCCATTTTATAGACTTTGCATAAACACTATCCTTCCTATTACTAAATAACTTATAGACTTCAGTCTCATTAAATCCTAAAATAAATTTAAGAGGATCCATCTTAGAAATAAGATTACTTTTACCTGTTTTTTTAGGATCAAAACTTAAATTTAAGTGAATTGAACTTTTTGAAGTAGTATAGCCGTTTTCTTGAATCCAGCCTAATACTTTTATTATAGTATTTCTTGCAACACTATATGGAATAGGAGCAGTAATAAGTTCTATAAGCCCTTTACCTCCACTCATATCAGGTTCTAATTTATACTCATCTTTAGTCGGAACGAAGTCACTATGTGCTTTACCCTCTAATCTGATTTTTTTACCTAATAAAGTAGAAATTTCACCTCTAATATCTTCAAGCTCTTTGTCGGAATAGAACTCAAACTCTATTCCGACAAGAGAGTCTTGTAGAATGTCTTCTTTACTTTTATGTTTTGTAATTTGATACGTTAGCATGCAATATTAAATAATTATTTATTTATATATCACATTTATTTATTACCTAAATTATTCCTTAGGCAATTTTAAGAATATCTTTTTAGTATCTTCTTCTATTTTAGTAATTAAAACAGTAATAGTTTGTTTAGGCTTATATGATTTTATTTTATCTTCGCCAATTTCACTAACATGTAATAGTCCAACTACTCCTTCTTCTAACTCCACAAATAAACCATAGTCTTTACAAGTTTTTACAGTAGCTTCAACCTCTGAAGGCACTTTAAATTTTTTATTAATTTCTAACCAAGGATTTACTTCAACATCATCTCGCTGAGTTAGTGTTATTTTAGTGCTAGATATAATATCCTTTACTTTAAACTTAATTTCTTCACCTGGTTCAATTTCTCTATTTTTATGTCTAGCTAAAGTATCTCCATCTAAATCATTGACATGAATCATACCAGTTAAACATTGTGAGAATTCACAAAAAACCCCATATTTAGCAGAACCTGTAACATTTCCTATAATATATTCACTAGCCATTTCTTTTAATTTTTCAATAGCATCCGGAATTAATGTTTTAAGATATGCTCTATGGGAAACAACGATTATTTTTCTTTCTTTAGAAAAACTAACAGGTACAACATACATCTCTTGCCCTACAATACTTTCAAAGTCGTGTAACTTATTAATACCCGCAAGGCTGCCTGGCATAAAACACTCTATACCTTTAATATTAACCATATAACCAGCAGCGGACAGCATTCTAGTAACCTTACCAACCCATGCAGTATCTTGTTCTTCAATAGCACTTAGCATCTCTTGGAAAGTAGCCTGTTTAGTACCTTCACTAACACTACCCATTATAGGCTTTCTATCATCTTCCATTAATGATGTAATAATAACACTAACTTCATCTCCAAGTTGCATGTTTTTAAATTCATCATCCTCTTTTTCTAAATTGACATAAACAAGTTGTCTATAACCAATATCGATACTTGCTGTCATATCAGTAATACCAAAGACTTTACCATTATAAGCATTTCCATATTGTATATGAGTAATAATATCATTTTCTTCAATATGGCCTACAAGTTTATTATACATGTCCTGAGCATATGGCTCTCTACTGTATACTTTATGCTTATCGTTTACTACTTTTATGTGTGGGTTTGGGGTTCTTAAGACTTTTGGACATGTTGACTCATATCCATCCCAATCGAAATTGCCATCTTTATCAAAAAAGTCAGCATTTTGTTTTTCTATCATTTTTTATTTTTTAAAGGTTAAAACTTATGAATTATATATCTATTAAATTATTCTATCTTGACTGCTGCCGGAAGTATAGGAGTACCTGGTAAATCAGCGGCAGGTTGTTGACCAGTTGGCGTCGCCTGTGTTACAGGTATAATATCTCTAGTAACATCCGGATGAACATCAATTGTAATGTCAGCTCTCTTAATTTGATCGTTAATTTCCTTAGCTAAATCTGGCATCACATCTTTTTCAAGCCAATCTATTATATTTTCAGAAAGTTCTTTTGACATTTGTCTTGAAAATTCTCTCCACATTTCTTTCTTAATTTTATCAATAGATTCTCCAGGGGCAGGTCTGTTTAAAGTAACATACTCATCTACTTCTTTTAAAGCATTGTATATACCAGCAGGTGGAGATATTAATTGATCAGCTTTATGATCTATTTTAGTTGAGGTAGGTGGAAATTTATCATCTCTAAGAATACTTTCACCTCCTTCTATTCTTAATCTAAGTGCAGTTCTTTTTATAACACTTCCAAATATTTGTTTTAATCTTGCTTCTAATTCTAAATCTATTAATGCCATTTTTATTCTGTTTTACTAATTTTACTTAATTCTGTTCCTGATAGAGGTACGGTTGGAGGCGATGTAGGCATTCCTAAATTTCCAAGGTGAGTATGTGTGTTAAATAAAGCTTGAAAAGTATTTCCTTTAATTACCTGTTCAAGTGCAATTTCACCAAGCTCAACCTTTGGACTATTTACATGAACTTTTTTACCTTTAACTTCTACGTCTCCATCTGTAAATACTTCAACCTTACCTTCTTGATCGGTGTGGATATGTATTTCACCAGTTTGTTTTACATTTATAAAAGGCTCTGTTTTAATTCCATCACCCATTGAAACTATTAAACCTTCATTTGGTTCATAATATATTCTAAATTTATTATCAACATCATATACAATTGATTGTGCTTTAACGGCTTCCTCAGCGCCCAATGCTTCTAATATTTCTGTTTTAAATGTATTTCTATCATTGCTGTTAATTGTATAAGTATATTCAGGGTGGTAAATGTCTCCATTATCAAATTTAACAGAAACAATATCTCCTAGCTTTGGGGTAGAGTAAGTTCCTATCATATTGCTATTAGAAGATGTTGCCCACGGAATAGATTCAGTTGGTATTTTATCAAACTTACCATATACCATTACTCTACATCTACCCTCAAGTAAAGGGTCAGCAGTATCAACAACCTTTCCCAACCAATGAGTGTCCCTTAAATTATCTTTATATAATTCTTCAGCCTTCATATATTATATATTCTGTTAATCTTCAGCCCACTTTCTTAGAGTTTCTTCTATTTCTACTCTATAATTTAAATAAAATTGAATGTCTTCTGGCGAATCCATTACCTTTCCACACACTATGTTTCTTGCAAATTCTATAATTTTTAACTGAGTTTTATCATTCATATTATCTTACATTTCCGAGGTTAGCATCGCTTTCATTACTTCTTTGAGGATATATGTTATCAGATTCAAGTGGAGATTCTTCAGTAGTTTCTGGAAAAACATTGTCAGATCTTAGTGGAGATTCTTCCAGTGTCTCATCAAATATTTTAGTACTTTTTAATGCAACTTCAGGGTTAGTTGCTGGGAAAAGATTATCGCTAATATCTGCTCCTACACCTCCTAATATTCTTTGATCGTCTCCTCCTAGCAGTGGTCTAATAGCGTTTATAGAACCTGAATTAAAAACATCTTGTAAGTTCGATAGAGTATTTGCACCATATACATTACCTAAAAGAAGTCTACCTTTTAAATTATCTAAAGTTCTTTCAGCTGCTCCAATCGCTGCATTACCTAATTGATTTCCTGCGTCAACTGCCGCGGCAAGACCTTTAGTTGCGAGATCATTTAAAATATCATTGTCAAATGTACTTAATGGATCTGCGTCTTTATAATTAAAGGCATTTAAATATTCTACTTCGGATATACTTGCACCTTGGTAATAAAAACACATTTTATGTTTTACAGGGGCAGATATGTCAACATTGCTTATTTCACTAAACATTTTACTACCGTTATCCCAATCAAATTTACAATTATCTAAACGTGTAACAAATCTTGGACCCATGCCTTTAGCTTTCCAATCTAAGAGATCTGAGTCTAATCTATCTTGCACGGCTTTATAACCATCAGCTGCTGAAATATTAGTTAATTGATCTAATGCTTCTTTTCTTTCCTTTCCACTCATTCCTTTTAATTTTTTAACCTGATCTACATTTGAATCAGCTCCAATAAATGGTACAAAGTTTCTTATTTCTTGCACATGCACATAAACCCTAAATTTTCTTAAATTACCTGGTAAAACTTCGACATATCTATTAGTGTCTATAACACAGCTTCTATATAAATCAAATATACCTGAAATTGTAAAATCAAGAGTGTCTAAACAGTCTATTTCTATTTTAGCATCTGCATAACCATAAGGGTCTTTCATTGCACCATAAGAGTGTGCGGATTCTAGGCCTGTAATACTTTGCCAAAACCATGGCATTTCTAAATTAATCTTTTTTAAATACTTTACAAACTGTTCTAGCTTTTTAGCTCTAGCCTCATCTCCATAAACGTCTCTTAAAAAGGCAGCAGCTTTACCATTAAACAACGGAGAGCCGGAACCTGTCCAATCAAATATTAAGAAAAAACTTAAAAAGGTAGGTTCATCATATGGATGACCTCCTTTAGCTTTTGTAAATCTGTTTTTATTTCCTTTTAACATTCTATAAATTATTTGCTCTTGTTGGCCATTCTCTTCTTAATAGAGTTAATCTCTGCGTTAGGGCTTGATCACCATCTGAGTATATATATTCTATTCCACCTACGATATAATGCCCAGTAATAAAATCATCTTGCTTAACTGGAGCTTCTTCAGCTTCTACTTCGTTTTTACTATCAAATGCCTTGTCATCTACCTTTACTCCTTTTTTCTTTAGTTTTTCCTCTTTAGCAGCAATGACTTGAGATTTTCTTTCCTCATAAACATACATCATTACTGGTATTTTTTGACACATATAAATACTTGGGTTAAAGCTATCAAGTTCTACAATAAGTTTCATCTTTTCAAGTTCTTGTAAATTTTGCCAATTATTTAATATAGAGTATTTTCTATTTAAATGTACATTTCCTTCTAATGCATAGTCTTGCATTCTACCTACCCATTTATATTTTGAATGATTATCATATTCACTTTCTCCTCTTCTACCCTTTAATGGCTCTTCAACATCCCTAATGTTTTTACTAGTAAAAGATTCTACATCAAACTCTATAAGTCTTTCAGCATCCCATTGATTTGGATTGCTTTCTTCTAATCCATCCCACATCTGTAATACTCGCCTATAACCATTTAATAATGATATTTTACTTGAATTATTTTTTAATGCAAATTGAGATATTTTAAGATTAGTTTTATCAAATTGTAGATTATTAGTTAAAAATAGTTTTGTTTTTATATCATCTTCATTTTCACTATTAGCATCTTCACTATAGCTTTTAGAAAGAGATGTAAAGTTTTCTTGCATACTTTCAATACTTACATTTTCAGAATTAAAAATACGATTCATCTCTACAAAGTTTAAATTATAATATTGATCTATGTAAAAAGTTTGAAAGCTTTCTTCATTAATGTATGAAGAATTAACAACATCTCCTATATATGTTAAAGAAGTATCATAAGGTTGAATTCTATTTTGACTATCCGTTGTGGCATCGACATTCGTTGCTAAACCTAGTTTTAACTTAGATGCTATTTCTTCAAGATGGCCTAAACTTGTATTTTCACTAAAAAATACACAATCCTCGCTAAATAACCCAGGTACTTTACAATTACCTGAAAAACTATATTCTTTTTCACTACTAGGTAACCCTATTGTCGGCGATATTATTGATGTAATATTAAAATCCATATGGATACTTTTAAAGGTATCCTGATTTTTAGAATTAATATAGGCTGTAATTACATCACCGTCTCTTGGGTATTGATCTATATCAAAGAAACCTTGGCTATCTTTTACTGTAATTGAAATTGTAGGATATTTTTTATTAATCCCAACCGTTAATTTAAATGATAATATGTCTGACTCTTCAAATAAGTAACCGTTAATTATAATTCTAGGAACGTTTGCACCAAAGCTTTTAGTTGTTTTATCTCCACCATCTCCTTCATTTCCACCTTCTAACTCAACATCAGTAGGCCTAATTGTAGGCTCTATTACAGACAATATATTATTATTTAACTCCATATATTATTTATCCTGATTATTTTCCTTCGTATTTAGAAAATGTAACAGTTTGAGTTGTTTCAGAAGAGCCATCTGGTTTTACAATAGTTTTAGTAACTGTTTTAGTTACCTTATCACCTTCAATCTGTTCAGACTGATTTACAGATTGATTTCCTATTTTATTACCATCTTCATCAACTGCCTCTGACATGTTAGTTGAAAAATTAGAAGATGAAGCAACATCAGATCCTATTACTGTACCGTCAAACGTAGTTGCTAATTTAACAGTGCCTGAACTGCCTGCAATGTCTGTAACTACCTTTGAAATTATTCCACTGTTTTCTATTTTAGCAATTTCAGCATCTGTTAATTGTTCTGATTTATTACTTTGTAATTTCTTCACAATAGAATCTGCAATTGACTGCTCTTCTACTTTAGATATTTTAGTTTCACTTTTCTTAGCTGAAAAATTAGATTCAGGAGTTCCAACACCCATGCCCATTTTTGTAGTTGTAGTACCGTCTGGGTTTTTAGTTATTTCAGAATTGCTAAATCCAGATTTTAACATGTTAGGTGGAAGAACCTCTTTAATTTTATATTTCTTTTTAAGGAAGTCAAGCCTTCTTTGATCTTTCTTAGTTAATTTTTTACCACCTACAAAGGATTGTCTAACTATATTATCAATTGCTCCTTCAGGTCTTTCTAATTTTACAATTAAAGAATTTTCAACTGGTATTTTTAAGATGTCTCCTTCATTAATTGAAAATGGATCAGATATACCATTAAATTTTAGAATGTATTCAACGTCAGGTCCATCATCGGAACCGTATTGGTCTAACGCAATGAGATCAATTCTACCAGCATCTTCTGCTCTAACCTCATACTTTGTAAATGGTACTTCTTCTTTATCTTTAAAAATAAAGGTAGGTTGTGCTAATATTAATTTGCCACCCTCTACTATTTTATCTATAACTGTTTTAAAATTCATTATCCATTTGCATATTTTGCAGCCTTTTTAAAGAAGGCTTTTGCTTGAGCATTTTGTCCATTATCTTTATTACCATAGGCACTTACATCAAATGATTCAGTAGGATCTATTACTCCTTTTTCTGGTAAATATAATCTACCTTTACCAGCATTAAACATTGATTCAATATCTGATTTATCTCTTGGTCTATTCGGTTGCAATTGAACTGTTACTTTTAGTTTTGTTGGAAAGTCTTCATAACCTAAAGGCCCGTCAAATTGAAAGTCAGTTTTAGTACAACCTAAATTTCCAATAACAGCAATAGGATTTAATGGATTTCCAACTGTTAAATGCCATTGTCCAGTAGATTCACCAGTTAAAAATGCTTGAGCAATTTGTCCACCTTGTGGTCCACCAAATAAATCCATTAAGCCACCTCCTAGAACATTATTTAAAGCCTTGCTATCTCCCATTTTAGATAAATCATCCATAATATTACCAAAGCCCTTTCCAATGTCTTTCATTATACTACCAAAAAATCCTTTATAATCTCCTTTTTTCAATAGTCCAATATTTCCAAAAGGTTTTCCAATATGTTTACCACCTCCTGTATATCTTAAACCACCTCCCCAAAAAGGAGCATTATTATAAGTTAATAATAATAAATTAGCAAGTACATCTAAGAATGCAACCTTAGGACTTGTATTTGGAATGCCTTTTAAATTATATTCAAAAACTATACTAAAGCTTTGATCAAATGTTAAGCCACTCTCTCTAACTTGCATACTTTTAATAACATTAAGTGGGGCAAATGTATGATTAGGATATGTTTGTTTTAAAGGATCCCAATTGTCTCCTTGTGCAAGTCTTCTTTTTGTTTGTGCAGCACTCTCTCCCGCTAAACCTCCTTGAATTTGTTGAGATTTTGGAAGTCCATCTAAAAAACCACCTACAAACCCTCTATCTCTAGGCTTTGAATTTATTTCTTGAAGATTAGCATCTGCTTGTTTCCAATTAAAACCAACACTAAATTTTAATATATCATTTAAATTATTACCGGCACTTTCTCCCATCCATGTTACAGCCTGTGCAAGGGCAGGTTGAATATTTGCTATTTCCGATTGTTCTTTAGCACTGTAAACCATCGGGTTTATGATATTATCTTCGGCTGGAAAAGGAAACCTTCTTAAAGTTAACATGTAGTTATTCGGTATTTTACCATACCACTTAGCAAAAACAAAGTCTTTATAGTTATATGTGTAACTCGCAGATTTATTACATTTTTCAATTAAAACATTTGCAGTTGGATTTAAATATTGATTATTAGCTCCTCTACTATCGCCTAACACTGCTTTGTTATAGTCAGTACTATTTCCTTCACCTCTATATTTTAATAAAGACCAAGTGTTTTGCTTACTTCTTACAGCGGCTTCGCCGGCTATATTTTCTTTACCATCTTTACCCTTATATCTAGCAGATGTAGTTTTATCAGTGTATAATCCTTTGTCGCTCTTAACGTTTATATCACTATTACCCTGTGCCGAAAATAAAGCACCTAAAGCACTTAACTGAGATTCTAAATTAGAATCAGATGGATTGTTTTTAGCACCTGATATTTTACCACTAAAATTTTCATTAAAACCAGTTTCTAAATTCTTGTAAACAAAATCACCAGTATCGGTAACTGCTTCATATGCATAATTAGCTGCGGATTGTCCAGCCTGTAAAGCTGCTAATAAAATTGGCATAAAATACTTTATTTTTATTTATATATCACTTAAAGTTTAGACGTGTTTGTCTAAATCTCTAATGTCAGTGGATGCAAGAAAATCATTCCACCATTTATCTGATTGAGGTGATCGTTCACCAAAGAACTTTTTAAGTGCTCTCTTGAACATATCTTTAGTATGATAATAAAATCTGCCATATCTGTATTCTTTCCTTCTAGTCATCTCGTATAGCTCTCTCAGATTCTTTTGTATCATAAACGTTTGTATCTTATTAAAGAAGTCAACTTGTTCTTTTCTTGTTCTACAGCAATAAACACTATCAACTACAATTAAGTAGCCTTCCCAATTATCACCATTAAAAACTTTCTGTACAAAATCATCTGTTGTTTTATAACTTGTTCTTGTAAATTTCCATCTGCTATCTTTACCATCAAAGTTTCGGATAGTTCGGCCTTTGAATAAATATCGCTTTAAGAACGCAATATCATCATACATTTTATCTACTT
>Ga0187217_1000074_pt1 | contig 34400 bp, 38 predicted proteins | sample 15SPOviralmetaG_FD_130165 | JGI IMG/M metagenome (GOLD analysis project Ga0187217, IMG submission 130165) | Marine viral communities from the oligotrophic San Pedro Time Series (SPOT) site, San Pedro Channel, CA, USA - 15 SPOT_SRF_2010-09-15... | ecosystem: Environmental > Aquatic > Marine >... | reverse complement strand
TGATGTTATGTCGTATATTCCAGCAATGCATTATATGAGTGCTTTTAATAAATTAGAAGATATGATTCTCTTTTGGGATGAACCAACTATTACACTAGATTATGAAACACATGATTATCATGATATTTTATCCAAGAATTGGCGTGAAAATGAAATTCCTAATATTGTTTTATCATCTGCGACATTGCCAAGAATGGATGAATTGGAAGATATGATATCTAGTTTTACTGATAAATTTGGAGGAATGAATATTACAACAATTACTAGTTACGATTGTACTAAAACAATTCCAATTCTTAACACTGAAAATAAGGTTGTTTTGCCTCATTTACTTTATCCAACATATAATGAATTGCGTGAATCTTTATCACATATTAAAAATTGTAAAACACTGCTAAGACATTTTGATATTAGAGAAATTAGTAAATTTATTAAATATGTAAATGATAATGTAGAATTAAAAGAGAGATTAAAAATCGATAATTATTTTGAAAAGATTGAGTCAATTGATATTATTAGCATTAAAAAGTATTACCTACTTTTGTTAAATTCAATCGGGGATGAATATGAAAAAGTTCATAAATATCTAGTTAATTCTCAAAAACCATTATTTGAATCATCGATTAAATTAACAACAAGTGATGCATATACTTTAACAGATGGTCCCACTATTTATCTAGCAGACAATGTTGATAAAATTGGAATGTATTGTTTAAAAACAGCAGATATACCGTCTGTAATGGCGAGTGCAATATTACAAGATATCAAATCTAATGAAAAAATTAGGCTAGAAATTGAAAAAATTATGAAAGAAATTAAAAAAAATAAGGATGAAGAAAAGGAAAAAGAAAAAGAAAATGAAAAAACTTCTGGTATTGAAACAAAGCAAGATCAATTATTGGAAAAATGCGAATATCTAAGGAGAGAAATAAGACCAATTCAATTAGGATTGCAATTTATTCCTAACCATAGAGAACATCTTAATTTATGGAATAAACAACATGTTAAAAATGCATTTACTAGTAATGTTGAAGCAAATATTGTTGAAAAAATTATGTTACTTGATGTATCAACTAGTCGGAAAATATTACTTCTAATGGGAATTGGTGTATTTTCACAAGATACCAATGATGATTATGTGGCTATTATGAAAGAATTGGCCATACATCAAAAACTATATTTAATTATTGCTTCAACAGATTATATTTACGGAACTAATTATCAATTTTGTCACGGTTATATTGGTAAAGATTTAAATAATATGTCACAAGAAAAGATAATTCAAGCGTTAGGAAGAGTAGGTCGTTCAGATAGTAGAAAAGATTATAGTATTAGATTGAGATTTGATAATATAATTGAAACAATATTTAAGGAGTCAACTAATAAAATAGAGATTAAAAATATGAATTCGTTGTTTTCCTAAATAACGCGATTTGTTAAAGAATAAACATTGAAATAATTTATTCTTTAACTATTTATTTAACGGCGCTTTGATTTGCGTCCACGGCGCTTTGATTTGCGTCCACGGCGCTTTGTTTGTTTTGCTCTACGTTTCATATTTCTTTTTGACATTTTACGTCCACGTTTAGTTTTGCGCGAACGGCGAGGTTTATGCTTTTTATTTTTTACAACACTTTTAGCTTCTTTAACTACACCACGAAGAAATCTTGTTATTGTTCCAATAGCTTTTTTCTGAATAGCCATAAGTTTTTTATCACTCATTATATATTATAAAAATATTATTTTTTATAATAAATAGATAATTCAATTTATTCTTTATATTCTTCATAGTGTGGTGTTCCAGGATACCAATCATCATTTTTTTTAAGTTTTTTTTTCTTTTTTAATTTTGATTGGATAATTAAATTATAAATTAATGTTGTAAATATTAATATAAATATAGCGCATATTAAAAGATCTAAGAACATATTATAATTTATTTAGATTATTTATCATGGAAAGGAGATACTGTTTCTTCAAAAAGAGTAGTTGGGTCTTTTCTTGGCATTAATTTTATAAAATAAACTAAAACAAGTAAAAGTAATAAAATAAATATATATTCTGTTTCCATATAATTAATCTTGATATAATAACTTTTTTGATTAAAATTATTATACAATTATATAAATGCTTAGTTGGAGTAAGCAAGGCCACCCATGCCACTCATAACTCTTAGGACATTATAGTTGGTGGCATATACGCGAACCTTGGCTGTATCCTCACCACCAATGGCGTTGGTGGAAAGAACAAGCTGAAGGGTGGCGTTATCTATCCTGCTCATATTGCAGGTTCCACTAGGCTGATGCTCCTCTGGACGGAGTGCGAATGAGTATACATTGATACCAGTGTCTGGTGAGCGAGTGTGGTGCTGGAATGGCTGGACAAGATCGAAGTAAGTTCCCTCGCGCTCCGAGAAGCGGTCCTGGCCGTTAAGCTGAAGCTTAGCGGTTACAACGGGGTTCTGTCCCCAGCAGTGCATGTTGAGGGCAGTCTCGGCGAGAACAAATGCACCGGCATCAGAGACACCCGAGTCTTGGTGACTGCTAGAAGGGAATGGAACACTGGCGGCAGAACTGGCATTTGCCCACTGATCCCCATTAGCCGAGGCAAGATGATCAGCACCAGGGTCCTGGAACATACCAGCACTATCAATAACAGCGGCATCACCACGAACGGTTTCTGGACCAGCAAAAGCAGCGATGCTGTTTACGAGAGCATCGAGGGCATCAGTGTAGTTGAAAGGCTGGGCACCTAAAGCACGGTTAAGGGCCTTTCCACCCATGAATGATGAGCAGTAGTCAACATTGGCGTCAGGCTGGACAACCCAGACAAGCTCTTTGCAAGGGTGGTTGAAATTGAGCTTAATCTTGTTGGAAGACGAACCGACGGACTCGTCACCAGTGAACTGAAGCTGCTCAATGAGATACTCGTGGGGGTTCTGGGCCATTCTGCGTCTCTCATCAGTATCAAGGAAAATGTAATCAACGTAGAGCGAAGCGGCGACGAGTGATTTCTGGTATGAAACACCGTGTTTAACACTACTTTCAGTAGTTGTCAAGTCCTTAACAGCGAAAAGGCATTCGTCAGAAGGACGGAGCTCGAGGTTGATACGGACCTCGTGGTACTGAAGGGCAATAAGGGGCAAGGCAAGGCCGGGGTTGCGGCAGAACCAAAACTGAAGTGGGACGTATAATGTTGTCTCAGGAAGAGCCTTGCGTGGAGCACAGACGGCGGCAGGAACATCCTCAGCGGCACAGGCTGAATCAACAGCGGCGAACTGAGGGTCTACAAGGTATGTAAGCTGAGTGGTCTGACCAATCATCTTGTTGTAGCCACGCTCCTGCTCACTGGTAAGAGTGAGCTGGTTCCAGATGTGCATCCAGTCACCATACTGGCGGTCGATTCTCTGACCTCCAACCTCAACCTCAACCATTGAGATAAGCTGCTCACCGGGGTAGTCGAGCCAGCGGGCGTATACATTATCGGTTCCATCATCGCCACAGCAGTTTTCCTGACCAATCTCAGGAAGTGTGACCTGAAGGTAAGTTCTGTAAGCAAGATCACCATTTCTGGAGATAGTGCACTGAACTCTGCGGCCGAAATCGGCCTGGCCATTGAAAGTCTGTTCAATAGACTCCATGGCAAAATTTGTGTGTCTGCGGTAGGTAACCTTCCAGAAAGTAATCTGGGGGTTTCCCGTTAAATAGACGTCTTGAGCGCCATAAGCGACTAATTGCATTAATCCTCCTCCCATAGTTATAATATTGCTAAAGATTTTTTTTTTTTGAGAATTAACCTTTTACTTACTATATTATTTTAATAAATTACTATTAGAAATATTTTCCTTCATAAATCTAAGTAAATATTCGTCAGAAAAAATCTCTCTTTTTCCTTCATGTTTTTTTGTAAAAATAAAGGTATCTTTTGATTTTTTGACAGTCCATCCGTTTTCTATAGAATTGTATATAAAAATCATTTTTTTACTTTTTATGTCTAAATCATCCATTATTAATTATTAAGAAAAAATAGATAATAATAAAACACAAATCAAATATTTAAAAATATAGATTTTAGTACTAATATAATGCCGTCTTTTAAACCAAAGGCAAATAAAAAATTTGATAAAATTGCAACTAAAATAACCACAGTTGATAATAAACATAAGGAAAAAATGGATGAATTTAAAATAATTAAAAAAAAGAAAATACCCGAATTAAAAAAAGAAAAAATTAATATACTAAAAACTTTAAAAAAAAATTTAACGATAGAAGAAAGTTTAATATTACAAGATCAGTTAAAAAATATTACTAAAAAAATTAAAATATTAGAAAAAAAGGAAAAGAATTATTTATTAGATAATATTGAATATGTTTTTGATTATTTTGAAAAAAAACAACATTTAACAACAGATAATAATAAGACTCAGGTATTACACTCATTTTTTAATAAAAATAATTATCATAATAATAAAACCGATGATACTAATGTGAATTATATTAAACAATATTTAATTAATAATGATGAAACAATGATTGATTTGGAAGATTATAAAAAAAATATTGAAACATGTACTAGTATAGATAGTAAAACTAATAAAGTTTGTAATGGTGAATTAATTGCGGTGGAACAAGAAGGGGTTAAAATATGTAATAAATGTGGTAAAAGAAATCAATTCTTATTAACGAATGATAAACCATCATATAAAGAACCACCTAAAGAAGTTTGTTTCTATGCATATAAAAGAATAAATCATTTTAGAGAGATACTTGCTCAATTTCAAGCAAAGGAAACTACTCAAATACCTGAAAATGTTTTAAAAGATATTAAATTACAAATAAAAAAAGAAAGAATTACAATTAAAGATATTACAAATATTAAAGCCAAAGATATTTTAAAAAAATTAGGGTATAATAAATATTATGAACACATACCGTTTATAAAAGAAAAGTTAGGAATAAAACCACCAACAATGACACAAGAATTGGAAGATAAATTATGTAGTTTGTTTATGGATATTCAAAGACCATATGCTAAACATTGTCCGGAATCTAGAGTTAATTTTTTAAATTACTACTATGTTTTATATAAAATGTGCGAATTATTAGAAAAATATGAATTTTTACCTTATTTCCCAATGTTAAAAGATAAAGTAAAAAGAATAGAACAAGATGAAATTTGGAAAAAGATATGTTATGAACTAGGTTGGCAATTTATACCAACAGTTTAAATACTAACTCTTTGAATACCAATTGTTTGGAATAATAAAAGATTCGCTAAACTATTATTTCCTTTGGAATCTATTTCTATTTCATTATTTTTAATATTTTTATATTTTATAATTTTATTAGCGGGTATAATTAAAAATTTATTATTCTCACTAAATTCCATAATCATTTCATTAAACTCTTCAATACTATTATAATATTCATCAGTAATATTTATATCTTTATCACAGTGACGAAATTGCTTTCTAGGAATATCATAAAAGTTAATTATAATTTTATTAATTTTTGGAAACTTTTTTTGTATATCATTTATTTTGTTTTTCCATTCTGTTTTTATTTGATTTATAGGTTTGCATTTTAATAATGTTTTTTTTTTAAATATATTATTCTTTCCCATCGCCGGACCTAAGAGATTTTCAAATGCTTTATTTCCTTCACTGTCGTCGTCTTTATTTAATGCAAGATTGCTTAAAGAACTCATTGAATCTTTACAATTGTATAAATTATTAAGAATATCATTAGAGCCAATAGAAATAAACATGTATGTATTCTCACTGTTTAAAAATTGTTTTTTTGAAAGTAAATTAATTTGTTTATCTAAATCTTTAATACTAGCACATTTTTTTGATAAATTAATAACATTAATATCATTTATGTTACTATTTAGTTTATTATAATGTATATAATCTTTTAAAAACATTTCGAATGACTCGCTAAAATTAAAATCACCTATTAAAATAATATTTTTTTGATTATTAAATTTGAATGTTTCTTTAAATGTTTCTTTAAACGAATTATATGTTAATGAAGTAATGATAATTATTATCATTAACATAAATAGTAAAATAATATTTTTATCTTTCATTATATAAAAAATTAGATAAACATATTATTTAATTTACAACCCGCCTGGGAAGCCAACAAGGTTAGCGCCGATACCGAAACCAGCACCAGATCTAGCACTTACAGCCATACTAGGGACGTATGTATCTAATACGGCAAAAGTAGCTGCGGCGGTAATAGCTATCATAAGAATTTCTTCAAGATTCAAACCTTTACCTTTGGGGATAGCGTAAGCAGCGAGAGAAACCATAAAGCCCTCAACACAGTACTTTACAACTCGGCGAACTAATTCACCTACATCTAAAAGATTACCTAAATCACCAAACATATTATATATTATCTCAATAGAAAAAAATAATTTTAATTTTAAATAACTTAAAATTAAAATTATTTTTAAAATATAGATGGATAATTCAACCCAAAGTAATGAAAGTAAATATATTGATTTATTAGACGAGGATAAAGCAATAGCTGGACAAAAGTTTGCTTGTGTATCGTTTGTTAGTCCCGAAAATATTTTAAAGAAGAAGGATACATTCTTTTTTGAAGAGTTCCTAAAGCATTGGAACTATAGTCAAAAACTTCAAGAATTTACACAATTTCTAAATTTCTTATCTCATAAATATAATTTAAATTTTGATAAAGTAATGAAAGATCTTGATGAATTTGTTAAATCCGAACAAAAAGATTTGGTTAAAACAACTATCGATGATGATTATAAAAACTTTTTAGATGCTAAAGAAGATGATTTAGAAAAGAAATTTATGGAAGAACATTCTTTCCAAACTAATACCCGTGGTTTAAAAATTCGAGGGTGTTATCCTTCACAGGAAGAAGCTGAATTAAGATGTAAAATGTTGAGAGAAGTTGACCCACACCACGATGTTTATGTAGGACCAGTAGGTATGTGGATGCCTTGGGAACCAGAAGCTTATAAAACAGGTCGGGTTGAATATCTTGAGAAAGAGCTAAATACTTTGATGCATGAGAAAAATAAAAATGAACAAAGTGCCAAAGATGCGTTTGAACAAAGAGTTAAAGAAGCCAAGCAAAAAGCTATTACAGAAAATATTAAATCTGCTAAAGAAACCGGCAATAAATTAACTCAAAATATAGACAATGACGGTAATTTAGTTGGTGTTGGTGTTTCAACTATTGAAAATGCTCTAGACAAAAACGAAATAATTAGTTCCGCAAATATTAAAGAAGAATTATTTGAAGGTGAAAATATTAGAACTAAAGCCACAGATAAAGCATTAAAAGAATTTGAAAATAAAAATAAAAAACAATAATAATTAAAATTGATTTATATATTATCTCTCTTATATGATAATATATAATGACCGAAACGAAGAAAAAAAAACCAAGATGTTCTTTAGAAGGATGTAATAAAAAGTTAAAGATTACAGATATGGTATGTAGGTGTGGTAATCGCTATTGTGCCGAACATCGCGTAGCTGAAACACATGACTGTAGTTTTAATTTTCAAGCAATAGACAAAGAAAAATTTATGAAGCAATGTGGTTTGGGTGGCGGAGAGAGCAAGAAGATTAGTGTAATATGAAGATGATATTTATTTAGTTATATTTATTGTTTTCTGTTTTCTTTTTTTTGTTTTCTTTTTTTTGTTTTCTTTTTTTGTTTTCTCTTTTTTGTTTTCTTTTGTTTTCTCTTTTTTGTGCGGTTGGCTACAACACTTCTATTCCTACCTCGCCTTTTTTTACGACCCCCTGCTTTTTTTCCAAATCCCGCCGCCACCACCTTCATCTCTTCTTTTATTTGATCTCTTAGATCTTGGCGAAGATACTCGACCGCACGCTCGTCCTGTCTCACGACATCCAGGGCAAAATCAGGATCATTCTTCAGCTCCATGTCGGCATACTCCATTGCATGTACATCCTGTTTTACCGCCTCCATAACGATATCCCTGTTCTTCCGCAACTCCGGGTCGGCATACGCAAGCGCCTTTCCATTTTCCCTAACGACGGCTCGCACAAATTCAGGGTCCTTTTTAAGCTCCTGATCGGCATCCGCGAGTGCATAACTGTTCTGCTTCACGGCAGCCATCACGATCTCCCGGTCATTTCTGATCCCAAAGGCGTTAATCGACCCGAGCACAGACCCGTTCTGTTTGACAGCAGTGAGCACGACATCCCTATCATACATCATATTCTGGTGAGCAAACAATATAGCATATCCGCTTTTATTCACGGCAGCCAGAACGATATCCTTTTCCTTCTTGAGATCTGGGTGGGCATGCTCCATAGCATACCCGTTCTGTTTAACAGCGGCCAAGACTATCTCCCGATTTTTTCTAAGCTCCTGATCAGCAAACCGAAGCGCATTTCCACGGTACTTAACGGCTTCAAGTACGACATCATAGTCCTTCTTCAGCTCAGGGTTGGCATGCTCCAGCGCATACTCATCCTGCTTCACGGCTTGTAGCATAGCATCCTTATCCATAATATATATATATATATATATATAAATTATGTAAATTATTTCTTACCACAAATATTTTTAGTTTTGTTTAATTTGTATTTTTTATCAATATAACGCATGTCTTTTGTGATTTTCTTACACTCTTTCACATTTTTGTATCTGCGATAAATTCTCAGTATATTAAATCGTTTTTTTTTAGCTAAAGCTGCTTTTCTCATAGAAGATTTTGTTTTATTTCTCTCCGATTTGATTTTTTCATCGATGGCTAATCTTCTTTTTTTTGTTGGTTTATTTAGTTTGTATATGTGTTTTTTGTTTTTGATTGTTACCTTTCTTAATTTGGGTAGACGCCTTCTTGTTTTCATATATATTTAATTGTGATATTTTATAATATTCTAAACTGAATTATTCGCTATCCCTCGTATGTTCCACAGTTGTTCGGCTGTGTGTTCTTGTGTTGTTCCATTTTCATCTGTAGCACGGCATATATATTTGGTTTCTGGATTGTATGTTAAACGTATTTTCCAAAAACACCATACATTTTTTTTATATTTACCTTTATAAATCCTTGACATCTTCCATGTTTTGCCCCCATCATCGCTCACCTCAACTTTCAATATCTTTTTATCTTTACTAGCCATTGCATATCCTTTTAATGTTACAAATTTCTCGTCTTCGTCTATTTCTTTTTCACAAATATAAGACTGAATCGGCAATGTTGTAATGGTTGGAAGAATATTCTTTAATTCAGGAACAATATCTGCGGTTGATTTAACAAAGTTTGGCATTATTTTATATGCTATACCTGTTTGCCAAGGACTTTCGGCTTCTTGATTTGAAAATGAAATTTCTTGAATCCACTTAACATTCTTAGAACCAGTCAAACCCGGTGCAATAACACGTAACGGATATCCTCGGTCTCTGGTTAAAACTTCGTCATTCATATTAAACGCCAAAAACAAAGGTTGATCGATTGGGACAGAAACTGAGAACTTGCTATCATAATCATAAAGATTAATATATTTTTTATCTTTTGGAATTTCAACAATATCACTTAACCAAACACCACGCCATTTGCCGGTTGAAATAGCGCCTCCTTTCCAGGGTAGTCCCATCGTTTTATCTATTTCATTAAGTTCGCTTCTACGATTTCCTGCACATTGAATGGTTGTTGTGATTTCACTATTTTTAAAATCTACAATATCATCATATTTATAAAGTTTTCCATTGATAATGACACGGTAATTATCTATATTAATATCGGGGACCGGGTGATGGTTTCTAGTGAACCAGTTTTTTTCAGGAGTTATATAAGAATCCAGAATATTTACGACATTTAATTCGGCATTATATGGTTCTTTTTTATGAACGGTTGTTGTTATATTTTCTCTTACAGGTTCATTATAGTATTCATTATCAAACTCTTCTTTTTGGTAATCTTTTAATTCACCAATTTCATATTTTGACATCACTTTTGAAACATAATCACTATAGTGTTGTTTGTAGATATTCCAATACATATCAACGGGTCCACCAATTGCCATAAGTAAATTCTCTCTACCACCAGGATGAATATCCAAAAAATTTGTTACATCATAAACTTTATTTTTGTATGTTACCCACGCATCATTTGGACTATTGTGCCTTGAAACTTCTTCTTCAGTATACTTTTTATTTTCATCTTGTTTTTTTTTATTTTTAAAAGGGCTAAATTGTAAATATCCAATACTAGATAAAGAAATTGTTGTTGGTGCTAGTAATCTTCGGGTATAAAACATTATTATTAGTTTAATTAGATTATAATTTTTATTACTTTTATAAATTAACTTATTTTTCAATTTAATATTTTTAATTTATTAAATATTAAATATTCATCATTAAAAATATCCACAATGGAATGTAAAATAAGTTGTAGTTTTGGAGAGATTATTGATAAACACACAATCTTACAAATAAAAAAAAATAAAGCACAAAATAAAGATGTCTTAACAAATATTATTAATGAATTAACAGCTATAGAAAAAGAAAATACACTTGTGAAAAATAACGATATATTATTCAAACAATTATTTAAAATAAATAATCATTTATGGGAATTAGAGGATATAATTCGGAATAAAAGTAAAAATAAAGAATATGATATGAAATATATAGAATGTGCCGAATCAATACATATCATGAATGATAAAAGATATATTTATAAAAAATTAATTAATGAAAAATATAATTCAAAATTAAAAGAAGAAAAAATATATCAACAAAAACAGGATATAATTCATCCTATGGATTTTGAAAAATTAGAAATAGGAAAGAATTTATATACAACAGGCAATTATAAAGAATCAATGTTTTATATTAAACAACTAATAGATAAATATAATAATTATAATAATTACGATTCATTTTATATAGATTTACTTTTTTCATATTCAAATATATGTTCTATTTTTAATATCAATTATCCTTTTTTTGAAAAAATAGAATATATTATAAAAAATATGGATACTATAAATATCTCAGAAGAACAAAAATATTTTTGTAAATCTATATATGCAACAAAATGTTTAGATTATCAATTATACGAAAAAAGTTATAATTTTTTAAATTTTTTTAACAACATTAGTGGTCCCAATGTATCTTATAAAAATATGAGTTTTTTTAATAAACAAGATAAAAATAAAACTTTATTTGTGTATGATGGTGGTGGTATAGGAGATAAAATAATGCTCTCTAGATTTATACCAAAGTTATGTGAAGAATTTAAAAATAATAATATAATATTTTTAATTGATGATAAATTATTTTGGTATTTTTCTTTAATTTTTAAAAAATATTCAAATCTTAAAATTTTGTCAGAAGAGAGAATTAATACAATAGGACATTTTGATTATCACTGCAGTTTAATTACATTATTAAAATATTTAAATATCAATTATGAAACACTTTATTCATGTAATATTTATAATAAGATTAATGTAGATACTACTTTTAATTGTCAAAATATAATTAATAAATTTATAAAACCAACATATATATTAAATTGGAAAGGAAATCCAAAAAATCCACATGAAAAAAATAATAGAATGATGGAATTAAAAAATGCAATACCTTTATTTAAATTAAAAAATATTAATTGGGTAGTAATAACCAAAAATATTTCTCAAGAAGAAAAAGATATATTACAAGCGAATAATATACATTATTATGGCGATATTATAGACAATGATAAAGCATTTTATGATACTATTTCAATATTAAAAAACATCGAAGGGGTTGTTTCAACAGATACGTCACTACCACATTTATCATTATCAATGAATATTAAAACATATGTAATGTTAACATTAGGTTGTGAATGGAGATGGGGAAAAGAAAAAAAAACAAATTGGTATCCAGATGCAATATTATTGCGACAACAAAAATATAAAAGTTGGAAAGAGCCTATTAATAAACTAATAGAATTATTAACAAATTCAAGTTAAATATATATTATACATTATATAATATATGTCAAAAGGTTGTTTATTCAAAAAGTCTAGAGCAAAAATGCGTTGGAAGTGGCGTAAAAAGCGGATACGACGATTGCAACGAAAACGACGAAAACTAAGAGCTAGGGCAAGATAAATTATAACCAGTTAATATAATGAGAGATTGTTGTAATATTAGAAAAAAAACTAAAAAATGTGTTAGAAAATCTGATAAAAAAGTATTTAAATTACCTAGGAGATTTAGTAAAAAACGATGTTTAACAAGAAAGGTAAAGGGATTTACAATGCGTTCATCTTGTGCACCATTTAAGGATTGTAAAAAACAAAAAGGTGGGAAGAAACAAAAAAATATATTTAATAAAACTTTAAAGCTATGTTCTGATAGACCAGTTACAGGATATATGAGAGATGGATATTGTAATTATAATAAAAGAGATATTGGTAATCATTTAGTTTGTGCGCAAGTTAATAAAAAATTTTTAGATTTTACTAAAAAACAAAATAATAATTTATACACAGTAGTAAAACCAGGCGATAAATGGTGTTTATGCACTAATAGATATTTAGAAGCTGTTAAAAATAATAAAGCACCTTTGTTAATAGAAGAAGCTACAAATTTAAAGGCAAAAAAAGCATTAAAACAAACGGGGGGAAAGAAAACAAAAAAGCGGTTTTTGTATAATCCAGACGATCCAAAAAAATCCTTTGATGTTTATATTGATAAAAATCCAAAAGATACAATACATGTAAAGTATACAACCGTAGAAGATGTTAAGAATTCTATTTTAAAGTTAGAGAGATTGTTTAAACAAAAAAAATACACGCATAAAAGAATATGGCAAGTTGCTATGATTATGAAAGTTAGGTTAGATGTTATTAAAAAATATAAAAAATCTCGGTATCCAAACGCCAAAAATGTTAATCAACGAGTAAGCTTAATTACAAAATATTATAATCACTTAAAAAAAAGAACAAAACTTAAGACATTTTCAGAGAGAAGTAATTTAACATTTTAAACATTTTACATCTTTGAACATTTTAAAAATTGATTTGAGGATTACGCGGTGTACTATTACGGTAAAACAGTATTACGGTAAAACACTATAAAGATAATATGGACCAAAAGGAAGATAATTATGTGGCAGAACCTTGTGATATTTCTGAAATAGGTATGGATACCGACAAAATGCGTCAGATTTTAAAGGAGCATTTTACTCCATTACAAATAGAATACATAAAAACCAATAAGACACAAAATTTGAGAATAGATTCTATGTTCGCGGAATTTCTTTTAAATAAAATTATTGGCGGAGAGTTAGTAGGAGAAGGTAATTTTCCGGTAGATATTATAAAGAATGGTATTGGGATTGATGTTTGTAGTATGTGTATGAATGGTGCAAAAACAAACGAAAAATCTATTATGCAAAAATTTGGTGAAGAAGGTAATAATTTGGATAATTTGTTTTTGAACGATGAAATGGCAAAAGCTCTTGATTTATATAAAGAATGCTTTAAACAAAAAATGCTATCTGTCAAAGCTATAAAAAATCTTAAAGACTTATATTATTTTGCTTTTATCTCTACAGATAAGTGTGTTTACGGCATTTTATTGAAAATAAATTTGGATTCTATTTTCAATATAAAGTATGAAAGTATTACAAAACAAGAAAAAAGTATAAAATTTTCTGGATTTATTGATAAAAAATTTGGCAGAACTACCTTATTCAAATCAAAAAAACGTTTAGAACTTAAACTAAATAAATATATTTTAGAACATTGTCATACAATTAAACTGTTCGAACTAGATAATGTTGGCTAATTTATTAGCAATCAACGTGACCACTGGGACCGAAACAGCATTTCCAGCCAACTTATACAATGCGCTATCACATAATTTGGGTAGTTTGTAATCTTTTGGAAAACCCTGTAGATTAAAACATTCTCTTGGGGTTAATTTTCTAATTCCTTTTTTATCTTTTAGAAGAGGAACATTATGTCCACCACCACCCATATTTGCGGTAAGTGTGGGACAACAATTACTTTTATTTTCCCTTACATAATATCTTCTATATTGATATAAAACGTTATTTGAAATATTTTTAACTACATTTTTATTAACTTCATCAAATACTTTAAATCTATCAGTGTAATAATATTTGTTATCCACATCTTTTTCTAACATATCGCAAATTTTACCCTGTTCTTGTTCTGGAAAGTCAAAATTAAACTTATCGTATTTTTCCTTATCACGAAATCCTATAATATAAATTCTTTCACGGTGTTGTGGAATAGTAGTAATCTTATTTGTATCAAGAATAGATGTCTTTATATGATAACCAATTTCTTGCAATTTGCTTTCAATTATCTTATATGTATTACCCTTATCATGTGATTTTAAATTTTTAACATTTTCTAAAATAATTATTTCAGGATTATGTGTTTTTAAAATTTCTACAATTTTCCAAAATACATTTGATCTTTCATCATTAAAACCTTTTTTCTCTCCAGCAATACTAAAAGGTTGGCATGGAAAACCACCACACAAAATATCGTGTGAAGGTATGTGATCAACATTTACAGTATTTAAATCTTTTAGAGTAAACTTATGGGACGGAAAATTAAGTTCATAAATATCTTGTGATGGTTTAACCATGTCGTTTGTGAAAACACAGTCAAAATTTGCATTTTGTAATGCAAATGTAAACGCTCCGGTACCTGCAAATAAATCGATAAATTTAATATTTTTGCTTTCTTGTTTATCCATGAATAATGTATATTTTATATTAATAAAGTCATTTATATAAATCAATTTTATTTAAATATAATTTAAATAGTACTATTAAATATTCTGTGAACGTCCACTCGACCAGCCACCTTGTGGTCCTAATATTTTTTTATCAAACTTACAATTTAAGGACTGTATGTTTTTATTATTTAAAATTTTGTTTTTGACAGATAAATATAAATTATTTTCAATATTAAATTCTTTTAATGATTTTTTAGTATCACATGCTTTATTTGAAATAAAAATAATATTATCAATGTAGTTGTGTAAATTATCAAAAATATGTGTTGCATATATGATAGATGCGTTTCGAGTTAAACATTCGTTTTTTAAATATTTAAATAAATTGTCTCTAACTACAACATCCAGTTCGTTTGTAAATTCATCAATTAATAATAATTTAAATGGTTTTAATAAAGCCAACATAATTTGAACTTTTTTTCTCTCTCCATCAGATACTTCATGCATCTTCCAGTCTAAATTAATATTTAATAAATTAACAAGAATATCTCTCCTTGATTTATATTTCTCTTGGTTTTTTTTCATTAAATTACTTACTTTTATATCACAACAATAATTCAAGTTACCAACATAAGCTTGGTTTTTTTGCCATGTATTACCAAGATATGCGAGACCGTTGAATTGGTCGTTAGGACTTGAATTTCCAAGAACAGAAAATATATCATAATCTCTTACGAGATGCATACCAGCTATAATTCTTAGTAAAGTACTTTTTCCAGCACCATTCTCTCCAACAAGTAAATTAAATTCTCCTGATTTAATATTTAAATTTATATTATTAAGAATTTTAATATTGTTATAATAAGAAAAATTTAGATTTTTAATATCAATAATCATTAGAATAAATAAAGTTTAAACTTTAAATATTTTACTTTTTAGTATAAAACATAAATGGCGATGAAGAAAAGAAAAAATTAAATTATATAAATAATTTATTAAATTCTTTAATTAGCTCTTGCTTAGATATAGAATTTGGACCGCAAGTATTATTTTTACAATCGTAATTTATTTTACTTATTTTATCAAATAATTCTTTTGTTAATTCTATATCAAATTTTATAAAATAATGAGATTGAACTGAATTTTTTTCAGTATCATTATCAATATTACCAGCATTTACACCTACTCGTCTAAAAGATATATCATGTTTTTCATTTTTTTTAACAAATTTATATTTATTAGGTATAAGTTTTTTATATTCTTCCCTGTATGTATTTTTTTTAACCCAAATTTGAAATACACAAGGAACATCATATACTTTTGTATCAATAAAAAAAGAATTTTCTGGTAGATCATACTCTTGAATAAGATGAAAATTCAAAGGAAACTGTTTTTTTAAACTATCCTTTTTAAAACTCTTAGGTAATATAAATGATATGCTATCACAAAAAGTTAGAGATTTTTTTATAAATTTAATAGCCATAGAAGATTGGCGTCCAAAGGGAGGGTTTCCTATAATATGTATCTTATTAATTTCATCCTTGTTTTTTATTAGTTTATTATAATCAAACTCTAGATAATCTTGCTTTATGATTTCAGAATTGCCTGGTTCTAAATCATAAAATTTGTAATTTTTAAATAATACTTTAATATCATTCATAAATGCTCCATTACCAGCACTTGGTTCAATACATATATCGTTTTCTTGGATATTAATATTTTTATCTATTAACTCCATACATTTTTTAACTGCTTTTTGTGATGTGTAAAATTTATCACTTGTTATTCGTTTTAAACCTGTTATTTTAGTATTAGTTTTAATGGTTTCAATATTATTATCGATAATATTTAATTCTTTATCATTTTGAATGTTGAATTTTTTTATCATTTTAATTATTGTAATATAATAATTAAATTTTAAATAAACAAAATTGATTTAATATATTTTATTTAAAATATTAACAGTGAATCTCTCTTATGGCAGATATAGAAGAGCTATCAAATTCCGCATTTACGAAGCCAACGACATATATTAAAGATGATATACTGGAACCTCTAACAAAGTTTGTGAGAGATTTGTCTTTAAAAAACTATAATTCAAGGAAAGATTTTCAGAGAGAGATACGTGAATTAAAAAGAAAATATCATATAAATCCCAGACAATGTCAAATTTCATACATGTATCAACTTTTACTTCATAAAAAAGATATAACAAATATTACTATTAAAAAATTCTTTAAATCTAAAGATACTCGTGGTTTATCAGGTGTAATTGTAATTTCCACAATTACGAGCCCTTATCCGGAATATACAGATAAAAATGGTAAAAAAAAGAAGCAGAGATTCAGCTGTAAACATGATTGTCATTATTGCCCGAGAGAAGTAGATAGTTACGGGAGAGAAATTAATCCAAGAAGTTATCTAAGTTCTGAACCAACGGTTGCACGAGGTTTGCAAAACGATTTTGATCCAATTAGACAATTTAATGAACGTGCTACGCAATATCACCTTAACGGTCATTATGTAGACAAAATAGAGTTAATTATATTGGGTGGAACTTGGACTGAATATCCTAGAGAGTATCAAGAAGATTTTATTAAAAAAATGTTTTGGGCAGCAAATACATTTTATGAAATTAAAAAAAGAGATATATTATCATTAATAGAAGAACAAAGAATAAATGAAACAGCAAAGTCTAGAGTTATTGGTTTAACTTTAGAAATGAGACCCGATTCAATAACAGAAGATGAAATTAGATGGTTGCGATATTTAGGGTGCACACGTGTTCAGCTTGGAAATCAACATATTAATAATGATATATTAAAAGGTGTTAATCGTGGTTGTTATAAAGAACATTCAGAAAAGGCTCTTAAAATGTTAAAAGATGCTTGTTATAAAGTAGACGGGCATTGGATGCCTGATTTACCGGGAAGTTCTCCAGAAGAAGACAAAAAAATGTTTAATTATATAATAAAAAGTCCAACATTACAATTTGATCAATGGAAAGTTTATCCCACTTCAACGGTTCCGTGGACTAAAATTAAAAAATGGTATGATCAAGGCAAATATGTTCCATATACTGAAAAAAATCCAGAAAGTTTAATTGATGTTTTACTAGATATGAAAAAAAAGGTTCCACCGTGGGTAAGATTAAATCGTGTTGTGAGAGATATTCCAAATAGAGCAATAGATGGGACAAAATATATTTATGCTGGTAATAAGGTTACTAATTTAAGACAGGTATTGCATTCTACACTTGAAAAGAATGGTGAATTTTGTAGATGTATTAGATGTAGAGAAGTAAAAAAAAATTTATCAATGGTAAAATATGCTAGGTGTGTTGTAAGAAAATATTTATCTTCATGTGGTGATGAATATTTTATTAGTATAGAAAGCGGTAATAATGCAGATTCACAGTATAATTATATAGAAGGGAAATGGTATCATAATTACAAAGAAGAACCTGGGATAATATATGGATTTTTAAGATTGAGATTGCCACATAAAGATTTATATTTTAAAAATAAATATTTTCCTGAATTAGAAAATTGTGCTTTAGTAAGAGAGCTCCATGTTTATGGGCAAGTCGCATCAACAAAAAATAAAGAAGATAAAAACAAGGCCCAAAATTTAGGATTTGGAAAACAATTAATGAGAAAAGCAGAACGCATATCTTATAATAATAGTTTCGATAAGGTAGCCGTAATTTCGGGAATAGGTGTTAGAGATTATTATAGAAGGTTGGGTTATAAATTGGAAAACACTTTTATGATAAAAAATGTAAACAAAAATGTAAATTGTATTTTAATTGCTGTTATAAATATTTTATTTAACTTAATTCTTTATTATATATTTATTAAATTGAAGTTAAAAAATATAATAAATATATTAAATTACTAATATATCATAGCCATGTTTAAGGCACTAACAAGAAGTATTGCGCTAATTAAGAGATATTTTACTGTTGGGAATAAGCCAATGATGGGTAGATGGGATACAACATCATGTGACAAAAGTAAAGATATTAAATTTGTTTATGCAAATATAGATAATTGTGGAGATTTAATATGTGGTCAACCACTAAAAAATAAGGATTATGTTAAGAAAGATGTTTAATTCATAATTATTATAATACTATAATTATAAATTTATTGTTTTCTAGTTTTAGAATGTTTATTTTTTTTTCTTCTTAATTTTTTTGATTTTCTTAATTTTCTTAATTTTTTTGATTTTCCTATTTTTCTTGATTTTTTTGATTTAAAACGTTCATTACGTTTTCTAGTTTTTTTACCCCCTCCCCGACGCCCTCGATTAGTATGCAAGTATGCTGTGTCCATGATATCAAGGACAAATTGAATGAAGTACCCAAGATTACCCTGGTTATTTAAATGTCTAATCATGGAACCTATATTAGTGTCACCCCACCGACTCCGTCCTCGTTCTGTATTTTTTAAAAAAAGCTCCTGTGCGCGCGGCATGCGTGGATTTCTCATTATGACAAGGCCGTCGCGGCCGCGCCCCCGCCTGGGGTGTTTTAAAAGCCATCCGTCTGGATACCCTTCCCGGCGTACGCCTGGTGGCGGAGGAGCGTTTAAATTGTATTGTAATTCACTATCACGAAATCTAAAGCGTATACCGCATCCACCTTTGAATATATGAATATGAATATCTAGGTTTTGCCTAGCATCAGCAAGAGTCCAGCCAGCAGCAACTAATGCATCAATGAGCCCAGGAAAATCATTATTTCTCAAATCGAAATTGATGATATCGGGAGCAGAACGGTCTACCTGTATTCCATATCTCTCCCGGAGCAACCCGATGGCTCTACCTGTTGCTTCTCGCGGCCGGAATGTGTTTTGCCCAGACCGCGACTGCCGGGCATTCGCGATAGCACGTTTTTCCTCTTCATTTCTTGCTGCTTCTCTTTTGAGCCCTTCTCCTCTGATGCATTCTCTGCACTCGGAAAATCGGTAGCTTTCATCCAGATTTTTCTTACATTTACTGCACTTACGTCTGGGGTTCCCTCCAGCGGCTGCCATCTGCTCCTCCTCCTCCTCCTCCTCCTGCGCTGCGGCCGCTGCCATCTGCTCCTCCATGTTCTGCTCACCGCCCTTCTCCTCTCCTGCCCCTCCGGGTGCTTCTCCGGGTGCTTCTCCGGCCGCCCCACCCACCTGCGTATTATGGTTATTATTGTTTGTCATTATATAATATAAAAATATTTTTTTTTTACCAACGATTTTTTTTGACATTAATTAAAGGTCCCTTCTGTTGTTTTTTTGGATCAAAATTTTCACCTTCATCATCACTACCAAGATCTTTTGACATTTCCCAAAACTCTTTACTTCCTAACTTAAAATCTCTATGTGCTTGAGCTTTATACCAAAATATTTGATCTTCTAATTTATTTGATTTTGCATTATTAGAAACGACTAAACATTCATAATTCTCTGTACATTGATCCATAACTTGAGAAAAACTTTCAAAACTAGGAAACATACCAGCATAATTTTCATAAATTCTTTTACGGTTAGCAATATAAGGTTCTCTTAAAATAAAAGTATAATCAATGTTTGTACGTAAATTTGGTGGAACACCTAATGGATATTGCATGGTAATAACTAGCATAATTTTCCAATGACGACCATTCATAAATAAAAGACGCATTAATTTCTCTCTAGCCCAAGAATTATCATACAAACAATCATCTAAAATAACAAAAGCTCTAGCATCAATGCTTGATTTACCATAAGCATCTTTTTCTTTTTTAACTTGCTTAATTACCATTTTTTGTCTTTTTAAAATATTTTCTATGATAGCTGTATTATATTCATCGTGAATAAATAATTTAGGAACCATTTTAGAATAATATCCATTACCTGCTTCTGTTCCTGAAATAACGGTACCTATAGGAATATCTTGATGGTAATATAACAAATCTCTAACTAAAAAACTTTTACCAGTATCTCTTCTACCGATTAATACGATAACGGGTCCTTGATTTTCACTTGGCTTAAAACTAATATTTTTCATATCAAATTTTTTTAATTCTAAATTCATTATATTTTTTTTTTATATTAAAAAAATCGATTATACGCACAAATTACTTAAAATAAATAATTCTTTTAATTATAATTCAATGATTGATATTTATTATAAAAAAAATGATAATACAGAATTATTTAATAATTTTAAAGATGTAGAAATTATAAATTCACAAAATTATATACCAATATATACAAAATTTTTTAATTTAACTGAAAATAATTTTAATAGCATTAATTTAGATCAGCCGAATTATTTAAAAAATATAATAGCAAAAGATGATTCAAAAAAAAGCAATATATATAACTGTGAAATAAGCAATCATAATAACAACAATAAAATAAAAACAGAAACATTTTTAAAATTTTCACCATTACTGGATCCAATTAAATACATGTCTGGAAAATATAAAGATATTGATGAAGAAAAAAAATGTAATTTACCCAAATTAAATAACAAAGAAACATGTTTAAAAAAATATACGGATGTTAATAATTCAGCTTTTGTAGATTCTTTTTTTACCTATTTAACTAGTAAAATGTTAAATGAAAAAAAATTTATACATGGAGTAGATTTTTATGGGTCATTTTTATCATTAAAAAAAGAGTTTAATATTGACATATATGATGATTTAGATTTTTTAGATGAAAGTGAATATTTTCATGAAAATAAAAATAAAATATTTCAAATATCAAATGATTGTGAAAATATGTTTTTTGAATCAAATACGCGAAATTATAGGAAGAAAATCAAAATTAGCGATAATAATATAAATGATAATTCTTCAAATAATATTTTTAGCGAATTAGATATTGATATTTTTAATGGTGTATTTATTGATAATTCATTAAATAATGTAATTAATCTCTCTAATTTATCAAATGATTCTAATTTAATTTTTGAAAATTCAAAGAATAGTGGTTCTTGTTCTACTAAATCGAATTGTTCATCAAGATCGTCTAATACATCTAATGAGGAATTTGACAATAATAGTGATACAGAAAGTGATGATAGTATTGATGAATATACTGATAACGAAAGCGAAAATACATCTGAATCAAGTGAGGGAAATTGTATTGCTACAATTAAAAATTATCCAGTGCAAGTGATATCTTTAGAAAAAATGGATGCAACACTAGATTCCTTACTAGAAGAAGAATTAGATATTGACGAGTGGAAATCTTGTTTATTTCAAATAATTATTACTTTAATAACATATCAAAAAGTATTTTCATTAACTCATAATGATTTACATACAAATAATATAATGTTTACAAAAACAGAAAAAGAGTATATAATTTATAAATATAATGGAAAACATTATAAAGTTCCCACGTATGGTAGATTATTTAAAATAATTGATTTTGGTAGAGCAATTTATAAATATAAAAATAATATAATATGTAGCGATAGCTTTCATGAAAATGGAGATGCTGCGACACAATATAATTGCGAACCATATTTTAATAAAAACAAATCACGTTTAGAACCAAATTTTAGTTTTGATCTTTGTCGTTTAGGTTGTTCATTATATGATTATTTTAAAGAAATATTAGATGATGAATTTGATACAAATCCAATATCTAATTTAATAAATGATTGGTGTAAAGATGATAAAGGACGCAATATTCTTTATAAAAAATGCGGAGAAGAAAGATATCCAGATTTTAAATTATATAAAATGATAGCAAGAACTGTTAATAAACATGTTCCTAAAGATTATATAGATATTCCTTTATTTTCAAAATTTCAAACATCGAAAAAAAATATTGGAAAAAGAAGAATTATTAACATAGATGATTATGAACCAAGCTATTAAAAGTCTGGTTTTTCAGTGAAAACCTGTGTTACATTAGAAATCTTTTTATTTTCAATTTGAGTATACAAGAAAGAACTTACGATATAGCTAATATAGACAATTAATGAATATTTTACAATATCTTTAAGTTTTATTGGTTTTTTTGTTAGAAACTTCATTTCTAAATAATAAGCAATAGCAAATACTAAACTTAGTAATAAGGCACTTATAAAAATATTATTATTCATTATATTTTTATATCAAAAATTCAAATTAAAATAAACGCAATTTAACTTAATAAATCCAAACCTTTAAGTTCATCAATATCATTTAAAACTAAATCATCCTTTTTATTATTTAAATCATGGATATCTAAATTATCTAATGTCACTTTATTTTTATCATCAAATATTTTTAACCGGACATTTTCTTCATCTTCATCATCTTCCTCCTCCTCCTCCTCCTTTCTTTTCTTATACCTATCTTCACTAATTTGTTCTAATCGTTCTATCGTTTTAGGTGCGGTTACTAAATTAGACGTAGTTGTATTTATAATACCGGGTGCATCACTTTTTTTAAAATTAACAATATTATCATTATCATTAAATGATAAAGCGGGTGATTTTTCATTTTCTGTCATATCATCTGTTGTTGTATCATTGGTGGTTGTATCATTGGTGGTTGTATCATTAGTGAGTGAATCATTCATAGCTGTATCATTTTTAGATACAGATATACTATCGTTATTGTCGTTATTATCATTATAATCATTATTTGATTCAAAAGTATCTAATTCATTTGTTGTATTTTCAGCAGGGGGTTCTATGGGCTCTTCTACCTTTTTATCAATTATTTCTTCAAAAACTTCTTCTTCTTCGGTTTCATCAATATAAGCTCTTAAAATTTGTTCAATGGGCATACTACTTCTAATAACATTTAAAATAGATTCTTTAATGATAAGTTCTGTTTCGCGCATATTTTTTTGTTGTTGTAAAGGTAGTATATCATTTTCGAATAGAAATACATTTTGATAAATTTTTCTAGCAGAATCAATATAAACTTGATGAATAAAGTTTCCTAATTTAGGTATATCAATATCTATTTTTTTTTGCTGGTTAGATACACGGATACTTGTTAAAACTTTTAATTGTGTAATATGAACACATGTTAACAAATCTTCTAAATATGAACAATTGCTAGATTGAATAATTCTGTTAGTTTCAATATTAATAATTTCTTGATTCCATTTTGGTACTCTTGTTAAAAAATTTTGAAAAGTCATCAAATATTTTGAATTTTCATTATTTTTTAAACAAAGATCATTTGCTTCTTTTAGTATAGATCTAAAACCTTGCAATACTAAGGGTGTAATTATATTAATTAAACGCGACATATACTCATTTTTAGCTTCAGAAAGAACATTAATATTAAAATCGTCCATCTTTACATTCCTTCAATATTTTCTAAACAATCATAATTACGCAAAAAGGCTAAAGTTAATATATATAACATTAAAAATTTTTCATTTTTAATTTCCTTTTTAATTAATGTTATATGCATTAATAATTTATATTTATAAAGTTCATCTAATTTTTTGGTTTTTTTTAATATATTAATAATATCTAGTCCAGAATATGCTTTTGAGTATAACACCTCGATAAAATCGTATAAACATTTACAGCTTTTATAATTTTTTTCATTTTCAATATTTTTTAATAACCAATTATTTCTTTTACTAATATTTTTATCTTCATTATCATAAATTAATTTTAAATTAAATGTATGTAAATTTTGAATTGAATCATTAATTTTTGGCAAGGGTATATATATATTACAAAATCTTGAAAGAATTGGTTTTAATAAATTGGAACATTCTTCTATTAAAATAAAAAATCTTGTTGTGTCACTAAATTTTTCTATACATCTTCTTAATGCTGATTGTGCATCAATTGTTAATTTATCAGCATTTGATAATATAATACTTTTAAAAAGTAAATTATTTTTTTGAATATTTGTTTTTGCAAAAAATTTCAATTCGTCTCTTATAAATTTTATTCCCTTTCCATGTGCACAATTGATATGCATTATATATTTATGATAATCAGTTACATTTTTATAGATATTTTTAATAAAATATGACATAATTTCTCTTTTACCTGAACCAGATTTACCGTGAAAAATAATATGTGGAATATCTTTTTTTTTAATAAAATTTAAAAGTTTTAATTTTATATCTTTATGAATGTCCATTATAAGTATTAATAAAGATATGTTTATATTATAATAATTTTCAATGCAAAAGTATTATAGTTTATGCAATACTATGTAAAGAATGAGTATATGGGTTATCATTAAACGCGGTTAATAAATCATTTGTATTTCTATTTGTATCAATCATGACTTCTCTTGTATTTTTTCCCCCAATTTCACCATATGTTGTCATATTAGCTGGTTCTTTTGGCATTGATATAGGTCCAGATGCACCATGAACAGCCCTATTAGCACTAATATTAACATTTATTTCATTATTAAAAGTAGGGTTACAACCAACATTCATTTCATTTTTAAGAAGTAACTCTTTATACGGATTTAATTCCGCATTATACGCTGAATTATAAGTTTGTGATTTTTGAACCCAAGGACCAGCACTTGAATTGCCTACGTATGAAACATTTGTAGTATCTCTTTGATTATTTACTGGTTGATATGTATTAGTAGAATAACCACCCTCGTGTTTATGGAAAGGTTGACCGACAGCTTTAACATCTTCTGTTTGTTCTTTGATTGTTGTTCTAGGTCTATCGGTGGGGTTCCATATAGTTGGGTTATTAACACCATTTGCACCAGATACATTTCCATTTGGTCTTAAATTACCGATGACATTTTCTTTTCTAGATGGTCTTAGTATATCAACAACAGGTGCCATGGCTGCTTTCATAATTCCCCCAACAATACCTAAATTATTGTTTTGTTGAGTAGTTGATCGTGAATTAGTATATGATTTATATCCATCCTTACCATAGTTTTCGCTTAAACTATTCCCATCAGTTACATTATGTGCTGGTGCAGGATGTGTTATATCTGATGGTAGTTCTGGTCGGGTGCTTCTTCTATACCCATCACCAACATCTTTATCTTGTGTTTGTTTAATCTCTGAATTAGCATTACCAAAATATTCTCTTGTAGTAAATGTTCTATTTTCTACAGGCATAGGTTCTTCAGATACAACTCGTTGAGCTTTGTGAATACCTGTTGTTGTAAACCATCTATCAGGATTATTTACAAAATATGTATCTGGTCTATTTTTTTCTATTCTACCCTCTACACCTCTTTCTTTAATAGATGAAATTGCAGGTCCTTCATGATTTGCTAAACCAAATGTTAATTTAGGATTTGTTTTAACTCTTAAATCATCAACTGTTTTATCAATCCATTTTTTTCTATAAGTCATACCAGAGTTAAATCCTTGAGAACCTTGGTTAGTATATCCTTTGTTTAATCCTGGGGCAACCCTTATTTCTTCCCAAGGTTTTTCACCATTAACGTATCTAGATTTATTCATTCTTGATTGTAAAAAATCACTATTATTTGGCATACCATGTATGTGGTTCATATTGTCTTTAGGTGCAAATAATGGTGCTTGTTCCTTTTTATTCATTGTTAATTTTCCAGAACCAACATGATTGTCTAAAATAACATCATTATCATTAAAATCACCAACACCCCGCTGAGTTACCGTTGACCCAAAAAAAGGAACCATATTATTCGATTTCAAATCATTTTTTTCAACAATATTACCAGTTAGTGAAGCAAATTGATTAGAATTTATTTTTTCATTTGTATTTCCAAATCTTACCTTTTTATTAATTGAATTTTGAAATTTATTTTGATCTAAATATTTTTGAGTTTCAGCATTATCATTATCATATACTTTTTTATAATATGAATCTTTATAGTCTCTATTCTTAAAGATTTTGTCTTTTGGATAATTTTCTTGTCGTGTTAAAGGAACATTATTTGTAATATCTCCTTCAGGTGGTTTTACAGTATCTGATTCATTTTCATAACCTTCTTCGCTATTTTTATTTGATATTAAATACATTATACCCAATGCTATAACAGGTATTGCTACTTCAGCCATTATATATATGATTATATATTTTATTAAGTTATTAAAACATATAATCTCAATTTACGAATTTTTCTTTATTATTTTTTGTTAATAAACATGGTATATTTGGTTTATGATTATCTCTTTCTAAAAGTCTAGTATTTAAATTATTTTGAAACTTAAGTGAAACATTTTCTTGTGGGTCTAAGTGTAAATAATATCTATGATCTTGTTCTAAATCTTTATACATCCAAGCTGGATGTGTTGCCCTTGATTCATTAACAATGGAATCATTATTTGATGGATAATTTATTTTTTGAGACCTAACGACAGCTTTATTTGGGTATTTTTTATCCGTGCAGTCTTTTGTTAATTTTCTAGTAATACCCATTAAATCACTATCTATATCAATACAGTGACCATCAGGAACATGTCTTAAATTCCCTCCCCACGTTTGCATTCTAATTTGTGGGTCATTTATAAAAGTTGGTTGAGCCCCCCAACCTGGTGTATTTAAAATATATCTTCCTGGTCCAGTAGACTCCTGTAATAATTTTTCAGTCCTACATTTATCATAATTAAATCGTGTAAATGACATATATTATATTATATTATAATTTATTTAACAAAATGGACCTTTTGGTCGTTGGTTATTTTCTACAACTAAAGGATTTGGCATAACTGTTTCTAATGTATTAAAGAATTTAATATTATCAATACAATTAAAATCAGGTTTTACTTTTTTATTAGGATTAACTAAATTAGTTGAACCAATGCCAAATAATTGACTTTCGATATCGGGTGCATTATTTGTTAAAACATTATTATTATAGCCATTTGTCATCATCGGCATATTTATACCCCTACATGGAAAGGCAGTATTTTCTGATATACACTTATATTTCCAACTATTATGATTAAACTGTTTATTAATAGAAGATTGTTCTTGATTATAACAACCTTTTGAATTTTTTAAACTTGTATCGGTCATATATTATAATATATATATATATTATTTGTTTAAAATAGTTAATTTATTAATTAAATCTGTTTTTATTTTTTCATAGTTGCTAGATTTATTTAAAATGCTTTTAATAAATTCATGATTTTCAAAAAAATAATCCCAAGAAAATAAAATAGTAAAGTATAAAAAATCGTCTGTAATATTAAAAATGGCAAATTTTTTATTTTTTTTTAAAGACTCAATTATAGACGGATAATGTTCCTTAACTATTTCATAAAGTTTTTGAATTTCAGAATTTATATTATCTGTATATTCGTCTAAATTAAAACACTTTAATAATTCTTCTCTATAAATTTCATCGTTTTCAAAATCTCTATAAGTTAATTTAGTTAAATAATTATACATAATTAATTGACTAAATAAATGTTTAATTGTTTTTTACATAGTTATTATTTCTTGTTAATTCTCTACTGGGCAATCCACCTCTTATCCAACCTTCCGCAGCAGAACTTTCAATTAAATTATTAGGATTTTGTATTGTATCTTTGATTTCTGGTATTTGTGGGGTTAAATTATAATTATCAAATGATTCTTCTGTAATTGTTTTGCACGATTTAAGTTCATTTATACTACTTCCTTGAAGTATTTTTGATTCTAATTCTGGTTTTGGTGGCCCCCTTCCTAAATATGGAACAGTTATAAAAGGTCTCTCTTGAAGACTTATTCTACACCTTGGGTTTGTTTGAATAGTTCCTATTTTTAAATCAGATTCACTATCAATATTGCAACCACCAACACTACACGAACCTGTGCCAGATTTGTAAAACATATTTGGTTGTTGTGTGGCAAATTCAATAGCTCGTTTCATTGTTCCATGCCCTGTAAAATAATTGGTAGTGATATAAGAACCATAATTATTATTTTGTACATCTCTGGCATTAATACCACAAGTATCATTACCTATTCTTGTTAAATTATCAAATCTATAACTATAGCTTGTTGCCATTGTATAAATATATATAAGATTATTATTTTAAATTTAATAATTAATCCATCGTTTTACATTTTTTTCACATTGTAAATAATCACCATCTTTACACGATGGCATATTACCATAACAATATTTAGCAAACGCTGTTTGATTATTAGCAACTCTTGAATTAGCAGTAGTATAAAAACGTTGCATTGATTTATCTAGATTTAAATTACGTTCAAAACTTATATTATCTCCTAAATCTTTGAAAATTTTTTCATTTAAACCGATATCTTTTGTTAATTTATTAATCGTTTTTTTAATAGTTTTATTAAAAGACGGTGCAGCTTCCTTTCTTTTAGGTGTATCTTTTATATCGGTCAAAAGAACATTCATCAAAGGATTTTTTTGTGTAGGCTCAACTAAATTCGCTTTTTTTAGATTCGCTTTAATATCTCTATTTAAATTTGAATACCCTTCTTTTTTATTAATATTTTTTTTAACTATACTATTTTTTTTTGATTTATGAATTAAAATTATTATTATTAACGTTACAGCAGAAGATATAATTATATTAAGATTTTTTGTAAATATATATCCAATGATAGTTAATAATATAATTAGCCTTGTAATAGAATTAAGTTTATCATCAATATTTTGTTTTGTAGAAGGCCACAAAGATGTTATTTTATCTTTTTTAACTAATATGCTTGGATCTTCAAACCAAAATGTCATTATATATAATTTATGTTATTTTAATTATTTTCTTTTTCCTTTCTTTTTCTTTTTTTTATTAGTAGATATTATTTTGCTTTTATTTTCTTCAGCCAATAATTGATTTCGCATATTTTCAGCTCTAGCTTCTGCTAACTGTCTTTCAAGAAGCTTTATTTGGTCATCTTTGTCACTTTCGTTATTTTTAGATTCTAGTTTCTTTTTTAATCTTGTTCTCATATTATTTGTAGCTTTTGCCTTATTAAGATGATTTTTAAATGCTCCCATATTAATTTTACTATTTTTTCCCATTGGAAATCCCATACTAGAAACCATTTTCTGCATTTCTTTCATACCCGGCATTGTATTTAACTTGTTCATTAATTCACCAGCTTCTTCAATTAACTCACTTTCCTTAATCTCGCCTGATTTTATTTTTTTATCTAAATTCCCTCCAATATTTTTTATCATTGAAAGTAATTTATTTGGATTTTTAAAAAGCATTGCAAAAACATCATTAGGATTTTCTACACCAGATATATCACCTAATTCTTTTATAGTATCTTCTGTAATTTCACTTGCCAATCTTCCCAATTTTCCTCCCAGAATACCATTTAAATGTTCATGTAAATCTTCAGGGTTAGGTAATGAATTAGATAAATCGTTAAAGCTTGTTTCCGAACCACTAGTATCTTCTTGGGTATTAAAATTAGACGTTTTAAAGATATCTCCCATTTGTTCCATTGTTTCAGCTAATTTATTTTTTAATTCATCTTCATTAATTGCCTCAAATAAATGTGCAGTATCTTTAAATGTTTCAGTATTATCTTCATTATTAATAACAGAAAAACAAATTAATTGTAAATATTTCCATATTATTACTTTCGTATTATCAGATATATCTTTATTCCATAAATCTTTAAAATCAATATTTTCTATAAAGTTTGTATCTATTTCATCATCTGTAAATATTTCTTCATTTTGATATAATAAATCAAAAAATCTAGATGGATAAATAGTTTTACAATATTCAAATGTTTTTTTTAATTTTTCCGATTCAATGTCATTGTCTTGTATATCTTGTAAAACATCTATTAATTGTTCTTTATATTCGGGGAATGTATTGATTATATCAGAATAAAAATCTCTAATAATTTTAACAAATTCGGGTGTAATAATTTTTTTATCGTCGGTCATTTATAAAAAAATTATTCAATATATATTTAAATTAATGTTTGGCTTTATACATTAATGAAATTTTAGTTAAATTTTGTGTATATTTGATTATTTTTTGTTTATCATCATCTGTTAAATCTTTAACTCTTAGTTTTATTGTTTTGATAGTTTCAAGTATACCATCGTTATTATCTATCGTTTCTAAATCTGTTGAATATTCTTTATTCAAAAAAAAATCAAAATCACCTCTTTCAATTTCAGTTTTATAAGGTATGAAAACAAGCTCATACCAACTTTTTACTAATAATGATGGGTTCATTTTTATAAGTTTTTCTGTATAATATTTTGCAGTTTTAATATTAAGATCATTTGGTAAAACTATCTGTACATCTTTTAAAAAATCCGTAAACTGTGAATTAAAAACTTTAACTAAACTCATTATTAATAAATTATTTACAGAATTAGTTTTAAATATAATTATTTTAAATATAATTATTTTAAAAATATTAATAATTTAAGTTAGCCACATCATTATTTCTTTTTGCTTCTATTTTACTTAAATCTGTATCTTGGACTTTATCAGGTTCATAGTCGTCTGGGGGTGTTTCAATTACTTGTTCGCCCTGTATTGTACTATAAGAATGCATCGTTCTTAAACCACCAGTCCCTTTAGCTGATAATTCGTCTGATGACATATCTAAATAAGAATAATTATCTGATAAATTATTGCCCATTTCACATAATGAAAATGCTAAAGGTTCTCCATTTGACATTGTAGCCTTATTATTATTTTCTACTTCATCTGGTTTTAAATAATTATAAATTTCTCCTAAACCATCAATTACTCTATTACCTCTATTTAATAGCAAAATAGATGGTACTTTTACAACATTTGATGGCAATAAAAGTTTTTCACCTGATTCCATTATTAAATGAATAGACCCATCATCATTTTTGATACGTTTATCAATACAAATAAAATGCATTTCGTTTCTTTTATTTGTTTTTGATAATTTCATTAGTAAATTTTTACAATGGTTACAATAATTACTATAATATAATATTTCACTCATTTATATATTTACTATTAATTTGCTTTTTAATTTTAAACATATTTATTACAAAATTATATTAATAAAAAAATTGATTAAATAAAAATTATATTAATATATTAGTATAGATTATGAGTGTAAAAGCCAACCAATCAAAAGACAATAAATCTGATATTTATATATCTTCGCGAAAAGATGAAGATGGAACACTTGAATTCACCCTTAAGGGTGTAAATGTAAGTATAGCAAATGCAATCAGAAGAGTAGTTTTGTCCGATATACCTATTTTAGGTTTTAAAGGTTTTCCATATGAAAAAAATGATATTAATATTGAACATAATACAACACGTTTAAATAATGAAATTATAAAACAAAGAATATCTTGTATACCTGTTCATAACTTAAAATTAGATGATCCATATCAAAAATTAAGTTTTGAAATAGACAAGGAAAATGCAAGCGATAATATAGAATATGTTACAACCGAAGATTTTAAAATTAAAGATATTGATACCAATAAGTATTTAGATGAAGAACTTGTTAAAAAAATATTTCCACCAGATCCAATCACCAAAGATTTTATTATTATAAATAGATTACTTCCAAAAATTTCTCAAGGAAAACCAGGTGAAAAAATTAAATTAACCGCTAAACTTTCTATTAATACCGCTGGAGAAGATGGTGTTTATAATGTTACGTCTTGCTGTTCATATATGAATTCTCCGGATAAGATAAGGCAAGATGATGTCTGGAATGAGATATTAAAAAATTTGTCAGAGGAAGATAAAGAACCTGATAAACTTAAAATAAAGAAATCTGATTGGATAAATCATAATTCCAAAAGAATATTTATCCCAGACTCATTTGACTTTAAAATAACATCAGTTGGTATATTTAATAACACTGATATTGTTAGACAAGCTTGTAATATTATTATAAATAGGATAAATGAATTAAAAAATAATATTTTAAATCCAACGGAAATGGCGAAAATGTTGCAATCAAATTCTAATAGCACTATTAATAATAGTTTTGATATTGTATTATTTAATGAAGATTATACCATCGGTAAAATTATAGAATATGTATTACATTACACATATTATAAAAATGAAAAAATATTGTCTTATGTTGGATTTAGAAAAAATCACCCTCATGATTCATATAGCATTATAAGAATTGCATTTAAAAATGATATATCTACTGATAAGATTTATCAATCTATCCAAACAATATTTTCACAATCATGTGACAAAGCTACTACAATATACAAAAATATTTTAGAAACATTAGATTAAAACTCATTTTCAATTTCCATTTTCTTTTCGCGCAATTTTAATTGTTTAAGTGGGTAATTAATAGAACTCATTAAATAATCAGGCGCTAAATCATTTACATAATTAACAACGACTTTTTTATTAACATTCTTTTTTTCTGGGCGCAAATCATTAATATATATTCTATGTAATTGATACATATGCGTTCTATATTCAAAAGGAAATTGTTTTAATGGTTTTTCTTTTTTAACATAACATTTAAAATAATTATTCCACAGTTCTAATGTCCATTTATGAAGTTGAAGTCTCATATTTGTAAATTTTTCAATGTGTTCGGGATAATATTTTAGATAGTCTTTAACTTTTCCAAAATTTCTTAAATTATAATACTGATATTGTAATTTAGGACTATTTCCTTTTAATTCTCTTACATTTTCATAATTTTGATTTCTTATTTTACTTCTTATTCCTAGCTTTCTATTAACAAACACTGCTCCCTGAATTGTATAATCCAACCCCGAATATACCATATTTTTAATATCAGTGATTGTTAAATCTTCTTTTTCTAAAATAGCTGTTATTTTTCTTGGATATTTAATTAATTTTGAATTATCCTCACTAATCCAATCCTTATCTTCTTTAAAAATATCAATTTCTATAACACTTTTCTTTTCATAATTACTAGAATTGTCAAATTCATATATATTTGTTAAAATTATATTTGCTTTACTGAAAGCAACTACTATTCTATTTTCAGGATGTTGTAAAACAAACGAATAACTATATTTTTTTGAAAACATATCAAATTCTAAACCTTGGTCTGAAAATGCCTCCAAAAACATTTCTCTAAAATTTAAATTACTATCAAAATTAAATTTGAATTCTGCTCCTATATTACTACGTGTTGCAATTTTCCACTTAGTATCAAAGTACATATTTATCATTGTTCCTTCAACATACTCTAAGCATTCTATATCTCCTTCTTTAGAAATATTTATTAGCTTATCTAAGTTTATAGATTTTGGTGGACTAAAAGACAAAATATTATGTCCATCGGTTACAATAGAACGAAAAAGACCATAGTCATAAATATTATTTGGAGTTATATAATCTTTTTTATATCTTATAATAAATCTATTATTTTTATCTTTTTCGGTTTTAATTAAACGTTTAAAATTATCTACTTTGTTTCGCCAATCAGAGTCGTCTGTTTTAATATCTTTTAATTCATTTTCCAAAGCTGTTAGATTTTTACTTCTAAAATGAAATACTTGAAATCCTTCATTTTCAGCATAATTTCTATCATTTATAATATTATTTATATTGTGACCTAAAGTTATCATAATAAATAAATAATATTTTTTTATCTTTAACCTTGTTTTTTAAATTAATAACTCTAGTATATAATATAAATATCTTCCATAAATATAAGTAATGCAAACGCAAGAAATTGAAAAATTAACTTTAGAATTGGGAGATATAATAAAAATTGTTTCATCGTCAAATACAGATCTAAATGATAATATTTTTTATATAACATATATTGATA